>SXGS01051344.1_pt1 | contig 11449 bp, 10 predicted proteins | sample 3174681 | NCBI WGS metagenome assembly SXGS01 (sample SAMN11356861, study PRJNA531348) | freshwater metagenome | isolation source: freshwater sample F1-80 | place: China: Fuxian Lake, Yuxi | collected 2017-12-25 | reverse complement strand
TACGCATGACGTTGCCGCCGAAAGTGGTTTCGCGAAGCGCACCGAAAAGGTGTGGAGATTGCGGCCCTTCCGAGAATAGGCAAATCCTCGGCCAGAAGAAGGCGTCGCATCAACGATGCGCTACCGGATGCTGCTTGAACTGCATGAATCCGGCTGAGAGCGCCTTACCGGGACATGCCGCGGCGGGCGAATCTGAAGCCCACAGCAGCGAGACCAAGCCCGAGCACAGCCAGCGTGCCCGGTTCCGGCACGGCGGGCGCGATCTGGTAGATGTAGGTGATTCGTTCCGCAGCACCTTCCGGATCGTTGTTGATGGTATAGGCGCGGGTGCTGCGGCTGGAGATGCTCGCGGCAAAGGTGAAGGAGAGCACTTGTGCCTGGGAAAAATCCACCCACGGCACACTGGATGATCGGATGGTCAGAGGATTCAACTCCACCAGCCGACCGTCGGTTTCAGCGCCGATCGGGACAAGGTCCATGAAATTCACGGGCTGTTCCAGCCTGACACCGTTGATGGAGGTGAGAGAGGCCGACTCCAGCAGGAAGACTCCGGGAGCAATCTGATCTCGCTCGAAATCCAAATCGCGCACCGAGATGTTGAGGCGCAGGCTTTCGACGACACCACCGCTTCCGACTTCGTCGAAGCCGGGTAGGTGAATGTTCAGGGTCGCGCTCCCGGCACTTTCTCCGTTGGCGCGTATCGTGACTCGCTGACTTCCTAGGATGTTGTAGCCGGTGACCTGATTAGGGCTCCCGTCTCCATAGACATCCAGCGTGCCCGTCCGATTATCGAGGGGAATTAGAAAATTCGGCACGTTCACCGAGAAGACCTCGGAGTCCGCAGCAAACAGGTTGAGAGGAAGAACGATGGCGGCGGCAGTGATTGCCAGCGTCCGGCGGCAGTTGAACTTCATGGGTCTTGGGCGTCTTTCTGAAGGAGTTACGTTGTAGCACTACGACGTGGGGACATTTCATAGACTCCCCGCACGACGCAAGCACGAGTATCCGGCAAATTCCCGGCATGCCGGCGCGAACGAGGCGGCACAGCGGAGGTGAACCGGGTTCTCGCGAAGCATTTCAGCGCCGAACACCCGTCATTCCGCGACAACCAATGGCGGAAAAATCCTGCTGGCAAATCGCGGTTGATTCCCGGAATTTACACGCCCTGTGCAAACGAATCTGCCTTTTACCGGAACCTACACCGCCATTGTCACGCCCTTCACCAAGGGCGGCAAACTCGACGAAGCCGCGCTCGAACGCATCGTCAAGGCGCAGGTCAAGGGCGGCGTGGACGGCATCGTGCCCGTCGGCACCACGGGTGAATCGCCCACGCTCGACTACGAAGAACACATCGCCGTCATCAAGCACTCCGTCACCTTCGCCAAAGGCAAGGTGAAGGTCCTCGCCGGCACCGGCGGCAATTCCACCAGCGAAGCCATCTATCTCACCAAGATGGCCAAGAAAGCCGGTGCAGACGGCTCGTTGCAGGTCGCGCCGTATTACAACAAGCCGACGCAGGAAGGTGTCTTCCAACACTTCAAGGCAATCGCCGCGGCCACGGATCTGCCGCTGATTCTCTACAGCATCCCGGGCCGTTGCGGCATCGAGATCGCCATCGACACCGTCAAGCGCCTCGCAGACGCGTGCCCGACCATCGTCGGCATCAAGGAGGCTGGAGGCAACGCGGACCGCGTCAGCCAACTCCGCGCGGCGCTGGGTGAACGTTTCACGATCCTCAGCGGTGACGATTCCCTCACGCTGCCGTTCATGTCCGTCGGCGCGCACGGCGTTGTCAGCGTCGCGAGCAACATCATCCCGAAGGAGGTTTCGCAGATGGTGAAGGCCTTCGCCGCCGGCAAGACCGAAGCCGCGCTCAGACTGCACTCGAAGTTCTACCCGATCTTCAAAGACCTCTTCATTGAGACGAACCCCGTGCCGGTGAAAGCCGCGCTCGTGATGATGGGCCTGTGCGAAGAGGAATACCGCCTGCCGCTTGTGCCGATGACCGCGAAGAACCGCGACGTCCTCAAGGCAACGCTGAAGGCCTGTGGCGTGGTGAAATAACCTTCAACACGCAACGTCATGACCAAAGTCATCATCAACGGTTCCAAGGGCCGCATGGGCGCGGCGCTTCTCACCTGTGCCGAGCGCATCAAGGGCATCAAAATCGTCGCCCAAGTGGACCAGGGCGAAGACATCCGCCCGCTGCTGCCCGAGTGCGACGTCGTCATCGACTTCAGCTACCACGCCGCCACCGCACCGCTGGCCGCCTATTGCGCCAAGCACAAGAAGGCCCTCGTCATCGGCACCACCGGCCACACCGACGCGGAGAAATCCCAGATCCGCACCTGCAAGAACGACATCCCGATGGTCTGGGCCTCGAACTATTCCACCGGCGTGAACACCCTCTTCTGGCTCACGCGCAAGGCCGCGGAGATTCTCGGGCCGAACTTCGATCTCGAAGTCGTCGAGATGCACCATCGCCACAAGAAGGATTCCCCGAGCGGCACCGCGACGACGCTGCTCGAAATCCTCGCAGACGCCCGCAAGCTCCAACTTAAGAAGGCGCTGCGACATGGTCGCGAAGGCCTCGTCGGCGAACGCACCAACACCGAGATCGGCATCCATGCCGTGCGCGGCGGCGCTGTCGTCGGTGATCACACGGTCATCTTCGCCGCCGATGGCGAGCGTGTTGAATTGACCCACAAGGCCAGCAGCCGCGAGACGTTCGCCAACGGCGCGCTCCGCGCCGCCATATGGGTCGCCAAACGGGAGCCCGGCATCTACGACATGCAGGATGTGCTGGGGCTGAAGTAACTCCGCCTATGGCGGCGCCAGCTCCATTGGCCATCATCGCCCTCGGCTCGAATCTTGGCGATTCGGCGGCCACAGTTCGCGGAGCCATCCGCCGGTTGCGCGAGCGCGGCGGGGGAACGTTTCGCGCGTCGTCCTTGTGGCAAAGTTCCCCGGTCGATTGCCCGCCCGGTTCGCCGCTCTTCATCAACGCGGCCGTTGCTTTCACGCCGCGCGGCGGCGAAACGCCCGAGACATTGCTTGCCCACCTTCAGTCGCTCGAACAGGAATTCGGTCGCCAGCCCAAAGTCATCCTGAACGAACCCCGCCCGCTTGATCTCGATCTCATCGCGTTCGGCGCAGAGGTTCGCGCGACGGCGCTGCTCACGCTGCCGCATCCGCGCGCGCACCTGCGGCGTTTCGTGCTGGAACCGCTGTGCGAAATCGAGCCGGCGTTCGTGCTGCCGGGGCAGGCGCTTCCGGTTCGCGCGCTACTGGAATCATTGAGCAATGACGAGCGGCTTGTCCGGCTTGCGGAGTGACAAAAGGAACCGTCGCCCATTCGGCACTTCGTGCAGGAACTCACCCTGACTGCACGTCGAGGCTGAGGACTTCCCCGATCTCGCATTCGGCGAAGACCTCAAACGGCCGGCAGCAGACTTCGCAGTCGGTGGTGAAGCGTTGCGAGGCGACGCTGGTGTCGATGACCAGCTCGAAGCTCTGGCCGCAGAACGGGCATTGGATGGTCTCGCTGGCTTGCATGGCGTACCGTGATTACACGCGGACGGGATAAGCCGGGCAACGGGAATCTCCGCTGCGGTGGCGCTCAAATTCAAATGGCAATCGCCGTGGGCTGCCGCTAAAGGTTCCGCGTGGCCGCCACCTCTCCATCTGTTCCGCCGCCGCTGCCGCCCGAAGGCCGGCGCGCCCGCACACTGATCTGGGTCGTGGTGATCCTCGGGCTGATGGTGAACCTCGCTCTGTTCCTGCGCACCTGCCAGAAGCTTCCCGGCGAAGCCCTCGACAAGGCAGGCAATGTGATCAGCAAGACGGGGGAGGCGCTGGCGAACGTCGCGGCGGCGTTCACTCGCGGGACGATCACGACGGAGTTCCGCAGCTACGCGACGACTGTGACGAACCAGCAGTTGTTCCAGTTCGCCACGCTGCGGCAGCACGAGGTTTTCACGCGCACGGAGGAGCTGACCACGGGCTTCGGCTACATCCCGCTGCCGGAAGTCGTTGTCGAAGCGCGCGCGCCGGTGGAATACACCTACCATCTGGATTTCAACGGCCCGTGGAAGTTCGCCGCGCGAGATCAGGTGCTCCATGTCTTCCCGCCGCCGATCCGTTTCAACAAGCCCGCCATCGACGCCTCGCAACTCACCTACGAGGTGCGAAAGGGAATGCTGAAGACCGACGAGGCGCTGGAAAACTTGAAGCAATCCATCAGCTCACTCGCGGTGCTGAAGGCAAAGGACAACATCCCGCTGGTGCGCGAGAACTGCCGTCAGCAGACGGCGCTGTTCGTGGAGCGCTGGCTGGCCAGATCCTTCAGCGACGGGAAGCAATACGCAGTGAAGGTGCATTTCGCCGGCGAGCCGCTGCCTGACGGCGTGAGGCTGCCGGAAACCGTGGCACCGTGACCGGAAGCTCGTTTGAGAGGCCGACGCGATAAGGCAACTCAGGTCACCCACTCTTCAAACATCGCCCCCCGGCTCCAGCTATTTCGCCGCCAGCTTGCGACGGATGGTTTCCCCGATGATGTCCGCCGCGCGCTCGTGGCAACTGTAGAGATCTTCCTTCGCCGCGTAGGCCAGGCCATTGGCGCTCCACTGGGCTGACTTGGGTGACGCCAGCATCTCCGCCAACGCGCGGTCGCAGGCCCCTTGATCGAATGGAGACACGAGCACTTTGCCGGCATCGGCGTTCGTGATGTGAAACGCATAGCCGCATGTGTCCGTCGTCAGCACTGGCAGGCCGGCGGTCAGCGCTTCGAGCAGCACCATGCCGGCGGATTCGCTTCGGGCGGGATGAAAGTAAAGGTCCGCAGCCAGCATCCAGTCCGGCACATCATCGCGACCGCCGAGAAAGTGAACGCGGGCACCGATGCCAAGTGAACGCGCCAACGTCGCGAATTCGCCAGGCCGATTCTGACCGATGACAACCAGCCGCGTCTGGGAACGCAGCGCTTCAGGCAGCGACGCGAGGGCGCGGATCGCGCGATCCAGGCCCTTGATGCGAAACCCCGAACCGACCAGCAACAGGAGTCGTTCGTCCGGCCCCCAGCCTTGCGCAGCCCGTACGCTGGCGCGGGCTGAGATTCGATTGGCCTCCAAGCATTCGCGGCGCGCGATGCCTGGCGGCAGAACGTGAAAACGATCGACCTCCGTGCCGTAAAACTTCCGGTAAAGCGGAATCTCATGGGGCGTGAGCACGAGAATCTGAGTCGGGAGGCTGGCGGTGAAGACGGAGCGTTCCAGCTCGCGGAAGTGCCGGAAGCGCGGCAGCCAGCGGTACCACCACGGTTTCAGGCGCTCCGTTTTCGCGACGTAACACGGGTCGGAGCCGTAATAGACATCCAGCCCCGGCAGTTTGTTGAAGCCGATGAGGCCATCCAGTCCGCGCTGTGGCAGGACCGCCGCGAGCTGCTTCAGCCAGGCGCGGTTGCGCGCGACGTTGCTGATGCCGCTGCGGCCGAAGAGTTCGACGGAGATTTCCGCAGGTTGATCACCCTGCCAGGTGCGAGTGAAGAGGGTGACCCGATGGCCGCGTGCTGCACAGACACGGGCGACGCGCAGGCAATCGCGCTGCAACCCGCCGTACGGGAAGTAGTCGAACAGGAGAAACCCGAGATTCATGTGCGTCAGATGATCGCGTCCAACCGGACAGGCCGGAGTGTGGCGGTGCCGGCGCGGAATCGACAAGGGCGAAGCGGGTGACGAGATCAGCGGGGTGCATCAGGCTCGCAGTTGCCTCGGAGGGTAGGGCGCACGTCTGACACGGCCCCAGGAGTGGCGGTCTCCGAACCGGCAGGTTGTGCGTTTAGTCTAACCATTCGCCGAAGCAGAGCCCGGCCTTTTGAAGGAGGAGAGTTGCTGCGGATTGCGAATCCGCGCTCCGAAGCTGGCGTCGAGAGGCACCTGCTCAATAGCCCAGTAGCTGGGAGGGCTTGTTCATGTCGTCGCCGAGCTGGTAGCGGGGGAAGGCTTTTGAGTTGAAGGTGATGGCTGCGCCGTAGTCCGCGCCGCGCCCTTGATCCTGCAACATGCGGAAGGTGAGCGCGACGGTCCAGCTCCGGAGGTCGCGGTAAATGGTGTAGGACTGGCTTTGGAGGAAACTTTCGCGCGCGTCGTAGTAGTGGATCATGCGCGCAGCCCAGTTGGGATTAAAGCGGAGGTAGGCGCTGCTATAGACGAGGTTGTTGCCGATGTTCGTTCCGTAGAAGGCGCCGGTGCGGAGGTAGCGCTGGCCGATGGTCCAGCTCCAGACGTCGTTCGGGGTGAAGGTGACGGCGTGGTTGACCTGATCCCAGCGGCCGCGGTTGATGGCGTAGTTCACCTCGGAGTTGAGCGTGAGCCAACTGAAGGGCCGCAGGTCGAGCTTGGAGTAGATGTCGGAGAAGGTTTCCTGTTCGGCGCGGCGGTCCAGACGCCAGTCGGTGTACACGGACCAGTGGGCGAAGTTCTCGATGCCGTCGCGGCGCTTGGTCTGGAGTTTGTTCTCAAGGCCGAGGCGGAAGACGTTCTGGCTGCCGATGGAATCGATGGAGTTGTAGCTCGGGTAATCGATGGGGAGCAGTTCGGCGGAGGGCAGTTCGTAGTCGAACTGCGGCAGGCGGGAGGGGTCCACGCTGGGGTTGGGCACGTAGGCGTAGTTGACGGAGGGCATGATGATGTGCCGCATGCCGTTGAGCTCCCAGAATTTGCTGCGCACACCCGCCCAGGTGCGCGATGCCTTGAAGGAGGCTTCGGCCCCGGTGTGGAAGACTTCGCGGTTTTCCTCGAGGGTGTTCCCGCCCGGGCCGTGGCTTTCTCCGTAGTGGGTGAAGCGTCCGCCGGCGCGCGGCGTGAGGTTCAGCCAGTCGAAGAATGTCCAGGGTAGGAGGAGTTGATGATACGTGTCGCCGCGCATGGCCGCAAAGCGATCGGGATCGATGAAGAGGTTGTTTGTGTCGATCGTGGCGAAGCGGCGCTGGAAGTAGCCGAAGGAACTTTCGCTCTCGTAGAAGAGCGGCGTGGGGCCGATGCGCTGGCGGAGACCGGTGAGCTTGAGGTCGGGCAGGCGCTCGACGGTTTCCTGGAATTCGTTCACGCGCGGTTGCGTGAGGAGGTTGAGGCTCCAGTTGGACCAGATTTGGTTCAGTTCAACGTAGGTGCTGGGCTGGGTGTTGTCGTGGTATTCGGACTCGAAGAAGTCCCGCACGATCTGGGGGTCGCTCTGATAACGAACGGCGGACTTGATGGTGAGATTCGTGCGGAGCGTGCCTTGATGGGTGAACCAGGCGCGTTCGCGTTCGTGGTCGTTGGCGGGGCCGCGTTCGTCGCGGCCGGGCCGGGCGTCGTGCGTGTAATAATACTTCGCCGTGCCCTCACCGAAGCGGGGGATGTTGTAAGTGATGTCGGGGCCGACGCCGATGCCGCGCCGGGTGCGTTCATCGATGTGCACAGCGCCGCGCAGGCGTTCGTTCCAATACCATTCGTAGGTGGTGAGCAGATACGCGCCGTGGCGGCTGCGGTAGCCGGGGACGAAGACCCAGAAGTTCGGGTGAGATTTGAGGCTCTTGCGCCATTTCGGCAGCCAGAAGACGGGGACTTCCTTGAGGTAGAGCACGGCGTCGCGCAGCTCGATGTATTCGCCGGGGGCGATGGTCAGGCTCTTGGTCTGGATGCGGTAACCGGGCTGCTCGTAGTCGTCGGTGGTGACGATGCCGTCGGCGAGCACGTAAACGTCGTTCGCCTGATCGCCGGTGATTGCCGAGCCTTTAACGAAGAACGGCGGTTGGCCCGCGCGGAACTGGGTGGCGAGGATTTTGCGGGTCTTGAAGTTGTATTCGATCTGCTCGCTGTACCAGACCTCGCCGCCTTGTTGCAGGCGCACGTCGCCTTCGGCCTGAACGTCACCGGTCTGCTGGTCGAGCCGCGCGCGTTTGGCGGTCAGCACAGCGTCGCCATAGCGGACGGTGACGCCGTTGGTGTAGCTGATGGTGCCGGCCGTGAGGTCGAAGACGAGGCTGTTCTCGGTCTCGGAAGTGATCTCGAAACGGTTTCCCGTGGAGGCCGGGGTGCTGGCGGGAGCGGGTTTTTCCTCGGCGGCCTGCGTCCGAGCCGGAGCCACCCAGAGACTGGTGAGGCAAATCAGGAGGGCGATGGCGGTGCGCAGATGTGACATTCGGCAGCCGCAGTGAATCAAATGCCGAGCATCACTGCCAAGCCGGGAGTTGGGCGGCGATTGGCGAACTGCAACTCAGAGCGGCGGAATGGAGGCGAGGGCGGCGTCGAGGCGCGGGGTGGTTCCGTGGAGGTCGCACCAGCGCCGGATGTAAACCATGTCGAGGGTCTCCGGTCCTTGAACGGCGAGGACGTCGCGCGCGTCGTCGAGATACTGGAGCGCTTTCAGCGCGGCGGGATCATCGTGGATGTTGGCCCTGTGCGGTCGATGCTAGCTGTTGCCGCGCGCTGTCGCAATGGTGGCTGCGCCGGGATTTACGGCGCCTTCTTCTTGTTCTGCCCCTTGTCGTCGAGGTTCAGCATCAACTCGCCGGAAGACAGCATGGACTCGACGCCGTTGGCGGGCACCTCGACTTTGGCGAGCCAGAGCAGGCCGTTGAGGACGACCTTGCGGTAGTTCTCGTTCCCCCAGTTCTCGTGATAATGCGCGCCGGTGAAGCCGAGGCCGCGGCCACCGTCGGGACGTTCGTAGCACCACATCATGTGTTCGGCCTGGCCCTTGCGGGCGAAGACGTGAGGGTTGCCGCCGTGGGGACTCATGACCCCGGCTTGGCCGCGCGTGTTGTCCGGCGGCACGGTGCTCAGGATGGGCGTGACGCCCTTCATCCCCTCGACGAAACGCATGTGGTAATACCATTCGTCGCGGATCTTGAACGGCTGCACGCCGCGAGTGACGGGGTGGTCGGGGAACTTCTCGAAGTTCGCCATCCACGTCGGGTTGACGGACCAATACATCTCGAAATAACCACCCTGCCACGCGAGGAACGCGTCACCTGCGTCGCCCTTGGGCACTTCCACGCCGTAGTGGCCGGTGCCGAAGCCGACCCCGCGCTTCATCAAATCGCCGAGGAGCTTCAGGCGCTCCGGCTTGATCGCGGGATGTCCGCCGCCGCCCGTGCAGAACATGAAAACCGCATCCACGCCCTGGAACACGCTTTCGTCCTTGGGCCAGTTGTTCGAGACGACAGTCACTTGAAGTCTCGGTGTGGCGGCGAGGCAGCGTTGGAGCAGGAGGCTGCCGGCGCGGTATTCGTGTTCCTTGTGGCCGTGGCTGGGAGAGCCGGCGAGGATGAGAAGCTTCTTGTCTGCGGCGAAAGCCGGGACGACAACGCCGGTGACAGACAGGACGAGTAGGGCGAGAGCGAGCAAACGAGGATTCATGGCGGAGGTTGTAGCGATCTGCCGTCGCCGCTGGCAAAGGAAAAGAAGGCTCTGACTTGAGCCTCCCCCTGCGCCCGAGGAGGGGCTTCAGGCCGCCTGCTTCACCGTCACGGCGCGTCCGCGGATGACGTGGGTCAACGCTTTCACCGCGAGTTCGATGAACATGAAGGGCTTGGCGATCAAGTCCGTGCCGCCGCTGAGGCTGGAGCGGGCGCGGCTCTTGAAGTCGGTCAGGCTCGTGACGAAAATCACCGGCGTGGTCTTGTTGGTCGGCAGTTCGCGGATCTTCGTGCAGAGCTCGAAGCCGTCGAGGCCCGGCATCTGCACGTCGAGGAAGATGAGGTCGTATGGATTCTCTGTCGCGAGTTTCAACGCGACGAGCGGGTCTTCGACGCTGACGGACTTGAGGCTGGCTTTCTCGAGCGCGTAGGTCACGGCGCGGCGCGAGAGGACTTCGTCATCCACAACGAGAATGCCGGAGGTCGCCACGGGCTCGGCGAGCCGTGCGTCCGTCTTGAAAAGTTCGGCAACGAAATCGATCGACGCGGCGACGGTGCGGATCGTGGAGGGATTGATGTTCTTGGGCTTGTCGTGAAGTTCCTTCAACAGCACTTCGAGGGCGGAGGTCAGTTGCGAAACCACGCCGTAGCCGGCGATGCCCGCGCTGCCGGTGAGAGAATGAACTTTGCGGTAGAGGTCGAGCAGGTACGGCACGCGTCCGGCCTCGTCGGTCGCCTTGGTGAACCCATGTAGCAGCCGGCGCAGTGTCGTCACCGTGTCCACCTTCGATGCGTTGAAACTGGAGGCCAGTTCCGCCTGGAACGCCGCGTCATCCGCGTCGAGTCTGCTTGCCGAGGGGTTTCCCGCCACGAACATTGCGGTGTTGGATGACTTCCGCGCTTCGATCTGGTCGATGGTGGCATAGCCGCGATGTGGCACGGGGCTGCCTTCATACTGAAGGATAGGTGCCTTCGTCGGAGTTGGATTCTGGAAGAGCGGATCGCCGCCCCGAGATTGCGGAGTGCCACTGGGGGAGGGCAGGGGAATGATGCCCTGCGGCCCGGCGGTTGCGGCCGGCTGGTTCAGGAACTTGTAGAGCAGGTCGAGAATCTGCCGGGGCGTGAGCGTGGCCTTGTTGCAGACGTGTGTCGCGCCGGCGGTAACGGCTTCCTGAATCATGTTCGACACGTAGGCGTTGGTGAAGACGATGATCGGGATTTGCGCGAACTGCGCCTGGGCACGGACTTTCTTGAGGATATCCACGCCATTGATCTTGGGCAGCATCAGGTCGAGCAGGATGGCGTCCGGGTGGAATTCGTGGACGCGATAGAAGCCGGTCTGGCCGTCATGGCACGCTTCGACCTCGTAGCCTTCCTTCTCGAGGCGGTTGCGGTAGATCTGGGCGATGATCGCATCGTCTTCGATGATGAGGATCTTTTTCATGGCACGTCGTTCGTTCGGAGTGAAATTCAGCCGGCAAGGGCGATCGGTTTCTGTTCGTCGAGGAAGGTTTTCAGGCGCCCAAACTCGAGTTCCACCTGAGGCAGCAAGGCTGCCGCTGGCTCGATCTTCTCGTCCTGCGTGAGGTGCTCGATCCGGCGAAGTACGGGCACGATGGCCAGCATGCCGCAGGTGGCGCTGGCACCGGCGCAACTGTGCGCGACGCGCGACGCAGTGGCGGCGTCCCTGGCGGCCAAGGCCGCTCGGACTTGTGCGAGTTGTTCAGAGGTTTGCTTGAGATAGAGGCCGACAAGCTCGTTGTAATTCTCCTGGCTGCCGCCGGCAAAATCGTGCAGCCGCTCCATGTCCACAGGGGGCTGTTCCACCACCGGTTGCTCGGGCGGCGGAAGCACCGTGAGGTTCGGCGTCGCGGCGGGGGGCGCGCTGTCCGGTGTTGCCACCGGCGCGGTCTTTGGGCGACGGCTGCATTCCTCGATGATGCGGCTGCCGTGCTTCTCCAGCATCGCTTGCAACGCTTCGGGACGGACTGGCTTCGGGAGGTAGTCGTCCATGCCGGCGGCGATGCATTTCTCGCGGTCGCCCTGCAT
>SXGS01301892.1_pt1 | contig 11453 bp, 18 predicted proteins | sample 3174681 | NCBI WGS metagenome assembly SXGS01 (sample SAMN11356861, study PRJNA531348) | freshwater metagenome | isolation source: freshwater sample F1-80 | place: China: Fuxian Lake, Yuxi | collected 2017-12-25 | reverse complement strand
AGGCGAGCGCCCGGCCGTCCACGATGCCGGGGCCGCGGCGGTCGTCGCGCGTCTGCGGGAAGCAGGACCACCCGCTCCGCACGACCGCGGGTGCGAGCACGTCGAACGTCGGCGCGTTGATCTGGTGCCAGCTTCCCACGACCGCGCCTGAAGGCTTCCAGTCGGGAGGGATGATCTGCGCGCCGGGGAACCGGGCGAGGATAGCCTGGAGGATTGGATCGCTGGACAAGGGTTCTCTCGACCTAACCGGATTGTCTCGACGAGTGAGGGCAGGCAGTAGGCTGGCTTGCGGTCCGTCTTTCGGGAGGACAAATCCTCCGCGTGCGGCCCTGCGAGAGGAGTGAAGCACCCGGGCCCGAGAACGACAAGCGTGCCATGGCGCCCGGTCGGCCGGCTTGGTGAATCGGGGCTAAGCCACGGCCAAGCTGTCGTATTACGGTGTTTTTGACCGCAAAAGACACGGACGCGCGCCGCCGTGGCGTTTTCTTTCCGTTCCGCTCTTCACGAATCCAAAAGCGGTGGCAGCGTTCCTCTTATGGAACTCGTGGCCTCCGACATCGTTGTACCGGCCCTCCCACCCTAGGCTGCGCGCCAGCGCAGCCACAAGAAGCGGGCCCTGTTCGACTGGCCGATGCGCGTCGCGCTCATGGACGCGCTGGCGCCAATCGTCTCGCGCCTCACGACCGAGGAAGTCCGGCGCAAGCTGGGCTGCGAGGACCACGGCAGCCAGCTGAGGCATGACATCGAACACGTGAAGGCCCGCCGCGCCGGGGCGCTGGGCTTTTCCCGGCTCCTTTTCCTGCCCGAGGGCCTCGGCGTGGATCCGTGGGCGGTGATCGCCTCCACTTCCGTCAGGAGAGCCGCGTGATGGCGCGTGGTGCAGGCATCGGGGCGACGCGGCGCGAGCAGGCCCTCGATCTGTGGGCCCGCGAGCCCTTCGCAGGTGCCCTGTGATCGCCGATGCCCTGGAGATCTCAGGGCCCTTCACACGCTCGTCGGCCGGACACGTGCCAAGGGGGATGGCCGTCGCACCGTTGCCGCGGGTGCGATCAAGAACGTCGAGCGCGCCAACGCGGTCGCGGTCGCGCGCCATAGCCGCGTCGAGGCCGACGTCGCCCGCACGCCCGCCCAGGCCCGGCGCGACGAGCTCAAGCGCTGGGCGCCCGTGGTGCTGGTCTGCCTGCTGCTCGGCGGGTGCGCCACCGTCCCAACGGGCGGCCCCGGCCGCGGCGGCGCCTGGTGCGACGTCGAGCGACCCACCCGCCTCTCGCCTGAGCGCGTGGACGCGATGACGGACGATGGGGTCAAGGCGGCCGTCGCCCACTATCGCCACGGCCAGGCCGAGTGCGGCTGGCCCCCCGGGAGGAAGTCGTCATCACCCCGGGCGTCAGCCTCGGCCAGATCCTGATGATGACCCTGACGCTGACGCTCGCCGGCGTCACGGCGCTCGGCGGGTACTTCATGCTGCGCGTGCAGGCCAAGGGCACCGCCGACAGGCTCGGCGAGCACACCGTCGCTGTGAAGGAGTCGGTTGGCCGACCAGCTCGCCTACCAGCCTTTCAAACGCCAGAGGGCCGCCTGATGTCGGCTCGCCGCGCCACCGACGAAGCCATCCTTGCCGCCTATCGGGACGCCGGCTCGGAGAAGGGTGCCGCGAGGGCCCTCGGGATGGCCAAGTCCTCGGTTCAGGAGCGCCTCGTACGGCTCCGGGAACGAGTGCAGCGAAATGATACCGACCTGGCTTTCGCTTCTGAGAGGGGACTCCTCGGCACCGAACCGGTGCTGCCCGGCTACGCCCTGAAGCGGTCGATGGCGGTCTACGGGAAGCAGGGTGAGGTCGTCCGTCAGTACGTCACGCAGGCCAAGGCGCCGGGCGCCAAGGGCGAGACCCCGGCCGGCCACGTCGTGACGGGCGTCTCCCAGCTCCGGGACGCCTCTGGCCGGGTGACCCAGGAGTGGGTGAAGACGCGCGAGGGTCGGGACCCCCTCGACGTCGTCGCGGCCATCCAGGCGGCGTTCGAGGGCTATCAGACCCGGCACGAGCCGATCCTGGCGCCGGCGGCCGCCTCGGCAGACCTGCTAACCTTGCTGCCGCTGGCAGACTGGCACATCGGCGCCCACAGCTGGGGTCGGGAGATGGGTACGGACTGGGACCTGCGCATCGCCGAGGAGACGATCGGCCGGGCGGTCGGGAACGTGGTCGAGCGATCCCTGGCGTCGGACGTCGGAGTGGTCCTTGGCGGCCGCGACATGATGCACGCCGACAACCAGGACAACCGCACGGCCCGCTCGGGGAACCAGCTCGACGTCGACGGCCGCTACCCGAAGGTGTTCGAAGTCGCATCCCGGCTGACGGTCCGCACCGTCGATGCGATGCTGCGCCCGCACCGCCGCGTGGTCGTCCGGATCATGAAGGGGAACCACGACGAGCACTGCGCCGTCGTGATCGCGCACTTCCTCTACGCCTGGTACCGCAACGAGCCGCGGGTCACGGTCGACCTCAACCCATCGCTGTTCTGGTACCACCGGTTCGGCCGCGTCATGCTGGCCGCCACGCACGGGCACGAGACGAAGCTGCAGGACCTCCCCGGCGTCATGGCGGCCCGTCGCGCCGAGGATTGGGGCCTGACCCGCTTCCGGTACGCCCGCGGATTCCACATCCACCACAAGCGGCTGCTCGGGTTCGAGGCCGGCGCCGTGGTGGCGGAGAGCCATCAGGCACCGGTGGCGCAGGACGCTTGGCACGACGGCGCGGGATTCCTGTCCGGCCGCACGCTCCAGACCATCACCTACCACCGTAGTTTCGGGGAGGTCTCGCGAGCCCGCGAGGCCATCCTCGACGCTCAGCCCGAGGGAACCGCATGACTTGGCCCGACCCTTGGCCGATCCCCCGGCCCGCGCTGCCGAAGCCGACGAAGCCGAAGGCGCCCCGGGATACGGCGCCCGCCGAGAATCCGAAGACGGCGGCGGGCATGCGGAAGCTGCCCCTGGACCTGGTCCCGCCGATCGCCCTCGTGGAGATGGCGGCGGTGATCGCCCTGGGCGCGGACCGCCCGGACAAGGCGTACGGGCGCTGGAACTGGCGGGACGCCCCGGCCGAGGCGGAGACGTACGTCGCGGCGATCGAGCGGCACCTGCTGCGATGGCGCGCCGGGGAGGAGCTCGATGCCCAGACCGGCGTGAGCCACCTGGCGTCGATCATGGCGAGCTGTGCGATCCTGCGGGACGCCTAGGAATCCGGGACGCTGATCGACAACCGCCGCGGGACGCCGGGCGTCCTCGCGGTCATGGACTGCTACGACGCGAGCTCGATGCCCGTCGTGAAGGCCGCCTAGGGGCAGGGCAGCTTGCCGCTATACTTGCGGAACGTCTTGCCGTCATGGGCAATCGTCCCGTCATCGCGCACGAACAGATCTGTCTCGTACGGCGATCCATTGTCCGCGTAGTGATTTCCGAAGCACTTCGCGCCCCTGATCTTGCCGGGGCGGTACGAGACGCCGAAGCAGTCCATCCCGTCGATCCCTGCTGTCCCGCGGCGGGGGACGTCGATCGAGATGGGATGGCTGCCGTCCGATGGGCAGTACCAGCCCGGCGCGGGGCGCACTTGGGCCGGGGCCGGCCCGGCTGCGAGGATGACGGCGAGAAGGATCGGGGAACGCATCTTCGGCTCACTCGAAATACAGGTGACGGCCGTACCAGAAGGCGGTGATCGCCTTCATCGACTCGTCGAGGCTTTGGCGGGTCTGGCGGGCGTGGAAGATCGCGAAGGCGGACTCGGGATCGCCGGCGGTCCGGTCGAAGTGGTCGGCGACCACGTGCCATTTCGGGTCGCTGCCGAGCGGGCCTTCCGGCCGGAGCGAGCGCCTCGGGGCTCTGTAGCCGGCATCGAGCGCGGCGAGCTCCAGCGCGCGGGCGTGCTCGGGCAGGAGCATGCGGCCTTGGCGGTGGCGCTCGTCGTCCGTGAGGGCCAGCCGGATCCAGCCCGTGAGCGTCCGCAGCCAGCCGATCCCACCGGGACCGGTCAGCATGGCTACGGTCGGCGCGCACGTCCGAAGGTCACCGGCCAGGTCGCCGACGAGCGCCATGGTGCCCGTGTGCGGGTGGATCCCGAAGGCCCAGCGGTTCAGGATTCGGCTGTGCGCCCACAGGTCCCCCGGCGGTTCCCACCCGGCGGCCATGCGGTCGCGGTCGTTGAAGGCGGCCTCGATCTGCTCGCGAGCGTACATCTTCAGATCTCCAGGGCGGGAAGGTCGGCGTCCTCGTCCCGGGACAGGGACGGCGGGAGGGGGGCGAGCCGGCCGGCGCCGCGGCGGCCGTAGGAGATGGCCGACGGCGGGGCGTGGCGATCGCCGAGCACGTAGACCCTGCCGCTCTCCGTTGCCGCCCAGCCGGGGCCGCGGGCGACGAGGACGCTCGTGGTGACGACGGTGTCCCCGTGCACGGGATGGCCCCAGCACAGCCCGCGCAGCGAGATCCGGTCGGTCCCCGGGTAGGTGACCGGCTCCCACGCGTCGAGGAACGGGGCGGCGTCGGCCGCGTCGCCGAGGGCCTCCCGCACGCGGGCGCGCCGGGCGTCCACGGTGGCGATCTCGTCGGGTGTCAGGTCTCGCAAGCGCATGGGTCCCTCCGTCCGCGTTACGTTCGCACCGGCGCATGCAAGGCACCACGCCGACCCGTCCGCCTCGAACCAGGCGGCCGCGGCCGCGCTGACGGCCTGCCCGTCGGTGAGCCGGAAGCCGGGGGTGTCGAGCCGGTACCGGAAGCGGACGGCGGTCGGCGGGCGCGAATCCGTGCTCGGGACCCCCCTGGCGAAGGCATGGACGTCCCTTATCCCCAGGCGGACGCACCGGAGCCGGGAGGCCTCGCTTGCGCGCAGGGCGACGTCGCGCAGGGCGATCGCCGGCACGTGCCCGACGACCCGCCCGCCGACGCGCACGGACCACGCTCTGCGCGTCAGGTTGCGGTAGACCTCAACGCTTGGCGTGCTCATCGCAGGCCGTCCGGTACCAAGAGCCCCGTCGGATCAGCCCAGGCGCGCCGCACGTCTCGCAGACGCCGTACGACAGTTGCTCCACCGCGCGGGCGATCCGGAAAGTTGAGGGAATGCCTTGGTGATAGAAGCGCAACCCGCCGAACTTCTCCTTGACCTGCCTCGTCGAGTATCCGGGCGGCAGCCCGCCCTCGGACAGCCATTCCGCCGTCGCGACGAGCAGCCAGTGCCAGCCGTCCCCGATCTCCGGCGGCGCGTCGTAGATGCGCGGGAAGAGCGACATCAGCGCCTTCCAGCTCTGCTCGGGCACCGGCCGAGGCTCCGTACTCCCGCGCCAGCGGACGGCCAGGTAACGGCTCGCCGCCTCAGCCAGGTCGCGCACGTCTTCGACGGTCAGCTTCGTGACGTCGGGGTCCGGCGATCCGAGGACCTCGAACCGGACGCGGGGACCCTCGGGCGTGGGGACCGTGCCGGTGACGCGGACGATGTCCGCGGTGTCGCCGACGCAGGCCTTCAGGATGGCGGTGAATTCGGACGGGATCACGCGGGCCATGATGCGCTCCATGGGCGGACGTCGGGGAGGCGGGGAACGGCGCGCAGGAATCCCGCGGCGGACCGGGCTTCGTTCAGGGCGACCGATGGGTCTCGGTCGCCATCGGCGACGAGACGGAGGAGCGCGCCGAGGTAGCCGTGGACGCCGCGGCCGAGGTGTCCGTCGACGCACTCGCGCTCGACGTCGTCCTCGACCGATTCTCGGAGGGCCCGCAGCTGAGTGAGGACGGCCGCGCTCATTGGAGCGGGCCGACGTCGCGGGCGGCGAGCACGGTCTCGATCAGGCGCCGCAACCCGCGCAGGCTCCCACCGCGCCAGTGTGTCTCCAGGGCATTCCATTCCACGCCGTCGAGCGCGGGCATCCAGGCCTCGTCGATGCCCTGCTCGGTCCGGATCTCCTGCAGGATTGACGAGGCCAGGGGCCGCAGGTGCTCGGGACCCGGCTCGGGCAGCTCAAGGACGAGGCAGCGGTCGATGAGCGGGCGAGGGACCGTCCCAAGGCTGTTCGCCGTCAGGATCCACTGCAGCCGGGAGGCGTCGGCCTCCGACTGCAGGAAGACGTCGCGGTACCGGGCCGCCGTCTCGGTGCCGAGCAGGTTGATGAGGGCGTCGCAAGCATTCCCGTTGTGTCGGCTCTGGCCGATCTTGTCCGCCTCGTCGACGACGATCAGCGGGTTCGCGATCCGGGTCCGGAGGACCTCGCGCAGCGCCACGCCGAAGCCGGCGGTGCTCCACCCGCGCGGCGTGCCCAGGATCGGTGTAGCATCGGACACGCCCCCCATGGGCAGCACGCCCGGGTTCAAGCCCAGGACTTCGCCCAGGCGCCGGGCAAACCGCGTCTTGCCGCCGCCGGGCTGCCCCCACTGCAGGACGTGCGGCAGGCGCAGGCTCTCCTGCGCCGCCAGCGGCCGCAGCAGACGGTCGACGATGGCCTCCGCGTGCGGGAACTCGGCCAGGAGCTCGGCCCGCACGGCGGCGAGGTCGTCCGGCGGCGGGACGAGCGGGAGGTACTGCCCGGCGATCGGCTCCAAGTCCTTGACCGGATCCTGGTCCCCCTTCGTGCCCCGGCGGACGTGGGAAAGGTCGCCGACGACCATGAGCGTCGGCACCGCGGGAAGCGCGACCGGCTCCGGATCGGGCGTCGGCGGCAGGCGCACGATGCCGACGCGGTCGTCATCGAGGTCGGCCAGGTCGACGAGACCGCTCCCGCCCGTCTCGGCGGGCTTCGGCGCCTCGGCGATCTCGTAGGCGTCGTACGGGCGCGTCATGTCGAGCGCCTCGCGGACCATGGAGATCGTGGCCGCGATCAGCGATGACTGCCCTTCCGAGATCTTGAGCTGCTCGCGCCGCTTCTCGGCGACGTACGAGTCGAAGTCCCCGTCTAGGTCGATCTGGGAGGCGCCGAGGTATTCGAGCGTCGAGAGGATCAGTCCGTACGCGCTCGGATCCTTGACGACGCTCGACTTGTCGCTGGCATCAACCCAGCGAGCGAAGGCCAGGCCTGCGCAGCGGAGTGCCGAGCGCGGGCAGCCGACAGCGGCGCCGTAGACGCTCAGCCGCCGATCCAGGTCGCGCACGACCATCACGCTCTCCCACAGGATGTGCAACTTCTTGGGATCGCGGAGCCGGTCCTTGCCCTCGAAGTGTCCCCGGTCCGGATTCGCCATCAGGATCCGCCCGCACTCGGCCTGCAGGGCGTCCAGTCGGGCGAGGGACGGCTCGTCCGCGAACAGCCGCAGGGCCGTCATGAACTGGCGGGGGAACTTGTGGGGGGACGACCGGCAAAGCAGCGGTGCGACGTATGCGTCGAGGTCGTCGTGGACGTTTCCGCCGACGAACTCGCATCCTGAAAGGAGCTCGTCCGTGGTGTACGGCAGGCCGACGCCGTCGGGGCCCGGCTTCGGGTAGCGAGGCTTGCCGAATGCGGCCGCGTTCGCACGGATGGCGCCGACCGCGGTCGAGCGGCGGAAATTCTTCTTGGTCACGGGAGGTCTCGCAAGAACGGGAGCGCGGGAGGGCGTGCGCCGAGCCGGGGGGCTCAGGCGGAGGCGGAGGGCGCTTTTCGTTTCGTGCGAGCTGTCGTCATGGGCCGACCATGAATCGTGCGGAGTCCGGGATCAAGGCCTGCTCGCAAGCAAGGTGAAGATTTCCCTGGACGGGAAGTCGGCCTGATACATTCGGATGACAGACAGGGTTGTCGGTCATCCCGTTGTATCGCTAGGCTTCCAGATTTTGTCTCAGGCGAGCCCAGTGTTGCTCGGGCGCCTCTGTTCGAATCCGCGGAAGGTGGGACCCTCAATGCAGGAGGGTTTCCCATGCTTATCACGGCTTCGAGCCACCCCGCGATCTTCGAGTGCCTTGAGACCATCTCCCACGACATGGGCGCGAGCGCCGGCCACGCGTCCTACGTCGTCGCGGATGGCTGGGTCGGTAAGCTGGCAATCGCCGAGGACGCCCTGTCGGGCCTGAGCAAGGGCGAGCGCGAGACGCTCGCGATCGGCGAGATCGAGGATGCTCGCGAGATCTACCGAGGATCTCCCGGTCTTCAAGTCTCCTACGGCCTTCTCTGCGCCTTCTTCAACGATTGGATCGACTGATCATGGAAATCGAACAGGTCGCCGAGCTGGCGCGCGCGGTCGCCGGGCTGCCCCAGGCGGAGCGGGACTACTTCGACGAGATGGTCGCCGACGAGCGCGCCAGGGCCACCCAGGCGGAGAGGATCGCCAAGCTGCGGAAGCTGTCCGACGAGGAGGCCGTGCAGTTCGCGATCAAGAAGGCGTCGGACGTCTTCGCCCCCGGAGAACTCCCGGAGCGGCTGCTGGAGGCTCTGCGCGAGGTCGGCTTCGTGCGCGCCGACCTCAAGCATTTCCGGGATGCCCACCAGGCTCTCGAACTGGTCGTGCGGATCGTCGTCGACGCGGCACCCCAACTGCCGGGCGCGAAGCTCGCCAACCTCAACAGCCTCATCATGCAGGCCGCCGTCTCGCTGTCGTTGGTCGATGGGAGCGCGAACTCGGACGACCACCCTCCCGAGGACCCAACGGATCGGCATTCCCTCATAGCTGAATGGGGATCGAACTGGCGGGTGGGCCTCGCACGGATCAACTTCGAGAAGGCCTACTTCACTGCCTGTCGAAGCTCGCAGCCCGACGACTGGATGCAGGCGGCGCTGCTCGGACAGCAGCTCGTGAAAGCTCTGGATGGCCGGCCATGACGATCGAGCCCACCGAGTTCGACATGATCGCCCTGGCCCGCCGGGGCCTTGAGGCGATCTTCGACGAGGCCTCCATCGAGTTGAAGTTCGCCCGCAAGCACGCGGTTCGCGACGAGCGCACGGGGGAGCTGACACCCGAGTCGCTTGAGGCGGGCGAGACGGCGCGCCGGGCCACGGTCGAGGCCATGGACCGCCTGGCGCGCTTCACCGCGCTCTACGGGTCCCCTGCGGTCGACGAGGCTCTCTCCCGGTGCCGTGCGCAGAGCGAGAATCCGTCGAGGCCTTGCTGGTCATGAGCCACCCTACGCCCACCGCGCCGGCCCGCACCCGCGAGGCCGTCGCCCGCTACCTGCCGGAGGCCTCCGACGCCTCCCAGTTCGCCCGGGGCATGCGGGCCTACCAACGCTGCGAGGACGGCTGCCGCGAGCGGGCGGCGGGCGAGCCCGAATGCCGGGATTCCTGCGCTCGCGCGGTAGGCGGCCTTGAGCAGGAAGGGATGACGATGCGGCCCACCTGCGAGCTGGCAGAAGAAGCCTTGAAGGCCGCCCATGAGTGGCGGGACGCCCGCTTGGCAATGACGGCCATGCTGAAGGCGGAAGGCCAGTCAACGGCGACGACGGCTCACGAGCTGAACGCCGCGGATGAGCGCATCGAGCGGGCCAGGAAGGCCCTCGACGCGGCCATCGACGATCACCTCGGAGGCCAGCTCCGAGACAAGATTGCCGAGGAGGATGCACGGTGACCCGCCCCGCGCCCTCGGCCGCCCTACTCGATCGGCTCGCCCGGCGCTTCGGGCAGTCCCCCGGGCACGCCGCCTGGCGCGCTCGGCATGCGGGCCCGGATCGCGGCCTCGACGGCGACGGCCGCCGCCCCCGCCTCGCCCCCGTGCGGGAGGACCTCGTGGGCCAGGGCGCGCCCGGAAATCGGGTCGGCCACGATCACGGTGGACCGCTCCGCGCCGACGAGCACGCGCACGGTGAGCTCGACGCGCGCCCCGGCGCCGGGGCCGTCCTCGGCCGGGTAACGGGGGTATTCCTCGACGAAGCCGGCCGGCCTCCGCGGGGGCTCCATGCCGGCGAGGACGCTCAGGCAGGCGGGGTCGTAGGCGTCGTCGTCGGGCATGGTCCGGATTCTCGGGCCGTCCCGGCGCCGAGGCAAGCGCTGCGAAATACGGGAATCCCGGCCTGCTGGTCGGCCTACAGCTGAGGGAGGGGACGATGGGAACGAACTACTACGCGGTCCGTGATCGGGCTCCCGACCAGCCCGGGGATCCCGAGCTCGATCGGCTGCACATCGGCAAGTCCTCCGCGGGATGGCCGTTCAACTTTCGGGCGCACGAGAGGCTCGGCCTCGTCGATTGGCCGAGCTGGCGCCGCAACCTCTCGCGACCTGGGATCCGCATCGTCAACGAGTACCGTGACCAGCTCACCGTCGAGGGGATGGACAACAAGGTCGTCGGCGCCCGGGACCGCTGGCAGGGCGCCAACGTCCAGAACGGCCTGGAGCGGGGGTGGTTCTTCCTGACCCTCGACGGCGATCTCTGCAGCCACACCGATTTCATCTGAGCGAGGAAGCCATGGACACCCTGGAATTCATCTTCGCCGAGATCGCATTCATCGCGGTCGGGCTGCCAATTGGCATCGTGTTCGCCACGGTCGTGATCGTCGGGATTCCCGTCACGGCTTGGTATGCATGGAACATCGCCATCCTGTTCGTCCGGCTCGTCTACATGCTCGGCCGAGAGGAATGGGACAGGCGCCGTGCCCTCAAGGCGGGGGCCTGAGCGCCATGTGCTTCAACTGCTTCAAGGACATGCGTGACGAGTTCGGCGCCGTGGAGATCACGCCGGCGATCGTCGAGGCCGCCCGGCTGTCGACGGAGGCCAATCACTACGGCCCCCTCCACGTCACGATCGAGGACTACAACTGCGAGGACAGCAGTCTTGCGTTCTGCGCCGACCAGAAGCGCGACAAGTGGACCGATGCGGACAGGGCCTGCCTCGCGGCTTTCCAGGCCCTCGACGAGAACCAGCGGACGCACGCCCTCGCGCTGGCCGACGGATACATCGACGCCACCGGGGAGATCTCGCCAGCGTGGCTGGACGAGGAGGCAGGCGAGTAGGCCGGCCTCCCCGCAATTTGACGCGCCCAGGGATCGACTCCCGATGGGATTTGTTCTCTCTTCGTTCTCATGGACGAATCGATGGAGCGAGCCGTGGACGATCTTGAGAGGGCCTACATGGAGGCGTCCGACGGCGATGCGCGGGACGCCCTGCGCCGGGCGCTCGCCGACGCTATGATGGAGATCGCCGACGTGTCGAGCCAGGTCAGCCGTGGCTTCGTGCGGGCATCAAAGCCGGCCGACCTGGCGCGCAAGCTCGGTCCGGAGCGCCGGGCTCGCGAGGCCGCCCGGTAGGGAAGGGCCAAGGACAGGCCATCCGATCCTGTGGATGGCCGCCTCAGGCCAGCTCGATCCGGATCACATTCGGCCCTGGCCGACGGATCATATCGGATCAAACGGGGGCGTAGATGCTCGGAAGGTCGTTGTAATCGCTCGGTTTTTCGGAGCGCGGCCTTGCCCTCTTCATGAGCGTCTTCATCGCGGGCGGCGCCGTGGTGCAGTGGCCCTTGGGGCGCCTCTCCGACCGCATGGACCGGCGCTGGATCATCGCGGCGGCCTGCTTCGCGGCCTCCGCTT
>SXGS01428772.1_pt1 | contig 11454 bp, 4 predicted proteins | sample 3174681 | NCBI WGS metagenome assembly SXGS01 (sample SAMN11356861, study PRJNA531348) | freshwater metagenome | isolation source: freshwater sample F1-80 | place: China: Fuxian Lake, Yuxi | collected 2017-12-25 | reverse complement strand
CGTTGCCGGTGTTTCCCGCCACGATGGAGTTTTCCAGGGTGACGGTGGCGAGGCTGCCGAAGGAAAAGAAACCGCCGCCCTGCCCGGCCGCCGCGTTTCCCGTGATGGTGACGTGGTTGAGAGTGAGCTTTCCGAAGGTGTTGAAGATGGCCCCGCCGGTGGTGCGGGCGCTGTTGCCGGCAAAGGTGGTCAGGGAGAGGTTGAGGGTGCCGCCGTTGTTGAAGATGGCCCCGCCGTTGAGGGCGCTGTTGCCGTGGACCGCGCATTGGACGAGAAACAATTCCCCCGTGTTGAGGATGGCTCCGCCGTTGCCCTCGTTGTGCGCTCCGGCCGTCAGGGTCAGGCCGCGCAGGGTCAGCCGGCCGTTGCCTGAATCGATCAGGCGCTCTTCCAGGCGCGTGCGACTCGTCAGCGAGACGCGCCCCACCGTGTCCTCATAGAGCAACTGCTGAAACAGGCGATGCTCGCCGCGGAAGTCCGGGCGAAACTGGGGAGTCCACCCGTAGCCCTGCCAGACGGAGAGCTTGGGCGTGATCCGGTAGCCGAAAGCAGGGCGGATTAGGAGGCGATCCAATGCCCCAATGTGTTCCCCGATGCGGGGCTGCACCTCAAAGTAGCCGAGCCACCGGCGAGAAAACTGCTTGTTGATGACCAGCAGACTCCAGTGCTGGGTATCGGACTCGGCAGCACGAGCCCCGGGGCTGATGCCGAGGGACAGCCATACAATTCCGGTGAGCACAACCAGTGTGCGTGCCCGACGATAGGTCATTCTGTTCATCCTGATCGATTCCGAACCCGGACGGAGGGGCGCAGCGCCGCCGAAACCGCCTCCGGATCGCGGCGCCGGAACCGCCGGGCCTCGTCCGGAAACTCCGGATCTCCACGACGCACGATCACCGTCCACTGTACTGATGGATGCCGCGCGCCGGAAACGTTCGGTGCAGCGGACGCGGCAGCTCCGGTTTCACGCCCACTCCCGGCTCCGTCCGGAGGCGAATGGCGCCGTTCTCCGGGCGCAGGGGCTCACGGCTGAATACGCCGCCCTTGTCCTCCGCGTTCAGCACACACTCCGTGCACCGGCAAGCGAAGCGTGAAGATCGCCTCGTGATCCATCAAGCTGGGCTGTACCCTGTGCCTACCCATTTTCACTGAGCGGACGCCGTCTTCCTTCGGGGGGTGCGAATCCCCCGCTCCTGTAGATGCAGCACCGAGTCGGCGGCGACGGCACGGACCCACTCGTCCGGATCTTCCAGCAGCCGGTGCAGTGCCGCCAGCACCTCAACCGGAGGTGGGAGCGGCACCTCCCACTCCAGCACCCACGTGGCGTTGCGGCGGATGTGGGCTGCGGGGTGCATCGTCAGCGCCAGCACCCGGGGCAGCACCTCTCCGGTCAGGAGAGGTTGCAGGCCGCTGGACGCGGTGGACGACACATCTTCATGTTCGTCCTCAAGCGCGCGGAGGAGGAGTTCCACCAGCGCGGGGACCCATTCCGCCCCCCACTCCAGGAGCAGCCCCAGCGCAGAGTCACGGACGTTGGCCAGAGGACTTTCCAGCAGACTGACAACATCTGAGACCACTGCGGGCGTACGCAGGGCCGGTGGGAGTTCCTCCAGCGCTTCAGCCACTGTGTCCGACCAGTGTCGCTCCGGGCTCCGCAACTGCGCCAGGAGGCCCCGGACTGTGGCGGGGGAGTGGAGCCTGCCCGCCGATCGCTGGAGCACAGCACACGCGTGCCGGCGCACCTCCGGGTCAGGATCGTCGAGAAGCATCGGCAGTGCGTCCACGACTGACCCGATCCAATCACCCGCTGGAACCGATCCGGCGAACCGGGACACCAATCTGAGCGCCGCCAGCCGGCAGCCCGCCACCGGGTGGCGCAGTCCGCCCTGTAGCCGCGGCAGTACTGCCGTGGGCTCGACCCCTTCCGTTCCGTCGGACACGACGAGGACCACCCGCAGGTCCGGATCCCGACCCAACTCGAGGCGCTTTGCCTGAAGGCCGGGGTCGTCCGCGAGTTCCGGGAGATCCAGCAGCGGCACGGCGGCCGCCCTCACCCCCGGTTCCGGGTCGCCGAGCCAGGCGAGCACCGTTTGCGTGGAAAGGTGCGGCGCTGCGGCCTCCTCCCAGCGGGCCAGGAGACCCACCGCGAGTTCCCGGGTCGCCGGTGCGGGCGAGGCCGCAAGGTCCAGCAGACCCCGGATGAAATCCGGCTGCGCGGCCGCTTTCCCCATCTCAGCTACGGTGTCGCGGACCGCTGCTTCACCGGCGGCCAGGCGCGGCAGGAGCCGCTGCAGCGCCTCCGGGTGGGCCGCCGCAGCCCCCAGCCACTGCAGCGCGTGCAGGGAACGTCCCCGCAACTCATCGTCTTCCCCGCCCGCCAGGATCGCCAGTTCCACCGCCAATTCGCCGGGCGTCCAGCGGGTGTGGACGCCGTACGCTTCGGCGACTTCAATGCGCACGTCCGGATCCGGGTCCAGAATGTGTTCTCGCACCGCGGCGGCAAGCGCGGCGCTGCCGGCGAAGTGCCCGAGGTCCTTCAACGAGTGTGCGGTGGCCTCCCGCTCGTCCGCAGAGGGCGAGCGCAGTCCCGGGAGAAGCGCCTGTGCGATCTCCTCCTCCGCCACCGCCGGACCCAACCCCGTAACAACATCCAGCCCCCTGGAGCGGAGAAGCGGATCCTCGCTGCGCAGCACCTCCGCCAACACGCTCCGGAACGCGGGGGACACCACTCGCTCTCCCAACCCGTTGATGAGCCAGAACCAGGGCTCGGCCTGGTCGGGGCGCCCAGCCCACCGGACGGCCCACGCAGGCAGGGTCTGACCCGCCGCCCGCGCTCCTACCGCCGCCAACGAACGCAGAACCGCCTCGGAGTCCGGCAGAAGCCGAGCGGTTCCGTCTTGCCGGCGCCGCGCCCACTCGTCCAGGTACTCGGTCGCGATCCGGTCTTGCAGCTCTTCCAGCGAATCGGAACCCGCACCGGCGACGGCGGAATGGTCCGCACCCGGACCCTCGAGTCCTACTCCACTTCGGTCACTACTCCCCCCGGGAGTGCGCGGAATCTCGGGCAGGCAGAGTGCCGCCAGCCTGAGCCGGTGCCGGCCCAGATCGTCCTGCTCCGGGTCCAGGAGCCGCTCCAACAGCGGCGTCGGATCGGTGAGCAGGCCTGCCAGGCACCGCAGCGGCTCCGTCCACGCTGCCTGCCCCGCGCACTCGGCGATTGCATTCAGGGAGCAGGGCCTCCCCTCAACCTCCGATCCGAAAAACGAAGACGTTGGGACCGAAGGACGAACTTCGCCTCTCGCAGTTCGGCTTCGACCTGCGCCCGCGCTTTTCAGATCCCTCTCTCTTTCGTTCTTCGCATCGTCTTCCCACTGCATCCATCGCATGGAGCACGCAACGAAGTATTCGAGGAACGTGCGGTGGGCGAACGCCCAGCGGTCCGGGGCGCGCTCTTGCAGCACGCCGCGCTCGACCAGCGCCGCGAGCCGCGCCATGACCTCCGGCGTGTCGTCGCCGGAGGCGGCGGCGAGGGCGGCCCGGACGTCCGCCCCGGCAAAGTCGTTGCTCTGCGGAGCCGCTGAAAAGAGGCGCCAGGCCGTTTCCGGCAGCACACTCTCCCAATCCGCCATCACCGGCCCCTGATCGGCCTGCCAGCCTCCATCCAGTACTTGATCGAACAGCCGGGTGTAGAGACGCGCGCGCCAGCCCAGGCCCTCGGGCATTCCCGCCGTTCCGGCCGTCTGGTCCGCCTCCAGCACACTGCAGGTCAGGGCGAGCAGCAGCGGGTTTTCCCCGACTGCGCTCAGGGGTCCCCCTTCCTCCAGGAAACCGGTCCATGCTCCGCGGGCGCCCCAGGCCCGCAGAAAGAAAGTCTGTTCGGTCTCATCCCACGAGTCCAGTTGATACTGCTCGGCCTCCATCCACGCCGGGAGCGCCGCCGCGTACCCCACCCGGCTGGTGATCACGACCAGCCCGGGCGCGCCCTCCAGGTCTGCGAGGGCGTCCCGCAGCGCCTCCGGCGCCGGCACTTCGTCCACTGCATCAAGCAGAACCGCGGCTCTTCCCGTGCGCACCGCCGCCCAGAGGTACTCCGCCAGGTGCTCCCCCGCATCTGCCGGTCGCTCACCCGAGTCTGCCGCCTGCTCCGTCGGGTCAGGCCGGGGATCCTCCGGGTTTGCCGGACCGAAAGGCCCCTCCTCTCCCCCAGTTCCCGCCGCGTCCAGGATCGTCGCGATCTGGGCGCGAAGGGCGGCCCGCACCGACCCCGCCCGGACAACCCCGGGCGCCGACACGAGAATCGGCAGCGTGGACGGGGGACGCTCCCGGCCGCGGGCAGTGCGCCACGGAGCCTCGGAGAGCGCCGTCTCCGCAAGCTGCCGTGCGATCATCCGAAGCAGTTCGCTCTTCCCCTGACCCGGATGTCCCTCAATGAAAAGCGTGCGACGCGGGGCTCGCCGAGCCCACCGTTTCAGGATTCCCGACAACTCCCAACCCCGTAGATGCTCCCACTTCCGCTTCCCGAATCCTCCTGGACCCGATGGGAGGCCCTCCTCGGCCGCGGACAGGGGTGGCCAGACGAACAGATCAGAAGGGCGGCGGGCGCCGATCCAGGCCGGTGGCTGCCGATCCGGGGTCTCCCGGACGAACGCCAGGTACGCCTGTAACTCCGGGTCCGGGCAGGGGCGGGGTGAGGAAGGTGCGGGATCGGTGGTCAACTGCAAGTCTCCGGGCGCCCCGGGCAGGAAGCTCACGCCCGGGTGGGACGGGTTCCTTATCGTTGGAGGGCCCAGGTTTGTTCAACTGCGCAGCGTCCAGTCAATATCTCGGGGCGGCGATCGGAACTCTTGCTCCCAGTTTTGTCACCATCGCGGGACTTCCGAGAACCTCAGGGCTCGGCATTCAACCCCGGCGTCTTGAGATACTCGACCCGCCGGGCGGCTTCTCCGCGCCCGGCCGCAGGGCGCAGCCGGAGCGGATCGAAGGCCCAACCGTGCTGGTCGCGAAGATAGACCACCGCCTGGTGCGCCATCAGGAGTTCCGGCTCCGTCGCCGCCGCATTCAGCACATCGTAGAGGGCCGGCATCGGGTCGGCGGCCCGAACCGTGCCGAGAAATTCGGCAGCGCGAACCCGCACCATCAGTTGCTCATCCTCCAGCAGCGGGGTGATCGCGGGAACGAGAGCTGCTGCGGCCTTTCCGTGTGCGGTGGCGGCGATGCAGGCCCAATAACGCTCCCAGGGGTTTGCCGACGCCAGCGCCTGCTTGAGTGCGGTGCTTGCGCGCGCGAAAGGAATCAGTTCCAGATCTGCGATGCGGGCCAGTTTCCTGATTTCGGCGGCGTGCTCGGCGCCGAACGACGCGCCGTCCGCCAGCGCCACACGCACCAACTCGCTCTCCGGGTAGAAGCTCAGGTCGTGGATTTCCAGCAGCCGCCGGCGCAGCAGCGCGCGCAACTCACGCAGTGTGTCCCGGTAGCGACTCTCGGCGGCGAGATCCCGGACCTGGTGCGGATCCGCTTCCAGATCGAACAACTGCTCCGGCGGACGGGGACGGAAGAAAGCCGACTGCACCGCGTTCAGCTTGCCGGCGCGAAACAGTTGCCGCCACTCGGCATAGGCCAGCATCCGGTACCGGTAGTTATTCTGGAGGCCGTCGGCATAAAAGCCAGTGAAATTGCGGACATACGCGAACCGTCCCTTGCGAAGCGTCCGTACGAAATCGTACTTCTCGTCCATCCGGTCCGCATAGCCGAACGCCGTGTCCCTGCCGCCCGGCAGGCCCCGGGCCTGCGCGCCGAGGGTCCTCGCGTCTCCGGCGGCCAGGACGAAATCCCGACCGCGCGCGGCGCGTTCGCCGTCCCTGACGCCCCCTCCATCGCCACTGGCTGATGGCCACTCGCTCCTGCGGGAGTCCCGGGACCCGATGCCGGCTCGCGTTAGGAACGGGCGCCCATCCATCCGGCGCGGCACGTCCACCCCCGCCAGTTGCAGCACCGTCGGCCCCAGGTCCACGAACTCGACGAAGTTTGGTGTCCGGGCACCCGGCGCGATCGGGATGAGATGGCGGAAGTGCTCGGGAATGCGCACCACCAGGGGGACGTGCAGCCCGCGGTCGTAGGCATAGCCTTTACTCCCGGGAAGCACCCCGCCGTGGTCCCCGAAGTAGAACACGAAGGTATCCTCCAGAACCCCCGCCCGGCGCAGCGCCTCGACTGCGCTCCCCACCTTCGCGTCAATGACCTGCATCCGGTCCGAATAGCGGGCGTGGGTGTAACGAAAAGCAGGAGTGTCCGGGTGGTAGGGGGCCAGGGTCACCGCTTCCGGCGGCGTGGTCGTCCTCTCCCGGGCCATCTGGGCCGCGGAGAAATGGAGGGCACTCTCATGCGACTCGGGCCAGGATTCCATGTGGAAGAACGGCGTGCTGCGACTGGGTCGGTTCCGCCATGACGCACGGTTGGACGACTCGTCCCACAGTTCCCGGAGGTCGTGGACGAAATTGTAGTCCGTCTTCGCGTTGTTCGTCGCGTAGTAGCCCGCCTGCCGCAGGAGTGCCGACCATGGCCGGAATCCACGCGGGAGCGCCGCCGCCACAGAGCGCCGATGGTACTGGAATCCGACGCCCGGTGCGTACAATCCCGTCGCCAGCGTGGAACGCGCCACTGAACAGACAGGCGCACACGAGAAGGCGTGATCGAACGTCACCCCTTCGGCTGCGAGGCGCTCGATGTGGGGAGTCGCTCCAAGCGGGTTGCCGTAGAGCCGGAGATAGTGGACTGAGTTGTCTTCTGAGACGAGGAAAACGAAGTTGGGCCGGGCGGGCTGCCCGGCACCAGCCCGGGCAAGGAGCACGAGCACGAGCACGAGAAAGACGACAGCGAGGCGCATGGGAGCGAGGGTCGGGGAGAAGTGAGGAGAAACGGGCTACCAGACTGGTTATCTCACCATCGGGCCTGTTTCCCCCGGAGGGCGCACACATCCGGTGCATCCGTCGGGTACGCCCGGTGTAACGTGGGGTTAGTGCCTGAAGTCAGGGTGGTGGACTGCACTTCCACGGTCATCGCCGTCACCGGCGCGGTCGGGGCACCTGTGTAGTGCTCTCTGTGGATGACCGCGACAAGGTCCGCGACGATCGGAAACGATCACGGGACAACCGTCTGCAAGTTCTTGCCGGATGTCTGGCCCGCCCGCCGCTTGGTGAATGACGACAGGGGTGGGACCTGCGAAGGTCCGTGGAGCGGACGACGGCGGTCATCGCCCCGGGTTCGACACGGAAGATTCGGGAACACGGCGCCCTGGGAGGGGGAGTGGTCGCCGGAGAGAACCTGGGTGGGGGATCCGCGAAACCCCGGGGGGCCCGATCGGGGACGACTTTATCTCGCTGCATGGGCAGCGCCAGTCGGGCCTCGCGCAGATGTTCCGCTGGATGCGGTCACGGAAGTGGTTGGGCCACCGATGGCTGCGCCTGCGACATCCGGCGTTCAGCCGGCCCTGTTGGAGAGATCCTTCTGCGTGCTTCCGTGGGCGCAGCCGGTGGCATACGGGTCGGTGCGCCCGCTGGCGGCGCATCGCCGGAGCCGTGCGGAATCTCACGCGCTTCTCCATCCGCAACTGCTGGGTTGATCGGTCCCAGCCTGACCCTCTCGGCAGCCCACCCGGCGGTGGCTTTTTTGCCGTGCGGAAGGGTGTCGTCTCCCTGATGCCGAACGGGTGATCGGGGTTGGGCTGGGTGCTGGACGCGAGTGGTGCGCGCCCACACCAACGCGCGGCGCCACCCATTGCTGCGGGAGAGGGCACGAGCATGCACGGCTGGACGGGCAGGATCTTGCGGGTGAACCTGACCACAGGCACCCATTCGGTAGAGGCCACCCGCGCGGACTGGGCTCGCGACTACATCGGTGGCCGGGGCCTGGGCGTGCGCTACCTGTGCGAAGAGGTGGACCCCCGGGTGGATCCCGAGAGCCCGGAAAACAAGCTCATCTTTGCCACGGGGCCGCTCACGGGCACCAATGCGTCCTGCGGCGCGCGCTATATGGTCATCACCAAGGGGGCGCAAACCGGGACCATCACCACCTCGAATTCCGGGGGGCACTGGGGTCCGGAGCTCAAATTCGCCGGGTACGACATGGTGATCCTGGAAGGACGTGCGCCGCGTCCGGTGTACCTGTGGATCCACAACGACCAGGTGGAAGTCCGCGACGCCGCGCACCTCTGGGGCAAGACGGTTTTCGAGACCGACGACCAGTTGCGCGGCGAACTGGCGCAGCCGGATGCGATCATCGCCTGCATCGGACCGGCGGGGGAGAACCGGGTCCGCTTTGCCGCCATCCTGAACGACAAGCACCGGGCCGCCGGGCGCTCCGGGGTCGGCGCCGTAATGGGCAGCAAAAATCTCAAGGCGATTGCCGTTCGGGGCACCGGTGGCGTGAGCCTCGCGGACCCGGTCGGGTTCCTGCGGGCGCAGTGGGCGCTCAAGGCGAAGCTGAAAGCGCATCCCGTCACCGGTGAGGGGCTTCCGGTTTACGGTACGGAAGTGCTGATGAACGTGATCAACGAGGTGGGCGCGCTGCCGACCCGCAACTTCACCGAGGCCCAGTTTGCGGAAGCCGATGCGATCGGCGGTGAGACCTTAAAGGAGACCCGCCTGCTCACGAACAAGGCCTGCTTCGCCTGCACCATCGCGTGCGGGCGGGTCAACAAGCTGGGGGAGGGGTCCGACAAGTTTGCGGTCACCACTCACCCGCGCAACTGGAAGATCGCCACCGAAGGCCCGGAGTACGAACCCGCCTGGGCCCTCGGCGCCGACACCGGAGTCGGCGACCTGGACGCGGTGATCAAGGCAAACTACCTCTGCAACGAGCTGGGGATGGACCCCATCTCGCTCGGCAGCACGATCGCGGCGGCGATGGAACTGTACGAAACCGGCGTGCTGGACGACAGCGTGACCGGTATGCCGCTCCGCTTCGGCAGCTCCGAGGCCCTGGTCCACCTTGCCGAGGCAACTGCCTACCGCGAGGGTTTCGGCGCCGAGATCGCGGAAGGAGCGATGCGCCTGGCCCAGAAGTTCGGTCAGCCGGACCTGTTCATGGGAGTGAAGGGGAGCGAGTTCCCCGCCTACGATCCCCGCGCCGTCCAGGGGATGGGTCTCGGCTATGCCACCTCGAACCGGGGCGCCTGCCACCTCAAGTCGTACACCATTGCCCCGGAGATCCTGGGCATTCCCGAGAAGCTGGATCCCACGGTCCCGGACAACAAGGCCTACTGGACCAAGCTTTTCCAGGACGTGACCGGAGTGTTCGATGCCGCCGGCCTCTGCGTCTTCCTCACGTTCGGGATCGGACTGGAGGATGCCTGGCCCGAACTCGCCTGTGCTACGGGAATCCCCTACACCCTTGAGGACCTCTTGCAGGCCGGCGAGCGCATCTGGAACCTCGAGCGGCTCTGGAACGAGCGGGCCGGCTTCACCGGCAAGGACGATACCCTGCCGAAGCGTATCCTCCAGGAGCCGATCCCCGCCGGCCCGATGAAAGGTCGTGTCAACCGGCTGGGCGAGATGCTCCCCGAGTACTATCGCCTGCGCGGCTGGACCACCGACGGCAGCCCGACGCCTGAGAAGCGCCAGGAGTTGGGGCTCACCGGCCTTCCGGCGCGGTAGTGGACTCGCCCGCTGCGGAGAATGTGGGCTCGCCCGCTGCGGAGAATGTGGGCTCGCCTGCTGCGGAGAATGCGGCGGCGTTCGACGCCATCCTCGGCTGGGAGGCGCGCGAAGCCGTGGAGACGGCGGCGGCCTCTCTGGCGCGAGACGGATGGGCGGTGCGTGTCAGCCGGGACGTGGAGGCGCATCGGCTGAACGCCGTGCTGGCGGGGGCTGCCGTGGAGGTCCGCACCGTGCCGTTAGAGGCCCACCCGCTGTCCCGGGTGCTCGCGCTGCCCCGCTGTCGAATGTGGATTGCAGCGCAGGACTCGACCGGCCCTGCGGGAGAACTGATTGCGCGAGTGCGCCTCGCCCTGCTGCGGGGCGGCGGCTAGATAGGAACGGGATACCTGCCCGGGACCGCAGCGAATCACCCGCGCCGGCGTGAATGAGGAGGAGTACAGTGCCCAGACGAACCGTCATTGTCGGCGCCGGACCGGCCGGCATGTACGCGGCCGAGACGATCCGCAGCCTGGACGCGACTGCCGCCATCACGTTGGTGGGCGACGAGCCTCCGCACGCACGGATGGCGCTGCCCTATTGGCTGGCGGGGCAGGTGCCCCGTGCGCAGACGCTCACCGGGGGCCCGGAACTGTACGCCCGCCTGCAATTGGACGCCCGGATCGGTGTCCGCGCCACCGCCCTCGATCCGACCGCACAGCGCGTCGAACTTTCCGACGGCACGTCCCTGGAGTTCGATGCGCTGCTCCTGGCTCTGGGCTCCCGGCCGCGCCGCCTTGCCATCCCCGGAGCAGAGCTGCCGGGCGTGCAGACCATGTGGAGTCTCGCGGATACCGAGACATTGCTGGACGGCCTTCAGCCCGGCACCGAAGTTTGTCTGATCGGGGCAGGGTTCATCGGGCTCATCGTCCTGAACGCGCTCTGGAAACGCCGCTGCAAGCTGCAGGTGGTGGAGTCGGCTGATCACATCCTCCCCCGTATGCTGGGAGTGGACGCGGCGGGCGTGGCGGAGCAGTGGCTGTCTGCGCGCGGAGTCTCACTGCATCCCGGCGAGCAGGTGGAACGGATTGAGGCGGACGGCAGCCGTCGCGGCGTGATCCTGGCCGACGGGGGTGAGCTCTCGGCGGATCGCGTGATCCTGGCTACCGGTGTGCAGCCCAACGTCGAACTCGCGCGCGCGGCCGGACTGAAGGTGGAGAGCGGCATCCTCGTGGACCAGCGGTGCCGCACCAGCGCCCCCGGCATCTACGCCGCCGGCGACTGCGCGGCGGGGCCAAATCTCCTCGGGGGTCCGCACGAGGTGCATGCGATCCAGCCGACGGCGGTGGACCACGGCCGAGTGGCAGGGGCGAACATGGCCGGCAAGGATGTGGAGTACCCCGGCAGCCTCTCGATGAACATCCTGGATGTGGCGGGTCTCCAGTGTGTCAGCTTCGGCAACTGGACGGGGGACGGCCCGGACACCCAGGTCCTGCGCAACGCGGGGAGCGCGCTCTACCGGAAGCTGGTCTGGGACGGCGGCGCGCTGGTTGGCGCAGTGTTCGTCGGCCCGATGAACGACGTGGGGATGCTGACCGACGTCGGGATGGTAAAGGGCTTCATCCAGTCCCAGGTACAGTGGGGTGAGTGGACGCGACACCTACAGGAGAGCCCGGCTGACTTGCGGCGGCCCTATGTGGCGCTGGGTGTGCCCCAACTGCTCGTCGCACGCACGCTGCTGGGCGCTCCGTCGGTTGCCCGCAGCCACCGCGCCGGCGACCTCCAGCCGACTGTTGATCGGGGACCGCACCACGCCGTGTTCGTG
>SXGS01523422.1_pt1 | contig 11460 bp, 8 predicted proteins | sample 3174681 | NCBI WGS metagenome assembly SXGS01 (sample SAMN11356861, study PRJNA531348) | freshwater metagenome | isolation source: freshwater sample F1-80 | place: China: Fuxian Lake, Yuxi | collected 2017-12-25 | reverse complement strand
GGCTCTCCGGTGAGCTGCTTGATCCGGGTGAGGCCGACCGGCTGCAGCTGCGTCCGGCGTCAACAACCGAGGACGGCTGCAGTCTGTCTGTCGAGGACATGAAACAGGTGATTGCGATCCTGTGCCAGTTTGCCGGATATCGTGACCGCTGCCTGATTCTGTGTTTTGATCAGGTCGACACACTGGGTGAAGAACAGGTGCGGCACTGGTCTTCGACCGTCCACGCACTGCTGGATGCCTGTCCCGGACTGCTGGTGGTCACCAGCGGGGTCGACGAAACGTTTCTGCACTGGACGTCTCGACATCTGGTGAGTCAGGCGAGCTGGGACGATCGCATTCGGCAGTTTTCGGTGCTGCTTCCGGGGATCGATGCCGCCGCTGCCGCGGAAATGCTGAAGCGTCGTCTGCAGGACACATTCAGTGACCTGGATGCGCTGCCGGAGATTGCCGCGCTGCGCCTTGCCGACGTGTATTTTCCGCTGGGGCGCACCTGGATCGATCGCGAATTGCGCGACGCTGATGGATCACCCGGATATGATCTTCGTCCCCGGGACGTCATCGGACGTGCCGGAGTTGCCTGGGAACGTCACTCGCGCAGGATTCAGCAGGATGGCGTCCGTCAGTGGCTGGACACATGGCCCGCCAGCCAGGAGTCGACGGACTGGCGGGAACGGGCGGACCGGCCGGCACAGGCGGACCAGGAACATGACGAGAGGGCGGCGGCTCACGTCGAAGTCGCAATGGATGTGTGGGCGGCGATCGATCGACTGGTGAGTGACCGGCTGGCAGAACACATCCGGACGCGCCAGCAGCGACCGGAAGAACTGCCGGTGGACTCGAGTCATCTGACGGGCCTGCTCCGCTCCATGCTGTCGGCATGTGCCAGCGCAGCGCCGCCGTTTCGTGACGAACTTTATGGCCGGCTTCTGGGGTGCCGAATTGTCGAGCGAAAGGGAGCCACGCGTCCTCCGTTTCAGATGATCGTCGAACAGTTTGATCCAACGGACGGATCACGCTGCCGGATCGGTGTGGCCGTGGCTGATGCAACCCGAGGCCAGGCGGCGACCAACATGCTGAAGCGGATGCTCACGCAGCTGACAGTCCAGAACTCTGTCGAAAGAGTGCTGCTGGTGATTGATGATCGGTCCCCGCTGAAACTCGGAACGTCCGGTGAGGAGCAGTTGCTGCTGCTGCAGGCCACGGGGTCGCGCTTCTCGGTCGAAACGCTGTCGTTTGAGCAATACGCGGCACTGGATGGTCTGGAAGCCGTCGTCGGACTCGCCCGCGCCGGTGACATGGCGATCTTTCTTCCGGACGGCTCGCCGCGTGCGATTTCCGCAGCGGAGGTCTGCACGTCGCATCACCGTCTTGAACGGTATCTCCGAGCGCCCGTTCTCAGTCGTCTGCTGGACCAACACGGAGCGCCAGACGTTTCCGAGACCCACAGCGACCGGATGTTGCCCGTGACTCCCGGGTCGGTCCCGACGGAGTGAGGCGACGCCGAGATTCGACCGAAAGACCTTCGCGTAAATCATTGCTGCAGAGTCATTTACGACTTCATTACAGAATTCGCACAAAATCCTCAGGAATTCCTGTCCGGTTGACCGAGGCTGCTGCGATTTCCTGTGAGCCGGCCGATTTTCAGGGTCGGTGTGGAGCGCAGCACGCGACACCGATGAGCAAAAGTACAGTTTCCAGCCGTTGATTCTTCACCATGAAACGACGCACCATGCGGCTGGGAAGCTGAACCTTCGGTGCCGCGTCTTTATTGAGACTGAGCGGCACAGAGACTCAGAGGGCGGCAGTTATTCGGTGAGGTCATAGTTGAGCGTCATGGAGCCGGTGCCCGGTGTGAGGCTGAGCGATTCCTGGCATTCGCGGGGATCACTGTATTTTTTTGGCAGCAGTTCCGTGATGGTAATCATTTCCGGGATGACCATTCCCTCCTGCTCTCCGTCTCCGCCGGCAGTTCGCTGGTACGAATGAAACACGACCTGGTATTCACCGATGGCGACACCTCGTTCGCCTCTGGCGGAGAACTCGCCATTCCGCACCATCACCGGGGTCATCCTCGCTTCGGTGCCGGGCTTCGGAATCAATTCCAGTGCCCCGTCACTGACCGGCGCGCCCTGGTAGGTCAGCGTTCCTTCGATGTCGACCATCTCAGGACCTTGACTTCCTCCGCAGCCGGCGAGCAGCAGGAAGCTCAGACTACTGACCTGTGCCCATTGTTTCATTCCCGAGCCCCTTCGTGCGACAAATGTGCGACGTCACAACGACACAACGATATCCGCGGATCGTCCGGGACTGGAAAAGCTTCGGGAGCCGACCTGCCACGACGGCTCCCGAAACCGCTGACACAACGATCAGGCGGATCAGAATTCTCCCAGGACTTCACCACCAGCAATGGTCGTCAGTCCCGACAGGGTGCCGCAGTTCATATTCTCTGACAGGAATCGTACAGAACCGTCAGCCAGACAGACCTGTGCTCCGCCCACGTGGTAGCTGCCCGGTCCGGTAAACAGAGTGTCGTTGAAAGACCAGCCGGAGAGTGGCGGCATCGATCTCCAGTTCGCGTTGATCCCGTTCCGAGTATGAATTCCGCCGCTGTAGATCGCCCAGCCATGGCAGCCGCGCGAGGTGCTGATGACAGCTCCGCTGACCGGATCCGAGTTATCCCGGTTACCGACGTACTCCGACAGCATCAGGGTATTCGAAGTACCATCAATAATTTCCGCGATCTTCACCGCGGAATTCAGGTAGAACATCCCGTCGAGCTTCGACTCGAAGGGAGGCCCGGCCTGACGGCTGCCAGTCCGTGTGACTTCACTGCCGGGAGTCAGGCCGCTGTTCGAGACCGTCGCGTAATGCGTGGCAGCCGAGTCATCTTCGCAGTTGCCCCCGATCCCCAGAGGCATGACTGGCCCGGGAAGATCCGGATGGCAAGCCCCCGTCCAGGCGAGCGCCTGATTTGTCGGATTGCTGGGGCAGTAGAAAAACGGAACTCTCTGCATCGACACGCCCCAGTTGTTGCGATAGATCCGCCCCACACCTCCCGCGTCGAGCTGATTGTAGACGTTGGCCTGTTCCACATACGGCAGGATCATGGTGAAGGTGTGGTGTCCGCCAGCGGCATTCACGAATGTCGGAGCAAAGCCGGCGCGTCCATCAAACGCAGAACCCTGGCCCTGCGGAAAAATGCTGAACGTGTCCAGGTAATTGTGCAGTGCCAGGCCCAGCTGTTTCAGATGATTCTTGCACTGCGTGCGACGCGCAGCTTCCCGCGCCTGCTGCACGGCCGGCAGCAGCAGAGCAATCAGAATCGCGATAATCGCGATCACCACCAGCAATTCAATCAGCGTAAAACCACGTCGGGAAGACAACAGCTTCAGTTTCATTCCGCCTTCTCCTGCTGGAACACACCGGAAATCAAAACTCCGCCACAAAGACATTGACGCATCACTGCGTCGGAATTGCACGGCATATCCCGAATCTGAGAAATGTCAAGCCTGTTGCTCACGAAATGTGAGACGCAACGGGAACCGGCGGTGTCGTTCGTCAGAGGCAGGACGCATCGACAGGGGCACCGGCCGGCTGCGTGAGAACCCCCCGGGAAAAACCCGCAGCCCCGCGAGGAGTCGATGATCCCGGAAACCGGAGACGTGGGCAGGTCTACTGCATATCAAAAGTGAACACATTATCACCCGCACTCTTCACTGTTGCCGTCAGGCCGCTGGTATCCGCGAAGCGATATTTGTCCGGGAACGTGGGATGCGGACGCGGCGGGATTTCGTAGACCTCCGGTGGCGCGAGCCCGACACGGTAATCACCCGCCGGGACTCCCTGAGCTTCATCGAACACGAAGGCACCCGCCTTGTCAATCTTTGCAGTGATACTTCCCACCTGTGATCTGTAGAAGATCACTTTTCCCTCGGAAACCGGTTTGCCGCGAAACGTCACGGCACCCGAAACGGGATACCGGGGCGCCGACAGCGGACTGGCACCGTCCCCGCAGCCGATGGCCCCGACGCCGATGGCCCCGATCGCGGCACACAGCGTCCAGGCTCTTCGGAAATCAGGAACCTGAGACAGCCCCATTCTTTGAATCATCGGAGATTGCCAGCACAGCAGACCCGGGAAAGGACCACGACAAAGGCGGTTGATCAGCAGATCGCGGCAGAACACACGGCAGCTTACCATAGCCAGTCGCCACAGGGTTCTCAATTCGCTGGTGCGGCGAAATTTCGGCCGAGACACCGGCGACCGAAGAAACTGAGGCATTCAGGCTGACACGCCATTATCATGCCAGCCGGTATCGAGTCCGGCATTTCTTCCTCAGCATGGTACCGCGAGTTCTGCTGGCCGTCGTCACGGGACTCAGCCTGAACCCTGGGCAGCCCACATGGCCCCATGCGGGGCGCGATGACACACTGACCGATCCGCCGGTGACCAACGCCGAAGTGATCGATGGAATTCTGGCCTGAATTCGAATGCTTGACGACCGTCCGGGGGCAGCCTACAAGTTGCTTCGAGCGCGGCGGTCCGGGCTGCGGGCAGTTCCACGCAGATATTGCCCGACGGAGCCCCTGGTGCCGTCATGGCATTTCAGCATCGAAGCAGAACCTGTCAGGAATTCGCCCAATGCGCCTTTGCCGTTTTCGTTACCAGAGCACTATTGCCGGGGGGTTTTACAGTGAAGACGGCATCGTTGCGATTGCCACCGCGGCGGAAGCCTGGGAAAAAGCCCGCTGCCAGCGGCTGGATATGGGCTCCGGAGAACAGCTGCTCGATTACCTGCCCGGAGGAGTGCATTTCGACGCAGCACGGGATCTTCACGCGTTTGTCCGGAGCGGCGGTGTTCCCGCTGTCGACATGCTGACGCCGCAGGATGTCCAGCTGCTGGTCCCGATTCCGCGACCAAACAAGCTGCTCCTGCTGGCCGGCAACTACGCCCGGCATATCGAAGAAGGTGGCGGACAGGCAGCCGAGCGGCGCGAGACGTTCCCCTATGTTTTCATGAAACCGCCCTCGACCACGCTCACCGATCCCGGTCAGCCCGTCCTGCTCCCGCAGATCTCGCCGAACCACATTGACTGGGAGCTGGAACTGGCCGTTGTGATCGGCCGCCTTGCCCGCCATGTGCGCGAAGCCGATGCGCTGAACTACGTTGCGGGTTATACGATTGTGAATGATATTTCCGACCGGAAGTTCCGCCCGAACCCCAGTCGCACATTGCGTGAGAAGGACAGCTTTTTCGACTGGCTGCACGGCAAGTGGCACGACAGTTTCTGCCCCTGCGGCCCCTGCATCGCGTCGGCCGACTCCATACCCGACCCGCAGTCGCTGCCGCTGCAGTTGCGCGTAAATGGGAAACTGCATCAGAATTCCACAACTGCGGCTCAGGTTTTCCCTGTGGCTGCAATCATTGAGTTCATTTCCAGTTTCGTCACTCTGGAACCCGGGGACATCATTTCCACCGGCACACCCCACGGTGTCGGGAATGCCTCGGGAACCTGGCTCAGGTCAGGTGATCGCATCGAGGCCTCGATCGGCTCGATCGGTGTGTTGACCACCCCCGTCCAGTGATGGACAGCTGGTTCGGAAATCCCAGCTCAGGAGCAGACTGATGTTCTCCAGCCAAAACCGTCGTCAGTTTCTTTCGGGGGCTGTGGCAGCGGCCGGGGCTGTGGCAGCGGCCGGGGCAGTACCGACGACCGCAGCCGTCGCGCGGCAGAGCGTCGCCAGTGAACGAATTCAGGTGGGCTGCGTGGGAGTCGAGGGCCGCGCCGGTTTTCTGCTGGAGGCGTTCGCCGGCCGCGGGGACGTGGACGTGGTGGCTGTGGCGGACATTGACTCCCGAAAGCTGCCGGGCGCCATCGAACGAGTCCGGCGACTGAGTGGCCGGGCACCACGCGCGGAGAAGGATTTTCGAAAACTCGTGGATGATCGATCCATCGATGTGCTGGTCGTGGGTACGCCGGATCACTGGCACGCCATCCCCACGATTCTGGCGTGTCAGAACGGCAAAGATGTGTATGTCGAGAAGCCTGATGGCCATAACATTGTTGAGGGCCAGCGGATGGTGCAGGCGATGCGCAAACATGGTCGCATCGTGCAGATGGGAATTCAGGCGCGCAGTGGCACGCATTTTCTCTCGGCCATCGAGTTCCTCCGCACGGGCAAACTGGGAACCTGTCTGGCGGCCAAGGCCTGGGAGAGTTCGATGCAGGGTAACATCGGACGCCCGGAAGACAGCAAACCGCCCGAGGGAGTCGACTATGATTTCTGGCTGGGGCCGGCACCCCTGCGACCGTTTAACGTTCGTCGGTTCCAGGGAACATGGCGGTGGTTCTTTGATTACGGAACAGGAGATCTGGGGAACGACGGCGTGCATCGGCTGGATTATGCGCGCTGGGCGCTCAGCACGGCCATTGAAGCCCGCGGTGGAGCGCCACTGAACTTCCCGTCCCGAATCTCGGCCAGCGGCGGCAAATGGTATTTCGATGACATGCAGGAGTGGCCCGACACTCTGCAGGTCACGTACGAATATGCCGGAACCCCGGGCAGCCTCCTGACCTATGAAATGCGGGTCTGGAACGCCTATCGGATGTACGAGGAGAGTGAAGGCGCCATCGTTTATGGAGATCAGGGATATATTGTGATCGGGAACCGCCGCTGGCGCGCGTTTGATCCAAAGGATCAGCTGATCGCGGAAGACTCGGGCAACAATGACGGCACGACGCACATCGCGAATTTTCTGGACTGTGTGCGTGATCGACACAAACCCAATGCCGACCTGGAAACCGTGGGCCACCCTTCGTCCATGATGTGTCACGCAGGGAATGTGGCGTGGAGACTCGGCCGAACCGTTCGCCTGGATCCGCAGTCGGAAGCCTTCATCACGGAAAACGGTGCCCCGGATGCTGAAGCGAATCACTGGCGCTCTCGCCCGGAATACCGCAGACCGTGGCTGCTCCCGGAAGTCGTCTGACACGGTTTTTCTGCGCCGGTCTTTCACTGCCGTTACGATCACTTTATCGGAGGAGCGCAGCGTGCGGTTCCTGACTTGTGTAATCTGGCTGACGACGACGGTTGTTGCAGCGACAGGCGCAGCGGCGACGGGCGAGGAATCCGACCTGGTTCGATCGGTCGAGCAGCAGCGAGGCGGACGGCACTGGATCGACAAACCCACGGAACCACCGAAATCGGCCGAGGAATCTCTGGCCTGTTTTCAGTTGGAGCCGGGCTGCCGCATCGAGCTTGTGGCGGCGGAACCCATCGTGCTCGATCCGGTGGCGATCGAGTTCGACGAGCTGGGGCGGATGTTCGTGGCCGAGTACGGCGACTATCCGGTCGGACCGAGTGACCCTGAGGCACCACGGCTGTCCCGCATCGTGCTGCTGCAGGATGAAGACCGCGACGGACGCATGGATCATCGCACCGTCTTTGCCGACAACCTGGCCTTCTGTCACAGCCTGATGCCGCTGATGGGCGGAATTCTGACGTGTACTGAAACAGAAATTGTGTTTCTGAAGGATACCACCGGCGATCATGTTGCCGATGTCCGGGAGGTGTGGTTTTCCGGCTTCACACCGGCCCATCCGCAGATGCAGATCGGCTGCCCGCGCCGAGGATTCGACAACTGGATCTACCTGACCTACGGCCCCGGTGACATCCGGTGCCGCCGACCGGGATTCGAAACGGAGACACCGGTAGAACTTTCCGGCCTGGATTTTCGCTTTCACCCGCTGACGATGGAGTTTGAATCCGTCACGGGACTCGGTCAGTTCGGGAATACATTCGACGATGATGGCCATCGTTTCTTCAGCACCAACCGCAATCCGATCATGACGGACCTGCTGCCGAGAAGCGCTTTGAACCGCAATCCGTTCGCCGGACTGTCGAAAGGACATACAGACGTCGGACCAGCAGGAGAGGACACGCGCGTGTATCCGCTGGTCGACATGAAGAGCAACTGGCTGTCGCATGCCGGGACACACACATCTGCGTGCGGCGTGACCGCCTACCGGGGCGATCTGTTCGACGACAGTTTTCGGCACAGCGTCTTCGTCTGCGAACCGGTGGGTCATCTGGTGACGCGCTCCATCATCCGGCCGGACGGTGCTTCCCTGACGGCGGACCGAGCGCGCCCCGCCGCCGACTTCATCGCATCGACGGATACCTGGTTTCGTCCGGCCAGCCTGGCAAACGCGCCAGACGGAACGATCGTGCTGGCGGATATGTATCGCCTCTGGGTGGAACACCCGAAATTTGTGCCCGATGACGTGGCGGCGAAAATGGACTGGCGCGCCGGTGAGGACCGCGGAAGGATCTGGCGCATCGTTCCGGATCCGCCTGCCGCGACCCGGTCCTTGCCGGCGACGTCCACAGCAGCCGATCTGGTGGCTCTGCTGCGGGATAATTCCGGATGGCGGCGTCAGCTGGGGCAGCGCCTGCTGGTCGAACGGCAGTCCGCTGACGCGGCCCCGCTGCTGCGGTCATTGCTGCAGGATGCCCGCGCCACACCGCACGCACGAATGCACGCGCTGTGGACACTCGATGGTCTGCAGCAGTTGACTTCGGACGATGTCGGCACGGCACTCGGTGACCCGCACCCGCTGGTCCGCCGCGATGCCGTCCGCCTCGTCGGAATCGGTTTTTCCGGAAATGCACGCCTGCTGCAGCGTGCAGCGGCACTTTGCGAGGATGAGAACTCCGAAGTCCGACTGCAGGCGCTGTTGGCCATGGCGTTCGCCGAACCGGAGGTGCGGTCCGGGGCACTGTCGCGCGCGGCAGCGGATATCGGTGCCGATCCGTGGCTCAGTGCCGCATTGCTGTCGTCGAGTGAAACGTGCAGCGGAGTGATTCTGACTCAGCTTGTCGCCGCCGGTCGAACAGCCGCGGAGACGGCGTCCTCGCTGCAGCCTGCCGAGGCCCTGCCGTCCCCGGCCCGGCCCTCTTCGGACCTGCTGCGGAAACTCGCCCGCGTCACTGCGGCCCGAGGTGATCTGACGGAACTGCAGCACGTGCTGGAACTGATCGTCAGTGACCGCGCTGGACCGAGCTGGTGGCAGACGACGATACTCCTGGGAATTGCTGACGGGCTGCCGGCATCCGGCGCGAAGAATGTACCACGAAATTTGCACGATCTGCTGGCGCAGCCGCCGTCCTCGCTGGTTGCCGCGGCAGCCGAAATTCGACAACTGCTGGCTCAGGCCGCGGCCGTCTCGAAAGACACTCAACGCTCCGAAGCAGATCGCCTGGCCGCGGTCCGGCTGCTGCCATATCAGCCCGCCGACGTGCTGACCGAGGCAATCGGGAATCTGCTGCAGCCGAACGAAACCACGGCCCTGCAGACGGCCGCTATGGACGCAGTGAGGAGCAGCGGCCGGGCCGAGATGGCGCTCCTGCTGCTGAATCACTGGGAAACCCTGAAACCGGTCGTGCGCTCACAGACGCTCGATCTGCTCCTGAATCGGCCGGAAACCATCGCGGATCTGCTGCAGAGAATGACAGCCGGCACGATCGCGCCGTCAGTGGTCAGCCTGGATCAGAGACTGCGACTGCTGCAGCACCCGGACGCGGCGATTCGCGCCGCGGCATCCACCCTGTTTGGCGGTACGGTATCGGCCGACCGTCGCGAGGTGGCCGACACGTATCAGCCTGCTCTGGCCCTTCCGGCATCTGCCGCCGACGGTGCCCGGGTCTTTGAAAAATCCTGCTCGAAATGCCACCGAATCGATGGTGTGGGTCAGCAGGTCGGCCCCGACATCAGTGATACGCGGAGCCGTGCGCGCGACGCACTGCTGTATGACATCCTGGACCCGAATCGCCGTGTTGACCCGAAATACACGGACCACATCGTCATCACACAGGACGGCCGCACGCTCAGCGGTCTGCTCATGGCGGAAACGAGTGACACGATCGTGCTGCGTCAGCCGGGAGGGATCGAGCAGACGATCGCGCGACAGGAGATCGACGAGCTGCGTGCGACGAATCGCTCGCTGATGCCCGAAGGCGTGGAGAAGGAAATCAGCGTCCAGCAGATGGCCGACCTGCTGGAATTCCTGAAGTCCCGGTAAACTCAGCCCAGTGTTCGAACACAGCTCTGCGAGCGGATGATCGGAGTGAAATTGACGGTCCACCGGATGGCGGTGGATCCACCTCACCCGGTCGGAGGACATCCTGAGCTGCACGACGAACGGTCAGCACATAGACCGTGTCTTCCCTGATCGTGAAAACGGCCCGAAAGCCCGGGTGTGATCCGAGCCCAACTAGCTTATCGCGAATCTCGAAGGGGAATTCGTCGTTCTCGTTCGAAAGTCCGTTGCTCTCCGGGAAGTCCGCGAGCGTTTCGATCTGATCATAAATTGCGTCGGACCACCGCAACCCCTGTTCAACAGAATGATTCGCGGCCCACCAGCCTGCGTTCCGAATCATGTCACGGTGAGCCTGCGGGAGAATGACAACGCGGAACGTCATTATCTGCGTGCCAGGAGTCGTTCCCGCGTGAGTCTGCGGGCTTCTTCCACCGGCATCCCTTCACCCGCTTCCATCTCCGCGACGCCCTGAGCAATCGCATCGCGATCCTGTTGCCGCCGCAACGCATCCATCGCCTGGCGGTGGACGTCACCGTCGACGATGAAATACAGTCGCGAGGTCTCCGGGTCGACGACTTGAAGCCCGTTACCACCCTCGGCGTGCAATGCATCCACCAGTTCTTTTGTCAGTTTCGCAGCCATACCGGATGATACCGCAACGCGGCCCGGTTCGCAAAGAGCGAAGAGATCAATTTGACGCTTTCGGGAGGAAGCGCCGACAAGAGATTGACGAGCTGCGTGCGACGAATCGATCGCTGATGCCCGAAGGCGTGGAGAAGGAAATCAGCGTCCAGCAGATGGCCGACCTGCTGGAATTTCTGAAATCCCGGTAAACTGGTCTCAGCGGTCCGAATTCGCATCTCGGACGGGCGATTGCTGCCCGGAGTCCTCCTGATCGGAGTCCTCCTCGTCGGGACGGAATTCCGGGATTGGAGCGTTCGGGTCGGGAAAACGACTTCGGTAACGCCAGCGTTCCCACCAGCGAGCTTTTCGCAGGAGCGGATCGTCGGTCCGCACCACCCGCGTCTTGCCGCGACGAGTTCTCAGCAGCACCTGCCACGGATCAATCGCCTCAACCACCACCCAGAACTTATCCACCACGTACGAATAGTCATCGCCCAGCGGAGCGGGGTGAATCGAGCGGGCGCGGGGACCGGGATGGCGACTGCGTTTCGGCATGGTGTAGATCACCAGGTCGCCCGACTGATATTCCGAGTGCTCCAAATCTGGCATCCTTCCCGCTGAACAGGCACGCACAGCAGATTGAGTGGGGCCACGTCCCTCCTGCGAACTGATTCGGCCGACCGCGGCCTCAGGCCGTCCGTTTCATCATTCAACCTGCTGGTTTTAGCCAACTCTC
>SXGS01442234.1_pt1 | contig 11460 bp, 15 predicted proteins | sample 3174681 | NCBI WGS metagenome assembly SXGS01 (sample SAMN11356861, study PRJNA531348) | freshwater metagenome | isolation source: freshwater sample F1-80 | place: China: Fuxian Lake, Yuxi | collected 2017-12-25 | reverse complement strand
CGTATGGTCAACCTCACCTTTGGCAAACCGGAAAGCCAGCTCTGGGAGCGTCACGACGCCAGCGACTTCGACTCGAATACCCAGGACAAGCTTCAGGCCGGCAGCTGATCCGTGCTCGGATTGTTCGGAAAGAAGAAAGCTGCGTTTGATTTAACGGAAGGCAACCGGCATGTCCTGCCGGGGCTCGCCCTGCTCGAGGCCGGGCAGGGCGAGCCGCTCGGTGGCCTCTACGCTAGTCTTGCGCCTGCCGACCGGCTTCACTTCCTGGACGGGCTCGGCCAGCTTTCGGAGATCGGGTCGCCCTTACCGGATCTGACGGCCCACCCCGCCATGTATGCCCTTGCCGGCGGCCTGCATTATGTCTGGGCCCACCGGCTCCGGGGCTTTGCCACCGCCGACCGGACGAGCGACGCGCAGGTTATGGACATGGCTGATATGGCCGCTGTCGCCGAGGATCTTCTCGCTGCTGCCGCCGAAGCAACGCCTGGTGACAGCGCGCTACACGGGTTCCGGTTCCGCGCCATGATGCTCACCGGCGCCCCGCCAGGCGGGTTTGAAGCGGTCACCGCCGATCTGCGCCGCTGCGGGGAGGCCAATGTCCTCTCCGAACTCGCGCGGATGAATTACCTTGCCCCCAAATGGCATGGCAGCGTGGGCGAAATGCATGCAGCCGCCGACATGGCCATGGACAGCGCCCCGAACGCAGCGTTCCTCGCCCTCAAGGCCCGCGCCTGGATCGAGGAATGGCTCTACCAAACCGCCATGAATGATGATGAGGCCGAGATCGCCGCCTTCCGCGAAAAGGTGAAATCCGAGACGTTCCGCGCCGAGGTCGCTGCGCTGGATGACCGGTTCCGGGAGGCGTTCAGAGCCGGGCCCGAACTTTCCTTCGCCGAGGCAGGCTTCGCCCATAACAATTTCGCCGTGCTGATGACCCTCTTCAAGGACATGGCGCGCCTGAAACCGCACCTGTCTGCCATTGCGGGAACGCCCTTCCAGACCCCCTGGGGGTATATCGCGGGCCGCAATGTGCCGGGCATGATTGCAAAGCTGCGTGCAGACGCCGGTCTGCCAAGACTGAAAGTCTGAACAGCTTTAAAGGCTGCGGCGGTGCGCCCTGTTCCCTTGCGGCGGGGCCAAGGCCCATATAGGGCAGGGCGAAAGAGCTGAGAGGCCGCATGACGACCTATACTTCCGACGCGCGCAAGCACACGTCAGACACCGCCGAGACGATGGCGGATGTCCGCTATGAGATCGACCGGATCGACCGCCTGCTGGTGGAGATCCTCGCCGAGCGCCAGTCCTTCATGGACGCCGCTGCCCGCATCAAGGGCCCCCGCGCCGCTGTGCATGACCGCCCGCGGATCGAGGATGTGGTGGCCAAGGTGAAGGCCGAATGCCCAAAGCATGGGCTTTCGCTTGCCATTGCCGAGCCGGTCTGGCGCACGCTGATCGATCGCTGCATTGCGTATGAGTTTGAAAGCTACGACGCGCTGCGCTTGGCCGCTGAGGCCAAATCGTAAACCGCTCGGGCAGCCGCTTCCAGCGTTTCGCCCAGCGCGTCCTTGACGTCCCCCAGCAGGACCGAGGCATGGGCCGGGCTCGGCGCCGTGTCCGACCGCCCGGCTTTTTCCGCCCGCTCACATGCAGCGGCAAGCTTGAGAGCGCCGATTCCGAGGCTGGCGCCTTTCAACGTATGCGCCGCGTCGGCCCACTGGCGGGCCTCGGCGCGCGGGTCGAGCAGGCGCGACCAGAGCTGGGCCTGCTCGCGAAAGATGCCGATCACTTCCAGGGAAAGTTCTGTATCGCCCCCGGTCATCGCCGAGAGATGGTCAAGGTCGAGCACGGGAAGGGACGTATCGGCGGGCATATCGCGCTCCTCTTGGCCAGCAGAGCCTGATCTGGCCCGGTTAGCGGCGCGTTAACCGGTGGCGGCCGGTAGAATCTTTCAATCCGGACAGATTGCCCCAAGGGCCCATTTCTGGTATGGGGCAACCCAAGGGTCAAAACGGCTCTGAATTCCAGTCTGGAAACATGATCATGACCGAACTTCTGATTTTCGTCCGCAATCTCGTGCTGGCCGCAATCTTCGCTCTGATCGGGCTGGAATTTGCGCCCAAGGCGCCGGAACAGACCCCGGACGACCAGCGTGACTCAAAGGTAACCCTTTCGCTCCTGGGCTGACTCGAAAAAACAGGGCACTAGCGCTCAGTCGCCGTGCAATCAGCACTCGCAGGAACCTGCAAGGCAGGTTATACACATACCATGACGGAAGCCCCTTCTGCGCGCCGGTCCGGCCGGGATGACCTCGTCCGCTACGAGGCCTCGCAGAATTTTGAGGCAGCCCAACATGGCGGAGGCTGGATGGTCACGCTTGCTTATGTCGCTGCTTTTCTCTGGCTTGCCGGCCTCGGCGCAGCCCTTGTCGGGCTCGGCGGCATCAGCCTTCTTGAACAATATCACCCCGCGCTCCTGATCGCCGGTGGCATCGGCGCGCTGATCCCGGCGATCCTGATGGTCTCCTCGGGCTATATGGCGCGCGCCAGCCGCCGCGCGGCTGCGGCCAACGCCTTGGTCCTCGAAGCTGCCGCCCGCCTCATGGCGCCGGCCCGCGAAGCAGGCGCCGAAGGCATCACCTTTGCCGAGCAGATGAAACAGTCGGCTGCCGAAATCGACCACGCCATGGCCCATGCGCTGTCTGCCATGAAGGCGATGGCCGGCGAGATCGGTGACGAGCGCCTGCGCCTTGAATCGGTCTCCTATGCTGCTGCCGACAATGCGCGCGACCTCGCCGAGCGTCTGGGGGAGGAGCGTCACGCTCTCGAAACCCTCGCCCGTGACCTGCGCTCCCAGGTCACCGCCATGAACGACGCGATCCCGCGTCAGGCCCAGCTGATGATCTCTGCCGCGCGCACGGCCAGCGAAGAGGTTGAACGCGCCGACGCCGCGCTCGAGCAGCGCCTGATCGCCATGCACCATGCCGGCGAGGAACTCAGCCGCCGGATGGAATCCCTCGACGACCTCGCCAAGGACGCCTCCGGGCGCACCGAAGCGCTGACCTTCTCCATCGGCCGGGTCGAGGACAAGCTCGAACATTCCCGCCGCACGGTCGACGCTGCCGTCCGCGCCAGCGAAGTCGCCGCCGCTGCGGCTGCCACCACGGGCGACGCCCTCACGAATGCTGTGGCCTCGGCCATCGACGGCGCACGCCAGGCGAACGCCGAAATCAACGCCGCCACCCGCGCCGCCGCTGAGGAAGCCGCCCGCTCGCTCGGCAAGCTGCGCGAAACCGGCGAACAGGCTGCCTATGCCCTCCGCGCGGCAGGCCTTGCTGCGCGCCTTGAAAGCGAAGCGCTTGACCGTCTTGCCGGGCCCTACATGCCGGCCGGTTCTGCCGCCGCGTCCGCCCCGCTGACCCCGCCGGCTGCCCGCACGCCAATCTCGGCGCCCCAGCAGCCCCAGCCCTACCAGGCCCAGCCCTATCAGAACGGCCACAGCGCCGGGCACGCGCCCACAGCGCCGCGCCCGCCATCCTATGGCAATGGCGCAGCGCCCGCGCCGTCTGCGCCCTCCCGGCCCAGCATGGACGATGATCTCTTCGAGGCCAGCGCCGAAGCAATGATTGCGGCTGCCCGCAGCAACGACGATCACGGCATTCTCGATCAGAGCCCGGTCGTCTATGGCCGCGCGCCGTCTGCGCCTGCGCCGCGCGAGCCCGACCATCCGCTGCCCAGCATGCGCCGCCGCCATGATGACGCCGTCCCGGAACTGCCCCGCCGGCGCGCGTCGGATTATGCCGCGCCCTCCAATGGCAGCCTCAACGGATCCCACGGCGCCAATGGCACCGGCCCGGCCCCCTGGCGCGAGATCATCTCCGACATCAGCAAGGACCAGGCCCCGCCCCAGGCAGACCGCGAGACGGTTGCCGAAGCTGTCGTCGAGCGGCTTCAGAATTCCGGCATCCCGCTGTCAGACGCCTTCAAGCCCAAGGCCAAGCGCCGCATCGCCGAAGCCGCCCAGCGCGGCGAGAAGGATCGCCACGCCGCGACCATCGAGCAGGGCGGCAAGCAGTTTGACCGCGTCGTCCAGCGCCTGCGGGGCGATCCGCGCCTGATGGACATGGCCAAGCAGTTCGTCCGCTTCGAACGTAACGACGCCCTCGCAGCCCTCGAGCAGACCCAGAGCACCAGCCGCAATGCCAGCCCGCGCCTGGCCGCTTTTCTGCTGCTCGACGCCGCGCTCTAACTTCCCGCATGGCCGCTCCGTCATTGGACCGAGTTACCGCGAACCTGCCCGCGATCGATCTTGCTGCGACCGAACGGTTTTATGCAAAGCTCGGTTTCGAAAGCGAGTTCCGGGATTCCAGCTGGATGATCCTCTCGCGCGGCATGCTGGAGATCGAGTTCTTTCCGTACCCTGATCTTGATCCTTACCAGTCTTCTTTCAGTGCCTGCGTTCGTGTGGCTCGTCTGGATGATCTCTACCGGGACTGGCAGCGTGCGGGTTTGCCTTCGCAGGGCATTCCGCGGCTCACCCCGCCTAAGCTCGAACCGTTCGGCCTGAGGATGTTTGCACTCGTCGATCCGAATGGCAGCCTGCTGCGCTGCATTGAAGACCCGGCAGACTAGACGCCGACAACTTCGCTGCTGGCCGCTTCGTCCTTGATCCATTTGATGAAGGCCCGCACTTCCGGCGAAAGATGCCGTCCCTTCGGCCAGACCAGCCAATAACCAAAATCGATCGGGGTCGAGCCGCTGGCAAAGGGTGCCACGAGGCGTCCGGCTTCCAGGTCGGCGGCCGCAATCGCCTGCTTGGCCAGCGCCACGCCCCGTCCGGCGGCGGCCGACTCGATCACGAGGATGCCCTGATTGAAGCGCGGCCCGCGCGTCCCGTCGACGCCCGTCACGCCATGCGCGCGTAGCCAGCTCGTCCAGTCAGGGCAGGAGGGGTCGTTCTCCGAGCTTTCATCATGCAGCAGCGTGTGATGGCGCAGGTCCTCGGGCTTCAGGATGGCGTGGGGACCCTCCAGAAGACGCGGCGCGCAGACCGGAAGCACCGTCTCATCCATCAGCTTTTCTGATTTCAGCCCGTCATAATTGCCCCGGCCATAGCGGATGGCGATGTCAGCGTCCGCCGTGTTGAAATCGGTCAGCGACATGTCGGCCGAGATCCAGGCTTCGATGCCTTCATTGAGCTGCTGGAAGCGTTCCAGTCGAGGCGCGAGCCATTTTGCGGCAAAGGAAGGCGCCGACGACACCATCACGCGCCCTTTGCGGGCCGGGGCTTGCATCACGCGGCCGGCCTCGGCAATCCGCTCGAAGGCCTCGCGCACCAGTGGCAGGCTGGCCTGCGCAGCGTCGGTCAGAAGAACGGAACGACCCGTACGCTTGAACAACGGTGTCCCGGCGAAGTCTTCCAGCTGGCGGATCTGCTGCGAAATCGCGCCCGGCGTCACGTTCAGCTCTTCGGCCGCCTGCGTAAAGGAGAGGCGCCTTGCGGCGGCCTCGAAGGCGCGCAGGGCGTTCAGGGGCGGGAGCCGGAGCATGGCTTCAGATTATAAAAACTAATTCGAACTTGGAGGAAACGTCGTTTGTCGTGCCGGTCATTTCGGCCCGATATTGCTGGTCATCACCAGGCTATCAGGCCTCCCAGATGAGGGAATTTAACATGACGGCAACGATCGCGATAGGGCTGAGCCTGATCCTGACCGGCCTCGGAGCCTGGCTGGCGGCGGCGGCGGTGCACGGGCTGGCCCGCCTTGAGGACCAGCCCGTCACCCCGCACCGCTCCCGGCTCTCACCCGGTCTGAGTGACAGCGAGTTCCTGCCCGGGACCGGCCAGCCGGCCTGATCCCCCAACCCCGTTGAAGCACGGAGAACGATCATGAGCCTGATCTCTGCAAGAGCGTCCGGTTTCGCCCCCACGCCCGGCGGCCTGGGTCCCTGGCTGGCCGGCGCGATCCAGCGTTTCGAGTGCTACCGGCGGGCGCGCCGGGAGCGCCACCAGCTCCTCGGCCTGAACGAGCGCGAGCTGCGCGATATCGGCATCACCCGGGTCGACGCCTGGCGCGAGGCCGAGCGGCCGCTGTGGAGCGGCTGCAGCGCGGGGAGGCTGTCGCCATGACCCCGTTCCATCCCCTGCCGACACGCGAGACGGTCCTGGCGCACGGCCTGCCCGAAGGATTCATCGAACATCACCGCCAGCAGGCCCGCGTGGCGCGGGCCCGCGCCCTGGGGACGCTTCTGGCCGCGGTCTTTCGCCATCTCGTTCCAGGCCGGCCGCCGCTTGGTCTCGACCTGACAGCGCCGACACCTCGATAGTCCCATCACGGAGACACAGAGAGGAGAGCCGTCCTCTTTTCATCTCTATGTCCTCTGTGTCTCTGTGGTTCATTTTCAGAGATTCACCACAGAGGCACAGAGAGCACAGAGCGACCGTCTCTGTGTCCTCTGTGTCTCTGTGGTGACCTCTCCTTCTCCGCCTCACGCGGAGAAGGTTGATATCGCCGATTCACGATGAGAAAGAACGCGCGACCTGCATCTGGGGATCGACCTACGATTTGTCTAGTGACGTGACAGCGGAAAATTTCGCCTGACGCGAGAAAATTTGCCCCAATCTCTGAATCCAGGCGGCCGGGCAACGGTTTCGCCTGGCCGGCAGGCCCCGAAACGATAGACACATTGGACACCCCCGCCAGGACCTCTTTGCAGGGATTCCAGGAGCTTGGCGGCCGCGCGTTAACTTTTGACCGTGGCGGCTTTGCGGCTTCTTCGCGGCAGCGAGCGCAAGGTCGTTTCGCGGACTCTACCTAAGATTGTAAGATACAGTGAAAAAGCACACATAAATTGTAACGCGCGCCCGGCAGGGTTCCGCCCTCAGCAACCCAAGGGGGAATTCCCATGACCGTGACCCGACAAAAACTGATCTCCGCGCTTCTCGGCCTGCTGCTGCTCTCAGCCGGTCCCCTCGCTCCTTCAGCCGACGCCCAGGTCGCCGGCCATATCTTCGGCCTGACCCTGGCCAACGACGCCGGCAGTCCGAACACCACCATCGACATCGCCACGGGTGTGGCGACCGACAGCACCAGCACCTATTCCATCTCCCTCGGCTCGGCCTTCACCAAGGTCATCCAGAGCGCCGGCTCGTGGACGGCCGGCACCGGCAATAACGGCCTCGACACCGGGGCGCGCGGCGCCAGCTCCTGGTACCACGTCTACCCGATCCGCAAGGATGCGGACGGCAGCGCCGACATCCTGTTCTCGCTCAGCGTCTCGTCGCCGACCATGCCCATGGGCTACTCGACCTTCCGCCGCATCGGCTCGGTGCGCACCAACGGCTCCAGCAACCTCCTCGCCTTCACCCAGACCGGCGACGAGTTCATCTGGTCGACAGCCTCGTATGACGTGAACGGCGTGTCGCTGGGCACGACGAGCACGCTGTACACGTTGCTGGTTCCCACTGGCGTGAAAGTGCTGGTACGCCTCAGGGCCGCAAATGACCCGACGGGCTCCACCGCGTCGCTGGTTGCAATCCGGTCGCCGGACGAGAGTTCGGCGCAAAACACCACCTTCGGTTCCGGCAGCGGCGCCCAGTTGTCATCCACGAGCGGTGAAGCGGACGTGACAGAACTCCTGATTCGCACGAACACTTCGAGCCAGATCGCGGCGATCTCCAGCGCCGCATCCGGCAACGTCTTCCACATCCGCACCGTCGGCTGGTTCGACAGCCGCGGCAGCCAGTACTGAGGAGCTACGGCCCCATAGGGCCCCGGAAAGCGTGCTTGGCCCAAAGCCGAGCACGCACCGGCAGCAGTATCATGGCGGGCTCTCCTTCCCGTCACGGCCGAGGGGCGTGGTAGGCTGACGACCTCTCGGAGTCGTTCACTCGCTCTCGTTCCCCGATGTCAAACCGGCGCGCCCGACATGACGAACTTGTTTGACTTCGTGATCGTCGCGCGGGGTCGGGTGGGTAACAGCGTCACCCAGCGCATGATGGACGGCAGCGACGGCATCTTCGTGCCGCCGTTCTCGACCCTCGACGTGACCCATGACGCGCAGGCGGTGCTCGCCCTGATGCCGGGCAATCCGGGTTTTCCGATGAAGGCCTGGCCCTGGATCCAGAAGACGGGATTGCTGCTCCACAATCCGCGGGCCTGGCTCGGCCGCATGGCGGAGGTGCTGCCGCAGGTCACCACCCGCGACCTGCTGGTCCAGCTGGTCCGCGAGCCGCGCGAGCACGCCGAGGCTCTCTTCAGGCACATCGTCAGGATACGCGCCGCCGAGGTGATCGTCGGCAACGCGCCCGCCTCGGCCAGCTGGATGAACGAGGTCAGCGATATGGAGGCGTTCTTCGAGCGCTTCCACACGATCTTCCGTTACCACGCCCTCACCGCCGATCTGCTGCCGCAGTTCAAACGGCATCTGGTCATCGATTTCCAGGACCTCCTGCCGGAGCGCATCGAGCAGACGATCCCGCCTCTGTTCGAGGCGATTGGCATTCCCTATCGCGGCGACACCGGCACGCTCAAGGCGATCGAGCGCTCGGTGGCGCGCACCTACATGCTCTACTCGAAGCGGCCGGTTGACGTGTACGGCTATCCGCTGGACGTGCTGATCAACTACGCCGGGGCGGTCGATCCCTATCTCGATGATTTCTTCGATCACGAGATCGCGCGCCTCGATGCGGCGGAGGTGCTCGCCGGCCGGCAGCTGGTGCTCGAGTTCGAGCCCAAACCCTTCGCCTGGCAGGTCAACGCCAGCCGGTATTTCGCCATCCCGCGCGCCGTGCGCGAGCGGCTCGAGGGTTCCGGGGCCTTGCGCGAGATGTTCCGGACCGTGCTGCAGCAGTGGCTGGACAAGTCGGACCACGCCGAGCGCACCGCCAGGATGATCGTCAAGCGGACGGACCTGGCGCGGGTCAGCGACCGGGCGCTGGAGCTGGTGGGAGAGGATCTCGACCTCTTCCTCCGGGACCGCCCGGAGCTGCGGGCCGCCTGGAAGCTCTAGGCGGGCGGAACCCCTCAATTCCGATTGCCGCTAGAGCGATTTCCGTTCTGGTTGAATCACCCCCACCCCAACCCTCCCCCATCAAGGGGGAGGGAGAAGAAACAAATACGACTCCGAAACCCTCCCCCCTTGCGGGGGAGGGAAGGGTGGGGGGTGGGCCACCGTGTCAATCTGATCGGAATGCGCTCTAGTTTTCCACGAGCGAATAGCTGGTGCTGCGGCCGCCGGAGCGGTTCTTCTTCAGGAGGCCGCGCTCGACAAGCTCGACAATGTCGCGATGTGCCGTGTCCTGGGAGCAGCGCGAGATCGCCGCCCACCGGCTCGTGGTCATGTTTCCCTCGAAGCCGTCGAGCAGGCGATTGAGGACCTTGATCTGGCGCTCATTGAGCGGCTTGGCGGCATGTTTCTCCCAGAAGCCGGCCTTGGCGATGACGCCGCCGAGCATGTCCTGTGCGCTGGTGACGGCGCGCGTGAAGCAGCCGAGGAACCACTCCAGCCAGTCGGTGATATCGAGCGTCCCTTTCTGCGTCTGCTCGAGAATGTCGTAGTACGCGTTCCGCTCCTGCCGGATCTGCGACGACATGCTGTAGAAGCGCTGGCGGGTGTTCTCGGCGCGCGCCAGCGCCATGTCGGCGACCGCACGTGCGATACGTCCGTTGCCGTCGTCAAACGGATGAATCGTCACGAACCAGAGATGGGCCTCGCCAGCCTTGAGAACCGGATCGAGGCGGTTCTCACCGTTGAACCACGCCAGGAACCGGTCGATCTCGCTGTCGAGACGGGAGGCGGGCGGAGCCGTGAAATGCACGCGCTCTTTGCCAACGGGGCCGGAGATCACTTCCATCGGCCCGGTCCTGTCGTTGCGCCTGCCCCCGACGGCGATCCTGGTCATGCCGCTGCGGTCCGTGGGGAATAGAGCGGCATGCCAGGCGAACAGCCGTTCCCTGGTGAGCGGACGATCGAATTTCTGGGTCGCGTCGAGCATCATCTCGACAATGCCCTCAACCTGCCGCTCGGCCGGTACGAGGCCGGCAACGTCCAATCCGAGGCGCCGGGCGATCGATGAGCGGACCTGGGCCGCGTCCAGTGTCTCGCCCTCGATCTCGCTGCTCTTGAGGACGTCTTCGGTAAGAGCCTTGAGCGAAGCTTCCTCCTGCAAACGAAAGCCCAAGGCTTGCATGCGGCCAAGCAAGAGCCCTTGCCGATGGCGTGCAGCAGCCAGAATTTCCACGAGACGGCCATGATTCCACGCGAACGCGGGCCAGTCAGGGAGCTCCCAGACGTACATGGATATTCTCCGCCAAAAATGCGGAGAATATGAGCCTTAATCTCCGCAAGCGCAAGGGCAAATATCCGCATTTTATGCGGCGATTAACGCCCCTCAAGCTCCGCGGCGGCCTGGAGCTGCAAGCTCTTGCGCCGTCAGTGGCGCAGGGTGCGCGGCAGGAAGAGCGGCCAGAGCAGGGCGATGCAGGCGAGCGCGCTGAGCTTTTGCATGTTGTCGGGCTTCACCGGACCGGCAAAGCCGATCCACAGCGCGAGCAGCAGCCCGGCGGCAAGATAGCTTCCGACAACGATTGCACCCATCACACGCTCCATCGCCGACCCGGCGGAAACGCACGGTTTTCGTGGACTGGTTAATACTCTTTCATCACCCGTTAAAATCTATTTAAGACGCCTGTGGAAATCAATAATAACATATTGAATATAAACAACTTATCTTATTTACTCACATGTGGATAACCAGCGGGAAGAGCACGCTTTTCAGGGGGATAACCTGACCCGGCCGGCGACAGGCGGTCTGTGCGCCAACGCACCTTGGTAACCCTCTCCGCCCGCGAGGCCGCGCGCCTCGCGTGTGCCGAGCGGGGGGAGAGGGTGCGAACGCAGTGAGCGGGTGAGGTGGGTCCGGTGCTTGCCACAAGCACCACCTCACCCTCCCAGCGCGTGGCGCTGGGCCCCTCCCTCTCCCCCGCTATTGCGGCGGAGAGGGTTAGCTTCGTGCGAGTGGGGATTCAGCGCCTGGCGTATTGCTGGGCGCCGAAGAGGATCTCGCGCTGCTTCTCGTCGATCGGTCCCGGCCGGCGCTTGTCGGCGAGGATGGTGACGCCCTTCTTCACCGCCGGCCGCGCGTCGATCGCCTCGAACCAGCGCTTGAGATGGGGGAAGTCCTCGAGCTTCTGGCCCTGGCGCTCGTAGAGGCGCAGCCAGGGGAACACCGCCATATCGGCGATCGAGTAGTCGCCGGCCAGATAGGGCACCTCGCCCAGGCGCCGGTCGACCACGCCGTAGAGCCGGCCGGTCTCCCTGGTGTAGCGGTCGATGGCATAGGGGATGGGCTCGGGCGCGTAGAGGCGGAAATGATGCGCCTGGCCGAGCATCGGGCCGATGCTCGGCCAGGCGCATCATTTCCGTCTCTACGCGCCGGAGCCCATTCCCTATGCCATCGACCGCT
>SXGS01367370.1_pt1 | contig 11462 bp, 8 predicted proteins | sample 3174681 | NCBI WGS metagenome assembly SXGS01 (sample SAMN11356861, study PRJNA531348) | freshwater metagenome | isolation source: freshwater sample F1-80 | place: China: Fuxian Lake, Yuxi | collected 2017-12-25 | reverse complement strand
CGCGCGCGTCCGACGCGCCGCGTGCGTACGTTACGGGCAGCACAAGGGCTCAGGTCTCCGGCACCCCCCAGGATGATGCTGCGACCACCGGGTGAGCCGCCCGTCCGACACGCCCCGTTGCCCCCTCTTCCGCGGGAGACACTCCCTTCTCCGGGACAGGGGCCCCGGAAGGCCATTGAGATTCCGAAGAAGCTGAACCAGTAGAGAGGCGCCGCCATGTTCCGTTTTCCTCGCTGCCTGGCACTCGCGCTGTGCGCCGGTGCGCTTGTGTTCGCCGGTCGCGTGCAGCGAGCCGGTGCGCAGGCGCCGCCCCCGGGCGCGGCGCCCGAACTGGTGCTGCGGATGGGCCACGTTACGCCGCCGCGCGTGATCGCGTACTCGCCCGACGGGACCACGGTCATCAGCGCCGGTGCGGACCGGACGCCGCGGGTGTGGGACGCGCGGACCGGTGTTCTCCGCCATGTCCTGAGCGGGCACGCGGCCCCGGTAGGGTCTGCCGTGTTTGCACCGGGGGGCGACCGTCTCTTCACAGCCGACCTGAACGGGCAGGTCCGTCTCTGGTCCGTCGAGACCGGGGCGCTGCTCGGGACCCTCGCGGCGCCTACCGGACCGTATTCGGCGGTAGCGGTCTACCCGGGAGCAGCGGACGGGACGGGTCTCCGGGTCGCGGGGGCGAAGGCGGATCGGGCGGTGCGGCTCTGGGGACCTCCGGCGGCGCCGGGCGGTCCGCCGGAGGAACTGGCCGAGTCGCCCGGGCATGAGCAGATAGTGCGGGCCCTCGCGTTCTCGCGCGACGGGCGATGGCTGGCCAGTGGGGATGACCGCGGCGCGGTCCGGCTCTGGAACGGGCAGGGGGACTTGCAGCGAACCGTGCGCAGGCACGCCATGCCGATTCGCGCCCTGAGCTTCTCCAGTGACGGCAGCCTGATAGCGGACGGTTCCGACGACGGCATCGCCGTGGTGTGGGAAACCGCAACCGGGAACCGGCGGCAGCAGCTCCAGATGAATCGTCCCGGCGATGGAATCGAAAGCGTGGCCCTGTCGCCGGACGGAACCCGGCTGGCGGCGGGCGGGTTGGGGACCCTCAAGCGCGAAGAAACTCTGATTGTCTGGGACGTGCCGCTCGGGAAGGTGCTCTGGGTCGGGTCCGCGCACCCGGGCTCCGTGGGAGGGCTGGCGTTCGCCCCGGACGGGATGCGTCTGGCCAGCGGTGGTCGCGACAACGCGATTCGCTTCTGGGATGCCCGCGCAGGGAAGGTGATGGCGGAGTCCGGCGGCGGGGCTGCGCTCCCGGCGCTGGGATTCTCGCCGGATGGTGCGCTGCTCGCCTCGGGGAGCGCGGATGGCGCCGTCCGGCTCTGGAATGCGGCATCGGGCGCCCTGGAGCGGGTCCTGGAGGGGCCGGGCGGCAGAGTGAATGCGCTCGCCTTCTCCCCGGATGGGAAGTGGCTTGCGGGAGGCGGCGCGCGCGGCGGAGTGCGCGTCTGGCAGCGTGACGCCGAAGGCGCGTGGCAGCCGCTCCGCACCCTCGCGCCCCCCGGACCGGGCCCCCGGCCGGCGCTTGCCACGGCGTACTCACCCGATGGGTCTCTGCTGGCGGTGGGTGTCGGAGGCTCGGTGGTGGACGGAGCAGTGTTGCTGTTCCAGGTCGCTGACGGGCGCCTCATCCGCACGCTGGAGGGCGAGTCGCTGGCGCCGGTGCGCTCCGTGGCGTTCTCTCCGGACGGAAAGTCAGTGGTGACCGGGTCCAGTGTCGGCCTCAGCGGCGAGGTCCGGTTCTGGGATGCAGCGTCGGGAGTCCAGCAGAAGAAAGACTTCGTTCGCGCCGCGCGCGGCATTGCCTTTGCCCCCGACGGGCAATCGCTGGTCACCGGAGGGGTGGCGCTGGATGACAGGCAGGCTGTGCTCGGCGACGAGCTGCGGGTCTGGAACGCGCAAACCCGTGCGCTCCAGCGTACAGTGGTGCTCCCCGCGCCGGAGGGGGGCGCCATGTGCGTCGCCCTCGCGGGAGACGGCAGCACCGCGTTCGTGGGCAGTCGCGATGGGAGCATTCGCATCGCCGCGCTGCGGCTGGGGCGAGTCACAGCGGCGCTGGAGGGGCACACCGGCAGCGTGCTGGGACTCGCGGTGTCTCCGGACGGCAGGCGCCTGGCGAGTGTGGGCGAAGACAACACCCTCCGGTTGTGGAGTCTCACCCAGCGGCGGTTGCTCGGCAGCTTGATTCCGGTCCCGCCCGCCGCGGATGACCCGGACCGGAGCGGCTGGGTGGCGGTCACCCCGGATGGCTACTATGACAGCTCCGGGTCCGCGGCACGCCGCCTGTCCTGGCGAGTCGGGGCAGACCTGTTCCCTGTGGAAGCGTTTGCTGCGGATTTCCATCGTCCCGACCGGGTGCGCGCCGCATTGCTGGAAGCCGGCGCGCCGACCGGTGAGGCGCCTGCTCCACCGGCCGCCGCGCAGCGGTTCGGGGCCGGTCAGGCGGCGCCCCCGCGGATTGAGTTTCTCGGGCCGGAGCCCGGCGTGCCGGCGGGAGACTCGGTGACCGTGGAGCTGAATGTCACCGGCGCCACCGCGATCATCCGCGTCGAAGTACTGGTGAACGGACGTGCATCCGGCGCCCGGCCGATCGAGATCGGCAAGCGCCCGATCGAAATCGGCAAGAAGCCGGTCCCCGTGCGCCACGCGCACACCCAGCAGTTCCAGGTGAAGCTCGCCCTCCCGCCCCCGGACGCGGCGGACGCACGCGGCGTGACGATCACTGCGGTTGCCTACGATGCCGCCGGACTTCAGGGCCGAGAGCAGCTCACCCTACGGCGCTCGGGACGCGGCGCTGTCGCCGGCACGCTCCACGTATTGTCGGTGGGCGTCAGTCGCTACCGGAACCCGGACTACAACCTGAAGTATGCGACCGCGGATGCGCAGTCCTTCGCGGAAGTCTGGGAGAAGCGCGGCGCGCCGCTGTACCGGAGCGTACAGGCCGTCCGGCTGCTGGATGACCGCGCGACCACGGCCGGGCTGCGGGAAGCGTTCGCCCGCCTGGCTGCCACCGCGACGGAACAGGACAACGTGGCGATCTTCCTCAGCGGGCACGGCATCACTCTGGGACAGGGTGAGTACTTCTTCGCCACGCACGATGTGGACGCCGAGAGCGCGGCGCGGGTGGCCCAGACAGCGATGAAGTGGACGGAACTCGAGTACCTGCTGGCCGGGGCGAAAGCGCGGCGCGTTCTGCTTTTCCTGGACACGTGTCACTCCGGCAACGCTCTGGGGGGTCGTCGTGCGTCTACCGAACGCCTGGCGGAAGCGCTGGCCCGGCGGGCCGGAGCCGTGGTTTTCGCCAGCAGCCGGGGGGCGGAGTACTCCTACGAACTGGAAGCGCTGAAGCACGGCGCCTTCACCGCCGCATTGCTGGAGGGCCTGGGCGAGGGGAAGGCCGACCTGGAAATTGCCGGTCGGCGCGACACGCTGATTACGACCGCCGAACTGCTCGCCTATCTGGGAGCGCGGGTGCCCGAACTCACGGCAGAACGACAAACTCCGACGTGCCCGTTCCTCCAGGACTTCGGGGAGGCATTTCCGCTGCTGCGGACGCGGTAGCTGCGGACCGGGATTCGGGGCCGCTGCGAAGGCCGGTCCGGGGGGCGGCTGTGCGGTCTTCAGGTTGCGACTCACCTGGGGATGCGTTGTCCGGCGTGCGCCGGGGCGCCCCGGGGCCGATATTGGCCGGCGACAGGGCCTGTTCGATGACGGCGTTTTCGGCCAGGAACATGTCGCAGCGGTGACAGACTGAGGGCATCTTCCGGCGGAACTGCCCGCGGATCTGCCGGTAGCCCTCACCCTGGAAAACTTCGGCGACGCTCTGCCGGCGCAGGTTTCCGAACGGTTCCGTCTTGCCGCGCGCCATGCAGCAGAGGTAGACATCGCCGTTCCAGGTGATGAACATGTGCAGCCAGGGCACATGGCAGAGATGCTCCTTGAAGTAGCCCCGAGCGTAGCGCCCCTCGGCGGCGAGCAGAAGGTCGCGGTCACTCCGCCCGAACGGCCAGATCAGATGGGGAGCCGTGGAGAACCCCACGGCGCGGCGAACTTCAGCGGCGATCGGGGCGACGTGTGTATTGAACCGCTCGATATCGTGGCGCGAAAGGCGATGCTCGGCGGTCTCGAGGCGCTCGTCCACCGGCATGGGGATCACGTCCGTCATCCCGAGTTCCGCTGCCAGGTCGGTCACGTCCGCCAGGCGAGTGTAGTTGTGGCGGGTCAGGACGGTGTTCAGGCGCAGCTTCAGGCGGCTGCCACGCCGATCGCGGATCCGGGCGAGGAGGCGAATCGCCTTTGTGGTGCGCTCAAACGCGCCCGGCACGCCGCGCAGCGAGTCGTGGGTGCGCGCATCCGGGCCATCCAGCGAAAGCGACACGCTGTGCGTGCCCGCGTCCAGGAGCTGGTGGGCGCGGTCGTGGTCCAGGAGCGTGCCGTTGGTCGTGAGGTTTGCCTTCATCCCAAGGCTTGCTGCGTGTGCCAGGAGGGCGAAGACGTCCTTTCTCAGAGTCGCCTCGCCGCCGGAGAAGTGGACCTTCACGCACCCCATGTCACGGAGTTGGTCCAGGGAGCGCTGGATCTCGGAGGTGGACATCTCGTCCGGCTCACGCATCTGCCAGTACTGGCAGAACGTACACCGCAGGTTGCACCGCGCCGTGATCTTGAACTTGGCGCAGCGGATGACGGGCGCCGTGTACGGCGCGTTCAGTGAATCCTGCAGCGCCCGCCGGGCATCCGGATCGGACAGGTATTCGTTGACCGCATGCATAGCTTTAAGCGGGTGAGGGTGACGACGAGCCGGACCCGACATCCCGCAGCCTGCGCGCCGCCAGTTCCGCCACGAAGGCGGCGTGCTCCGGCGAGGCGATGCCCTGCTGCAGCACCGCGAGCAGCCGGGGGCCGTCCCGTTCCAGCAGTGCCGCGGGGTCCAGCCAGAAGCCCGGAAACTGCCGCGAGCGGTAGATGCCGTCCGCATCCGGTCCCCGCTCGGCAAGCGCACCGTCCACGAGCTCGAACCAGACCACCTCGCGGCGCTGTACCAACACCACCACATATTCCCGCACCCCGGCCTGTTCGTAGTCCCGCTTCTTGGCTCCGAGGTCCGTCGCTTCCGTGCTCACCGAAATCTCGATCACCATCTCCGGCGCACCCGTGACGAAACCGTCCACCACGCGGGTCTGGCCGCCGCATTCGGCGGTGACGCGCAGGGAGAGGTCCGGCTGCGGTTCGCTCCGCGGTCCCAATACCACGGTGGGGTTGTCGTTGACCACCACCCCCGGAGTCAGCATCTTGTAGATTGCCGTCGTGCCGGCGGTGTCGCCGTGGAAGGCCGAATGATCGTCGCTGACGGACGGAGGCATGACAACGACTCCTTCGATCAGTTCAGCACGAATACCCTCGGGCAACCGCTCGCAGTGCGCGTGGAAGGCAGGCTGGGCCATCCGGTCGCCGGCCCGAAACGGCAGGTGGTCCGAGTCAGGTGGCGCCAACCAGGCACCTGAAGGGCTGAGCAAAGTTGCGGACATCGGAAGGTGATTTCGTCCGGGTTGCGGTGCGTTGTTCAGCACAGTATGCGCGGGATCCGGCTGGTCATCGCACCCGGTGGGGCCGGCTCACGATCCGGGCCCACACCGGGTGAGGCCGCCGTACACAAAGGCGAGGAGGCCCACGAGCTTCTCCGGAGTCAGACGGTTCTGGGCGCCCTGTTCGGTGCGGTGGCTGGCCCGACCGATCAGCGTCATACGCGGATCGGTGACGGCGACCAGGTGGATCCGGTTCTCCTCGACCCGCACGCCCTGCACGGTCATCCCGGTGTGTGCCGTCAAACGCTTCGGATCCAGCAGATTCGGAAGCTGGGCCAGACGCGGGTATTGCTGCGGATCCACCCGGAGCGCCACCCGAACCACGTCGCGGTCTCGATCTTTGGTCTTGGTGTACTTCCGCTTGGAGCGGCTCTTGCGCTTCCCGCAGAGGGTGGCTTCGAGGACCAGAACGGTGTGGTCGTGTAACTTCGCCTGCACCCCGAACCACTCATCGCGGGTCGTCTGGTACCGGACAACACCCCATTTGCGGTCCTCCAACGATTCTCCGTGCTCGAACGCGTCGCCGTGCCGAATCGTGACTTCGACCGGGGCCTTGAGCGAGATGTCCGGCGCCAGCTTTGCGAGGAAGCCCTGTGCCAGTTGCAGCCGGGTTTCATCCAGATCGCATTTGGCGAACTTGTTCCAGACCACGCCCAGACCGATCCCCAACGCGAGAAGCGGCAGCCCGATCGGGAAGAAGACGAAAGTCAGCAGGCAGCCGGGGATGCCCGCGGCGAGCCCGAGCCCGCCGAACAACTTCCGCTGCTTTTCACGCTGTCGGTCGAGGGCGAGCAACCCGCCAATCTGCGTAGACAGGTCGGCGGGCGTCCCCTGAAGAAGACTCTCCTGCCGCGCCTTTTTCTTCATCCCGGGACCTCCCCAATGCCGAACCGACCCGCCGTCCTGTTTGCCGCCTTCGACGCTGTGCCGGCGCCCAAGGGGGCCAGTGTCCACATCCTGGAGAGCGTGCGCGCGCTGGCGCGGTTTGCCGATGTGGATCTGGTCACCCTGCCGGGAACCATCGCGACGGGCGCGGAGTCTGGCCCGGGCGCCGACCGCCCCGGCGTCCCTCCCGGGGTGCGCCACTACCCCATTGTGCGTCCCGAAGAGAACTTCCTGCAACGTGCCCTTGCGTTCGGCGATTCCGTCGCCGAGCGTCTGGTTGCGCACGACTACCAGGTCGTGCACGTCCGCTCCATCTGGGAGGGCACTCCGGCCCGTCTCCTCCAGCCGCAGCGCGGATACCGGCTCGTCTATGAGGTGAACGGTCTCCCGAGCATCGAACTCCGGGCGCACTACGCGGGCCTCACGGGGAACCGGGAACTGCTGTTCCGCCTGCGGAGCCAGGAACGGGCGCTCCTGCATGCCGCCTCGCTGGTCATCACCCAGTCGCAGACCACTCGGCGGCTGCTGCAGACCCTCGGCGCTCCCGCCGACCGTCTGCGCGTGATCCCCAACGGCGTGGACCCCGACCGGTTCGACGGCGGGACTGCCCCCGCGAACGACCCGCCGACCGTCCTGTACCTGGGTACGCTGGCGCCGTGGCAGGGGCTGGAGTTTCTGGTGGCGGCGCTGCGGCTCCTGGCGCCGGACCGGGAGTTTCGTGCCCGGCTGGTCGGCTCCGGCCGCAAGGAGTGGCGGAAATCGCTGGAACGCGAGATTCGACGCACCGGCCTCGACGGACGGGTCGAGCTGCTGCCGCCGGTGGCGCCCGCCGAGGTTTCCGCGCTGCTGGAGGCCGCCGATATCTGTGTGGCGCCGCTGGCCGTCACCGAGCGGAACGTGCGGCAGGGCTGCTGCCCGCTCAAGATTCTGGAGTACATGGCGGCGGGCCGGCCGATCGTGGCGCCGCGCCTGCCGGTGGTCAGGGAACTCCTGACGGAGGGGGAGACGGCGCTCCTCTACAAGCCGGACCGCCCCCGTCGGCTTGCCGAGGCGCTCACCTGCCTGCTGGATGACCCGGCGCTGCGTGCCCGGCTGGGCGCCGCCGCCCGGCACACGGTGTGCGCGCGTCTGACCTGGGAGCACCATCACCAGGCACTGATACACGCCTACGGCGGGATGCTGGAGAAGGGAAAGAGTGAAGAGGAGTGAGGGGTGACCGGGGCCCCGGCGCCGACACTCGTTCCCGGGCGGGGGCGATCACGGGATCCGGCTTCTACGTTGATCGGGCCAGGGCGAGCGCATAGCCGTCAAGGAGTTCCCGGCGCTCCCGTTCCGGCGAAAAGTGAGTGCGCACCCAGTCCCGGCCGCGCACGCCGACGGCGCTGCGGGCGGCAACGGGGAGTTCCAGGATCTCCCGTGCCGCTTCGCCCAGGCGGTGCAGCTCGTGGCGGGAGAGGATCCACCCGGTTTCTCCCTGGCGGATCAGGTCGGGCAGGGCGCCGGCGTCGCTGGCCAGGACCGGGCGCGCGCAGGCGAGGGCTTCGAGCACAGAGTTCGGCATGCCTTCCCGCAGGCTGGGCGAGAGGACCAGATCCAGTTCGCAGTAGAGCATGCACAGGGCGGCGGGGTCGTGGACATAGGGGACGTGGCGGATCCGGGCGTCCAGTGCCGGTTCGTCCTCCCGGAGTTCGGTCAGGAGCGGCTGAATCTCCGGCCGGATGGCTCCTACCAGCACCAATGAGGCTTCGGTGTGGCCCGCCACCGCCCGGAACGCATCGAGTAAGTAGGCAGCGCCTTTCTTCCCGCGCAGTTCGCCGATGAAACCGAGCCGGGGGCGACCGGGGAGAGCGGGGTGGATCGCAGCACTGTCTGCCGCTTCTTCCGGCTGCCCTCCCTGAGCGTTTTCCGGGGATGGGACCGGTTGCAACAGGTCCCCGTCACGGGGGCGAAACAGATCCGTATCCACTGAGTTGGGAGTGAAGCGGATGTCACGGCGGCCGGTGAGGGCCTCGGCCTGGCGCACCAGGGAACGGGAGACTCCGCCGATGGCGCCGGCGTGTCGCAGTGTCCACTCCACCTGCGCGAAGCGGCTGGGGTCGTAGACATCGCGTTCCAGATCGTTGCCGCGCAGGCTGACGTAGCTGGCGGCGCCGAAGAGGCGTGCCGTATGCACGGCAAAGAACCCGCCCGTGCCGGCGTATTGGCCGTGAAACAGCTCATACCCCGTGCGGTGGTGGAGCCAGTCGAGGACCAGCGCGGTGGTCTCGCCCAGTTCCACCGGGCTGCGTGACTGACCCAGGCGGTGGACCAGCACGTTCCCCTCGCGCCTGGACCGGGAGGCGCCGGACGCCCCCTCGCCCCGCAGCACCAGCACCTCGGTGCGAATCCCGGCGGCGGAAGCGTGTGCCGCGAGGCGGGCGGAGGCGCGCGCCAGTCCCCCCACATGGGGTGGATACCGATCGGTGATGAGCAGCACCGACCGGGGGCACGGCGACTCAGCTTCCATCCAGACTTTCGACCAGGGCGTCGTCTGCGAGGTCGGCGACCTCAAACGCGGCGTAGTCTCCTTCGGTATAGGTCGGCAGCGCGCGGCCCGGGTAACCGGGGCCGACTTCGTGAAACCCGTACTGCTGATGCAGTTGCTCGCGCTCGACTCCCGGGCCCTGACCGGCTGTGGCCGCGCACGCCGTGCAGAGCTGCTCCCCCGTCTCGATCGCCACCACGTGGAATCCGCAGATCGCCTTCCCGCACCGCCCGCACGCACCGGTGGCGGGCTCCCGGCAGGCGCGCGGGATGAGGAACCCGGCCGTCTCGCCGCAGTTCATCGGCCCAGACTCCCCACGGCGGCGGCCATCGTGGCCTTCTGCAGCACGTCGAACTCCCGTGCGGCGCAGAACACCGCCAGACCCGGCGAGGTGCTGCCCGTCAGCCGCAGCAGGCGCTTGCCGGCGGCATCGAAGACATCCACGCCGCCGGCAGAGACCTGCACGTTCCAGGTCCCGCCTCCGGCGGCGCGCACCTTCCAGGCAGATCCGCCGGTCTTCCCCTTGTACAGTTCCCGGTCACTCGCATCCAGCACCTTGAACTCCCCGGCCTCTACCTGCAGCGCACCGGCCTCGACATCGGCGCCGCCCGGCGCCGTGGGCTCGCGATAGAGCTTGTAGCGGTCGTCCTTGCGCTTCACCTTGAAGGCGGGCTGGCCCCGCTCATTCTTCAGCTTGACGCGATCCTTCTCGACCTTGATATTGCCGAGCACGCGGTTGCCGGCGCCCTGGACTGCAAAGGCCGCGCCTGCCCCGCGCAGTGTGAAGAGCGGGCTGCCGGCGGCATCGGCGGCAGTGATGGTCCCCTGCGCGACGGCGGCCACCCCCGCGAGGAGCACTGCCGCACAGACGGGCGCCCAGCGCAAAGCCGGGGCCGGGAACGGGACGGAACGAGCAGTCGGCACGGGTGACCTCCCCTTGGATGCGGAACTGAGATCGTATTGGACTTCCGCCCCCTCCGTTCCTGCCTGAACCGCGAGACCGCAAGGGCCCGTCCGGTGGAAGTCCGGCGGCGGGGGAGGGCGGGCATCCTGAAGACCTGAAGACTCCCAATGTCCAGTCTCGGCGGGTGGCAGGTTGAATTGTGTCGAGGACCTCGATTGGTCGCGCGGCGCATGGACTACCTTGCCGAGGTGTGTCGAAGGTACGCGTCACCGGCAATCCTAGCTTGAGCGACATCTAGCTCGAAGTCGAAGGTAGATGGTCGGCTCGGCCAGCCAAGCGGCTTCGCACTGTGCGCGACCGTATAGCCGGCGGAGTCAATCCAGATCAGGTTGTTATCGATATCAAGCGGCGACACCGCAAGTCGGAGTCCCAGATATTCGGCAGCCGGCCGAGCCAGTTCGGCCTCAATGACGAACGCCCGCTCGGTCTGGGGCACTTCGGGGCGAGATGAACGCTCATTGACCCATTTTTGAATCCTCCGGGGGTCAAGAATCTCATTCGCATCGGTCTCATCCTGGAGAGTATCGTAGTACCCACGGGCCTCAGCTTCAGCCTGTGGGCGATCGAAGGCGTTCCCGCGCGCCAGCAAGAACGCCACGATCGGATCCAGCGTGCCCCAGATTAGTAGTTCCTTGATCCAAAACGCAATCCAAGGAAGCCCCGTTCGGGGCCAGTCTCCAATCTCAAGAGCGCGGATCGGCTCGCCATCGCCACTTTCGTCCATCAAGAGACCAATGATACTGCCGAGACCCCATGCCCCCCGATACACGAAATTCTGGGCGACAAAGTCGTACCAACTTGTGATTTCCTTCGGTGCTGGCTGCGCGGGCAGAGTGGCCTTGGACAACCACCACCTGAGCAGCTTCGGCCAATCCTTAAAGTTGTTTGTTCTTCCCAACTTAGTTCCAATTCGGAACGTCGGAACTCGGTCTAGGATCGACAGAATTTCTCGGATAAAAATGAAACGACCCTCAGTTGAAAATCGTGCATAGTCATTGCCTTTCTGGAACTTGGCGCGGGCGTCCCCGACAATCGCCAGAAGGCTGGTAGCAGAACGTGGCGAAAGGCTAGTCTTGTACATGCGACGACGCTGGACGGAGTCTGGATAGAGTGTCCTAATTGCACATCCCCGCGTGAGAAAAACTCGAGCCAATCGACCTTCCTCGTGACTGGCGGCGCAGGCGTATGTTCTACGCCAGATCGCAGTAAGCTCCGTCTCCATCTGATCAGGTGCCAACTCTCTGTGACGGATCTCTTCCACCTCCTGGATCGCTGCGATGAGGAACGCATCGAGAGCATCAAGGTAGTTGTATGCAGCACCGATGATGTCGTATCGTGTCAAAGATCGGGGGGGGCCTGGGTTGGGACTCCCGTCATGAACGGCCCGCTGCGCCGGCGCCGGGGCGCAAAGTTGACTGCCCGCGGCGGCGGAAGTGTGATTCACTAACAGTGTGGAACTCGCCGCCGCGCT
>SXGS01156316.1_pt1 | contig 11463 bp, 10 predicted proteins | sample 3174681 | NCBI WGS metagenome assembly SXGS01 (sample SAMN11356861, study PRJNA531348) | freshwater metagenome | isolation source: freshwater sample F1-80 | place: China: Fuxian Lake, Yuxi | collected 2017-12-25 | reverse complement strand
GCGCACGCCGCGCTCGACGGCAGGCTCGCGGGCTCGCTGCTGCCGCTCTACGCGACGCTCGTCGGCATGGCTGTGCCTGCGGCGTACGTCCTCGGCAACACGCTCGCACGCGCGGGCAAGGCGTGGCAGCGCAGCGGAGTCGCGCTCGCGGCGGTGCTCGTCGTCGGTCACCACCTGGTGTTGCGAGACGACTACCCGGGCGTGCACGCGGCGGCCGCATGGGCTGGCGCCGCGCTGTTCGGCGCGAGCTATGCGGGCCGGGTGACGCGGTGGCTCGCGCGTGCGACGAACCATGTGCCGCGGTGCCTCGACTTCGCCGCCGCGACCGCGCTCCTCGTGGCGCTACTGGTCACGCCGTCGAACGCCGTGAGGCTCGAGCTCTTCCGCGAGCCGGGGGCCGCCGCGTCGTGGGCGCTCGCCCGCACGGTGTGGCGTGCGCCGAGCCTCGGCGCCCCGTTCCGCGGGGCCGAGCCTTCGCGCTGCAGCTCGCTCGCGCCGTCGCGCGTCGGAGCCCACGTGGCAGCGAGCCCGACGGTCAGCGCCGAGCCGCCAAGGCCGCGGGTCGTCGTTCTCGTCACCGTCGACGCGCTGCGCGCCGACGTGGTGGCCTCGGGCGCGCACGATGCACGCTTTCCGAATCTCGTGCGCATGCGGGACGGCGGCGCCTACTTCTCGCGCGCCGTCGCGCCGGGCTCGCAGACGTCGGTGTCGCTCGCCGCGATGTTCTCGGGGCGCTATTTTTCGCAGCTCGCCTGGGAGCCGCACGGCGTAGGTATGGCCCGGTTTCTCTACCCGGCGCACGACGACACCGCGCGCTTTCCGGCGCTCCTCGGCGCAGCACATGTTCGGACCGAGAGCTTCGTCGGCCTCCAGTTTCTCGCCGGAAGCTACGGCGTCGCGCGTGGCTTCGAGCGGGAGCGCGTGTTGGTCGAAGGGCGCGCCCACGCCCGCGCCGAGGCGTTGATGCGCCCGCTCGTGTCTGCGGTGGCGCGCCAGTCGGACGAGCCCGCGTTCTACTACGTGCACCTCACCGAGCCGCACGAGCCGTACGATCGCGGCGCCGCGAAGGAGGGGACGCCGTTCGAGCGCTACCTCTCCGAGATCGAGGTGGTCGACGCGTGGCTCGGCAAGCTCTCGCGCGCGCTCTCGCATCGTCGCGACGGCGTCTTGTTCGTGACCGCCGATCACGGCGAGGCCTTCGGCGAGCACGGCACCGTATTTCACACCAAGACGCTCTACGACGAGCTCTTGCGGGTGCCGCTCATCGCCTTCGGCGTGGGGATCGCGCGCGGGCGGCACGAGGCGCTCGTCGGGCTCGTGGATCTCGGGCCGACCGTGCTCGAGCTCTTCGGCGGCGGCGCTGTGTCCGACGGCACGATGGGCCGGAGCCTCGTGCCGTACCTGCGAGGCGAGCCCGGTCATGGCGATCGCGTGCTGTTCGCCGAGGGTCGCCTGCGCCGCGCGATGTTCCGCGAGGACGGCCTCAAGGTCATCGAGGACGCTGTTCGCAAGACCGTGGAGGTGTTCGATCTCACGCGCGACCCGGGCGAGCTCGACAACCTCTTCGATCGCGAGCGCGCCCGCGTCGTGCCCGCGGTGGCGCAGCTGCGCGCGTGCTTCGCCGAGCTCGCGCCTCCGAGGCCGGGCTACGAGCCGCCGTACAAGCCCTGAACCGAGCGCCTGCGGCGACATGCTTGCGCGCGGCGACGACTCGTCGTGAAGTACCGAGCGTGACCGAAGGCGAAGAGCAGGCGCACGAACCGATCCGCGAGGCGGGGCGCGAGGGCGAAGAGCAGGCGCACGAACCGATCCGCGAGGCGGGGCGGGAGGGCGAAGAGACGCGCGGCGTCGCTCCCGAGGGCGAGTCGGTCGACCAGCTCGGGATCCCGATGAGCCGCGAGCCGACGATCGACGACGTGCGGGGCGACGGCGAGGCCCATCGACGCCTCGCGCTCGGGTGCACGCTGCTCGTCATGGCGCTCCTCGCCGCGTTTTACCTCGTCCGCGGCGGTCTCCTCGGTCGCCGATGAGCTCGCCCTCGCCCCGATCGGTGGTGAGCGAATTTGTCAGCGCAGTTCCGACTCAGGGGATGGACTAGCGGGCGGCGCGGAGCGTGAGCATCGCGTCGAGCGTGAAGCCCTCGTGCGTGGTCGCGCCGAGGGTCACCGGGCGCAGCACAGCGCCGGGCTCGACCGCGAGTCCGACGTGGAGCCCGCGCGCGGGGCTCACCTCGAGCGCGAGGTAGCCGGCGGCGCGTGCGCTCGATGCCGTGGCGGAGCTCGGGGCGCCCGACTCGAAGTCGCCTTCGGTGCGCGGCTCGACGCGGACCGAGGCTGCGCCAGCGCGCATGCCGATCAGGGCGCGCACGGGCGTTCCCGCTAGGCTCGCGGCCCACACCGCGGCGTCGAGGCCGAGCCCCGCCTCGAGCCAGCGCGTGCTCTCGCCGGCGGGAGCGATGAGCCAGCGGCCGTAGACGACCTGGCTCGTGATGCCGCGGTGGTGCGAGAGCTCGAGCGCTGGACCCGCGAGCCACTCCGGTGCCGCGGCGGGCAGCGCGCGCACGCCCAAGGCGCTCGTGACCGAGAAGCCGGAGCCGAGCGGGCTCGCTCGGACGGGGCCGCGCGCCGTGGCGTCGTGCTTGGCCGAGAGCACCCGTTGGTGCGCCTGAACGCGCGCCATCTCAGCCGCTTCGATCGCCACGACGCGCGCTGCGACATCGCCCGAAAATCCGCCGATCGCGAGCGCCCGCCGCGCCAGCGCCTTGCCGGTGCGGCGCACTTCGATCAGCGCGCGCCGCGGGTTCGGGACGTCGAGCCACACCTGGACGACGTCGTTCCCGAGCGGTCCCGCTGGCCCCGGATCGAGCTCGACCGCGCCTCGCAGCTCGATCGCGAAGAGCCTGCGCATGCGAAGCTCAGCGAGCCGCTCGTCCGCAGCCTTCGACAGCGCGAGCCGCACGCGCACGGGCTCGGACTCGGTCGCTGAAGTTAGCGGAGGGCGCATCGCCGCTCGGGCGCCGCTCTTCGCCGCCCCGTCGCTCGAGCCGTCGCTCGGGAAGGCGGAAGTGTCGAGCGCGTGGGCCACGGGGCCCGAGGACGACGCGATCGCGACGAGCGCCACGGCCAGTCGCCCCGCGTTCCGCGAGTTCCCGGTCCTACGGACTGGCTCCGCCGTCGCTCGAGCCGTCGCTGGCATCGTCGTCCTCTCGCGCGCGTGGAGGCTCGCCATCCTTGGCTGCGCCGTCCTTGGCTGCGCCGTCCTTGCCTGCGCCGTCCTTGGCTGCGCCTCGTCGCGGGGCCGTGGCCTCGGAAGCCCCGCTCGAGCCCGCCGCGACGCCGTCGGTCGCGCGCTCCCCGCTCGGTGCCGTGCCGGCGTCGTGCGTGCTGCTGGCAGCAGCGGTGAGCGCATGGCTCGCGGCCGCGGCGAGCTCGTCGACCTTCTCGGCGCACGCCCCGTCGGGATATTGCGAGCGATAGCGCGCGGCGAGGCGAACGACGGCGCGATGCGCGAGGGCCTGCGCTTCGGCCTCGATCTTTTTGCAGAGCGCATCCTGCGACAGAAGGAGGCCCTTCGAGAGGTCGGCCTTGAGCTTCTCGTAGCGCTCGGCGCGCTCGGCGTTGCCCTGAAGCCCGTAAATACGGGCGAGATCGTTCGCGGCTGTCATCGCCTCTGGCCGGTCGCCGTATTTCTCGACCACGCGCTCGAGCGCTTCGACCGCGACCAGCGGGCTGTTGCGCAGCTGCCCGCCGCTGCCGATGCAGAGCAAGTGGTCGACGCTCGCCGCATCGAGCGCCTTCGCCGCGCCGCCCGGCTGCTGCTCGAGCAGCTCGATCGCGGAGGCATAGTCGAACCGCGCGCACGCGAGCGCCCAGGCCGGCGCGGCGGCGGGCTCGCTTTCGGCGAGTGACGACGTGGGAGGATGCATCGCCGTCGTGTGGCTCGGCGCCTCGTTGTCCTTGGGACCGCGCACCGCAACCGGCGCGAGCACGGTGATCGTGGCGCGCTCGCTCGCTGCGAGGCGCCGCGTCACGAAGCCCGCGTCGGTGGGCTCGCCAATCTCGGCGCTCCCCTCGAGCACGCGCACGAGCGCCACGTCCCCGTCGAGACGGACCGCGACGCGCCCGTCGGCCGCCGTCACGGTCGCGGCGCCAACCCGAAGTCGCGTGGCTCCGGCGCCGGGACCAAGCGTCACTTCGCCGTGCACGAGCCGCAGCACGAGCGCGCCCTCGCCATCGCTCTCGGGCTCCAACACCGAGCCTGGTGCGAGCTCGAGCTCGGTCCCACCCGGCAGCGAGTAGCGCCTGGCGTGCTGACCCGCGGCGAAGAGCTGCGGGACCGACGCGCTCGCGACGTCGTGCGCGTTCTCGGCAGTCGCGGCGACCCGGTCGCGCGGCGGGTTGGCCCATCGGTCCGCGCCGACGCCGAGCGCGACACCGCACGCGAGCGCGAGCGCCGTTGCAGGTTGCGCGAATGCGCGCCGTCGCCGCACCGCCTGCTGCGCGACGAGTCGCGGCGCTGTCGTCGCTTCGATGCTGCGCTCGAGGCGGTCCCAGACCCGCTCGATGCGCTTGGCGCTCGCGTGCTCGGCGAGGAGCGCACGATCGACGCCGCGCTGGCGCTCCGCGTGCGGCGGCCCGGCGAGGTCGTCCCCGCTCATGGGGTCACGCTCCCGTCCCGCCGAAGGAGCGTGGTCCTACCGACGAAGTGTCCATCGATGTAGCGCTCCGCGCGCAAAATGCGGCGCTTGATCGTCGCCAGCGAGCAGCCGACGAGCGATGCCGCGCCCTCGAGGTCGTAGCCCTCGACGTACCGCAAGGTCCACGCGATGCGGTCGTCGGCGGGCAGCGTCTGAAGGAGCGCGTAGATCTGGGCGAGCTCGGCGCGCACCGCGGGGCTCGCCTCGGCGCTCGCGATGCAGTCGAGCTCGACGGGCTGCCCGCCGAACCCGAGCACGCGTCGCAGGCGCTCGCGGCGCAGGGAGGAGCGGACGGCGTTGACGACGATCGACCCGAGCCAAGGCCGGAACGCCGCCCCGCGCTTGAGGCGCCCGAGCGCGTCGAACGCACGGAGGAACGAGTCGTGGACGATGTCCTCGATGTCCGAAGCACGCCCCGCGATGCGCGCCGCGAGGTTCAGCGCGAACGGAGCGTGCCGCCGATAAAGGCACTCGAGGGCGCGCGCGTCGCCGGTGCTCGCGAGCTCGACGAGCGACTCGTCTCCGAGCGCGCCGAGCGCCACCGTGCGCAGGGACGGCGGCGCGGCGGGGCCAGGGTCGTGCAGCGGCTCGAGCTCGCGGTCCGCATCGACCGCCTGTGGCTCCATGGGGCCCGCATACGCTCGCGCGGCAGAGCCACCGCGCGCGGCGACGAGGCGGAGGTGGCGGTCGCGGGTCATGACGGCGAAGCGTGGCGCCGATGTCGGCGAGGGAAGGAGCGCCCGTTGAGGGAATGCGCCAGGAAGTGCGTTCCCGTCGGGCTCGATACTTTCCGGTATGCTGAGACGCGAGTCACGCTGATTTCGGCTCAGCCTCGCAAGAATCGACGCCTCGGCGCAGAGGCGCGAGTCTGCCCGCACCGGCTCGGCCGCCAGGATCGGCGTCCGCTGTGAGCACACCATGAACCAGCCCCCCCCTCGCGCCACCGCCGCGCCGAGCCCCGCCGACGACCACGACGCGGTACGCATCCTCGATCACCTCGTGAGGCGCGCGGTCGAGACCGGCGCGAGCGACATCCACGTCGAGCCGCGCAAGGCCGGACTCTCCGTCCGCTTTCGCATCGACGGGGTCATGACCGACCAAGGCGCGCTGCCGCTCGAGCTCGGCCCGCTGCTCGCCACGCGCGTGAAGGTGCTCGGCCGCATGGACATGACGGTGCGGATGCTCCCGCAGGACGGGCAGTTCACCATCGACCTGCCCGGCGGTCGCCCCGTGAATCTGCGCGCCTCGACGTTTCCCGCGATCCACGGCGAAAAGATCGTCATGCGCGTGCTCCTCGGCCACCAGATCATCGCGCTCGATAAGCTCGGCATGGGCGACGCAGAGCTCTACACGACGCGGCGCCTCGTCAGCCTCACCTCCGGGCTCATCGTGCTGTGCGGGCCGACGGGCAGCGGCAAGACCTCGACGCTCTACTCGATGGTCGGGGAGCTCGACACGAGCCGCCTCAACGTCATCACGCTCGAAGATCCGATCGAGATCGAGCTGTCGACCGTGACTCAAGGGCAGACCAATCCGCGCGCCGGCTTCACGTTCGCGTCCGGTCTGCGCGCCACGCTGCGACAGGATCCGGACGTCATCCTCGTCGGCGAGATCCGCGACGCCGAGACGATCGAGATCGCGCTTCAGGCGAGCCTCACCGGGCACCTCGTCTTCTCGACGCTGCACACCTCGCACGTCGTCGAGACCATCTCGCGCATCATCGATCTCGGCGCCGAGCCGTGGATCGTGGGCAACGCCCTGCAGGCCGTGATCGCCCAGCGCCTCGTGCGCAAGCTCTGCGATTGCTTCGAGACGTACCGGCTGCCGCACGATCTGACCGCGAGCTTCGAGGACGATCGCGTCGTCCTTACGGCTGGCACCGAGGTCCGGCGGGCGCGCGGCTGCACGACCTGCCACAAGACCGGCTACCGCGGGCGCATCGGACTGTTCGAGGTGCTCGAGCTCGACGACGAGCTGCGCGACCTCGTCAAGGGCCGTGCGGCGGCGCGCGAGTACAAGGAAGCGATCAACCGCCGCAGCATCCGGCGCTTGCGCGAAGCGGGACTCGAGCGCGTCGCCGCCGGAGAGACCTCGCTCGAGGAGGTCGTGCGCGTCACCTGAGCCGCGCGGTCGCGCGCTCCGACCGTAAGCCAGCGTCAGGCCTTCGCGGTCGCCGCGGTGGCAGCGCCGCCGCCCATCGCCGCGCGCCCGAGCACGAGCACACCGCAGAGACCGATCCCCCAACCCCAGGCGTTGGCGGTGCGGAACTCGAACTCGGCGACGAGGTAGATGAAGCCCCAGAGCGCGGGCGGGCCGCACAGCAGCACGAACGCGAGCTCTTTCGCGTATTCGCTAAGGCCGAGCCCAGCGCCGACGAACGCGAGCGTGATCCCTGCGGGCATCCCGAGCCCGAAAATCCAGGCGCTCTTGAAGAGCAGCATCGCGGCCGCCGACAGCATGAACACTGCGGCAGCGGCGAGGATGAGGCGTCCGGACGTCGACGAGAAGAACGGGGTCGGCATGTTGCCCTAGTCTTAGCCTCGCCTCGTCCCGCGGATCAACCTCGTCGCGACGCCGCTTGCGCTACATCAGGCGCGGAGACGTTGGTTTCCTCGCCGCGCCGGTCCTCCGCGAGCGCGGGGACGTCGCGGAAGGGCCGCCGATGGTGCGAGCCTCGAGCGCTCACGCGACGGGGTGCAGGCCGTCGCGGATCCACGGCTCGGTGAGCTCGCGGAAGCGCGCCACCGAACCAAGCCCGCCCATCACCGACGCGAGCCCCCACTGCAGCCGGTTCATGAACACGAACTCGCGCGGGATCTTCGGCACGTGGGGGATCGTCGGCAGGATGTCGCCGTCGCGGAAGGTGAGCCCGCGAAGGCCGTCCGCGATCACCGTGACCGCCTCGCGCGCCTTGCTCGGCGAGCAGTGCCACTCTTCCGTCACGAGCGGGCCGAGCAAGAAGATGGTGTAGCTGCGGTACACCTCCCAGCTCGGATCGTTGGGGTCGTAGTCGAGCACCTCGACGCAGGTGCGGTCGAACTCTTCCCAGTCGCCGTCGAGCGCCGCGCTCATGTAGCGCTTCACGCCCGCGATGAGCTCGGGAGAGAGCTTCTTCACGCAGCCGAAATCGAGGAACGCCACGCGCCCGTCGCCGAGGAAGCGGTAGTTGCCCGGGTGCGGATCGGCGTAGAGGTAGCCGTGTCGCAAGAGGGCGCGGAACATGAAGCGCCAGATCGTCTTGCCGGCGCGATCGCGCGCCTCCTGGCTCGCCGTCGCGCAGAACTCCGCGTAGCTCTGGCCGCCGACGAGCTCGGTCGTGAGCACCCGCTTGGTACTCAGGCTCTGGTGCACGCGCGGGATGACGATCTCCGGATCCCGCTCGTGAACCCGACGAAAGACGTCGGCCATCTCGGCCTCGCGCGTGTAGTCGAGCTCGCTCAGGAACACCTCGCTGAGCTCGGCGATCGCCTCCTTGGCGTTGGTGCGGGTGGCGAGCGGGCCGAGCATCGCGCCGAGCAGGTGAATGCTCTTGAGATCGTTCTTGATCGCTTTGTCGATGCCCGGGTACTGCACCTTCACCGCGACGTCTTCGCCACCCTTCGTCAGCGCGCGATGGACCTGCCCGATGCTGGCCGCGGCGAAGGGCTCGCGCTCCCACTCTTGGTACACGCGGTCGGGAGGCTCCGAGAGCTCCTCGCTCACGACCTGCCACGCGGCCGCCGGCGAGAGCGGCGGGGCCTTGTCTTGCAGCTTCTTCAGCGTGGCCTTGAGCTTCTCCTCGTAGCCGGGCGGCGCGAGGCCGTCGATGTAGCTCACCATCTGCCCGACCTTGAGCGGCAGGCCCTTCATCTCGCCGAGGGTCTTGAGCATCGCCTCGGCGGCCGCCTTGGCGTCCTTGGCGAGCTTGCGCCGAGCCTCGCGCTCCGCCTCTTCGGTGTTCTCTCGCTCGAGCCCGAGCGCGCGCTTGGCCCCCGCGAGCGCGAGCGGAATGCCCTTGGTGCCGAGCCCCGCGAGCCGCGCGAGGCGACCGAGCCGCCCCGTCGGCGGTCTGTCGTTGGGCTTCGTCATCGGCGCCGGGAGCCTAACCTCCAACGATCGGAGGCGCTTCAAGATTTCGCTCGCCGCGCGGGATCCTCAGCGTCGCCGTGGCGCGGGATCCTCGGCGTCGCCGTGGCGCGGGATCCTCGGCGTCGCCGTGGCGCGGGATCATCGGCGCATTCGCGGCGCGTTGCGGATCGCGGCGACCTCGAAGCGGCCAATCGCGTTGCGCAGCTGCTGTCGGAGCGGGCGGGGCAGCTCCCGACAGCTCGCGTAGAGCCGCGGCCTGCCGTCCTCGACGACGGCGCGCAGCTCGAGCGAGCCCGTGCCGCCGCGGCGCAGCACGTCCTCGAGGTCATCGCGCAGGGCGTGCGGGATGCGGCCGCGCACGACACGAAGTCGCGCGCCGTCGTGCCGCAAGCAAAACAGCTCGTTGGCGCGCATGATCGCGACGACGAGCGGCACCGAGAGGGCCATCAGCACCAGAAACACGACGAGGCCCACGCGGGAGCGTTTAGTGCACCGAGCCCATCGAATCGACGGGTATTTGGATATTGGGCCACGACTGCGGCGTGCCGCCGTCACGTGTTCGGCGTCGGGGCGTCGTCCCAGCGCTCGAAGGCGGGGGCGTGGCCGCGGTAACGCACCCGTGGACTACGCCAGAAGGGGCCGGTCGCTGCCGCCACGCACGCGCCCGACCATGGTAAAGCACGCGCCATGAGGGTCCTCGTAACGGGTGCCACGGGATTCATCGGCCGCGCGCTCGCGCAGGCGCTCCTGCGGCGGGGCGACACCGTGACGGCGCTCACGCGCGATGTGGACTCCGCACGGAGAGCGCTGCCTCGCGAGTGCCGCGTCGTCGAGTGGCGGCCGGGGACGCCGGGCGCGTGGATGGAGGAGGCGGCGTTCGTCGACGGCATCGTGAACCTCGCGGGCGCGAGCGTCTTCGGGCGCTGGACGCCGGCCTTCCGCGCGCGGATCGAGCAGAGCCGCGTCGAAGGGACGAAGGGGCTCGTCGATGCGATCCGGCTCGCGGGCGCGTCGAAGGCGCGGAAGGCCGCGAGGCCGCGCGTGCTCGTGAACGCGTCGGCGACCGGCTTCTACGGCTCGAGCAGCGCGTCCGAGCTCGACGAAGAGAGCCCGCAAGGCCGCGACTTTCTCGCCGAAGTTTGCGGGCGTTGGGAGGCCGCGGCCGAAGAGGCCGAGGCGCTCGGTACGCGCGTCGTTCGGCTCCGCATCGGCATCGTGCTCGGCAAGGGTGGCGGCGCGGTCGCGCGCATGCTCTCTCCGCTCGGGCTCTTCGTCCTTGGACCGATCGGCAAAGGCGACAACGAGATCTCGTGGGTGCACCTCGACGACGCCGTGGGCATGTGCCTCTGGGCGCTCGATCGCGACGAGGTGACGGGCGCGGTGAACTGCACGTCGCCGTACCCGACCACCGGCAAGGCGCTCGCGCAGTCACTCGCGAGCGTGCTCGACCGGCGCGCGATCGGCCTGCCGAGGGCGCTCGCCGCCCCCCTCTTCGGCGAGCTGCTCGACGTGGTCGCTGGCAGCGCGCGCGTCGTGCCGCGGCGTGCCATCGCGGGCGGCTACGAGTTTCATCACGCGCGGCTGATGCCGGCGCTCGAGGCCGCGGTCGGGTAGGGGCCGCTCGTCTTCGCGGAGTGCCGGGAGCGCGCCGAGCCCGAAGCAGCGAGCGAGCGCGCGAGACGTTGTCTACGCTTTCGCGGCCGCGCGCACGCCCTCGATGCGGGCGTTCACCTCGGCGCCGATGATGAGCGAGAGGCACATGAGCCAAAGCCACACGAGCACGACCACCACGGTCGCGAGGCTGCCGTAGAAGCGTGAGTAGTTGGCGATTTCGCGCACGTAGGTGGAGAAGGTGCTGGAGACCGCGATCCAAAGGCCAAGCGTCACGAGCGCGCCCCGAAAGCCCGCGCGCGATTGTCCCTCGCGGCGCAGGGTCGCGACGCGAAAGAAGCCCGCGACGAGCAGCCACATCGTCGACAGGGTAACTCCGATGCTGAGGGCGCTGCCGGCTGCGCCGCCGAGCCAGGTCCCGAGGACGAGCAAGAGGCCGCTCGCCGCCACGCCCAAGACGCCCGCGAGCACGAACACGAGCGCGACGAAGCGGCGAGTCAGCCACGAGCGGGGCCGCGCGCCGAAGATCCGCTCGAAGATTTTCATCGCGGTCGCCGCGCCCTCGGTCGAGAGGTAGACGAAAGCGATGAGGCTCAACGGCGGCACGACGCTCGCCCCTTGCTCCGAGAGCCGCATCAGCTCGCGATCGGCGAGGTGCGCGAGCGGGCGTGGCGCGAGCTCGACGATGGGGCCGAGGACCGTGGCGTTCGAGCGCAACAGCTTGTGCACCGCCCAGCCCGTAAACGCGGCGAGCGGCGCGCTGCTCAGGAACACGTCGAAGGCGATCGCGTTGGCGGCGCGGACGGCGTCGTGCTCGTCGAGCGAGCGAAAGATGTCGCGCACTGCGCCCATGGCACGGGTCTCGGGACGACTGGCGCTGGCTACTGGGCGGCGCGCACGTTCGCGGCGCAGCGAAATCCGATCGCGTGCACGCTCGCGGTCGCGACCTGAAAGTAGCGCGCCGCCGGGTTGAGCCAGTTTGGCAGCTCGCCGTTGAAGCCGCCTCCGCGGATGGCCTTCTTGTCGCCCGCGGCCGGGCCCTTCGGGTTCGTCTGGGCGTCGGCTTGATAGAGCGCGTACCAGTCGGC
>SXGS01772645.1_pt1 | contig 11464 bp, 8 predicted proteins | sample 3174681 | NCBI WGS metagenome assembly SXGS01 (sample SAMN11356861, study PRJNA531348) | freshwater metagenome | isolation source: freshwater sample F1-80 | place: China: Fuxian Lake, Yuxi | collected 2017-12-25 | reverse complement strand
CCATCGTGTCGCGCGAGCTGGGGCCGCGCGGCGCGCTGCCGCCGTACATCAACCTGCCGCACCCGCTGACCGCCGGCGGGCCGGGTTTCTACGGGGCCGAACACGCGCCGTTCGTGATCGAGAACGACCCCGTGCAGCCGGACTTCGAGGTGAAAGACCTCGCGGCGATTGAGGGGCTGGGCGCGAAGCGGCTCGAACGCCGCAAGCAACTCCTCGGCGAACTGGAGAAGGCCGAGAAGACCGGCACACAGGAGGGCCGCGCCGGGACGATGAACACCTACTACCAGAAGGCCCGCGACCTCATCTCGTCGCCCGCGGCGCGCAAGGCCTTCGATCTGAAGAGCGAGCCGAAGGCGATGCGCGAGGCCTACGGGTACTCGTCGCTCGGCCAGTGCTCGCTACTGGCGCGGCGCATGGTCGAAGCCGGGTGCCGGTTCGTCGGCATCGACCACGGCAGTTGGGACACGCACTTCACCTGCTTCCCCAGCCTGGAGAAGGAACTGATCCCGCACGCGGACATGGCGTTCAGCGCGCTCGTGAACGACCTCGACCAGCGCGGGATGCTGAACGACACGCTCGTGGTGATGATGGGCGAGATGGGCCGCACGCCGCGCGTCAACGGCGACGCCGGCCGCGACCACTGGTCGATGGCGCAGAGCGTGCTGTTCGCCGGCGGCGGCATCAAGCCGGGCAAGGTGATCGGCGCGACCGACAAGCTGGGCCAGGCCCCGGTCGCGGACCCGGTCAGCATCGAGGACATCCTGCGCACGGTCTTCGACCTGATGGGCATCGACGCCAACAAGACCTACCTCACGCCACTCGGCCGTCCGGTGCCGCTGGTGAACGGCGGCAAGATCGTCGAGAGCCTGTTGTAAGTCGGCGTGCTAGCGGCCCGGTGCAACGAACCGGTCCAGGAACGCCTTCGCCTTGCGCGCGGTGTTGACCGCGTCGTAGCTGTGGCGGCTCAGTTCGACGTAGACGCCGCCGGTGTAGTTGGCGGCGCGCAGGCCGACGAACACGTCAGCGAAGTCCACCTCGCCCTCACCGAACATCAGGTGATCGTGAACCCCGGCCCGCATGTCCTCGATGTGGACGTTCCACAGGACGTGCTTCCACTCTGCGAGGAACTTGCTGACGGGCAGTTCGCGGTTGCAGACCAGATGGCCGATGTCGATGGTGAGGCCGAACGCGGGGTGATTGACGCGGGCGTGCAACTCCGCGAACTTGTCCATCGTGTCGATGAACATGCCCGGCTCCGGCTCGAACGCGAGCCGCACCTTCCGCTCAGCCGCGTAGTCCGTTAGCCGCTTGCAGCCGTCCACGAGGCGGTTCATTAGTTCAGAGGGGCGGGCGGCATCGTCTGGCGCACCGGACCAGAAAGAAACGCAACCCGGTAGTGCGCGAGACGCCAGACCGACACACGATTCCAGAAAGGTCAGCCGGCGATCGCGCCCGGATGCTGCAGCAGAGATGAGAGTTGGCTGGTGCTTCAACCGGGGATCGAGAAAGTACCTCGCGCCAGTTTCGACCACGAGCGCCAATATCTTGGAGGCATCCAGAGTTAAGAAGAAGCTGTCCCAGAGATCGTGGGAACCCACTTCCTCAATGAAGCTGAAATGATGCACGTCCGGTGTCAGGGCGAGGCCGCCGTAGCCCAGCTCCGCCAGAATGTCGATGGCGTCCTCGAGGCGGTGGTGGGCGAAGCCGTTGGTGTTGTAGCCGAGGAACATGGGTGGTGCGCGCTCGCCTGCGGCTCGCGGCTAACGAGGGAGTGGGGTTAGGGAACCGCTTCCAGCATTTCGACTTCTGGCACCTTCTTGCGCAGTTCGTCTTCGAGCGAGGTGAGAACAGTCATGATGGTCGCGGGGCAGCCGGCACAGACGCCGCTGAGCCGCACCGAGGCGATGCCGTCGGCCACCTCCAACACCTCGATGCCCGCGCCGTCGAGAAGAAGAGCCGGGGCGATCTCGTTCTTCAGCGCGTGCTCGACGCGCTCCTGGAGGCTCATTCGCGCTCCCCTTCTAAACGAGTGACGCCTTCGCGCGCTCGATGTCTTGCTTCAGTTGTTCCACCAGCTCGGATACCCCACCGAAGGGGCGCGTCTCACGCAGTTTGGCGACGAACTCGACCGCCAGTTCCTTGCCGTACAGGTCGCCAGAAAAGTCGATCAGGTGAACCTCGATCTTCTGCGCGCTTTCGCCGAAGGTCGGGTTGGGGCCGACGTTCGCCGCGGCCAGCCACACGCGACCATCAACCATCGCGCGGACCGCGTACACGCCGTTGCCCGGTAGCACGGTGTGTACGTTGCCGAGGTTCGCGGTGGGGAAGCCGATCGTGCGGCCCCGGCGCTCGCCTTCGATGACCGTGCCGCTGATGGCGTAGTTGCGGGCCAGCAGTTCCGCGGCGCGGGCGACGTCGCCACTCACGAGGGCGGCCCGCACGCGACTGCTCGACACCGGTTCGCCGCCGAGCGCGAACTCCGGCACCTCCGCGAACGCGAGACCCGCGATTTGGCAAAGTGTGCGGAGTGTATCGTTCGTGCCGGCCCGCGCGCGACCGAAGCGGAAGTCGTAGCCTTCGATGACCGCGTTCGCTCCGAGCTGCCGGGCGATCACGTCCTCGAAGAACGCCTCCGGGCTGAGCGCCAGCAGCGCGGGGCTGGTGCGCAACACGACGACGTGTTCCGCGCCGAGCGCGTGCAGCAGTTCGGCCCGCTGCGGGATGGTCGTGAGCGGCGGGCGCTCCGAACCGGGGTGTAGCACCTGATGCGGCGGCGGGTCGAACGTGACGACGACGGCGCGGCCCAGCTCGCGCGCCGCCGCGACCAGCGCCCGGTGCCCGCGATGAACGCCGTCGAAGTTGCCGATGGTGACGGCCCCGCCCGCGAACCCCGGCGGCGGGTACTCGTGCCAGTCCAGAAACGCAATCGCCATGAGGGAATGATATGCGCGGCGTTCGTGCTAAGCCGCAAGCGGCCGATCACCAACCTTGCGACACATCTCGTTTCAGGGCACAATCCCACCATTCCATTCCCGAACCGAGGTACTTCCCGTGGCTAAAGCCGCCAAGCCCGCCGAGCGCGCCGCCGAACTGCGCAAGCTCATCGACCACCACACCCACCTCTATTACGTCGAGGCGCGGAACGAGATTTCCGACCGCGAGTTCGACAAGTTGCTGCAAGAACTGACCGACATCGAGACCGCGAACCCGGAACTGGTCACGCCCGACAGCCCGACGCAGCGGGTCGGCGGCGCGCCCATCGACGGGTTCGAGAAGGTCACGCACAAAGTCCCGATGATGTCCATCGAGAACAGCTACGACGAAGGCGACATGCGGAAGTTCGACGCGGACGTGCGCAAGGCGCTCGGCGCGGGCGCGAAGGTCGAGTACGTCGTCGAGTTGAAGATCGACGGTGTGTCCATGTCGATCACCTACGAGGACGGGAAGCTGGCGTTCAGCGCGACCCGCGGCAGCGGCGGCGTGGGCGACAACGTCACCTCCAACCTGAAGACCATCGCCGCGATCCCGATGAAGCTGGCTGGCGACAAGCCTCCGAAGGTGTTCGAGGCGCGCGGCGAGGTGTATATGACGAAGACCGAGTTCGCGCGCGTGAACAAGGAGGAGGCGAAGAAGCGGGCCGAGCCGCACAAGAACCCGCGGAACCTGACCGCGGGCACGCTCAAGCTGCTCGACCCGAAGGAGTGCGCGAAGCGGAAGATGACGTTCTTCGCCTACGGCACCGGGGCGATGGACGGCATCACGATTCGGTCGCAGGTGGAGCTGGCCGACGCGCTCAAGAGGTTCGGGTTCCCGGTGAACCCGCACACGACGGTGTGCGCCACCATCGACGAGGTGCTCGCGGTCTGCAACGAGTGGGACAAGAAGCGGAAGACGCTCGACTACGAAACCGACGGCATGGTCATCAAGGTGAACGACTTCGCGCAGCGCGAGAAGCTCGGCTTCACCGCGAAGGTGCCGCGGTGGGCGAAGGCGTACAAGTTCGAGGCCGAACAGGGCGTGACCAAGCTCGGCGCGGTCACGTTCCACGTCGGCAAGTTCGGCGAATTGACGCCGGTCGCCACCTTCGACCCGCCGGTCGATCTGTCCGGTTCGACCATCACCCACGCCAGTATGCACAACGCCTCGTGGGTGGCCGAGAAGGACGTGCGCATCGGCGACACGGTCGTGATTGAGAAGAAGGGCGAGATCATTCCGCAGGTCGTGGACGTGGTGAAGGCCGACCGCACGGGCAAGGAAAAGGTGATCGTGTGGCCGGAGACGTGCCCGAAGTGCGGCGGCCCGGTCGAGAAGGAAGAGACCGGCACCAGCTACAACTTCATCTGCGCCAACACCGGCCTGTGCCCCGGTCAGCTCGCCAAGCGGATCGAGGGGTTCGCCCGGCGCACGCGCATGGACATCGAAGGGTTGGGTACGGAGGTCGCAATTCAGCTCGTCGAGTCCGGGCTGGTGAAGTCGGTCACGGACATCTACAAGCTGACGAAGAAGCAGCTTCTGACGCTGGAGAAGTTCGGCGAGTTGAAAGCGCAAAACCTGCTCGACGGGATCGCTGCGAGCAAGGACCGCGGGCTGGCCCGGTTGCTCCCGGCGCTCACCATTCTGTACCTCGGCGAAGCGATGGCCGACGTGCTGGCGGAAGAGTTCCCCGCGCTCGACGCCATCGTCGCCGCGAAGCCGGACGACCTGGCGAAGGTGAAGGGGTTCGGCCCGAAGCGGGCGCAGCTCGTACGCGAATACTTCGACAGCGACGCCGGCAAGAAGGTGGTCGCGGAGCTGAAGGAACTGGGCATCAAGACGACGCACGACAAGAAGGCGGCCCCGGCCGGCGGGCTGCCGCTCGCGGGGAAAACCGTCGTTGTGACCGGCACGCTGGTGAACTACGACCGCGTCACCATCGAGCAGGCAATCAAGGACGCCGGCGGCAAGGCCAGTGGGAGTGTGTCGAAGAAGACCGACTATGTGCTGGTCGGCGCGTCGCCCGGCAGCAAGCACGACAAGGCGAAGGAACTCGGTGTGAAGATCATCGACGAGGCCGAGTTCCGCAAACTGATCGGCGCGGAGTGAAGATGAGGAACGGCCTGTACTGCGCCATCTGCGGGCCAATCTTCTCTTTTGTGGCGGGAACCGCACACCGCTCTCATTTACCCCTGGTGCCGCGCCGGGCGCTGAAGTTCGGCCCGAAGGCCCGACTCGCTCACCCGCACGACAACTTCCGCGACGTCGAGTACGACCTGTACGCGCAGTGGCAGGCGAAGGGCGAGGGCACAGAGTGGGACTGGGTGCGGGCCGCGCGCCGCCGGCTTCGAGGAAGCCGACGCCGGCGCGGAGTGAAGGCGGTATCGCACCGACCGGAAGTTGATTACTGGTCGAAGGCGGCGTCGTGGGCCATGCCGCTGGGGGGCATGTCGGAGCGGCGGCAGTTCGCCAGCGCCGCCTTCGCCCCGGCGAAGGCGTCCGCGTCGTTGTCTTCCCATTCGATCGACACCGCACCCTCGTAGCCGACGCGGTTCAGTTCGATGAAGATTTCTTCGAGGCTGTTGGCGTCGCGCTGCGTGCCGGCGGTAACGAACTTCCAACCGTTGGTCCAATGGCCCATGCCGCGGTGCCCGCCGAGCCGCCCGCCGCGACAGTGCTCGCGCTCCACCTGCACGCCCTTGACGTGCGCGCAGTGGATGTACGGGGCGAACTCGCGGATGAACTGGATCACGCTCACGTTCTGCCACTCCATGTGGCTCCCGTCCAGGTTGAAGCCCACCACGTCGGACTTGTACCCGGCCTTGTCGAGGAATCGGATGTAGTCGCCGGCGCTCTCAAGGTCGCCCATCGCGCGCTCGGACGGGTGGCACTCCAGGTCGAACGTGATGCCGTACTTGCGGCACTCGTCCCACACCGGCTTGAACCGCTCGACGATCAGTTCGAGCGACACCTGGTACACGTCCGGGATGTCGTAGCCTTCGATCTTCTTGGGCAGCGGCGGGAACAGGAACCAGTGGCTCCAGCAGTGCGCCGGGCTGCCGACGAACCCCGGCAGTGCGACCTTGCGGCCCTGAAGTTTCGACAGGTTCCCGGCGTACCGGGCCGCCGCGATCAGGTCGCGCTGGGCCTCCTGGTGCATCAGCTTGCCGACCTCGTCGGGCACGAAGAACGGGTCCGTGCGCGGCAGGCTGTTGCCGGCGGCGCGCCACTCCTTGTACACCTTGCGCGAGTCGCCGCCGCAGAAGTTGAGCGTCTTCGCGCTCGGTTCGTCACCCAACACCTGCCCTTGCAGGTGGGTGGCGACGGTGAAGATTTCGAGGCCGTGCTGCTTGGCGAGGGCGACGCGCTCGGCGGCGTAGGCCGCGGCCCCGGCGTCGGTGTCACACCGGCGCAGGTCCAGTTCCCAGCTCGCTTCTTCCCAGCCGTCGAACCCGGCTTCGGCGATGAACTTGATCCACTTGGCCTCGGGCACGGCCCCGAACTGCCCGCGAACGAGGCCGATCTGGTGGTGGCTGCCTTTGCCGGATTTGTGAACCGGCTGGCCCTGCGCGTTAACTGTTTGTGCGAAACCCATAGGTGTGCCTCGGTGGTGAATTGCGGGCCGATGAACGGCAGATTTTACGCGGGCGATTTCGGCGGGCAAGGTCGCCGGTTCCCGATTGCGGTCGCGTATTTCCCTTTGGAGGCCGTGCGGCGGGCCGTACACTCGTCGCGTCCTGTCGAACAATGAGCCGAGGGAGCGCCCATGAGTACCGATGTCGAACACACAGCCGACGCCCCGATCCTGTCGCGACGGTTGAAGGTCGTCCTCGCGGGCGGGGTGCTCCTGTTCCTGATCGGGTGGGTGCCGAGTTACTTCGGTTGGTGGTCGTTCTGGGCCGCGCGGTGGCCGATGTTCTTCGGCTCCGTGCTGGTGCCGATCGGGATCGCGATCGGCGTGTACCGGAACCGGTTCGACATCAAGCCCTCGGTGCTGAAGCCGTGGCGCAACCCGGTCGTCGAGGCGCTCGGCTGGAGCGGCCTGTCGCTGGTGCTGAACGGGTTCCTGTTATGGCAACTGGGCGAGCACCGTGCGGCGCTCACGGGTCTCGGCGTGGCGGCGCTGGCCGGCGCGCTGGTGGTGCGGGTCCGGCCGCGGTGGGAGGCGAACCCGCCCAAGCTGTTCCTGTGCTGGACCGGGATCGTGCAGCTCGCACGGTGGCTCGCCGGGGCGCTGGCCAGCGACAAATGCCCGCCGGACCCGGCGCACCCGGCGTACGCGCCGTGGTGCGTGGTGATCGGGCTGGTGATCGTGGTCGCGTGGGCGCGGGTCGCGTACCCGACCACCCGGCTGCCCGTGTGGGCGAAGAACCTGCTGTTATGGACCGGGGCGGTGCTGATCGGCGGCGGGCTGCTAATGAACCAGTGGAGCGCGGCCGCGTGGCGGTGGACCGCGTGGCTGGGGCTGGTGCTGCTGACCGCGTGGGTCGTGGTGCGCTGGTGCTGGCCGGAGGAGGCGCACGGCGAACGCGAGCCGCCGCCGGACCCGCCGGTCTTGGGGCGGACCAACCAGATCGAGTACTTCTTCGCGTGGGTGTTCGCGTACCCGCTGCTGGTGCTCCAACTGGTCTTATTCTGCTACATCTCGTGGGGCGGGTTCGGCGAGGGGCTGGGCCTACCCGATCTGGTGTGGGGCGACGAGGGGTGGATGCAGTTCTGGGTCGGGCTGGCCGTCTCCATGCTGTTCTGCAACGTGCTGTTCGTGCGCGCAATTCTGGACCGGCGACCGGGGATCGTGCCGCCCCGGGTCGATTCGAACTGGTCCCTGTTCTGGTTCGTTCGGAAAGACCCGCCCTCCCGCCCCGAGGTGGACGCCACCAAGTGGACCCGGTGGGGCATGTGGACCGCCATCGTGGTGGCGGTGGTGCTGGCGCTGGTGATCGAGTACGCGAGCGACTCGCGGCTCCGCTGGCTGCTGACCGGACCGCTGATGATCGGGGCCGGCGCGCTCGTGCTCTCCTGGATTCGGGTGCTGACCCGGACGTGGGTAAACGGGAACCCGGGGGGCGGGCCCCCGACGGAAGCGCCCACGGGCGCGGCGTCCGGGCCGGACCCGCACATCCACCAGGTCGGGGCGTTCCTGCTGCGGTACTGGTTCCTGGCGCTGGCCGCGTTCTACCTGCCAAAACTGGTCGCGTGGGAGAAGTGGCGGCGCACCGAGACGGGGTGGATGCCGATCGGCCTACTAACCGGGGTGCTCGTGACCCTGATCGCGGTCGCGCTGTACGAGTTCTGGGCCCGGCAGCGGTGGTCGAACAGTCGGGTGTTCAAGGCGCTGGTCCGGATGAGCGCCATCGGCTCGCGGTACCACCCGCTGCACGCGCTCGCGGTGGTGCTCACGGCCGCGATCCCCGGCGCGGCCCTGTGCCTGCTGCTGTACGAGCTGGCGTACTTCGACGCGGTGTGGTCCCCGGTGTGGCTGGTGTGCCTGTTCCTGGCCCTGTTCAACTCGGCCTACGGGTTCGTCGCGTTCCACTTCGCCGGCCTCCAGTACGTGACCACCGGGCTGCTGGTGCTGATCCTGCTCGTCGCGAACTGCGACAACGAGTACAAGATGAGCCACCCCGGGCTGGAGGACTACGACCACCCGTGCAAGCGCCCGGACCTGGACGCGAAGGTGCCCGACAAGCCGCCGTTCCTGCTCGAGACGCGCGAGCTGCTCAAGGCGAACCGGACCAAGTGGGCGGGCGGCCCGGAGTGGGAATACAACCCGTTCAACGACCACAAGCCGAAAGTGGTGATCGTGGCGACCACCGGGGGGGGTATCCAGGCCTCCGTGTGGACCGCGCTGGTGCTGGACGGGCTTCAGAACGACGAGGGGCTGAAGGCCCGCGAGTTCCACAAGCACATCCGGCTGATGACCGGGGCCAGCGGCGGGATGCAGGGGGCCGGGCTGTACGCGGGCGACTTCGGCAACCCGCACCGGCCGCGGAACCAGCTCGACATGCAAATGGCCCGCGACAGCCTGTGGCCGACGCTCCAAACGATGCTCACCCACGACCTGCCGGGCGCGCTCACCCCGCGCCGGTTCGCCACCGACCGGGGCCGGCGGCTGGAAGAGGCGTGGTGGGCGAACGCGCCGCTCGAGGAAGACCCCGGCCGGTTGTCGCGCTGGGTCCGCGACCTGTACGAGCGCCCCAAGCCGACCCGCTCTCCGCTGGAGATGACGTTCCACGACCTGAAGCCCGCGGAAGCGGCGTGCGACCGCCCGATCCTCGTGTTCTCTCCGATGATGGTGGAGGACTGCCGCCGGGTGATGATCAGCAACCTGTCGCTGGACTGGTTCACGAGCACCACGGTGCAGCACCAGAACCCGGATCTCAAAGGCCGCGACGGGGAGCCGTACCCCAGCGTCGCCGACCCCAATACGATCTCGGTGCCGGCGGTGGAGTTCTGGCGCTACTTCCCGGCCGCGCACCACAAGTTCAAGGTGAGCACCGCGGCCCGCATGTCGGCCACGTTTCCGTTCGTCGGCCCGGCCGTGAGCCTGCCCACCAACCCGCCGCGCCGCGTGGTCGACGCCGGGTACTTCGACAACTTCGGCATCAACTTCGTCTCCATGTGGCTGCACCACCACAAGAAGGAGTTCCTCGAACACACGTCCGGGGTCGTGATCGTGGAGATCCGCGCGTACCCGCGCCGCGAGGAGAAGCTGCGGTACAAGGTGACTCAGCCCGACGGGACCGAGGACAGGGGCGAGTTCATGTGGGCGGCTTCGGAGCTGAGCAGCCCCCTGGAGGCCATCTACAACCTGTACGCCCGCAGCGCGTACTTCCGCAACGACCAGTTGCTCCACATGCTGGACGAGTCGTTCAACAACCCGCGGAACACGAAGGCCGAGGGCCCCGCGCCGCTCCCGTTCTTCACCGTCGCCACCTTCGAGTGCCCGCAGCCGGCGGCCCTGAGCTGGAACCTGCCGAAGCGCAACTTCGACGAGCTTAAGGCCATCGTCGCCGCCCCGGAGCCCGCAGAACTGCTCGCGGACCCCGGGGACGAGAACCGGAAGGCCACGGTGACGGTGGACAAGGGGTCCGCCAACACCAACGCCAAGCTGTCCCAGAGCCGCGCGCAGTGGCTGGAGAGCGTGCGGTTCCTGCGCGAGTGGTTCGCCGGCGATCCCGTAAAACGAAAGCCATGACCTCCGACCGCGCCCTGTGTCTGTTGCTCCGCGCCAACGCGGTCGTGCTGTTGTGCGCGGCCCCGTGCGCGCTGCTGCCCGTCGCGTGGATGGACGCGGTCCACCGCGACTGGCTCGGCCTGGGGCCCCTGCCCGACGCGGTGATTACGCGGTACATGGCCCGGTCGCTGTCGCTGGTATACGCGCTGCACGGGGCCGTCACGCTCGCGGTCACGCTGAACTGGGACCGCTACCGGCCGCTGGCCCCGGTGCTCGCGGGGCTGCACGTCGTCTTCGGCCTGGGCATGTTGGCCGTCGATCTGGACTCCGGCGTGCCGTGGTGGTGGGCCGCGACCGAAGGGCCGGGCATCGCCACCTACGGCGCGGTGCTGCTGGTGCTGTACCGGCGCGCGAACCGCGCGCGCTGAGCCGCTTACCACTTCGCACGCCGCTCCCTACGCTATCACTTCCCGCCCCAGCGCCCGTCCTTCGCCCGACTCACGATGTACACCATGCAGAATCGTCGCGCCTTTACGCTCATTGAGTTGCTCGTCGTCATCGCGATCATCGCGGTGCTGATCGGGCTGCTGTTGCCCGCGGTCCAGAAGGTGCGCGAGGCCGCGGCCCGCATGAGCTGCCAGAACAACCTGAAGCAGATGGCGCTGGCCTGCACCAGCTACGAGGTCGCGCACGGGCGCTACCCGGCGTCGAACAACTTCGCCCCGCCGCTGCAAGGGTGGGTGCCGTCCATCCTGCCGCAACTGGAGCAGGAGAACGTCCGCAACATCTACGTCGTCACCGCGAACTGGTACGACCCGGCGAACGACGCCGCGCGGAACGCGCAGGTCAAGACGTTCCTGTGCCCCAGCGCGCGGAGCGGGCGAGTGGGCGAGTGCGCGGTGCCGGGCGTAGCCGGGTCGCCGTTCACCGGGGCCTCGTGGGACTACTCGAACGTCGCCGTCGTCTCCAAAGACGCCCTCGCCTACCTCGGCTACCCGGCCGGTGCGGACAACTACGAGAGCGTCTGGCGCGGGGTGATGAGTTCCAAAGGCTCGACCGTGGCGCAGATCACCGACGGCCTCTCGAACACGCTGCTGCTGGTGGAAGACGCGGGGCGGCCGGAGTACTGGCTGAAGGGCAAACTGGTCACGACCGTCGAACCGCCGGCGTTCGCCAGCGGCGGCCCCGGGCGCGTGCGCGGCGGGCTGTGGGCCGATCACGAGAAGGGCTTCGGCGTCGAGGGCACCAGCGCCGACGGGTTCACGTCGCCCGGCGAGTGCGCGATCAACTGCAACAACGCCTTCGAGGTGTACT
>SXGS01012388.1_pt1 | contig 11465 bp, 8 predicted proteins | sample 3174681 | NCBI WGS metagenome assembly SXGS01 (sample SAMN11356861, study PRJNA531348) | freshwater metagenome | isolation source: freshwater sample F1-80 | place: China: Fuxian Lake, Yuxi | collected 2017-12-25 | reverse complement strand
CGTTGGGCGAGCCGGAGCTGCGGGTGGCGCTGGTCGGATGTGGCGGGCGCGGCACGGGCGCGGCGGTGCAGGCGCTGTCGACGGCGGGCCCGGTAAAGCTCGTGGCGATGGCGGACGCGTTCGCGGACCGGCTCGAGAGCAGCCTCGCGGAAATCGAGCGCGCGCGGCCGGGGCAGGTCAACGTTCCCAAGGAGCGGCGCTTCCTCGGCCTCGATGCCTACAAGAAGGCCATCGACGTCGACTGCGACGTCGTGTTGCTCTGCACGCAACCGGGCTTCCGGCCGTGGCACTTCGAGTACGCCGTGTCGCGCGGGCGGCACGTGTTCATGGAGAAGCCGGTGGCGGTCGACGCGCCGGGCGTGCGCAAGGTGCTGGCAGCGGCGGAGGAAGCGAAGAAGCAGCAACTCAAGGTCGGCGTGGGCCTGCAGCGCCACCACGACGCGCGCTACCTCGAGACGATGCAGCGCCTGTGGGACGGCGCGATCGGCGACGTGAACTTCGCGCGCTGCTACTGGAACTCGTCGGGCGTGTGGGTCAACCCGCGCCAGCCGCAGCAGACCGAGATGGAGTACCAGATGCGCAACTGGTACTACTTCAACTGGCTGTGCGGCGACCACATCGTCGAGCAGCACATCCACAACATCGACGTCGTCAACTGGCTCAAGAAGGGCCCGCCGGTGCGCGCGCAGGGCATGGGTGGTCGGCAGGTGCGCACGGGCGTCGACTTCGGCGAGATCTACGACCACTTCGCGATCGAGTTCACCTACGCCGACGGCTCGGTGTGCCAGTCGCACTGCCGCCACCAGGCCGACACGTGGTCGAGCGTCAGCGAGCACGCGCACGGCCCGAAGGGCAGCGCGAACATCTCGGGCGGCACAATCACGCTCGCCGACGGAACGCGCTGGCGGGCCAAGGCCGAGGGCGGCGATCCGTACCAGATCGAGCACGACGTGCTGTTCCGCGCGATCCGCGAGGGGCGCGAGCACGACGAGGCCGTGTACGGCGCGAACTCGACCATGACCGCGATTCTGGGCCGCATGGCGGCCTACTCGGGCCGTGAGATCAGCTACGCCGACGCGCTCGCGTCGAAGATCGCGCTGTGGCCCGCCGCTCCCGGCGAACTCACGTGGACGACGGAGCCGCCGTCGATGCCCGATGGCGAGGGTCGCTACGCGATTCCGACGCCGGGCGTGACGCGCACGGTCTGAGGCAAGACCCGGCGAAGGAAGGAGCGGGCCTGCGCGAGCGAGCGCGGGCCCGCTGTGCATTTCGGGAGCGCGCGCTCGGAAGCCGGGGTCGTAAAAAAGAAACAGGCCGCAGCGTTGCAGCGCTGCGGCCCGCGAAGCCTCGTGCGGCGTGCCCCGCCCTGGCTGGGGTGGGGCGTGGCGCGCGTTCAGGTCGCGTCGAGTCCTTCCGAAAGACGCGCGCGCGCCCGCCGCACGACGGCGACGGTCTCTCGAAGCGAGGCTGCGCGGAGAGCGTCGCCAAGCTTCGAGAACCTCAACCCCGCCCGCCGAGGCCGGTAACCGCGCCGGCGCGAATCCGTGCGCTTCGAACTCAGGGCTTACCGAGCACGGGCGCGACGTAGCGCACCTCGCGCTCCCGCCCGCGCCCGTCGCGCACGCGCAGCACGATCGCGTCGCCCGGCTCGTAGCGCAGGCGGAACCACGCCATGAAGTCGCGCACGGCGAGGTCCGGCGACTCGCCACCGACGGCGACGATCACGTCGTCCTCGCGCAGCCCCGCCTTCCACGCCGGCCAGTCCTTGGACTCCTTCCCGAACCACGGCGTCACCGCCATCTTGCCAGCCGGGATCGCGAGCTTGCGACGCAGCTCGGGCTTGGCGGCCATGGGCCACGCGAAGCCGGGCAGCGCGCCGATGTTTCCGTCGGCGATCGACTTGCGCCACGCGAGCTCGGTGGCGCGCCAGCCCGGCGCGAGCGCGACCGCCACGCTCACGAGCTCGGTCCCGCGCCAGAGCTTCAAATCCACCGCGCTCGCCTCCGCCGGCGTGCGATGCAGGACGCCGCGCAGGTCCGCCTGACCGAAGAGCTTGCGCTCCCCCGCCGCCGCCAGCCGGTCACCCGCGCGCACACCGGCCCTCTCCGCGGCGCCACCCGCGAGCACCTTCGTGACGCGCAGCCCGTCGTCGCGATCGACGACGAGGCCGATGTTCTCGGGCAGCGGCCACGGCTGCAGGTCGCGCCGCTTATCGAACTTGCCGGCGTCGAGCGCGGGCTGGCGCAACACCTCGTTCACCTGGTGGCAGTGAAGGCAGCCGTCCTTCTTGAGCGACTGCGCCCCTCGCTTCTCCCACGACGCGAACCCCGGCAGCGACAGCGGAGTCGGCGCCTTGCCTTCGAGCGCCGGCGCAGGTCCGTCGACGTCCCACGCGTCGCGCCGCGGGTCGTAGTGGTGCTCCAGCACGCGCCGCAGCGTGTTCGCGAACGCCTCCGGCGAGATGCGCGTCGTGTCCGCGACGTGGTCCTTGCCGCCGAAGATCGAGTAGATGCGCCCTTCCGGCGAGAGGATCCAGCCCCACCACGACAGGTCGAGATCCTGCCAGCCCTCCACGGGGAAGAGCCGCAGGTCGAGGTCGCTCGCGCTCGTGATGCGCACGGTGACGAACTGCGCGAGCAGGCCCTCGAGCCCCCCGTCGCCTTCGAGCACTGCCGCGTCGAAGCCCGCGCACTGCTTGCAAGGCAGGCAACGCAGCGTCACGAGCAGCGGCCGATCGCTCGCCTTGGCCTCCGCGAGCGCAGCGCGGACATCCGAACGCCACCTCACTTCCTTCTCCGGCGAAGGCAAGGCGGCGCGCGAGGGCCCGAGGATCTCCGACCAAGGCTTGGCGTCGCCTTGGACGAGGAGCGGCGCAGACAGGGCAATGAGCTGGATCAGAAGCTGCATGGCGAGTTTTTCCGCGAGGGACCCACACACTTTATCGACCGATCCTGCGCCTTTCTCGCGGGCCGCGATTGTCCTAGTCTCGCCGCGATGGCAGCGCAGTCCCGCGACCCTGAACTCACGGTCATCGTGCCGTTCCACGACAAGCCCGAGCAGCTCGAGCGCTGCCTCGTGGCCCTGCGAGCGTCGAGCGAGCCGTTCGAGCTGGTCGCGGTCGACGACGCGAGTCGAGGCGCGCGCGCACCCGAGCTCGCGCGGCAGCATGCCGACCGCGTGCTCCGCCTCGAGCGCAACAGCGGCCCGGCCGCGGCCCGCAACGCAGGCGCGCGCCATGCCCGCGGCTCGCTGCTCGTATTCATCGACGCCGATGTGGTCGTCGAGCCCGGCACGCTCACGCGCATGCACGCCGAGCTCGCTGCCGAGCCCAGTGCGGCGGGGCTCTTCGGCTCCTACGACGACGACCCGGCCGAGCGCAGCACCGTGTCGTACTACCGCAATCTGCTGCACCACCACGTGCACACGACCGGACCGCGCGAGGCGAGCACGTTCTGGGCGGGTTGCGGAGCGATCCGCAGGAGCGACTTCGAGGCCGTGCAGGGCTTCGACGAGAGCTATCGCGTGCCTTCGATCGAGGACATCGAGCTCGGCATGCGCCTCGTCGCGTCCGGCCGGCGCGTCCTGCTCGTGCCCTCCGTGCGCTGCAAGCACCTCAAGCGCTGGGGTCTCGTCGACATGGTGCAGGTTGACGTGACGCGGCGCGCGATCCCGTGGGCTAGGCTCCTGCGCGACCGACCCGGGACGGGCGGCGACCTCAACCTCCAGTGGACGCAGAAGCTGTGCGTCGCGCTCGTCCTGCTTGCGGCGCTCGCGCTGCCGCTCGCGCTCGCATTCGAGCCTCTGCGCGCGACGTGGGCGCCGCTGTGGCTCCCGCTCGCGCTGCTCGTCCCCGTGCTCGTCATCAACCGCGCCCTGTACGCGCTGTTCCTGCTGCGCCGTGGTCCGCTGTTCGCCGTCGCGGGCTTCTTCCTGCACCAGCTCTACTTCCTCTACGGCGGTCTTGCCTACGCCTGGGTGTGCCTGACGCATCGAAGGAAGCGTGCATGAAACGGCTGGCAATAGCCCTCGCGCTGCTCGCGAGCGCCTGCGGCGAGAAGCAGCCGCCCCTTCCGCAACCCGCGCCCGGGCGCGATCCCGAGGACGTCGCGCGCCGAGACGTGCACGAAGCCTTCGTCGCTGCACGCAGCGCGTTCCACCATGCGAGCGACGGCGGAGGACGCGCTTGGCTCGAGCTCGCTGAGGGCGACGACGGCTCGGTGGTCGCGGGCACGAGCCGCAGCTGGAAGCTCGTGTACGAGGCCGGGCCGCTCGGAATCGCCGAAGGTGGCGCGTTGTACTTCCAAGTCTCGCCGTTCTTCGAGTGGAGCACGCCGCAGGTCGAGCGCGAGAGCGCGAGCGGCTTCACCCGTGTGTCGACCGGCGCGAAGGGCGTCCAGCTCGGGCCGCGCACGCTGGACCAGCAGCTGCTCGGCATAACGATCGCGGGGAGCGCGCTGGCCCGAGGCGAGCGCATCGACATCGTGTACGGCGCCGGAAGCGCGGGTGCGCGCAGCGATCCCTACGCGGAGGAAGGCTCGCGCTTCTGGTTCGCCGTCGATGGCGACGGCGACGGCACGCGCAAGTTGCTCATGGATTCTCCCGGTGTCGACGTGAAGCCGGGCTCACCCGCGATGCTCGTGGCGACGCTCACTTCGACGGCGAAGGCGGGTGAGGTGATCCGCCTGTGCGTCGCCGTGCTGGATGCGCGCGCGAACGCGGTCACGGACTGCGAGACGGAGCTGGAGTTGCTCGACGTTCCCGCAGGCCTCGAGCTTCCGAATCGCGTCACCTTGCGCAGCGCAGACCGCGGGCGCGTCACGGTCGAAGGTCGCGTGACGGCCGACGGCGTACATCGCATCGGCGTGCGCGCGCTCGTCGGCGAGCGGACGCTGGAGACGCGCTCGAATCCGCTGCACGCCAGCGGCGGACCGCGCATCTGGTGGGGCGACCTCCACGGTCACAGCTCGCTCTCCGATGGCAGCGGCACGCCGGAGGCGTGGTTCGACTACGCGCGCAATGTTGCCGCGCTCGACCTCGCTGCGCTCACCGATCACGACCATTGGGGCCTCCTGTTCCTCGACGAGCATCCTGAGCTCTGGCAGCGGCTCGTCGGCGCCGCGCGGGACGCGGACGAGCACGGTCGCTTCCTCGCGCTGCCGGGCTACGAGTGGACGAGCTGGATCGTCGGGCACCGGCACGTGGTGCACTTCGGCAACGAGGCACCACTCCTGTCGTCGATGGACGAGCGCTACGACACGCAGGAAGAGCTGCGCGAGGCGCTGCGCCCGCTGCGCTCGCTCTCGATCCCCCACCACCCCGCCGGCGGCCCGATGGCGACGGACTGGCGCAGCGCGCCCGACGCGCAGGTCGAGCCCGTGGTGGAAATCTGCTCGGCGCACGGCTCGAGCGAGGCGCTCGACAGTCCGCGCGTGCTGCACTCGCCGCGCCCGGAGCACTTCGCTCGCGATGCGCTGCTCCGCGGCTACAAGCTCGGATTCATCGGCTCCGGCGACGGACACGACGGCCACGCTGGACTCGCCTACAAAGGTCCGCACTACCCGACAGGCGGCCTCGTCGCCGTACTCTCCGAGGAGCTCACGCGCGACGCGGTACTCGACGCCTTCCGGCGTAAGCGCGTGTACGCGACGAGCGGTCCGCGCATCTTGCTGCGCTTCGCGCTGGGTCGCGCGCGCATGGGCGAGACGCTGGCCGCTGCCGACGCGCAGGCCGACACGCCGCTCTTCCTGCAGGTGATCGCGGCCTCGCCGCTCGAGACGATCGAGGTGGTCGCGGGCGACGAGATCGTCGCGCTGCCGTGCCGCAACGAGCTCGACTACAGCGCGAGCGCCTCGCTCGGTCCGCTCGCGGCCGGCGAGTTCGTCTACGTGCGCGTGATCCAGCTCGACGGCGGTATGGCCTGGTCGAGCCCGATCTTCGTCGAGTGAGGCGCCGCGCTCAGGCGGACTTCGCTCGCGAGCGCGGCGGGTCTTCCGAGCAGACCTGGTCGCGTCCTGCCGCCTTGGCGACGTAGACGCGGCGATCCGCCACGCGCAGCAGCTCGTCGACCGTGTCGGCGCCCTCCTCGCGCTGCGCGACGCCCGCCGAGATCGTCACCGGACGCCCGTAGCCGTATCCAATCACGTGGTGCGCGACCGCGCGGCGCATGCGCTCCGCCGTGGCCGCCGCGTGCTCGAGGTTTGCACCCGGGCAGATCACGAGGAACTCCTCGCCCCCGAGACGGCAGACCGTGTCCTCGCGGCGGACGATGCTGCGCAGCACGTTGGCGGTCTCGCGCAGCACGAGGTCGCCCATCCCATGCCCGTGCTCGTCGTTGACCTGCTTGAAGCAATCGATGTCGATCATCACGAGCGAGAGCGCCGTCTCGTTCGCCAGCGCGAGCCCGAGGTCCTCCTCGAGCCGGCGCATCGCGAAGCGGCGGTTGGGCAGCTTGGTGAGCACGTCCGTCATCGCTGCGGCCTCGAGCTTGCGATTGAGCACCGACATGTCGGCGACCTGCTGGGCCTGAATGCGACGATCCGACTCCACCTGCTCGCGCAGCTCGATCGTGCGCTGCCCCGCGCGCACGCGGGCGAGCAGCAGCTTCGAGTCGAAGGGCTTGAGGAAGTACTCGTCCGCTCCCGCGTCGAAGGCCTCCACGGCGCAGCTCTCGCGATCCCGGCCGGTGAGCACGACGACGTACATGCCGCGGCACTCCTCCGTGCTGCGCAGCGTCCGGCACAGCTCGAGCCCGTCCATGTCTGGCATCATCCAGTCGGTGATCACCATCTGGGGTGAGTGCTCGAGCGCGGCGAGCAGCGCCTCGCGTCCAGTCGTCGCGCGGAGCACCTCGTGGCCCGCGCGAGTGAGATGCAGGGAGATCAGGCGGAGCGACACGGGATCGTCGTCCACAGCGAGGATCCGCAGGCCAGTGCCGTGGCGCGTACGCGACTCGATGGACGAGCGCGGGCTCGCCACTTCGAGCTCCGCATTGGGCAGCACGCTCGCCTCGGTCGGACGAAACGCCAACGGGATCTGCAGCGTGCGTCCCCACTCGAGCCAGTCCCCGCGGCAGCGCGCGCGCAGGGCGTCCACCTCGGCGAGCGGCAGGCCCATTCCGTCCGGCACGGGGCATGGCGTCGACGCGTCGAGGATCCCGGGCGCGATCGCGGCCGCGTGACGGAGGAGCGTCGCGAGGCGCTCGGCTTCCGGCGACGGCGCGGGCTCCGGCTCCCGCTGCTCGAGCGTGCCGATTGCATGGGCGAACGACTCGGGCAGCCCCCAGTCGGATAGCAGCGCGCACCCAAGCTGCACGTGGTCGATGTCGAGCATCTCCTGCTCGACGAGCAGCAGCATTCCGCCCTGCGCGCGCGCGCGCTGCAGCACCTGCTCGTAGCGCTCCGGATGGATGCTGGCGAGCGCGAGGGAGCCGATGTTCGCGAGTAGGCCGCATGTGAAGGCGTCGGTAGGCGTCACGCCGCCGCGCTCCTCCGCGAGTGCCTGCGCCACGACGGCGACGGCGAGCGAGTGGGCCCAGTAGCGCTCATAGTCGAAGTTGCAGCACTCGCCACTGCGGTTGCCCGAGACCAGCGAGAAGCCGAGCGCGACGTTGCGCACCGAGCGCACGCCGAGTCGCATGGCGGCTTGCGAAACGCTCGTGATCGGCTGCGAGGGCGACGAGGCCGCGCTGTTGGCGATGCGCAGGATGCGACCCGTGAGCGCCGGGTCGGTCTGGATCACGCGCGTCACCTCGCCCATCGAGTAGTCCTCACCGCGCGTGAGCTCGAGGATCGCGAGACCGACGCCCGTGGGCGAAGGCAAGTTGCCGGCCAGCTTGAGCTCCTCGATCGGCTTGCCGCCGCGCTCCTTGGAACTCATGCCGCCCTCCGCAGTGCACCGTGGGCCTCGCGCACGGCCGCGACGGCGCGCGCGAGCTCGCGCACGCGGAACGCAGCGTCGCGCACGGCACCTTCGCGCGCCAAGATCTCGAGTTCGGCACAGATCCGCGCGACCCGACGCGCGCCCACGTTGGTGCTCGACGAGCGCAAGGTGTGGGCCGTGCGCAGCAGCCCGGTGCGGTCGCCGCTGGCAAGCGCGTCCTCGAGAACCCGCACGCGGCGCGTGGAGTCCTCGAGGAAGAGCAGCATCAGCTCATCCGCGAGATCAGGTTCGTCATTGCCGCCGAGCTCGCGCAGGGCGGCGAGCACGGCGAGGTCGAGCACGGGTTCGGACTGCAGGTCGCTCATGGGGGCGCGGGCGGGCGGCGCGGGGGCGTGCGCAGCCGCAAGCTCAAAGAAGATCGGAAAATCCGGCCCGGTGGCTGTTGGACGATCCACCAAAAACAGGCCGTCAGGGCATCGGAAGAAGTTTCCCTGCGACCGGCGGACGCTTCGAGGACAGGCTGCTTGGGCATGGGTGCTCCCGCGCGCGGCGCAGCCCAGCCCTTGACCTAGCCCGGGTAGATCGGGAGCTCTCCCGGCGGCGGAGGCGTCGGCGGTGGAATCGGCGGCAACTCGAGGCCGAAGACCTCGCACAAGTGCTTCAGCACGAGCACCTCGTACAGGAGCCGCGTCGGCGGCAGTTCGACGAAGTCGCGCACGTTCGCCATCACGGCCGCGTCGAGCCCGCAGGGGCGGAACTGCGCGAAATGCTCGAGATCCGCGTCGAGGTTGAGCGCCAGCCCGTGCCACGTGACCCAGCGGCGCACGCTCACGCCGATCGAGCACACCTTGCGCTCGCCGATCCACACGCCCGTCAGTCCGGGCTTGCGCGTCCCCGTCACGTCGAACTCGGCGAGCACGCGCAGCACGACCTGCTCGAGGTCGCGCAGGTAGCGGTGCAGGTCGCGCCGTCCCTCCGGGAGCAGCAGGATCGGGTAGGCCACGAGCTGCCCCGGCCCGTGGTACGTCGCCTCGCCCCCGCGCTCGACCTCGACGATCGGGAGCCGCGCCTGCGCCACGTCCGCCCGGTCCGTGCCGCGACCGATCGTGATGACCGGCTCGTGCTCGACGAGCAGCAGCACGTCCCCGATCTCGCCCCGCAGGCGCTGTTCCACGAGTGCGCGCTGCAGTTCGTGCACCTGCGCGAACGGGGTGCGCTGCAGGCGGCGGACTTCGAGCACACCGTCGGGGTAGCGCTTGCCGCTCTCGTGGATCTCCATGGCCAGCGAAGGAGTGTAGCGTGGTTGCCATGCAGTACCGCCGCCTCGGCCGCTCCGCCCTCCAGCTCAGTGTCCTGTCTCTCGGTTCTTGGGTCACATTCCGCAATCAGCTCGACACGCGCGGCGCGGCCGAGTTGATGAAGCAGGCCTTCGACGCCGGCGTGAATTTCTTCGACAATGCCGAGCAATAAGCGGGCGGCGAGTCCGAGCGCATCATGGGCGAGGCTCTGCGCGCGCTCGGCCTGCGGCGCGACTCCTTCACCGTCTCGTCGAAGGTCTTCTGGGGCGGCAAGCTGCCCACCCAGCGCAGCCTCTCGCGCAAGCACATCCGCGACGCCGCCGACGCCGCGCTCGCGCGCCTGCGCGTCGACTACCTCGACCTCTTCTTCTGCCATCGCCCCGACCTCGACACGCCGATCGAGGAGACCGTGCGCGCCAAGGGCGACCTCGTGCGGCAGGGCAAGGTCCTCTACTGGGGCACCTCCGAGTGGGAGGCCGATCAGATCGCCGAGGCAGCAGGCATCGCGCGCGCGCTGGGGGTCGACCCGCCGACCATGGAGCAGCCCCAGTACAACCTGTTCGTGCGCCACAAGGTCGAGCGTGAGTTCGCCCGGCTCTAAGAGTCCCTCGGACTCGGGACCACCATCTGGTCCCCCCTCGCCTCGGGCATCCTGAGCGGCAAGTACGCATCCGGCATCCCGGCGGGCTCGCGCATGACCCTTCCGGAGTACCAGTGGCTCCGGGAGCGCCTCGAGAGCCCCACGGGCCGGGAGCAGGTCGAAAAGGCCGGACAGCTGGCCCGGCTCGCGACGGAGCGCGGGTGCAGCCCGTCCCAGCTCGCCATCGCGTGGTGCGCCCGGAACCCACATGTCAGCACCGTCATCTTGGGCTCCAGCGCCCCTGCCCAGCTGGCCGAGACCCTCGCGGCGCTCGATGCCTGCCCCCGTTTGGGCCCGGAAATCCTCGCCCGGGTCAAGTCGATCGCGGGCAACGCAACCGCCCCGGCCAAGCGTTCCTGAGCCGTAGCCGGCGGATCCCGGCCCGGCCAGATTCCGGACTGTCCAACCACAAGTTTGCGGATTCCTGCCGCAATTCGGAACTTCGGCTATCCTTACCTTACAGTCGTCGGCGCATCAGGAGCGCCGAGCTCCTTCTCTTTCCCCCCTCGTGCAGCACCTCAACATGAGAAATCTCGCCACCGTTCTGGCCGCGCTCGTTCTGGGCGCGACGGCTTCGGCTCAGGTCAACCTGCAGTTCAAGCCGCTCGTCACCGTCGACCTCGCGTCGACCGCGACGAACACCAATCCCGAGTTCATCGGCTCGAACCCGTCCGCGGTCGCCTGGGACGGCACCGACCTGATCGTCGCAGGCTTCAACGGCGGCGCGGCGACGGCCAACACGGGCCTGGTGCGTGTGTCGAACGTCTTCACGACGCCGACGCTTGGCACGGCCTTCGGCGTCACGTCGACCGCCGCCTCCCGCGGCTTCTCGGGCATCGCAGCCCAAGGTGGCCAGATCGCTGCCGCTTGGGACGTCGGCAGCAACTCGCTCAACGCGTGGCGCCTCTTCAACGCCGACGGCACCCTCGCTTGGGCGAGCGCCGAGTCGAACCGCGGCATGGCCGGCATCGACTTTGATCCGGGCTTCGGCGGAGCCGACTCGGGCGTCAGCGCTCTCGCGCAAAACAGCGGCCGCCGTCGTCTCATCAACACCTCGACGGGTGCGTTCATCTACACCAGTGCGACGGGCGCGATCATCAACTTCGCGCCGGTTGCGGTCACTGGCTGGCGCGACCACGCCTACGACCCGGCCACGGGTGACCTGTACACCCGCGTCAACAACGACGTCTCGAAGCACACGCGCACGGCGGGCAACGCCTTCACGCCCAATGCCCGCATCGTGGACGTGACGGACGCCGCTTCGGTTGCCGGCCAGAACATCGAGTTCATGGACACGGTCTTCGGCAACGTGCTCGTCTACAACGACCGCGCATCCACCGGCGCGACGACGCTCGGCGCGGCTCTCAAGTTCATCGACACGACGGGCGCGGCGATGACCTTCAACCTCGGCGGACTCACCACGTCGGGCAGCACGGGCTACTACGACTTCTCGTGGGACTCGGTGAACGATCGCCTCGCGATCCTCGACTTCAACAACCGCAAGGTCTATGTGATGCAGCTGTGTGACGGCATCGACACGGACAAAGACGGCACGCAGGACTGCGTCGACGGCTGCCCCACCGACCCGCTTAAGACGGCGCTGGGCCAGTGCGGCTGTGGCGTAGCCGACACGGACACCGACAGCGACG
>SXGS01535262.1_pt1 | contig 11466 bp, 11 predicted proteins | sample 3174681 | NCBI WGS metagenome assembly SXGS01 (sample SAMN11356861, study PRJNA531348) | freshwater metagenome | isolation source: freshwater sample F1-80 | place: China: Fuxian Lake, Yuxi | collected 2017-12-25 | reverse complement strand
GTGGTGACCTCGGAGATGTCGCGCACCGGCAGGCCGGCGTCGCGGATCGCCTTGGCGGTACCGCCGGGCGAGACCAGATCGACCCCGCGCTCGGCCAGTGCACGGGCCAGGTCGATGACGCCGGTCTTGTCGGACACCGACAGCAGCGCGCGGCGAACCGGCACCAGATCAACGGAAGGAGCGGTGGGGAGCGAAACGGCCATCGGGCAGCGGGTCCTGATACTGGGAGGAGTTTGCCGACCCGATAGACTCCGATTCGCCGAAGCGCAAAATGTTCCTCCCCAGCATGGGGAGGCGGCAGGCCGAAGGCCTGACGGAGGGGGGCTTCCGCATTGGGCGTCCCTTGCGGCGCTCCCCCTCCACCACCCTTCGGGTGGTCCCCCTCCCCGCACCGGGGAGGATTTTATAGGTTCGCGCGGAGGCGCGGAGAACGCGGAGGGGTTTGTTCCCTTGGCAAGCCGCTCAGATCAGCAAAGACTTAAGAGGAATCCTACACGTGCGGCAGGCCAATCATCTCTGCGTCCTCCGCGCCTCCGCGCGAACAATCTCTTTTAAAGCGCCCTTTTAAACGCCCAGCTGACATGCGCGCCGCCCGCTGGCGTTTCGCCCGTGACCACCAGCTGCTGCGTCGCCACCGGCCGCCCGGTGCCGTCGATCCACAGCGACTCCTCGATCGCCAGCGTGCCGCCGCGACAACGGAATTGCCACAGCGCGCCGTCGTCGAGCCGCAGGATCGCCTGCCCACTCTCGGCCGTCACCATTGCCTCGACCCCGTCGCCGAGGTGGAAGCGGAGCGCGAAATTGGTGCTGCCCGCCTGCCGCTTGCGCCCTTCCGGCAAGAGCGCATCCTCGCCCCGCAATTCGCGCCCGTCGCCGGTCAGCAGCAGTTGGCGACGATGGGTGAAGCCATAGCGGCGGACATAGCCGTCATGGCTCGCCTCGATCCGGCTGGCCGCGTCCGATTCCTGGCGGCTGAGTTCCACCTGGGCGACGCCGCGCCCCAGCGTGCCGTCGGCATGGATCGCCGTGGAGTTGCTGTCGCCCAAGGTCAGCGTCGAATGCGCCGCCGTGGTGCGCAGCCCGTGCGCGAGGCTGGCGGGCACCTGCGCCACGGTCGCGCGCGCGCCGCCACAATTGACGACGATCCGCTGCGCGCCATCCGAAAACTCGAACGCCAGCGTCGAGGCGCATCCGCCCTCGATCGCACGCGCGATCGGCGGGGGCGCGGCGTCCATGATCAGCACCGCCTGCGCCGCCGCCAGCCGCTGATAGCCCCAGTCGCCCGCCTGGCGCAGCGGCCGGGTCCGCACGCCCGACGCCTCGATGACGGCGGCGATCCGCTCGGGCGTCTCGGGGCCGGAGCCCTGCCAGCTCGACAGCGACCGGTTGCCGTGCATGACGCCGAGCAATGCCGAGATCATCTTCTGGAGCCGCGCCTGGAAATGCTCCGGAAACACCAGCCCGCGCGCGTCATAGACTTCGCCCATCATGGTCAGCAGCATGACCGCATCGAGCTGCACCGCCGGGCTGCGCGCGATGACGCCGCCATCGCCGAACAGCCCGCTGTCCAGCGCGCGGTTCAGCCCCGCCTCGCCAAAGGCCTGGCGCGGATCGCCGCCCGCCAGCAACAGGCCGGCCGCAACGACGCCGCACCATGCCGCGATCCGCGCGACGCCCGGCGGGGCCTTGTCCGCGCCGCGATCCAGATGCCGCGCCCCGCGCGCCATCGTGTTGAGCACGCGCGAGCGATAGACAAGATCGGTCGACGACAGGATCAAAGGCGCATGCGCGGTCCAGAACAGGATGCGCCGCCCCCACAGATCGGGCCGCCAGGCGGTCGCATCGACCGTCTCGGCAAAGGCGTCGAGCCAGCGGCCCATCAGATATTCGGCGATGGGCGCACCCTGCGCCCGCGTCGCGACGGTCGACAGGTCGCGCAGCCAGGCGAAGCTGTGCAGATGATCGGCGAAACCGCTCGACCAGTCGGGATGGGCGAAATCGATCGATTCGACCCCGCGCTCCTCGCCGCGCCAGTCGAGGACGCCGCCGAGCAGCGCATGACCGCGCTCCATATCGCCCAGCACCGGGTCCTCGGGTACCGCCATCAGTTTCAGCGGATGCCGCCCCTTCAGCCGCAGCGAATGGAGCGGGGTGCGCCAGGTCAGCCGGTGCAGATGCTCGCTCAACCGGTCGGCGAGCGACAGCCCGCCGCCGCCGACCCGGACCAGCCTCTTGCCTTCCTCGATGCTGTCGGCGCCCTGCGCGGTCGCGCCGCCGTCCGTCGCTTCGCGCATTCCGATCAACCGCGCAGGGCGGCGATGTTGGCGGCGTATTGTGATGGCCCGCCCCGGAAGGCCGCCGTCCCCGCGACCAGCGCATCGGCGCCCGCCTCGATACAGCGCTTGGCCCAGTGCGGATCGACCCCGCCATCGACCTCCAGATCGATGGCACGGCCCGAATGATCGATCATCTTGCGGATCGCGGCGATCTTCTTGAGCTGGCTCTCGATGAAGCTCTGCCCGCCAAAGCCGGGGTTCACGCTCATGACGAGGACCAGGTCGACCATGTCGATCAGATAGTCGAGCATCTTGGCCGGCGTACCGGGGTTCAGCACGACGCCGGCGCGCTTGCCCAGCCCCTTGATATGCTGGACCGTGCGGTGGATGTGCGGCCCCGCCTCCGGGTGCACCGTGATCGTGTCCGCCCCCGCCTCGGCAAAGGCGTCCAGATAGGCGTCGATCGGCGCAATCATCAGATGCACGTCGAACGGCTTGGTCGTGTGCGGGCGCAACGCCTTCACCACCGCCGGGCCGATGGTGATATTGGGCACGAAATGCCCGTCCCGCACAGCGATGTGACTCCAGGCGGCGCCGGCGGCGTCGATGGCGCGGACGTCCTCGCCCAGCTTGGCGAAATCGGCGGACAGGATGGAGGGAGCGATACGGACCGGGAGCATGGCATTCGTCCTTAACGTCATATCGCGCCCAAGTCAGCCTTTGCGTTGCAGCATCGCGATGAAGAAGCCGTCGAGCCGCCCCTCCTTTGCGAGGAGCGTGGGCAGGGTACGGATCGTGCCCTTGTCGGTCACCCCCGGCCACTCGCCCGTGATCGGGACCAGCGCATAATCGGGGCGTGCCTCCAGAAAGGCCGCGATCTGCGCCTCGCCTTCCTCGGGCTCCAGCGAGCAGGTGGCATAGACCATATGGCCGCCGGGCTTCAGCCAGTCGGCGGCGCGGGCCAGGATCACGCGTTGCAATTCGGCCATCTCGGCGATGATCGCAGGGCGGACGCGGTAGAGGACGTCCGGGTGACGGCGGAAGATGCCGCTCGCGCTGCACGGCGCGTCGACCAGGATCGCGTCGGCCTGTTCTTTGGGCGCCCATTCGCGCAGGTCGGCGGTGACGACCTCGGCAGATTGGCCGGTGCGCTCCAGATTCTCGTTCAGCCGGGCGAGGCGGGCTTCGGACTGGTCGATCGCGGTGACGGTCCAGCCGGCGGCGGCGAGCTGCAGCGTCTTGCCCCCCGGCGCGGCGCACAGGTCGAGCACATGCCCCTTCCCCTCGCCCAGCAACCGCGCGGGGATCGAGGCGGCGAGGTCCTGCACCCACCAGGCGCCCTCGTCGAAGCCCTGCAACTCCATCACCGAATGACCCGAGGGCAGGCGGACATGACCGGGCAGCAGGCTGACCCCGCCCAGCTTCTCCGCCCATTCGGCGGTCGCGGCGGGATCGGCCAGCGTCAGGTCGAGCGGCGGCGGCGCGGCGATGGCATGGGCGCCCGCCTCGACCATCTCCTCGCCCCAATTGGCTTCCCAGCGCGCCTCGGTGGCGTCGGGCAGCGCGGGGATTTCGGGGAGCAGGACGCCGCTCTTGGTGATGGTGCTGAACACGCCGTGGACCAGCTTGCGCGGGCCGCCATCGACCAGCGGCAGCACGGTCGCAATCGCGGCGTGCGGCGGCGTGCCCAGCGCCAACACCTGCACCAGCGCGATGCGCAGCGCGAACCGCGCCTTGGCATCGTCGGGCAGCCGCTGCTTGGTCGCCGAGTCGATCAGCGCGTCGAGATCGGGCAGGCGGCGCAACGTCTCGGCGGCGATGGCGTGCGCCAGGCCCCGGTCCGGTCCCCCCGCCAGCGCGCGCGTCGCCGAGGCGAGCGCGGCCTCCAGCGGCTCACCCCGACGCAGCACCGCGTCGAGCAGGCGGATGGCCGCGCGGCGGGTGGCGGTGCCCAGCGGCTCGCTGGGGCGCTGCGGTCCCCCGCGCCGGTCACCGCCCTTGGGTCCACCACGGCGATCGGGGCGGCCACGGGTCGGCGATTGGGGAGGACGTGTCACTTGGCAAAACTCCTGTCAGCCCCGACATGGGCTGCGATATATCCGCCCCTTAGTCGAAAGGACCGCCCATGGGCCAGCGCCCCGACCATGTGAAGCCGCCCGCCTATCTGTCGCAGAACCCGCCGGTGCCGGAACCCGAGGCCAAGCCGGAGCCGCAGGAGGACCCGTTGGGGAAGAACCCGGTGCGGTACGGGGATTGGGAATTGAAGGGGATCGCGGTCGATTTTTGACCGACTCCGCTTCCTTCTTAAGCCCCTCCCGCAGGCGGGAGGGGTTTGGGGAGGGCAAGGAGCCTCGCAGAGTTGATCGCTTGTGGCTTGCCCTCCCCCATCCCCTCCCGCTTGCGGGAGGGGAGCGGCTAGGGGCGAGGGTTCACTATACAAACCCCCGTTCAGCCTGAGCGAAGTCGAAGGCCACGCCCCCGACCCTGCCGTAAAATCACCGCCGGACCAAAGTCCCCGCCCCCTGCTTGGTGAAAATCTCCAGCAGCATCCCGTGCGGGACACGCCCGTCCAAGATCACCGCCGCGTCCACCCCGGCCTCGACCGCCGAGACGCAGGTCTCCAGCTTCGGGATCATCCCCCCCGAAATCGTGCCGTCCGTCCGCAGCTCCGCGATCCGCGCCGGGTTCAGGTCGGTCATCAACTCGCCCTGCTTGTCAAGAACCCCCGCGACATCGGTCAGCAGGAAGAAACGCGATGCGCCCAGCCGCGCGGCGATCGCGCCCGCCATGGTGTCGGCGTTGATGTTATAGGTATGCCCGTCCATCCCGATCGCGACCGGCGCGATCACGGGGATGATTCCGTCCGCGCACAGGCTTTCGATCAGGCGCGGATCGACCGACACCGGCTCGCCGACGAAGCCCAGATCGACATGGCGCTCGATTCCTTTCAGCGGATCGGCCTCGCGCCCCTGTACCTTCTCGGCGATGACGAGGCCGGCGTCCTTGCCCGAGATGCCGACCGCGCGGCCCCCGGCGGCGGAGATCCAGCTGACGATTTCCTTGTTGATCGATCCCGCCAGGACCATCTCGGCGATCTGCGCGGTTTCCTTGTCGGTGACGCGCAGGCCGTTGACGAACTGCGACTCGACGCCCAGCCGCTTGAGCATCGCGCCGATCTGCGGCCCGCCGCAATGCACGACCACCGGGTTGATGCCGACCGCCTTGAGCAGCACCATGTCCTCGGCGAAGTCGCGCTGCCGCTCGGGATCGCCCATGGCGTGGCCGCCATATTTCACCACGAAGGTCTTGCCCGCGTAACGCTGGAGATAGGGCAACGCCTCGGTCAGCGTCTCGGCCTTGGCGAGCAGGGCGGCGTCGGGATCGTGGTTGGTCATCCCCGCCCTTTATCGCGGGGCGGCGGCGGGGAAAACCGGCAATATGTCGGGTTTCGAGGTCAGTCCCGGTCCAGCTTGCGCCCCAACCCCACGAACACATAGATCAGCGGCGGGATCAGTATGGCGGACAGCGCGACTTTGGCGATCATCTGGCCCACGATCAGCGGGCCGATCGGAAACTCACCGTAAAAGGCGATGGTCACGAACAGCAGCGTGTCGACGATCTGGCTGAGCATGCTGGCGATCGCGGCGCGCAGCCAGAGGAGCTTGCCGCCCTCCCTGCCCTTCAGCGCGGCGAAGATGGTGACGTTCAGCGTCTGCGACACGCCGTAGGCGACGATGCCGCCCAGCCAGATCCGCCACGTCGACCCCAGCACCAGCTGGATCGCATCGCGATTGGCCGGGATCATCTCGGGCGAGGCGGGGAGCGAATAGACGATGAAGGACAGCGCCAGCGACACCAGCAACGGCACGAAGCCCACCCGCACCAGCCGCCCGGCGACCTGCGGCCCATGCAGTTCGGCGACCGCGCTCGACGTCACGACCAGCAGCAGGAAGGCGAAGATCCCCGCCTCCACCGCCAACGGCCCCAGCGCCACCTGCTTGTTGCCCAGCACGCCCGCGATACACACCATGCCGCCGTAAAAGATCGACAGCGCGAACAGCGAGGGCGAGATCAGGCGGGGGCGAGCGGCAATGTCGGGCTGGTCCATCGGCGACTGCTAGCGCGAAAACGGTCCGGGGCAAAGGATTAGGCGCGTTTCCTGCCGCTCGCGGGTATGGCCTGCGGCCATGCCCCTCCACCATCCTTCGGATGGTCCCCCTCCCCAAGCACAGCTTGGGGAGGAATGACGCTCCAAATCCTCCCCAAGCTGTGCTTGGGGAGGGGGACCGCGCCCGCAAGGGCGTGGTGGAGGGGCATCACCGCCAACGACTTGCGCGCACCGTCCCGACACGCTCTATTCCCCGCCGACACGGAAAAAAGAGGGGGATCATATGCGGTTGGCAAAATGGCTCGGCGGGGTGGCCGCAGCACTGGCGATTCCCGGGGCGATACTGCCCGGCCTCGCGGCGGCACAGGATCGGCCGGACCAGAAGGCGTTCTTCGACCTCTACAAACAGCTGGTCGAGACCAACACCGCGCTGTCGGTGGGCAGCTGTACCCAGGCCGCGTCGCAGATCGCCGACCGGCTGAAGGCGGCGGGCTATAGCGATGCCGACATCACCCTGTTCTCGGTGCCCGACCATCCCAAGGACGGCGGCATCGTCGCGGTCCTGCCCGGCACCGACAGGAGGCTGAAGCCGATGCTGCTGCTCGGCCATCTCGACGTGGTCGAGGCCAAGCGCGAGGACTGGACCCGCGATCCGTTCAAACTGATCGCGGAGGGCGGCTATTATTACGGGCGCGGCACCGTCGACGACAAGGCGATGAGCGCGGTCTGGGCCGACACGCTGATCCGCCTGAAAAAGACCCCGCCCAAGCGCACCATCAAGATGGCGCTGACCTGCGGCGAGGAAACGACCTTCGCCTTCAACGGCGCGGAATGGCTGGCCAAGAACAAGCCCGACCTGATCGCCGCCGAGTTCGTCCTGAACGAGGGCGGCGGCGGTCGGCTCGACGACCAAGGACAGCGGCAGCTGCTGGCGGTGCAGGTCGGCGAGAAGGCGGCGCAGAACTACACCTTCCTGGCGACCAATCCCGGCGGGCACAGCTCGCAACCGACGCCGGAAAACGCGATCTACGAGCTCGCCGATGCGGTGAAGGCGGTGCAGGGTTACGAATTCCCCGTCATCCTGACCGATACGACCCGCGCCTTCCTGACCGCGACCGCGCAGCGCGTCGGCGGCCAGCTGGGCGATGTGATCACCCGGTTGCTCGCCGATCCGACCGACAAGGCGGCCGATGCGATCGTCAGCCGCGACAAGGCGCTGCATTCGACGCTGCGCACCACCTGCGTCGCGACGCTGTTGCAGGCGGGTCATGCCGAAAACGCCCTGCCCCAGCGCGCGACCGCCAATATCAACTGCCGCATCTTCCCCGGTGAGACGGTCGAGGGCACGCTGGCGAAGCTGAAGGAACTGGCGGGGCCCAAGATCACCGTCACCGCCAACCAGCCGGTGCGCCCGACCGCGATCCCGCCCAGGCTGGACCCGAAGATCATCGGCCCGATGCAGACGGTCGCGGCCAAGCATTTCCCCGGCGTCGCGATGGTGCCGATGATGTCGACCGGCGCGACCGACGGCATCTTCTTCCAGGCGATCGGCATCCCCGTCTACGGCGCGCCGGGTATCTTCATCGAGAAGGACATGTCGGGCATCCACGGCCTGAACGAGCGGATTCCGATCAAGTCGCTCTATGACGGCCGCGACTATCTCTACGACCTCGTCCGCGCCTACGCCTATTGAGGCATCGAAGGACGGCGCCGTTCAGTGGGGGAGCATGCCGATCGACATGCACGGCATTCCTCCCCTGCAAGGGGAGGTGGCAGGCCGCAGGCCTGACGGAGGGGTGTCACCGTCTGAGAATGGGACGGAACCGCAATCGGTTACACCCCTCCACCATGCTGCGCATGGTCCCCCTCCCCTTGCAGGGGAGGAATGAATGTTATCGCGCCCGCCTCTCAGTCCACCCTTGGACGCCGCAGTCCGCACGTCGCCCGGTGGATGCGTCACCGCCAAGTCGCGACATAGTCGTGCCGCGCATCATCCGCCGACCAGCGCGTCCGCGTGTATCCGCGGCAGGCGTTCGAGTGCGGGGCGGGCATACCAGTAACCCTGGTGATAGCGGACGCCGAGGTCGTTGAGCGTCGCCGCTTCCGCCGCCGTCTCGATCCCCTCGGCGATCAGCAGCGTGTCGAGTTCGGCGCACAGCGACACCATCGACCGCACGATCGCGCGGCGGCGGGGATTGATGTCGATGTCGCGGATCAGCTCCATGTCGAGCTTGATTTCGTCGGGCACGAAGCGCGCGAACATGTCGAGGCCCGAATGGCCCGCGCCGAAATCGTCGATCGCCACCGAAAAACCGATCTGCTTATAGGTGTCGATGATGCTCGCGACATGTTCGGGCGAGCCCATTTCCTCGTTCTCGGTGAATTCGAAGATCAGCCGGTCGATCGGCATGTTGACCGACTGCGCGGTGCGCATGGTCAGCTGGATACAGGCCAGCGGCGAATAGACCGCGTTAGGCAGGAAGTTGATCGACAGCCGCGCGTCGGTGTCCATCAGGCCCGCCGCCATCGCGCTTTCGATCGCCTTCACCCGGCACGCCTGGTCGAAGGAGTAGCGATTCTCCTCGGTCACGCGCGACAGCACGCCGTAAGCGCCCGATCCATCCAGTCCGCGCACCAGCGCTTCATAGGCGAAGGGTTGACCGGTATGCGTGTCGACGATCGGCTGGAACGCCATCGCGAACGGTATGTCGAAATCGATACCGTCCCGGCACCCGCTGCAGATCTTGCGCATTTCCATGCCCCCGGTCTGACCGGGATTGGTTAAGCGCCCGTCAAGATCGGACCATAGGCCGGCATTTCGCCCATGCGCCAGTATCTTGGCCCCATCCAAAAGCCGAACCGATTCCCGCCGTCATCCTGCCACGACGCTGAACGCTCCCGCCACCGGCGGTTCAGCTTAGCCGGCGCAATCTGCCCGCTACCGGGAGCTGCTTTGCATTGGGATGAAGGTCATGAAGATGCTCAAGACGGGCCTGTTGCTGGCCCTGGCCGGCGGTACGCTGGTGGCGACGGCCGCCGGGGCGCAGGACTGGCGTTACGACGATTACATGGCGCACCGGGCCGGTCGCGGGGCCGCGATCCACGCCTATCAGGCCGGCCGGGACCAGCGCGCCGCCGATACCGCCGCCTATTATGGCGATTATCGTGCGGCCGATGCCTATGCCCATGCCGCCGCCGTCCGACGGGCCGAGGCCCGGCGCGACGTGCGTTTCGCCCGGCATGAACGCCACGCCGCGCGCTGGGACTACTGGCATGGCGGCGGCTGGGGTTATTGAATCCATGCAAAAGGGCCGGCGCGAGGGTTCGCACCGGCCCTTTTCATATCGGGAGTCCGAACGGCGGATCAGCCGTCGTAATCGGCACCCAGATTCTGGTTGCGCGGCGGGGCGGCGGCGGTCAGGCGCAGCGCCTCGGCCGAGGCCTGCAGGCTGCCGACGTCATCCGCCTCGTCCTCGTCGTCGATCTGGACGCGCTGCAGGCTGTTGACGACCGCTTCTTCCAAATGAGTCGGACGAACGGTTTCCTCGGCGATCTCGCGCAGCGCGACGACCGGGTTTTTATCGCGATCGCGATCGACGGTCAGATCCGCACCACCCGAAATCTGACGGGCCCGCTGCGCCGCGAACAGCACCAGATCGAAACGGTTGGGAACCTTGTCGACGCAATCCTCGACGGTGACGCGCGCCATGCGTGTGTCCTTCGCAAATAATGCTGGGATGAAAGCGGGCCACCTAGCAGCAACGGGCACCCAAGTCAAAAGCCATGACCGGTGCAACATGCGCGTCACCTCGACCGTTACGCTTTCGACAGGATCATCTGCTGGAGGACCCGCCCCATTTCCGTCGCCTCGCCGCCCGACCAGCCACCCGAGCAACCGGTCTTCCAGGTCGATGGCCACCGCCTGACCCTGCTGGATACGGGGCCCCGGCGGCTGGAGGCGTTGCTGGCGCTGATCGCGGGGGCGCGGCACTGTCTGCGCATCCTCTATTACATCTATGCCGATGACACGACCGGGCGGCGGGTGCGCGATGCGATGATCGACGCCGCCCGGCGCGGGGTGGCGGTCAGCGTGATCGTCGACGGATTCGGCGCCGGCGCGGACGAGGATTTCTTCCGCCCCCTGCTGGAGGCGGGCGCACGGCTGTCGCGGTTCGAGCCGCGCTTCGGCCGTCGCTATCTTCTGCGCAATCACCAGAAGCTGGCGCTGGCCGATGCCGGGCACGATCCCCGGATCATCATCGGCGGCTTCAATATCGAGGATGATTATTTCGGCACCCCCGCCGACCAGAGCTGGCGCGACCTGGGCCTGCTGGTCGAGGGGCCGGCGGCGGCGCGGATGGCGGGCTATTTCGATGCGCTGTTCGCCTGGACGCAGAACCCCAAGGGGCGGTTGCGCGACCTGAACAAGGCACTGGCGCATTGGAGCGAGCCGGCGGGGACCCTACGCTGGCTGATCGGCGGCCCCACCCGGCGGCTGTCGCCCTGGGCGCGGACGGTGCGCGACGATATGCGGCGCGGGCGGCGGATCGACGTGATCGCGGCCTATTTCACGCCCAGCCCCACCATGCTCCGCCGGCTCGACCGCGCCGGACGCCGCGACGCACAGGTGCGCATCGTCACGGCGGGCAAGTCGGACAATCAGGCGACGATCGCGGCGGCGCGCTTCACCTATGCGGGCCTGTTGCGCAAGGGCGTGCGGATCTTCGAATATCAGCTCACCAAGCTGCATACGAAATTATACGTCATCGACGATGCGGTGCATGTCGGCTCGGCCAATTTCGACATGCGCAGCCTGTTCGTGAATCTGGAGCTGATGCTGCGGATCGAGGACGCCGCCTTCGCCACCCATGTCCGCGCCTATATCGACGGAGAGGTCGCGCGGTCGGAGGCGATCACGCCCGATTGGTACAAGCGCCACACCAACTGGTTCCAGCGGTTGCGCCAGTTTGCGGCCTATCTGCTGATCGCGGTGATCGACCCGTCAGTGTCGCGCGGGCTGAATTTCGGGATCGAATCGCCCGATGGCGATTGATCCGAAGCCAACGTCATTGCGAGCGTAGC
>SXGS01158239.1_pt1 | contig 11466 bp, 5 predicted proteins | sample 3174681 | NCBI WGS metagenome assembly SXGS01 (sample SAMN11356861, study PRJNA531348) | freshwater metagenome | isolation source: freshwater sample F1-80 | place: China: Fuxian Lake, Yuxi | collected 2017-12-25 | reverse complement strand
GGCTCTGATCATTCTTGAGAGGAGAGATTTGAGCCGACTCACGTCGGCTGCTACTTAACAAGGTGTGCAGCGGATGCACAGTGTTCGTCGCTCCAACACGAAGTTGCGCGGTCCAGAGCTCGACGCGCTTTGGGTCGAGCGCGGGTTCAACGGAGCGACGAGCATTGCTCGGCTCGGAGGGCGCGTTCGAGCCGAGCAATGCTCGGCGCTCCGCTGCCTGCGCCGCCAGCACGTAGTTCGCGACCCGCCCGATGCCGCGCTCGTTCGAGGCCGCCACGGCTTTCGCCAGCTTGGGAGTGAATCGCTCGCGCAACGTCGCCAGCTCCTTCGCCATCGCGCGATTGTTCTCCATCGCCTCGAAGCGCACCTGCCGGAAGCTGGAGCCGAGGAAGAAGCCGCTCATCGCGTAGTAATCCTGGGCGCGGATGGGATCGAACTTGTGGTCGTGGCAACGCGCGCACGAGATGGTGAGGCCGAGGAATGTCTTGCTGAAGACATCCACCTTGTTGTCGATGCGTTCGCACTCGTCGAGCCGGATGTCCACCGGCGAATGATTCTCCTCGCCGAGAAACGCCCAGCCGGTGGCGAGCACGGATTCGTTGATGTCCGTACCGGGACGCCGGCGCGGCTGCGGCAGCAAATCGCCGGCGAGATGCTCGGTCAGGAACTGATCGTAAGGCACGTCCTCGTTAAACGCGCGGATGAGGTAATCGCGATAATGCCAGGCGTTCGCGATGATGTAGTCGCCTTCGTGACCGCGCGACTCGGCGTAGCGCATCAGATCCATCCAGTGCCGCGCCCAACGTTCGCCGAAGTGTGGCGAGGCGAGCAGTCGATCCACGACGCGTTCGCGCGCGCCGGGCTTGGTGTCCGACAAGAACGCCTGAATCTCCTCGATGCTCGGCGGCAGACCGGTGATGACGAAATGAACGCGGCGCAGCCAGGTGCGATCATCAGCGCGCCGCGCAGGCGTCAGACCGGCTTGTTCGAGTTTTTGCAGGATGAACCGATCCTCCGGCGCAAGCGGCCAGCGCGTGTCGTTGACCACGGGAATTTTCTGGCGACGCGGCGCTTCCCATAGCCAAGCTTGCTTCTGCTTGCGCTCTTCGAGATTGAAGCCATCGGCCCGGGCCACCCTCGCGACTGGCTCCGCGCGCAGCGACGGAAACGCGACGGACAACAACAGGGCCAGTGCCAGAAATTGACGTCGGAGTTTCATCAGTGGTCGGCCGGAATGGTAATCCCAACTCAGACGGGCGCGAACCAAATCTGCTTCAACGCCACGCCTCAGAACAACCGCGGCACGCCTTCCTCCAGGATGCACAGGCGGTCGAGGACGCCATGCTGGCGGGCGAGTTCGCGCAGCCAGCGCGGCGGTTCGTCCATCGGCTCGAAGGAAAGTTTGAAACTGCCGTAGTGCATCGGAATGAACCATTTCGCACCGACGTCCTGAAAGACCTTGAGCGCCTCGTCAGGGCCCATGTGAACGTGGCGGAAGGTGTCCGGGTAGTACGCGCCGATCGGCAGCAACGCGATCTCCGGCCGCAGCCGTTCGCCGATTTCCTTGAAGCCATCGTAGTACGCGCTGTCGCCTGCGTGGTAGATGCTGCGGCCCTGGTGTTCGAGCACGAACCCCCCGTAGCCCCGATGCTCGTCCCGCAACGTCCGTGCTCCCCAGTGTTTGCTCGGCGTCAACGTCACCTTCCAGTCTCCGTGCGAAAAGCTCTCCCACTTCTGAAGTTCGATTACGCGACCGAAGCCAAGGTCGCGCGCCAGCTCACCGACACCCCACGGCATGACGCCGATCTGTGGCGATGGCAGCTTACGCAGCGACGGCTTGTGGAAGTGATCGAAGTGCGCATGCGTCAGCAGCACGAGATCGATCGGCGGTAGATCGCGGATGCGCAGGCCGGCGCGCTTGACGCGCTTAAGGAGGAAGAGCCAGTTCGCGAAATTCGGATCGATGAGGACATTGAGATCGTTGAACTGGATCAGGAACGACGCGTGACCAATCCAGGTGATGGCGAGATCGCCCCGGGCGAGCTTCGGGAACACCGGCCGCTTGTGGTCGCCCGTGCGGGGGGTCAACAAGGCTTTCCACACCATCTCGCGGAAGAACGTTCGCGGATTGAAGTGGTTCGCCGGCGTGAGTTCCTTGAACGAGCGCGGCAACCGGCGCTTGGGACGTTCGGACTCGGACGGCTTGTGCGGTTCTTTGGCCATGCTTAAAGGCTTGTTAATACTGTGGATAAGCGCCCGCTGAATAAAGCCACCGGACCGCATGTCCAACGCACCGACGATCCGAAGTGAAAGTCAAAACTATGAAAAACTCGATAGTGTTTTTGGGTCTCACAGTTCTCGCCGCAGTTTCCACTCCCCCCGCCAACGCTGGCCATCGCGAATGGGCCACCGTTGGCAAAGTCCTCACCGGCGTCGCCGTAGTGCACGCCGTCAGTCATGCGGTCGCCGCGCCGTGCGTCACCTACGTTCCCGCACCGGCACCGGTCATCTATGTGCCGGCACCAGCGCCCGCGTATGTCCTTGCGCCAGCTCCGTTATGTGTCGCTTCGCCCGCGCCCGTCGTCGTGTATCCGCCGCCGTATTGCCCGCCGCCGCGCCGGGTGATCAAGCACCGCCACATCCCGCTCCCGGCGGTTCACGTCAGCTTCGGCTTCGGACATCATCATCGCCGCAGCCATCGCCACTGAGGAAACAACAGCTACGAAATCGAACGGCCTCGATCGCGCAGAGCGGTCGGGGCCGATTTCGTTTCATCACTGAACCAGCACTTTCTCGATCAATCGATACGCCTGCTCGCGAACTTCGGCGGGGAAGAGATGCCCGCAGTCGGGATGCGTCACCTGAAGATTCTCGCGCTCGCCAAGGAGGTTATACACCGGCTGCGCGGAACGCCCTATTGCCTCGACGCTGCGCCACTTGAAGTTGGAATCCCCCAGCGGCGCGCTGATGAAACAGGTTCTCGGCGCGATGGCTCCGATGATTTCCGCGAAGTCGAACGGAAGACCGTCCAGTTTCCCGGCGAAGCCAAGCAACCTTGGCATGTAGCGTTCCTGGCACCAGCCGCGCTCAGGCTTCCACACGCCAGGATCACCGCCGTAGTAATCGACAAAGGAATCCAGCCCGCAACTGCTCACTACGACGCGGATGCGAACGTCAAAGGCGGCAGTGAAGATTCCGTTGTGCCCGCCCAGCGAGTGGCCGATCGCTCCGAAACCGTTTGTCTGTACGAACGGCAGCGTCTCCAGATAGTCGAGACCGCGTATGTTATCCCAGATCGATTTCATCGTGCCGCTTGCGTAGCCGAGGGATTTCACATCCGGCCAATACTCTGCCAGCATGGTATACGGCGGAGCCAGCACCACAAACCCGCGCTTCACCAGGGCCACGCCATACTCGTCATCCGGGCTCTTGCCGAGCCCGACGACAACTTTCTGTCCAGCAGGATGTGTCTGATGCAGCGCGAGCACCGCCGGGTAACTCACTCCGCTCACAAGCGCCTTCTTCGGAACCAGCAGATACGCGGGCACCCGCGCCCCGGGTTCAGCAGAGTAAGTCACGCGGCGGCGAACGTAGTCGCCACAATCATCCTCCTCGATCACCGCAGGCTCCAAGGGGCAGCGCTTCTCGCGTCCCGGCAACGGCCCCATGACTTGTTGCATCCCTTCCAGAATTTCCGCACGACGCCGCTGCCAGTCGGCGATCGTTTTCACGGGAGCGACCGCGCCGCTCGCAGAGCGGAACATCATCAGGTTCGTTCGCGGCAGGCGTGTTGGCGGTAAGGATTCCCCGGCGGCGACAGCAACCGACGCGAGTCCGTGAAGCGTGGCAAGCATGGGCGCGAACCAGCGCGTGCAAGTGAGGAGCATGACGCGAATTGATCCACGCCTCTCGATCGTCGGCCAGTTCTACTTTCAGGCACGAGCGTCTTGAATTCAGACATGCCCTGAGCAACGAGACATTCGAACGGCGGCAAACCCGCCCAATCCCCACGAATTCCGCTTGGCACCTCGATAGCTAAAACGTCCCCGCTCACCGGACTGATGCAGACCGGGAGCGGGACGTTCCATGAAGAAGCAAACTCAAGGCTCACACTCCGGCGCAACGGTGCTGGCATTCGCGATGGTCGGCGCGCTCGCGCTGCTTGTGATCGAAAACCTGCCCACTCTGTCCACGAGTCCGAGTCCGGCCCGCGCACAGGAGCCGTTCCGCACTTCGCAACCGCAGGTGCCGAGCGGAAGTCCGCCAACCGCTCCCCTGCCCTCTCCCGCTTCCACCAACCCGTCAGTCCCACCAACAACTCCAGCCGACACCGGCGTTCCAACCGCGCTCGCAGCACCCGAAGCGCTCTGGAGTGTGCCGGCGCGCGAGCCCCAGTTCGCGGCCTTCCAGCGCTGGACCGCACGCTACCTGAACGCCGACGCGACGACGAAGCCAGCTCTGGAATCCGAAGGCGTCCAGCTTGCCACCGCGCGCCGTGAAGCGCTCCATGAAGTCATCAGCAACGACCCGGAACGCGCCATCGCGCTGGCCGTCCCGTATGGTGTCGCGCGCGAGTTGCCGGAGGCGGTGCGCTCCCTGATGGAGACGCGCGTCAACGGCCGCGGATCCATCGACGTCTTTGGCGCGATGGCACGACAAGGAAGCGCGCTGCAAGGACGACCCGTATTTCGCAAGGCGACCATCGGCGACCAAACCTTCGACGCATTCGTTTACGGCCAGCGACTCGCACACCGGACGCGCAGCGATGTTCGCATCAATGGCGTCGCGCTCGACAACCAACTCGCCGTCAGTGAAAGCCCGCTCCGCGTTCTCGACACGACTGAAACAGCGGAACGCCTCCCAGCGGCCTCTGACAGCGTGTGCTCGGTCTCCGGGAATCCTGCGGCGGAAAACGGCACTCCACTCGCAGCGGCTTCGGGCGATGAAACCTTCGTGCTCTGCGGTCCCTCGCACGTTCTGAGATTGAGCGCGCAGTTGAGCGAAGCCGAGGATCTCGCGGCCAATGGCAGTTCCGGTTCGCTCGCTGCAAGCACCGAAACCGAGGGCACGAAGAAACTCATTTTGATCCGCGTTGATTTTTCAGATCTCCCCGGAGAGCCGTTCACCGGCACGGCGGGTACGAACCTCGTCAACGGACTCGACAGCTTTTACGGCGAGATGAGTTATGGCCGCAGCCGCTTCCACCCGTGCGGCAGCGGCTCGGCGGTCACCCCGACCTTGCGCATGCCGCAAACGACCACCTACTACACGGCAGTGAATCAAAACCGATTTCTGAATTTGCGCAACGACGCACGCGCCGCGGCGATCGCAGCGGGCTACAGCCTGGGCAACTTCGACTACGACATCATCTGCTACAGCGATCTAGCCGGCTTTTACTGGAGTGGGCTGGGATACGTAGGCGCCCCGGGTTCGTGGCTCAACGGAAGTTTCAGCGTGGGCGTCGCAGGCCACGAGCTCGGCCACAACTACAGCCTCGACCACGCGAGCTTCTGGGACACCAGCGGCACCAGCGTCCTCGGCGGTGGCACGAACACAACGCGAAGCATCGAGTACGGCGACAACCAGGACACCATGGGCTCGGCCAACGCCGGCTCGTATCACTTCAATGTCCGCAATAAGCATCTGTTGAATTGGATTCGCACCAACGAGGTGCTGACCGCCACGAACAGCGGCACGTATCGCATCTTCCCGCATGACGACGCAACGGTGACCGGTGCACGGGCGTTGAAGGTCGCGCGCGGCGCGTCGTCCAACTACTGGGTCGAGTTCCGGCAGAAGTTCACCTCGAACAAATGGCTGATGAGCGGAGCGGGCATCCGCATGGCCCCAGTTTGGAACGACTACACTCAACTCCTCGACATGACGCCCGGCTCGACTGACGGGAAGAACGACGCTCCGCTCGTCGTCGGGCGGACCTTCTCGGACTTCACATCGGGCGTTCACATCACGACCTTGCGCAAGGGCGGCACCACGCCGGAGTCGCTCGACATCGTGGTGAACCTCGGGTCCTTCATCGGCAACCAAGAGCCCACCCTCGCGCTGAACGCGCCGACACTCACCGCCGGCACCGGCGTCACGCTGACATTCACCGCCGTCGCCACCGACCCGGATGGCGATCCTCTCGCGTATCACTGGGATTTTGGCGATAGCGCGCTCGGCACCAACGGCGCAGTCGCCGGGAAGAGTTGGTCGAGCGCCGGCGAATACGTCGTGCGCTGTGTCGCCAGTGACATGAAGGGCCGCACCGCGAGCGACTCCGTCGTCGTGACCATCGGCACGCCCAGCACCTACAGTGTCCGCGGAACAATCACAGCCGATGGCAATCCTGTGCAAAGCGTCCGCGTGACGGCAGGACCGTTCCATTCCGCCTACACCGACAGCGACGGCACCTACATCATCACAGGCGTCAGTCCCGGCACGTATCAGATGGGTGCAAGCCACCCGGACTTCGATTCGTTCACCGCGTCCGGCTTCGCGAACCCTGTAACGGTGGGACCGAGCCGGACAGGAATCGACTTCACCGGCGAAGGCGGCGAAACCGGCGGCGGCTCTGTCGCGCTGACCGCGCCGACTTCGAGCGCCACCTATACCGCGCCCGCCACCGTGGTGATGCAGGCCGCCGCCACAGCCACACCGGGTCAAGGAGTCCAGCGCGTCGATTTCTATCGGGGCTCGACCAAGCTCGGGGAAGATTCGATCCCGCCGTATTCCTACACATGGACGGCCGCGCCCGCCGGAAGCTACGCGCTGACCGCCCGCTCCTATGACTCAGGTGGATTCACCGCGACGTCCGCGCCTGTGAACATCACCGTGAATCCAGTCTCCCCCACGATCACCAGCCAGCCGCAAAGCAAGAGCGTCGATGCCGGTGACAACGTCACGTTCTCCGTGAGCGTGTCCGGCTCCGCGCCGTTCACCTATCGCTGGCGACGCAACGGCACGAACCTCCCCGGTGCTGTCAGTTCTTCGCTCGCATTGAACAACGTCCAGCCGAACCAGGCCGGCGGATACTCCGTCGTCGTCACCAACGCCGCTGGCACCGTGACCAGTTCCACCGCGAATCTCACCGTGATATGCAACTACACGTTGTCCACCAATCAAGCGGCCTTCGGATCTTCCGGCGGCTCTGGCAGCGTGAGTGTCACTACGGCCGGTAGTTGTGATTGGGATGTTACCGACGTGCCTTCGTGGATCACGATCAACTCCGGCGAGACAGGCACCGGAAACGGCATGGTCAATTTCTCGGTCGCCCCGAACACCAACGCCAGCAGCCGCATCGTGACGCTCCACATCGACGCAGCCAACTTCGTCATCAGTCAGGGCGCGCCCGACCTCACGCGGCCCACTGTCGCGTTCTCCTCGCCGTCCTCCAGCGCCACCCTCACCAGCGCGGTCGTCACCGTCACCGGCACCGCGCGCGACAACGACAATGTCGCCCGCGTGGACATTGCCCTGGGCGAAGCGGATTTCGAAGAGGCGACCGGGACCGAAGACTGGACAAGCTCCGTCACCTTGCAGCCGGGGACGAATATAGTGCGCGTGCGCAGCGTGGATTTGTCCGGGAACATCTCGCTCACCAACACCCGCGCATTGTTCTGCGCCGTCCCAAGTTCACTTAGCCTTGTGGTCACCGGCTCGGGCGCAGTCAGCGGCGCGACCAACGGGCAGGCGTTCCCCATCGGCAAGGCCTGCAAGCTCACCGCCGTGCCTCAGGCCGGATACGTCTTCTCGAACTGGTCCGGCCAAATCTCCAGCCAGTCACCGTCGCTGACCTTCCTGATGCGGTCGAACCTCCACCTTGAGGCGAACTTCGTCACCAATCCGTTCAGCGCGAGCAAGGGAGTCTTCAACGGCTTGTTCCACGAGGACGATCAAGTGCGCCTCGGCCACTCGGGCTCGTTCACTTTCACGCTCGCTGACAAGGGCACCTACTCGGGCTGGGTTCAGATTGGAACGCGCAAGACCAAGGCCAGCGGCCGGCTCAATCTCGAAGGCCGCGCCACGAATGTCGTGAACCGCCCCGGGACCAACGCGCTCACCATCACCTGGGCCGTGGCGCTCGACGGATCGGATCAGATCACGGGAACCATCAGCGACGGGACATGGATGGCGACACTGCTCGGTGACCGGGCAACGTTCAGCAAGGTCAACCCTGCGGACTTCGCCGGCCCGCACACGTTCCTGATCCTCGGCACGCCGGGCGGCGGACTAGCCCCGGAAGGCGACAGCTTCGGCACCGTATCGGTCGATGCCTCCGGCGTGGTGAAACTGAAAGGCACCCTTGCCGACAAGACTCCGGTTAACGCCCGAGCCCCGCTGTCGAAGCACGGCCAGTGGCCGCTCTACATTCCGCTCTACGCCGGCAAAGGCGCACTGCTCGGCTGGGTGAATTTCACCAACCAGCCCACGACCGATCTCGAAGGCCTGTTGAGCTGGATTAAACCGGCGATTCCCGGCACCGCGCTGTTCCCGGACGGATTCGACAGCGACTCCGCCCTGATCGGTTCCCGCTACCGGCCGCCCTCGGGCGAGACGAACCGGCTGCTCTCCTTGAGCAACGCCGTGGTCACCGTGAGCGGAGGGAACCTGCCGGCCGCCTACACGAACGACGTCTTAATCGGAGCCAGCGGCAAGCTGACCAACGCCGGGCCGGATCGAATCGTCTGGTCGTTTGTGCCTTCGTCCGGACTGTTCAACGGAAGCTTTACTCCGGCAGGCGGCACCAAGGCCGTGCCCTTCCACGGAGCGGCGTTGCAGAAGGCGGGCATCGCCGGCGGCTTCTTCCTCGGCACCAACCGCAGCGGTCGCATCGCCCTGGAACCGCCCCCCGTCAGCGCAGCGCAACCCTGACGCACATGCTCTCACCCCTCTTCATCCTCCAACCCCTCGCGTTTCTTGCGAGTCTGCTTGCTCGTCGAAGCAAATTGAACTCCGCGCGCCCGGCACACCGTCTATCGACAAATGGCGTACCGCAGTGGCAAGACCACGACTGAAAGCAAACTCCTGCCTTCAGAACGATCTCTCCACCCTCCCAAGTGATTCTACGCGGAGAAGGCGGCTGTGTGCCAACCGGAGCGGGCTGCAGTGCCGCTCGAGACTCGACCTAGCCGTGGCTCGCGGCTAGTTTTGGCGCGTGCCCATTCCCCAGTCCAACCCGCTCACACACGGAGCGACTGCCACATTCCAAACCACGCATTGGTCGGTCGTGTTGCAGGCAGCGGGCGGGGATTCCTCGTTGGCCGCATTGGAGACCCTCTGCCGTTCCTATTGGTATCCCTTGTATGCCTTCGTCCGCAGGCAAGGTCACAACGCCGCTGATGCGGAGGATCTGACCCAGGGTTTTTTCGAACTCCTTCTGGCCAAGCGCTACCTCGATGACGTGGATCGGGACAAGGGCCGCTTTCGCTCGTTCCTGCTCGCCTCAATGAAGCACTTCATCGCCAACGAATGGAAGAAGGCCAACCGCCAGAAGCGCGGCGGTTGCGGCAGGACCATCTCGTTTGATGCCATGGCGGCGGAGAGCCTGTTCCGCCATGAACCCGCCGTGGAGTCCAGCGCCGAGCAAGCCTTCGACCGCCGCTGGGCGCGGGCCATTCTCGACCTCGTGATGCAACGACTGCGCTCGGAGTTCGAGCAGTCGGGCAGAGCCGACCGGTTCGAGTCGCTGAGTGCGCTGTTGTTTGCGGAACCGCCAGCCGGCGAATACGCCCACTTGGCGGAACTGTGGAAGGTGACGGAGAGCGGCGTGCGCTCCAGCGTGCAACGCACCCGGCAACGTTACGCCGCGCTCTTCCGGGAGGAAATCGCCAACACGGTGTCGGACCCGCAAGATGTGGACGGCGAGATGGCCTACTTGTTGACCGCGCTGAGAGTCTGAGACAACGGCCGATTTTTGTTTCTGTACCGGGCAGCGAATGGACAACCAACGAACATGCACTGATTGCGGCGCGCTGTTGACGGCGACGGACGCGCAACCGCTTTGTCCGGCGTGCATCTTTCGGCGCTTGTCCAGCAGTGGCTCCACCATGCTTCTGGATAACGGGCCGACGCTCTTCTCCGTTCCGGGTGCCAAACTTGGCAGCGAATCGGACACCGACTTTTACGCCGAGTACGAACTGCTCGGCGAGATTGGCCGGGGCGGCATGGGAGTCATCTACAAAGCCTTCCAACCTGAACTCAACCGCACCGTGGCCTTGAAGGTCATCCACAGCGTCAGCCATGGCGGTGCGGCGGCTCGGAAACGGTTCGAAGCCGAGGTCAAGGTGGCCGCCCGCTTGAGCCACCCAAACATTGTGCCCGTCTTTGACGTGGGCGTGATGGACGGTTGCCCGAGCTTCAGCATGGAGTTCTTTTCCGGCGGCACGCTGGCCCAGTTGCTGGCCCGGCAGGTCGTCCCGATTGACGAGGGTGTCGCGCTTCTCATCAAGGTTGCCCGCGCCGTCTTTTTCGCCCACCAGCGGGGCGTTCTCCACCGCGACCTCAAGCCTGCCAACATTCTGCTGGATGCCCAGGGCGAACCGCACGTGGCGGACTTCGGACTCGCCAAGGAACTCGATTCCCAGGGCGAACTGACCCGGCCCGGTGCCGTCCTCGGTTCGCCGAACTACATGTCGCCCGAGCAGGCGGCCGGCAAATCCGAATCGCTCACCGTGGCGACGGACATCTACAGCCTTGGCGCGATGCTCTATGAATTGCTCACCCGACGCCCCCCGTTCCAGGCCGCGACGCCCTTGGAAACGATGCGCCAAGTCGTGGAGCAGGATCCGCCACGGCCCGGCGCGGTCGTCCCCGGAATCGATCGCGATCTCGAAACCATCTGCCTGAAGTGCCTCGACAAGGATCCCACGCGGCGTTACTCGACCGCGGGCGATTTTGCCGCGGACCTCGAACGCTGGCTGCGGCACGAACCGATTCAGGCCAGACCGGGCACGGGGGTTGAGCGACTGCTGAAATGGGCGCGCCGTCGTCCGGCCCTTGCGGCGTCGATCGTCATGCTGCACTTCGTCTTCGCCGCCGGTATCGCCGGGGTCCTCTGGCAGTGGCGTCAGGCCGAGTTCGCGCGGCGAAACGAAGCACAGCAACTGCGGCGGGCCGAGGTGGCGCTGGCACGATCCTCCATCGCGCTGGCGGAATCGGCGATTCGGGACGGCAACGGCCCGGAGGCCCGGGCTGCCTTGGCCAGTGTGCCTGCCGAGTGGCGCGACGGAACCTGGAATTATCTCATTGGAGAATCCGACACATCGCGTTCGCTGGCCTCCATCGGGCTTGGGGAAGTGGAGGATCTCGCCGCCGATCCGAGCCGGCCTTCGGTCTTCGCCGCCACGGAGCGGGGCGGGAAGGTGGTCATCTTCAATGTGCGGGACGGATCTCGCCTAATGGAGATCGCCCCAGGATTCGAGCGCGCGAGTTCCGATGCGTCCAGCCGCCTCGCCATCCGGAGCGACG
>SXGS01754135.1_pt1 | contig 11474 bp, 4 predicted proteins | sample 3174681 | NCBI WGS metagenome assembly SXGS01 (sample SAMN11356861, study PRJNA531348) | freshwater metagenome | isolation source: freshwater sample F1-80 | place: China: Fuxian Lake, Yuxi | collected 2017-12-25 | reverse complement strand
CTCCGCCGCGGCGAGCAGGCCGAACCGGAGAAACGCTTCGAGCACGCCGGCCGGCCAGCGCGACACTTCCGCCGCGCCGAACATCGGGTCAGGCCGCTCGGCTCTCGTCAGCAGTGCCGTCATCGGGTTCGGGTTCGTCGCCGGTCTCGTCATTGAGAATCCCCCACTGGCGCAGGCACCACTCGCCGGCCTCGCGCTGGTCGTGCGACAGGCTCTTCAGGTTGCAGGCGTCCGGGAACGACACGTCGAACGTGAGCGGGCGCGCGCGGTCCTCGCCCGGCGGGACGTACACGACGGTGAACGTGACCAGGTTGACGAGCAGCTCGTCGCGCGGGAACCGGGCAACCGGGAAGTGGTCGTCGATCATGTCGTACACGTCGCCGGCTCGGGTCGGGTTCGCCTCCAGCGTCACCCGCCGCGCCAGGTCCTCGTGCGAGAGCACGCGCAGCTTGCGGATGGTCGCGGCCATGATGCCGCGGGCCGGGTCGGTGGCGAGCGGGAACCGGCGGTCGATCAGGCCGTCGAGCTGGTACGAGCGCCGGCCGGGTGCGGTAAACGGCGCGGCGGTGTGGAGGACGTGCTCGCAGAACCGGTCCCGCAGGGCCGCGCGCCAGCGCCGGTCGCCGCGGGCGTACAGGTCGAGGGTGCCGGCGCACGGGGTGTACACGTACACGACCTCGAACGCGGGCCGGAGCGGGGCGCGGACCAGGGTGCCGCGCGGGTTGTGGGCGGTGTGGGTCTGGGTGTAGTCGTCCAGGTACAGGAACACGAACAGGCCCCCGTCGCGCTCGTAGTGCTCGACGGAACACTGGTGCCCGCGGCCCTGCTCGCGGTACAGGGCGGCGACCGACGTGCGCAGCTCCTGGAGGGCGCGCGGGGTGGCGTCGTAGGGGCGGTCGCCGAACCCGGTGGTCAGGTTCCAGAACCGGCCGACGGGCGAGGCCGCGGCCAGGAGCTGGCGGGCGGTGTGGAACGCGGGGGCGTGGTGGATCAGTACCCACAGGGCTTTGGCGTGGTGCCCCTCGACGGGGGCGAGCGGGTCGGCGATGTCGTGGCCCCGGTGCAGGGCCTCGGCGATCATCCCGCGGACCCCGACTTCGGACGCCCTGTCGTGAACGTGCCGGAGCATCAGCTCGACGGTCTCCCGCGCCCCGGCGGGCAGGCCGCACCACGCCTGATAGAGGGCGCTGGTGTCGCCGTCCACGAGCGCGGCCCAGGCCGGGCCGGTGGGGACGTGGGCCTGGGCGAGGAAGGCGTGTACGAGGCCGAGCGGGAGCTGTCGGAGCACGGCCTTCGGAGCGTACTGGCGCGCCACGTCGGTCCCTCCACGGAGGAAAGTATCTACCGACGTACATGATAGTGTACTAATTGATCTATCGCCACCCCTTTCTGCTCGTTTGTCCTCTCGGCCCCTCACGGCCCCTCGGCCGTCCGCTGAGCGTGCGCCCAGGTACCGGCGTTTGCTGGCGCTGGGTCGCACTCGGTCGCACGCGAAGCCGCGGAGGTTCACGCCGCGGGCGCGGCGATCACATTCACCTGCTTCTTGGCGATGTTGACTTGAAGTGCGGGCACGGCGAGCTTGCGAACCAGCGCGAGCGTCTTGACGGCGGCCAGGAAGCGGCGGTTGGTCGCGTCCATGCGGCGCTGGTAGAAGTCGAGCAGCTTGTAGGTCGCATCCTTCTGACCGCGGCCGGCGCGCAGCTCGGCGTCTTGCACTTGCAGCCAGCACGCGACCACGCGCTCGACGAGTACGCGCTCCACCGGCGTCGGGTTCTCGCCCAGCAGTTCGGCGCGCAGTTGGTTCAGCTTCGCCTGCATCGCTTCGCGGAAGCCCACGTCCTTCCCGCCCAGGCCGCTCACGAAGGAGTCGATCACCTGTTGCGCCAGGTTCCCGCCGAAGATGGGGATCAGGGACGGGTTCTGGAGCATCTTCCGCACGACGGGCACGGTGCTCTCGTCGCCCGCGACAGTGCGGTTCAGCAGCGCGCGCACGTCCGCGATTGAGGTGGGCACGGTCACGTCGTTGGCGGGGAGCTGTTTGGCGGGTTCAGCCACGGCGCTTCCTCCACTCGCCGCGGTGGTGCTGGGCGTACCCAGCCGCGGCGAGTGCGGCGCGTGCCAGGAGGTCGGCCAGTTCGTTCAGGACCGCGAGCGGAGCGTCGAGCGCGTCCAGCTCGTCCCGTTCGGCGTTGAAGGCGGCCCGTTCGTTGTCGCGCGTCTGACGTTCCAGGGCGTCGAGTCGTGCGGCCAGTTCGCCGACCCGCCCGCCGCCGACGTACTCGCGGACCACGCGACCGTTCACGCGGCGCGAGCGCGTGTAGTACCGCCCGTCTTTGTCCCATCCCATTCTGTTACACCCGTGCGCGTGCCCCGGATCGGGGCCACCAGAATTGTACCCTGTGGGGGTGCCTGCGCAAGGCGAGTGCCACCGGTGTTCGACGGCGACCAGTTCCCCGAAGTCGGCGTGTCGTCCGTGCCCACCCACTCGCTCGTCACCCGACCCAGCCCGTCGCGCTCGGTCCGCGTGACCGTCCCCAGCGGCGTCTGCACCCGCTTCACCGCGCCGTGGTTGTCGTACTGGTACCGGGTCCGGTAGAAGTGCGTGTTCTCCGTGCCCAGCGTGGTGGAGGTCGAGTACGCCAGCCCCGACAGGTCGAAGTACACGTCCGATGGATCCATCAGATACAGTCCAAAATCAACGATTCCCGCCACGCACCCCGCCATTAGATTGGAGTAAAGCCGCCACATCTCTATTGTGATTCCGTAACGCAATGTCAAGGGGCGTTTCGCCTTTAAGAGTGGTAGCGTTGATGTCGACTCCTGCTTTCAATAGTACACGAGCTGTATCCGAATGCCCTCGCAGGGCGGCGATGTGTAGAGCGCTCCAGCGACCATCTTCTGTAGCCACCGTATCCCATGTGCTATGAATATTAGCGCCTCTTCCAACTAATCCCACTAATACTTCGACGTTGCCTTCCCAGGCTGCTGTCAGGAATGGGGTCAGTCCCAAGCGATTTCGTTGTTCCAGTCGTGCCGGATTCCGATCAATGATCCTATTGACCTCAACGAGATCGTTCCGCTTTACCGCACCATGAATTCGCTCCCGATCAAACACCAAATAAATCACCCCGGCAAGCGCGGTGAAAAGAGAGACGCCAATGATCAATAAGATCACGAGAGATGGCAAGTTCGCCCGTGTGCAGAGCTGTCGAAATGTACGGTTCATAAAAACCACTCGTTCTCCCTTGCAGTTGAATTCGACGGAGCAGATTCCCGTTAGGATCGGACGACACCGTCGTAATGTCAACGATAGCTGAAGACGACGAGAATTATCGATACTCGCGCTTAATGTAGTCGTGAATCAGCGAGGGGGCAGATACTGGTCGAGCCGGAGTCCAGGCGCATCTGGAACAGGGGGACGCAGGCACTTCGGGTATTTTTCGAGCAGGTGCTCTGGAATGTTCTTCACAAGCGGGTGCGGCGGCGAAGGCGGTGGCGGGCACTTCTTGCCCAGTTCATGAGGCAACTTCTTGATCAACCCGGTAGCTGTGAAGCCGAGCCCACCCCCCGCTCCGAAACCGATGCCAACACGCCCACCGTTGGTATCGCCATTCTTGACGTCGCGATCGAACCCTACTGTTACCGGTCCTTTTGCACCGACTTCACCGCTCAGCGTGACGGCGTCGAGGTATTGCGGGAGAGTGCCGCTGTAAATGCCCAACTCAATCCCGATTCCGCCGCCGACACCAACGCGCGCGTTTGCTGCCAGGAAGTATCCGTAGTTCCCACAGTCATCCCAGGCATAGATCACTGATGTCCCACCGCCCACCCCAAATATAAACATCCAACCGACACTGACAGCCCGCACAACCAAGCCCGTTGGATCGACGTGGTTGACCGTGTTATTGCTCATCGCGCGGTAGAGCACCATGTCGCCCGCGGTGTAGCGGATCGGGTCCATCGTGACCCAGACGCCGAGCGTCGGCGAGTACCCCGGCCGACCGCGCGACACGTTCAGCCCGCTTGTCGCGTCGAAGAACATCCCTTGGAAACCGTGCGCGAACGCATACGCGCTGGTGCCGATGGTGCTCCAACTGGCGTTCATCACGGTCTGCGCGCCGAACGGGTCGTAGGCATAGCGCTCGACTACCGCGCCGCTGGTGTCCAGTAGGGCCGTTACGTTCCAGTTGGCATCCTGCACCGCGTACAGCCTTTCATCAAGGCTGCCGTCGGCGTTGGTGTCGCGGTCGCGCAGGACCATTGCATCGACGTACACGGGCGACCATACGTAGCGCCGGTCGGTGACGCCGGCCACGGCTTCGGTCAGCACCTGCCAGTTCGCCGAGTAGTACAGGTCGCGGGTGGTGCCGCCGGCGGTCTCGGTCACGCGGCGGTTGAGCGCGTCGTACCCATACGTCTTGAGCGTGGTGCCGCCGGAGTTCTTCACCACCACGAGGCGGTTCCAGGCGTCGTAGCCGAACTGCTTGCCGGTCTCGTCGCCGGTCATGTTCCCGTTGGCGTCGTAGGTCGGCGTCGTCGCCCCGCTGATCGCGGTGATCTCGTTCTGCTTGTTCGCGGTGCGCGTCGCGGGCGAGCCACCGTTGGTGGTCACGCTGTCGAAGTTGCCCAGCGCGTCGTAGTCCCAATCGATGGTGTGCGCGCCGCGCGTGAAGTCGAGCAGTTGGTTCAGGCCGTCGTAGGTGTAGGCCTCGTCGAACGACGCGTTCACCACGTTGGTGCGCGTGAGCCGGTTGCTCGCGGCGTCGTAGGTGTGCTGCGTGCGCTCGCGCGCGGTGCCCGAACTGGCGACCGCCCACCGCTGATCGGCCACGCGGCCGAACCGGTCGAGGCCGATGTACTTGTCGCCGGCGTCGGCGTTCGATTCGCCGGTGCGCTTGATGAACGTCTGGTCCACGTCCGGCTGCGGGTGCGCCCGCCGGACCACCAAGCCCACACCGAGGTAGTCGTAGCTTTCCAACGTGTTGCCCGAATCGCTGAGCGAGGACAGGCGACTGATTTCCCCATTCAACCCGGCCGCGTAGTTGTACGTCAACACGTATCCGTCGGGATACGTGATGCTCGTCAGCCGCGAGTGATTCGCGCCGGACGGCATCTCGCTGTAGGCGTACTCCACTTTCGGCGAGGTCGAGGTGTTCACCGCGCCGCCGTGGGCCTGCCATTCCGTGATGAGTTGCCCCAGGCCGTTGAACGCCCGCTGTACCTGATTCACGATGTTGCCGCTGCTGGCCGCGTCGTAGCTGGTGATGAGGTAGGCGTTGCCCTGTGCGTCATACGCGGTCTCGATGCGCCGGACGCTGCCATCGACCCCGCTGCCGAGCGTTGTCACCGCGTCGCTCACCACCCGGCCCAGCACGTCATAGGTCAGCGTGTGGACGGTGCCGTTGCGGTCTGTGACCGTGAGCGCCTGACCCAGCGCGTTCACCGTCGTCGTCTCCTGCTGCCCGCTGCTGGCCGCGCCGGTCGTCGGGTCCGGCCACTTGGTCGCGCCCGCCACGTCGTTCGAGGTCAGCGCGCTGCCGGTGCCGGTCGTCACCCCGTACCCGTACTCGGTCGTCTGGCCCCCGCCGCCGGTCAGCTTCGCGGTCAGGCTCACCAGCCCGGCCGCGTTGTGAACGTACTCTACCGTCTTGTCGTCGCCGTCGCTCACCGTCCCGTTCACGTAGTTCTCGACCGTCTTCGTCGTCCGCCCCAGCGCGTCGTACTCGGTGCGGTGAACCCGGCCCATCGGGTCGGTCGTCTCGAACACCCGGCCCGCCGCGTCGTACGCGGTCAGCGCCACCAGCACCGTGCTCGAAGCGGTCGGCACGGTGCCCGGCCGCGTCCACGCGCTGCCGCCGTTGGTGCCCACGTTGACGCTCGCGGTCACGCGGTCGGCCTTGTCGAAGTACTGCGCCATATAGCTGACCCGCGCCGCGACCCCGCTCGACGGCGTGCCCAGCGCGCCGGTGCCGGTGGCGTCGTGGAACCGCGCCCGCGTCAGCGCCGACAGCACGTTCCCGCTGGCGTCGTAGGTCGGCTCGGACTGTTCGAGCACGGTGTCGCCGGTCACGTCGTCCGCGTCCCCGTACCCGCTGTCCCCGCCGCCGTCCGTCGTGTAACTGATGCTCACCCGGCCCGCGCCGTCGAACGTCGCCTTCTGCACCACCCCGCCCGGCGCGCTCGTCTTCACCGCGTTGCCGCGTGCGTCGTACCAGTTGTTCGTCGCCAGCGTGTACGAGCCGACGCTGCCGCTCGACGGGTCCACACTGTGCATCTCGCTCTTGTACGCCCGGCCCAACTCGTCGAAGCTGGTCGCGCTCTGGGCGCGCAGCTTCGCGGACGTGCCGCCCGGCAAGCTCAGCGCGCCGGCGCTGATGCTCGGCGTCACCCCGTCGCCGTCGTAAGCCTGCGTCTGCGTCACCCGCCCCAAGTTGTCGAACGTGTACGTCACCAGCGGCCGGTTCACCCCGGTCCCCTCGCTCCCCTCCACCCCGCCCTTGACCGCGACCGCCCGGTTCCGCCAGTCGAACCACGTCTGCGTCACCCGGTCCGCCGCACCGCCGCCGGGGAACTGCGTCGCCTCGGTCCGGTTGTTGTCCCCGATCCCGCCGCCGTCGTACTCGTACTCCGCCACCTTCACGAGGTTCGTGCCCCCCGTGTTCGCCGGCGACCAGTTCCCCGATGTCGGCGTGTCGTCCGTGCCCACCCACTCGCTCGCCACCCGCCCCAGCCCGTCGCGCTCGGTGCGCGTGATCGTCCCCAGCGGCGTCTGCACCCGCTTCACCTGCCCGTGGTTGTCGTACTGGTACCGCGTCCGGTAGAAGTGCGTGTTCTCCGTCCCCAAACTCGTCGAGGTCGAGTACGTCAGCCCCGACAGGTTGAAGTACACGTCCGCGTCCGTCACCTGACCGGCCGCGTTCCGGTAACTCCGCGCCAGCGACTGCACGCCCCCGATGCTCTCGGCCCCGGTCGGCCGCCCGCCGCTGACGCCGGGCGTGGCGCTCATGGTCAGCGTCTCGGAGTACCCGCCGGCCCGGTCCTCGCGGCTCACCGTGGTCGGCCCGGTCGCGGTGTTGCTGGTCGCGTCCCACCCCGCGTAATACCGCACCTCGAACGCCGCGTCGTTGTACACCGTGTAATCCACCCGCCCGTTCGGGTAGGTCGTCTTCGTCGTCCGCCCCAGCGCGTCCACCTCGTAGGTCGTGGTCAGGTGCAGCCAGCCGCCGCCCGGCGTCGTCCACCCCGACGGCAGGTTCGCGAACGTGCCCGTCTGCGTGTGGTCCACATCGGTGATCGCCTTCACCACCGCACCGGTCGCGGTGTCGAACTGGGTGTAATGCAGGAACCCGCCGGCGTCCTTGCGCCACACCCCGCGCCCGTAGCTGTCCGTCACAACGGTCGCGCTGGTCGCGCTGTTCGGCCCGTTCTGCGCGGTCGTCACGGTCGGCAGCGTGGTCGTCACCGACGCGACGTGCGCCGTGCCGCTCGTCCAGGTGTAGGCGTTCGCCGTGGTGATCGCGCCGGTGCCGTTGTCGTTGCGGTACGCCGTCTGCGCCGCGCCGAAGTAGTAGTCCACGCTCGACGCGGTGCGGGCGATGTACGTCTGCGCGAACTGCGGCACTGCCGTGCCCGTCTCGCCCATCTGGATGGCGCTGCTCTTGGTCATCCCCAGTACGTCGCCGGCGCTCGAAGTCGTCGCCGTGGTGGACGTGCCGTAGGCGATGGTCTCGATGAGGCCGTCCGAATCGCGCAGGTACGAGGCGTTGCCGCCGGAGTAGCCCACGAGGTCGGCGTTCGATTCGCTGTACCCGCTGACCGCGGACGGGTTCGCGTGCAGGATCAGTTGCCCGTCGCTCGAATAGCGGTAGTAGTCGATGCTCGGCGACCCTGCCCCGGCCTGCGTGAACGCGACCAGCAGCGGCGCGCCGTTGGCGTTCGTGTACGTCTTGCGGGTGCTGCCGTCGGGCAGCGTCTCGGTCATCCGCGTCGCCCAGGTGTTCACCCCGGCGCTGTTGCCGCTCTGGGCGTAGGCAATCGTGTACGTCCCCTGACCGCCGGAACACACCGAGCAACCCGCCGCGCCGACCACGCTGGTCGTGATCCGCCGATCCGAATCGTATTCGAGCTTGAACGCGGCGTAGGGCGCGGCCTGCCCGTCGGTGGCGCTGTCCACCGACCCGTACCCTGCGGTGATGCGCTCGTACGCGGTGCCGTCGAAGACAAACTTCAGCGCCCCCGCGTACCCGCCGCTCTCGCCGGGCGCGTAGTACCGGTAGTACTGGCGGTCCACGACGTTGTTCGAGGCGTCGTAGGTCGTGGTCGATTTGAGCGCGCCGACGGTGCCGGCCGCGGTGGTCCCGTCGTAATACCCGTACACCACTTTCCGCACGGTCGTCCACGCCCCGGCTCCGACCTTGCGCCGGTGGGTGATGCTGTCGATCAAGCCCGTCATCACGCCCGTCGAGACGTAGGCGTACAGCCACGATTCGATGGTGGTGCCGTCGGTGCGCTGAATCTCGGACACCTTCCCGTCGCCGGTCTCGGTTGTGACTTCCGTTTCCAGCCCGCCCGCGGACACGGTCTTCTTGAACCGCCCCACCTTGTCCGGCGCGACCGACGAGCCGTAGCTGTAGAACACGGTCGCGTTGCCGCCGGCGTCGGTGTAGGTGATCTCGGTCGAACCCACGACGAGCGCGCTGAGCGACAGGTAGCGGGGCACGAACCCGCCGCCGGACGGGTCGAAGTACTCCACGTCGGTGGCCCCGAACGCCACCGCGTAGGCCGTACCCACCTTGCGCACCGACGGGGTGAGGGCGTTGAACCACCCGGACCCGGCCAGCCCGTCGGTCCACGACCCGGCGAGGTTCCCGAACGTCCGCGCCTGCCCCACGAACCCCTCGAACCCGCCCGCCGACAGGTCCGTCAGCGGCGACACATCGAACGACCCGTCCGGGCGCACGCCCGACGGCCCGGTCGCCGGTGGGACGTTGCCGAGCGTGTAGCCCCCGCGGGCGTTCGTGACCGGACCGAGCAGCGCCGGCCCGACCCGCACCACGAACCCGTCCGACGACCCGTGCAGCGCGGGCGCGAACCCGCCCGTCGCCGGGAACCCGCTCGACTGCGTGAACCCGGCCACGAGCGCGTCGCCCTGCGGCGTGACGGCCACCCCGTTGCCTTCGTCCCAACTCGTGTCGCCGACGAACGTGGAATAGATGCCGCCGCCGCTGGAATCGAGCTTGGTCAGGAAGGCGTCGCGCGCCCCGCCGTAGCTCTGGAGCGCGTCGAGGGTCGGGAACCCGCTCGAATCCGTGTACCCGGTGACGTGGGCGTGACCGTTGGCGTCAATCGCGACCGCCGCGGGCGCGTCCCACGAGGTGCCGCTGAGATAGGTGGCGTATTGAACGGTCGCGGACGAGTTCAGTTTCAGGGCGAACCCGTCCCGGTCCATCGACCCACCGGCCGCGGTCGTCTGGAACGCGCCGGTGGTGGTCGTGACCGGTCCGCTATTGTCGGTGTAACCCGACACGAACGCATTCCCGGACCCATCGACGGCGATCCCGGTGCCGGTCGTACTGCCGGACATGATCGACGACGTGGCGACCGCGAACGTGTACGCCGCGACCGTGCCGCCGCTGGTGAGCTTGGTGACGAACGCCCCGCCCCCGGTCCCGAACACGCCCGTCGTGCCCATGAAGTCCGACGATCCCGTGGACCCGGTGAGGTACACCGCGGACGAGTCGAGGGCGACCGCGCGGGCCGCGCTGGTGCTCATCCCCCCGGTGCCGGTCAGCGTGGTGTTGAACACCGCGGCGGACCCGGCCGCGTTGATCTCCAGCACGTACGCGCCGGCCGTGCCGCCGCCGATGACCGTCGAGGTCGTGTAAGCCAGCGCGGCGCTGGTGCTCCCGACCACGAACGCCTGCCCGGACGAGTTCACCGCGACCCCGCGCGCGTCGGCGATGGCGGCGGTCCCGCCCGTCACGTAGGTCGCGTAGCTCACGGTCTGGCCGTCCGGGGTCAGCTTCAGCGCGAACCCGCTGCCCGTGCTCCCGGTGGTGTCCAGCGCTCCCGTGGTGGTGGGGAAGTTGTTGCCGTTGGTGTCGCCGACCACATAGGCCGCGCCGTCCGGCCCGACCGCGATCCCGTACCCGGCGTCGCCCCCGCTGTTGCCGATGTAGGTGACGTACAGGAGGCGCTTGCCGTCGGCCGACAACTTGGCCACCATCACGTCGGAGTCGGCGTTGCCCGGCGCGCCGGTCCACGCGCCCGGCAGGTCGGCGGAGAACGAGTAGCCGGCGAGGTAGGCGTTGCCGGCCGCGTCGGTCGCGACCGCACGCACCCCGTCGTCGGCCGACCCGCCCAGGAAACTGCCCCACACGATGCCGGGGTCGATCACCACCGCCCGGCCGCGGTCGTAGTCGCCCAACGCGAACCCGATCCCGCCGGCGTCGGTGCGCACAAATCGCGCGGTCACTTCCGCGCGCCCGTTCGTCCCGTTCTGGTACGCGACCGGGGCCGACAGCGCAAGGATGCCGTTGGCCGTCTCAACTTCGAGTATCCCGTCTTCGGTGATGCGCGCCGTGCCGCCGTCCACCGCGAGGCGGATCGCACCGGCGTCCGCGCCGGGGTTCACGGTGAAGTCGAACGCCAGCCCGCGCTCGGGGTCGGCGTAGTACGTCGCGTCCACCCCGGCGTAGACGTTCGCGTAATCGACCCGCGCCACGGTGGGCACGTTGGTGGTCTGGTCGGCCGGGTCGGAGCTGCGGACGTAGGCCACCTTCAGGTCCATGTCGCCGCGCCCGGTCGCCGCCGCGTCCGGGTTCGCCCCGTCGAGCCGCAGGCGGATCAGCTCCGCGGTCGGCCCCTCGTCCCCCCGGCCCGGCACCCGCGCCGAAACGGTTACGGCGTCGGGCTGGAGGAAGAGCGTGTACCCGCCGCCGCGGGCCACGAAATCGACCGCTTCGTCCACCTGCCCGACGTTCCGCTCGAAGTAGCCCGGCACCCCGCCCGCGGCCCGCGCGACCGGCGGCGCGCCCTCTGCCGCCCCGTCCGGCCGCTCGTCGCCTTCGACGAGAGTGGAAAACGAATTGCCCGAACCAAGTGAGCCGGCCGCGAACCCGGCCGATTGACCCGCCGCGCTCGATCCGCTCGCGCTGCCGTGCCCGTTCGCGCCGGAGAACCCGGCCGGGAAGAACCCGCCGCTCGCGCCGGTGCCGGAGGAACCGGTCGGGTCCGACGGAACGGACCCGCGCCCGCTCGCGCCTCCCGCACCGTTGCCGTTGGTGTTCGACGAGCGCGTCGCGTTGTCCGCGCCGGATGAGTGGGAGCCGCCCGTGGCATCGAACCCGTTGGACGAACCGGCCCCGGCCCCGATCCCGGTGCCGCGCCCGCCGGAATCGAGCGCGTCGCCCGCCCCACCGCCCGCGCCCCGCGGGTCGTCGTCGCCCGCTCCGAGGATCGCGCCGGCCGCCGCG
>SXGS01155497.1_pt1 | contig 11474 bp, 2 predicted proteins | sample 3174681 | NCBI WGS metagenome assembly SXGS01 (sample SAMN11356861, study PRJNA531348) | freshwater metagenome | isolation source: freshwater sample F1-80 | place: China: Fuxian Lake, Yuxi | collected 2017-12-25 | reverse complement strand
CCGCTTGGCGAACTCGTCTCCCTTGAGATGGGAAAGATTCGCGCCGAGGGACTCGGTGAAGTGCAAGAAGCGGTCGACATCGCAGATTTCGCAGTCGGACTCTCTCGCCAGCTCTACGGCAATGCGATGCACTCCGAGCGCTCACGCCACAGGATGTATGAGCAGTGGCATCCTCTCGGACCGATCGGCATCATCTCTGCCTTCAACTTTCCGTGTGCGGTGTGGGCCTGGAATGCATTCGTTGCCGCGGCATGCGGGGACACATGCATCTGGAAGCCGAGTTTGATGACCCCGCTCGTTGCGATCGCGTCGAACGAAATCGCACGACGTGTCATGCGCGACCAGGATCTCTTTCGCCCCACCGGTCATGATCCGGCCGATGTCTTCTCGCTCATCATCGGCACCGATGTTGAGGTTGGCGAACCGATGATCGCCGATCGCAGGCTTCCACTCATTAGTGCGACTGGGTCATGCCGAATGGGTCGGCGCGTCGCACAGGTCGTTGGCGCGCGCCTTGGGCGAACGCTGCTCGAACTTGGAGGAAACAACGCGATCATCGTGAATGCGGATGCCGACCTTGACCTCGCCACGCGTGCTGTGTTGTTTGGCGCTGTCGGAACGGCTGGACAGCGCTGCACATCGACGCGCCGGCTCTTGGTGCACGAGTCGATCGTCAATCAACTCACTGCACAGCTTGCTCGGTCGTATCAGTCGATTCCCATTGGCGATCCTCTCGACCCCAAGACCTTGATGGGGCCGCTTGTCGATGGAAGGTCGGTCGCAGCGATGCGCAGTGCGATCGAAGCCGCGATCGCGCAAGGATGCACACTCGTGTGCGGAGGAACCATCCCGATTGATCGGCGAAGCAGTGCTGCGGGATTCTTCGTGGAGCCAACCATCCTGCGGGTTCCAGCAGGGTGTACCCCCGCCATCACCCGCGAAGAGACCTTCGCACCGATCCTGTACATCTTTGAGGTCAAATCACTCGACGAAGCGCTCGCGATTCAAAATGGAGTCGACCAGGGACTTTCGAGCGCGATCTTCACTGACAGCGTGCGTGCTGCTGAACAGTTCCTCAGTGCAAGCGGCAGTGACTGTGGCATTGCCAATGTCAACATCGGCACTAGTGGCGCTGAGATTGGTGGAGCGTTCGGCGGCGAGAAAGACACTGGAGGAGGCCGCGAGTCGGGTTCTGACTCGTGGAAGGCGTACATGCGCCGGCAGACGTGCACCATCAACTGGGGTGGCGAACTGCCATTGGCGCAGGGCATCCGTTTCGGAGAGTGACATGCCCCTCGACCGCAATCAACTCGCTCAACGCGCCGCACGTGAATTGCAAGACGGGTTCTACGTCAACCTCGGTATCGGCATCCCAACGCTTGTCGCCAACTTCGTTCCCAGTGGCATGACCGTCTGGCTCCAATCCGAAAATGGAATGCTCGGCATGGGAGCATTTCCGACCGAGGAAGCAGTCGACGCAGATCTCATCAACGCTGGGAAGCAAACCGTGACGGGCGTCAAAGGGCACTCCTTCTTCTCGAGTGCCGAGAGCTTTGGCATGATTCGAGGAGGTCACATCGATCTTGCAATTCTCGGAGCGATGGAGGTCTCACAGGAAGGCGACCTTGCCAACTGGATGATTCCAGGAAAGCTCGTCAAGGGAAGGGGGGGAGCGATGGATCTCGTCGCCGGAGTCAAGCGACGGATCGTCGTCATGGAACACGCTAACAAGCGCGGCGAGGCGAAGGTGATTCCCCACTGCACCCTGCCGCTGACTGGCAAGCGTTCGGTTGACATGCTGATCACTGATCTGTGCGTCATGTCGATGGACCCGGCCCGTCAGCGCTTTGTCCTCACCGAGATTGCGCCAGGCGTGACGGTCGAGGATGTCCGAGCGCGCACCACCGCGGAGTTCTTCGTTTCTCCCTCACTCGCACAGATCGCGCTCTAGCTTCGTGAGCGAGGGCTGGACGCTCCAATAAGCGATCGAAGGCTCGAACCAACACTCTGAATTGACGGAAAAAATTGCGCGGAAGTTGACTTCTTCGCAAGGGAGGGCATGATTCGAGCCTAGGAGTGGTGCCGCTGTGAGGTTTTCTGGGTCGAACTTCCGATGGGTGGATGCATGCTTTCGCGCTTGCGGGGGTGGTGCACTCGCGCTTTCGCTCGCATTCGTGCTTACACCCCCCGCGTGGTCGTTTCAATCCTCAACCGATTGCAATCACAACGGTGTTGCCGACCCGCAAGACCTCGCGAGTGGTGTTTCTCAGGATTGCAACGGGAACGGTGTCCCAGACGAGTGTGAGGACGGAACAATCGCTGCCTCGACGGGTGACATGGGGGCTTTCTATTGGCAGCACCCGGCGGTCGGAGTCCTTCCAGCGATGTTGCCCTCGACCACGCCGGTGGTCATCTCCGTTGCGGCGCGCGGAGACCTCGACGCTCCAACCGAGTTCGTCACTCTGAAGCTGAACGGAGTCTCAATCGGCAACTTCTTCGTCCAGGGCGGTCTCGACTGCGACGAGACACATGTCGCGTCGATCACTCTGTCGACAGCACAGTGGGCGGTTGTGCTCGCGAGTGGTTCGAGCGACGTCGAGGTACGCATCGTCGCATCACCTCTTGTCGACCCCGATTGCGTGAATCCGCCCCGCGATCCGAATCCTGGAACTTCAGAGGTCTCGGTGCGATTTGGCGGTCCGTTCTACGACTGTGATGGCAATGCGAATTCCGACTTGTGCGAAATCGCTGGCGGACGAGCAGATTGCAATCACAACAACAGGCTCGATCAGTGCGAAATCGCGGGGGGACTCGTTCAAGACTGTGACAAGAATGGCATCCCAGATGAGTGCGAACCAGACACTGACGGCGACGGCACGGTCGATGGATGCGATGGTTGCCCAACCGATCCATTCAAAGTTGCTCCAGGAATCTGCGGATGCGGCACACCAGATACCGACACAGACCGCGATGGCACTGCCGATTGCAAGGATGGCTGCCCGAGCGATCCAGCCAAGATCGCTCCAGGCGTGTGTGGATGTGGAGTTGCTGATACCGATAGTGATGGCGACGGAGCTGCAAACTGCATCGACGGCTGCCCGAGCGATCCACTCAAGATTGCACCAGGAATCTGTGGCTGCGGCACCCCAGACACAGACTCCGACAGCGACGGCACGGCCAATTGCAACGACCTCTGTCCGAACGATCCACTGAAGGTTGCACCGGGTCTCTGTGGCTGTGGCGTTGCAGACACCGACAGCGATGGCGATGGGACGCCAGACTGCAACGACAACTGCCCAACGCTTGCGAATCCAGATCAGCGTGACTGCAACGGCAATCTGATCGGTGACCTCTGCGAGGCATTCGATGACTGCAATGGAAACTCCATTCCAGACTCGTGCGACATCGCAACTGGCGGAAGCGCGGACGCCAATGGCGATGGAGACCCCGACGAGTGCGCACTTGATTGCAATGCGAACTCGGTCGTTGATGTCATCGATATCGCCAACGGAACCTCGAACGATTGCAATGAGAATTCGGTCCCCGACGAGTGCGAGGACGCAACGGTTGATGAGTCGACGGGCGACATGGGGCCGTTCTACTGGCAGCACCCCGCCATCGGCATGCTGAAGGGCATGCAGCCTGCGACGACCCCAGTCGTGATTCACGTGAGTGCACGCGGAGACCTCGATGCACCCACCGAGTTCATTACCCTCACACTCAACGGTACGACGATCGGCAACTTCTTTGTGCAGGACGGGCTCGGCTGCGACGAGATCAACGTGGCATCCGTCACGATCGGTTCGACACTGTGGAACTCGATTATCTCGGCGACTTCCCCCGATATCGAAGTGCGGATCATCGCCTCGCCTCTCGTCGACTCCGACTGTGTCGTACCTCCGCGCGACCCACTTCCCGGCAGCTCAGAGGTCTCGGTCGAGTACGGAGGTGTCGATTACGACTGCAACGGAAATGGGATCCCAGATATCTGCGACATCGCCGACGGAGCCCAAGATTGCAACCACAACTCCAAAATCGACCAATGCGAGATTGCTGGTGGACTCGCAGATGATTGCGACAAGAACGGAATTCCTGATGAGTGCGAGAGCGACACCGACGGCGATGGAACAATCGACGCGTGCGACGGATGCCCGATCGATCCGCTGAAGGTTGAACCTGGACAGTGCGGCTGTGGAACACCCGATACCGACTCTGACAATGATGACACGGCAGACTGCCATGACGGATGCCCGAACGATCCACTCAAGATTGCGCCAGGAATCTGCGGATGTGGAACCCCTGACACCGACTCCGACGGCGACGCGACTCCCAACTGCAACGACGGCTGCCCGAACGATCCACTCAAGATCGCTCCAGGAATCTGTGGCTGTGGCACACCAGACACCGACTCTGACGGCGACGGAACGGCCAACTGCAACGACCTCTGCCCGAACGATCCACTCAAGATCGCCCCAGGCATCTGCGGCTGCGGCACACCTGACACTGACTCTGACGGCGACGGAACGGCCAACTGCAACGACGGCTGCCCGAACGATCCACTCAAGATTGCGCCAGGCATCTGTGGCTGCGGCACTCCAGACACCGACTCTGACGGCGACGGAACGGCCAACTGCAACGACCTCTGCCCGAACGATCCACTCAAGATCGCTCCAGGAATCTGTGGCTGTGGCACACCTGACACGGACTCTGACGGGGATGGCACCGCCAACTGCAACGACGGCTGCCCGAACGATCCACTCAAGATCGCCCCAGGCATCTGCGGCTGTGGCACACCCGACACCGACTCTGACGGCGACGGAACGGCCAACTGCAACGACCTCTGCCCGAACGATCCACTCAAGATCGCCCCAGGCATCTGCGGCTGCGGCACACCTGACACTGACTCTGACGCGGATGGTCTCGCCGACTGCCAGGACAACTGCCCTGCTCTGGCGAATCCAGACCAACGTGACTGCAACTCGAACGAAGTCGGTGACGTCTGCGAGGATTTCGATGACTGCAATGGCAACTCGACTCCCGACTCGTGCGATATCTCCAGCGGATTGAGTCACGACACAGACCTCGACGGAGTTCCAGACGAGTGCGCGCTTGATTGCAATCAGAATGGAGTCGTCGATGTCATCGACATCGCCGCTGGAGTTTCAGCCGACTGCAACACCAACACCATCCCCGATGAGTGCGAGGATGACTCGGTCGAACAAACCACTGGAAACATGGGCGGCTGCTACTGGCAGCACCCTGCACTTGGAGTGCTCGCTGGCATGAGGCCTGCCACGACGACGGTCACCGTTCGCGTGACTGTGGTTGGAGACCTCGACGCACCAACTGAGTATGTCACCGTCAAACTCAATAATCGAAGCATCGGCAACCTGTTCTCCCAAGATTCCGCCGATTGCGGCGAATCGAGCACTGCAACAGTCACACTCGGATCAACGTTATGGAATGAGATCGTCGCAGCAGGCAACAGCGACACCATGACGGTGAAACTCGTCGCATCCCAGATGGTCGAGGCTGACTGTTCGATTCCGCCGAGCGATCCGATTGTTGGATACTCGGAAGTCTCTGTCTCGTACGGCGGAGTGCATTACGACTGCAATGGGAATGGAATCGCTGACATCTGCGACATCGCAAGCGGCGCTCCAGATTGCAACGCAAATGGACGACTCGACAGCTGCGAGATCGCAACGGGCAGCGAGCACGACTGCAATCTCAACGCCGTCCCCGATTCGTGCGACATTGCGAGCGGCACGAGTCACGACGTTGATGCAAACGGTGTCCCCGACGACTGCAAGGCGGACTGCAACGGCAATGCGCTTCCAGACGCATGGGAGATTCTCACTGGACTCGTCCCTGACTGCAACGCGAACTCAGTCCCCGATTCGTGCGACATTGCCGACGGCGTCAGCCACGACATCGATCAGGACACGATCCCTGACGAGTGCGCACTTGACTGTAATGCGAACGGTCTGCCCGACCCCTATGAGATCGATCAGCGCTTGGTTCCTGATTGCAATGACAACAAGGTGCCTGACTCGTGCGATATCGCGCAAGGCACGTCAGACGACTGCAATGAGAACTTGACTCCCGACGAGTGCGATATCGCCGGAGGCGACGACGACAAAGATGGCGATGGCGTTCCGGATTCGTGCGAGTATGCAGTCGGTGACTTCAATCTCGATGGGATTATTGGCGCGGTTGACCTCATGATGATTCTGACCGCATGGGGAGCAACAGATCTACCAGTCTTCGACATCAATCAAGACGGCATAGTCAACGCTCCAGACTTGACTTACGTGCTTGCAAACTGGTCGCGGTGACCGGACCGTGGTCTCGCTGGGGTGGTCCGTTCTCACCACTTTGTTTCAATGTAACGCAACTGTTTGCGGATCATTGGTCGTCGGAGGCCGCTGCTTCCTGACTGAAAACTTTCGAAACTTGCAATGATTGTTGGACTCGCACGCCAATTGAAGTAGTCTCAGACAGGGTTTGAATTCTGTGTGGGTTCCGTCGGGTCCGGTTAGTTCACAAAAAGAGGCAAAAATGGCGCATTTTAACTGTACGGGGTCGTGCTTTGCTGTTGTCTTGTCAACTTCGTTCATGGTCGCCTCGGGGGCAATCGCGTCGGGCGACCTCGTGGGAGTCGGAGCTGGAGCGATCTCCAACCCCAATACGCCACCTCATTACGGACAATCGTCGCCACCTGCGGGATTCGACTTCGTTTCGGTCTCGGCGGGAGACGGGCATAGCCTCGGCTTGCGATCCGATGGCAGTGCGACAGGTTGGGGGCGCAACACCGAAGGGCAGTGCCTCGTGCCCAGTGGCGCATTCTCGGCAGTGAGTGCCGGAGGGTTCTTTTCTCTAGGACTCCGTGCAGATGGATCCGTCGTCGGATGGGGATCGAACGGCTCGGGACAGTTGAATGTTCCCGCTGGAACGTACATCCAAGTCTCCGCAGGCGAAGCGCACGCCGCGGGAGTCAAGGTTGGCGGTTCGGTCGTGGCATGGGGCGCAAACTCGTGGGGTCAAACTGCAGCCCAAACCGGCACATTCCTTCAGGTGGCCGCTGGTGGCCATCACACGCTTGGACTTCGTACGAACGGATCTTTGAAAGGCTGGGGAAACAACGCTCGCGGACAGACGACTGTGCCAGCGGGCTCCAACTTCACGCAGGTTCGCGCGGGCTTTGAGCACTCTGGTGCCCTTCGCACCGATGGCTCAGTCGTGTGTTGGGGGTTGAACGGCAACGGACAGTGCAACGCTCCTACGGGATCGTTCACCGACCTATCCACTGGTCGTTACCACACGGTTGCGCTGCGATCCGATGGCACTGCCGTGGCATTCGGTGCGGGACAAGCGCCCCCGTTTGTCGATCCAAACTACGGTCAATCGATGATCCCCTCGGCGGGTGACGGCCGCGCCTTTCGCGCGGTCGCAGCCGGCGGGTACCACTCGCTGCTCGTTCGCGTCAATGACTGCAACGAGAATGGAGTAGATGATTCGATCGATATCACCAGCGGATTTGCTCAAGACTGCGACAGCAACGGAGTTCCAGATTCTTGCGATCTCGACACCGATGCTGACGGCGCCATCGACGCGTGCGAAGAGTGCGACGGCGACCCACTCAAGACATCCCCAGGCATCTGTGGCTGCGGCGTCGCAGACACTGACAGCGACTCTGACGGAACCGCTGACTGCAATGACGGTTGCCCCAATGATGCCGCGAAGACAGCCCCAGGCATCTGTGGCTGCGGCATTGCAGACACTGACAGCGACGCTGACGGAACCGCGGACTGTAATGACGGTTGCCCAAACGACGCTGCGAAGACCGCCCCAGGAATCTGGGGCTGCGGAGTCGCAGACACTGACAGCGACTCTGACGGCACCGCTGACTGCAATGACGGATGCCCGAGCGATCCGAACAAGATCGCAGCTGGCATCTGTGGCTGCGGTGTAGCGGACACCGACAGCGACTCGGACGGAACCGCTGACTGCTACGACGGTTGCCCTGCTGACCCAGCGAAGATCACTCCAGGAATCTGTGGCTGCGGCGTCGCAGACACTGATAGCGATTCTGACGGCACCGCTGACTGCAACGATGGTTGCCCAAACGACGCTGCGAAGACCGCCCCTGGAATCTGTGGCTGCGGAGTCGCAGATACCGACAGTGACGCTGACGGCACCGCCGACTGCAATGACGGTTGCCCAAACGATGCTGCGAAGACCGCGCCTGGCATCTGTGGCTGCGGCGTTGCAGACACTGATAGCGACTCGGACGGAACCGCTGACTGCAACGATGGTTGTCCAAGCGATCCGAACAAGATCGCAGCTGGCATCTGTGGCTGCGGTGTCGCAGACACTGACAGCGACGGCGACGGAACTGCCGATTGCCATGACGGATGCCCAAGTGATCCGAACAAGATCGAAGCTGGAATCTGCGGCTGCGGTGTCGCAGACACTGACAGCGACGGCGACGGAACTGCCGATTGCCATGACGGATGCCCGAGCGATCCGAACAAGGTCGAAGCCGGAATCTGTGGTTGCGGCACTGCAGACACTGACAGCGACTCTGACGGAACCGCTGACTGCAATGACGGTTGCCCCAATGATGCTGCGAAGACTGCGCCAGGTATCTGTGGCTGCGGCGTCGCAGACACTGACAGCGACTCTGATGGAACCGCTGATTGCAACGACGGCTGTCCAAACGATGCTGCAAAGACGGCGCCTGGAATCTGTGGCTGCGGTGTAGCAGACACTGACAGCGACGGCGACGGAACTGCCGATTGCCATGACGGATGCCCGAGCGATCCGAACAAGGTCGAAGCCGGAATCTGTGGCTGCGGTGTTGCAGACACTGATAGCGATTCTGACGGAACCGCAGACTGCAATGACGGATGCCCGAGCGATGCTGCGAAGACAGCCCCAGGCATCTGTGGCTGCGGCGTCGCAGACACCGACAGCGACTCTGACGGCACGGCTGACTGCTACGACGGGTGCCCAAGCGATCCGAACAAGATCGCCGCGGGAATCTGTGGTTGCGGCACGGCCGACACTGACAGCGACTCAGACGGCGTTGCGGATTGCCTCGATAACTGCGACGACCTCGCCAACCCAGGCCAAGAGGATTGCAATGGCAACGGAATTGGTGACAACTGCGACATCGCCGCTGGCACAGCCCCAGACTGCAATGAGAACGGGGTCCCAGATGCATGTGACATCACCAGTGGTGCGGCGGTTGATTGCGACGAGAACGCAATTCCAGACTCGTGCGACATCGCAAGTGGAACCGCTCTCGACTGCAATGAGAACGGCGTTCCCGACACGTGCGATCTCTCGAATGGATTCGAGCAAGACTGCAATGCGAACCAGACTCCTGACTCGTGCGATATCGCAAGTGGAAGCGCGGCTGACTGCAATCTCAACGGCGTGCCCGACGATTGCGAGAACGGCTCGACCGATGCCACAACAGGCGACATGGGCGAGTTTTACTTTGGGCACAACGCCATCGGAACGCTCGCCGACATGCCAAAGGCAACGACCGACGTCACCATCCACGTCACGCTGCGCGGCGACCTCGACACTGGAGCAGAGTTCGTCACGCTCTGGATGCACAATACGAATCTCGGCAACCAGTTCGTGTTGAGCGGCAATGACTGCGACGAATCCAGTGAGGTGACATTGACCGTCACCTCGACCGTGTGGAACCGAATTCTCGCGGCGGGCGGTGATGACATCGCCGTCGCAGTTGTGCCCTCACCAACGGTTGATCATGAGTGCCAGTATCCGCCTCCAGACCCTCGTGCGGGATACTCGGAAGTTTCCGTGTCCTACGGAAGCATCGAGTATGACTGCAACGCCAACGGCATCTCAGACATTTGCGAAACTGCAAGTGGTCAGACTCCTGACTGCAACCAGGACGGCGTACCCGACGAGTGCCAAATCTGGAACGGATCAGAGAGCGACTGCAATGAGAACGGAATCCCTGATTCATGCGATCAAGATTCAGACGGTGACGGCTCGATCGACGATTGCGAACTATGCGATGAAGATCCCTCGAAGACCGAGCCTGGCATCTGTGGCTGCGGCGTCTCAGATGCCGACAGCGACGGTGACGGAACAGTCGACTGCAATGATGGATGCCCGAGCGATCCCACAAAGATCGAGGCTGGCGTCTGTGGATGCGGCACGGCCGACACCGACAGCGACGGCGACGGAACGGCTGACTGCAACGACGGTTGCCCGAGCGATCCAAACAAGATCGCAGCTGGCACCTGTGGCTGCGGCGTTGCAGATACTGACAGTGACTCGGACGGCACCGCCGACTGCAATGACGGATGCCCAAGCGATCCAAACAAGATTGCAGCAGGAATCTGCGGTTGTGGTGTTGCCGACACTGATTCCGACTCCGATGGGACGGCTGACTGCAACGATGGCTGCCCTGCCGATCCAGCGAAGACCGCTCCGGGAACATGTGGCTGCGGCGTCTCAGACGCTGACAGCGATGGTGACGGCACCGCCGACTGCAATGACGGTTGCCCAAGCGACCCGAACAAGATCGCAGCGGGTATCTGTGGCTGCGGCGTCGCAGACACTGATAGCGACTCTGACGGCACTGCCGACTGCAACGACGGTTGCCCGAGCGATCCGAACAAGATCGCAGAGGGAATCTGTGGCTGCGGCGTAGCAGACACTGACAGCGACGCTGACGGAACCGCTGATTGTCACGACGGCTGCCCCACCGATCCAAACAAGATCGCAGCGGGCATCTGCGGCTGCGGCGTTGCAGACACCGACAGCGACGCTGACGGAACCGCTGATTGTCACGACGGCTGCCCCACCGATCCGAACAAGATCGAGGCTGGCATCTGTGGCTGTGGCATCTTGGATGCTGACAGCGATGGTGACGGCACCGTCGACTGCAACGATGGTTGCCCTGCCGATCCATTGAAGACCGTTCCTGGCATCTGTGGTTGCGGCATCTCTGATGCTGACAGCGACAGTGACGGCACGGTCGACTGCAACGATGGTTGCCCAAGCGACCCGCTCAAGACTGCTCCTGGCATCTGTGGTTGCGGCATCTCTGATGCTGACAGCGATGGCGATGGAACGGTCGACTGCAACGACGGTTGTCCAGCCGATCCGCTTAAGACCGCTCCTGGCATCTGTGGCTGCGGAGTCTCTGACGCCGATAGCGACGGTGACGGTGCAGCAGACTGCAACGATGGTTGCCCAGCCGATCCATTGAAGACGGCCCCTGGGATCTGTGGTTGCGGCACATCTGATACTGACAGCGACGGTGACGGCACCGCTGACTGCAACGATCTGTGCGCCTCCGATCCGCTCAAGACCGCCCCTGGCATCTGTGGGTGCGGCATCTCTGACGCTGACAGTGATGGAGACGGCACCGTCGACTGTAACGATCAGTGCCCTGCCGATCCGCTCAAGACCGCTCCTGG
>SXGS01414899.1_pt1 | contig 11476 bp, 10 predicted proteins | sample 3174681 | NCBI WGS metagenome assembly SXGS01 (sample SAMN11356861, study PRJNA531348) | freshwater metagenome | isolation source: freshwater sample F1-80 | place: China: Fuxian Lake, Yuxi | collected 2017-12-25 | reverse complement strand
GCTCGGCGGCAACCCCGAGTTCATGGCCGCGGCCGCCTTGACCCAGCAGGGGTTATCGCCCGCGCTCGACCCGGAGGCCTACGAAGCCGCCTGGCCCGCGGCAATTGACCAGGCCCGTGCCGCAGTGCAGGCCGAGCATGACGAAGTCGTGGCCCTGGGCGGCCTCTATGTGCTCGCGACCGAGCGCCATTAATCCCGTCGCATTGACAACCAGCTGCGAGGTCGATCCGGTCGCCAGGGAGACCCGGGTGAATCCCAGTTCTATCTATCCCTGCAAGACGACCTCATGCGGTTGTTCAAGGCCGACATGGTCGATGCATTCCTTCGTCGATTCAATGTGCCCGATGATGTGCCGATCGAGGCCAAGATGGTCACCAACGCCATTCGTTCGGCACAGTCGCAGGTCGAGGCGCAGAACTTCGAGATTCGAAAAGACGTCCTGAAGTACGACGATGTACTAAACCGCCAGCGGTTGGTTATTTATGACGAACGTCGCCGGGTACTCGAAGGTGAAGATATCGAAGAGCAGGTGCGAGACTTCATCAGCGACACCATCGAGGGCTATGTGCGTGCGGCTACGGCTGACGGCTATCCGGAGGACTGGGATCTAGATCAGCTCTGGACGGCACTGCGGCAGCTCTACCCGGTGACCGCGACCGCCGCCGAACTCGAACAGGCGTCGGGCGGTGATCGATCGGGATTGAGTCAGGATTACCTCGTGGCTGAATTAAAGGATGACGCCCAGCATGCTTACGACATTCGCGAGGAGAGCCTCGGGGATGAAGTCGCCCGTGAACTCGAACGACGGGTTATCTTGTCGGTGCTGGACCGCAAGTGGCGTGAACATCTTTATGAAATGGACTATCTGCGCGATGGCATCGGCCTGCGGGCGATGGCGCAACGTGATCCGCTTATCGAGTATCAGCGGGAAGGCTTCGACCTCTTCAACGCCATGATGGATGGCATCAAAGAGGAAACAGTTGGCTACCTATTCAATGTCGAAGTGCAGGTCAATGATGGCGCCCCCGCTGACGCGGAGTCGCAGGATGCGGCACCTGCTGCCGTGCTGCCAGCACCGACCCTGCCAGCACCGACCCTGCCAGCACCAAAGATGCCGCTGCTCGCCAAAGGGTTGGCTCCGAGCCGGCCGGCCCATCTTGCGTACTCGGCGCCGAGTGAATCCGGTGGCGTCGTGCACGGTGAACTCGCGGTCGAAGATGATGACACCGAAGCGGTTGATCCAACTGCCAGTCGTGCTGATCGGCGCCGAGCCGAGCGGGCTCGTCGCAAGGGCGGCCGCTAGCGCCACCACTGGGCAAAGGGCTAGCCGAGGTTGACCGCGGTGACCAGCCACCGCTCGCCGATGAACTCAAAGCGCATGGCCAAGGCGCGGGCCCGATCGCTGCCGACCAAGACCGCGGATGTCTCCGCGACGTCGTCGGCTATTCGACAGATGCGAATCGAGCGAACCTGCTTGAGGGTTCGAGTTGTGCTTTGGGTCTTGACGACGGCCCGAGAACTAGGGTGGCGCCGGACCGCGGCACCGCGCTCGGCAAGTTGCGCCAGTTGCCGCCGCTCCACCCAGCGGGTTAGCTGGCCAGGTGGGCGATCCCCGTAGCCCACCTCACTGATCGCGCGTGCCATTCGGGCCACCCAAGCGATGGGCAGGTCGCTGGTTTCCGGCTGCGATGCCGGGTCGGTATTCCTTGTGGCCCCGACTAAACGCAGGTGCCGCGGGACGGGTGGTGGGCTATCGATACCGGGTGCCACCTGCCAGTCCAATGGCAGGGGCAGTTGGTCGACTGGGGCAAAATGCAGGACGGTCACGGTCGTTCTCCTTAGTTCGCGTTAACTGGAGGACGGCCGCGGTCGGGGGGTCGCGGGAGTCTTGGTGCCGGTGCGCCGGCCTATCGGTAGCCCGGCTTCCCATTAATTTTTTTGAATCTTTTCGTTGCGTGCGTTTGCTTGTATTTGCTTCTGCTGAGAGTTCTACGTCACGGAGTAAAACCTGTCAATGGCAATGCGTTTTGGGCTGTGGATAACTTTTTCCGGACTAGCCGTTGATGAGCGAGAATCCACATGGCAAGAGTGTGCCCAGCCAGCGGGGCACCCAAACCTAATCATCTTCGAAATTCTGCTTCTGGAAGGGGGGCACTCGATGTCCATCACCAATCCCGATGATCTGCTCGCCCAGGTGGCAGCGGGCCTGCAGTCCAATTGTGATGCCGAAGTCATCGCCGAGGCAGCTGAGCTAGCCGAGGCGGAGCGGGCTCGGGTGCGGTTAGTTGATCGCTGGCCGGCCACCAGCAACCCGATCAGTATCCGGTCGATAGGGCTGCCGGCGGTATCCGGCACCGTGGTTGCTGCGAGCGCAACGGTGGTGGTGGTAGCGACCTCTTCTTGGAATCTTTGGGCACTTAGTACCGCTGCGGTGGTTTGTGTTGAGGGGTTGGCGGCCGGGCTGCGAGATGACGGCCCGGATCGGGTTATTCCGGCGGTCACCTGGCCGAGTTTCCTACGCGGGTTGGCCGGTGAACTTGTTCAAGTTCACACCATTGACGAGATCACCCGAACCGGGGAGTTAGTCGGGGTCGGTGCAGATCACCTGGATCTCATCGGCGGTGGTGCGGGCCAACTGGGCTCGCGGGCCACCATTGCATTTACGGCACTTGCAGCGGTGCAGGCTCTTGCCCGAAGGGATGGGTTTCCACAAAGTCCAAGGTGAGTGAATACATCCGAGTTATGTAGGCCTCCAACTGGCTGGCCTCCACCCGCCACTGGCCCCGGCCACCGATCTTGATCGCCGGCAACTCACCGGTGCGAACCAGTGCATAGGTCTGTGCGGCCGAGATATTCAGTGCGTCGGCGACATCGGCCAAGGTGAGGAAGCGTTGCGACATGGCCCCATGGTGCCAAAATTTCCCGCGCACCCAAACTACTTCGGGTGCACTTGTGGATAACTTTTCGCTCATATCCGCATTTCGAGTGAAACTAGTGCGACATGACGTCGATGCTAGGGGAGCACATGGCACTGCTAACAAAACAACACCAAGGTCAACTTTCCGCTCAAGTTCCGGCGCGGCGAATGCGGGTGATGCGCTGGCGTGATCTGCGGCTTTGGGCCGGCCTCGTGATCATCTTGTTCGCCATGTTCATCGGCGCCTTTCTGCTTTCGCGCGGGGAGGAGACAACAACCGTCTGGCGGGCTAGTAGTGATCTATCAGTCGGCTCGATTCCGATAGCGACTCCCGTGACGGTCGCACTTGGCGCCGCCCAGGATCAATACCTGCTGGCTAGTGAGCCGTTGACCGGGCAACTACGTTGGCCGGTCGCGGCCGGTGATCTGATTCCGCGTGGTGCACTTGGCTTCTCGCCGATGGTCAATGCCCGCATGGTTACTCTTCCGGTCGATCCTTTGCACGCGCCAGTGGATTTGGCGGCCGGAGCCGTTGTCGATATCTGGTCGACGCCCGCTGATGTGGCCGGCGGGGTTACCGCGCAACCGGTGTTGGTGCTACCGGGGGTAACTGTTGCCGAGGTAGCCGCAGATACCGTAGGCGTCGGCGGGGAGATAGCGGTCGTAGTTGAGATTCCAGAGGCAGTCGCCGATCAGCTAGTGGGCGCAGCACGTTCTGGCTTGATCGATCTGGTGGCGGTACCGATAGCCAGCCAGCAGGTGTCATGACGACCATAATTCTTGCCGCCACCGGATTCGATGGCGAGGCAGCACTTGTGGCAAGTGCCCCGGTGGCCGGCATCACCGTGGCCCGCCGGTCACTTGATGCAGTAGATCTTCTCGCGGCCGCTGCAACCGACCGGGCGATGCCGATTGTCTTAACAGGTGAGGTGCCACGAATTAGCCCGGACATCATCGCGCGTCTTCTTGCCGGTAGGCGCACGGTGATCGGGCTGGCAACAGGTGATGCCGACGCGCAGCTTCTCAGAATCCTTGGCGTTACGCGCATTACGCAGATTCAACCGACCGCGGAGTCCACGATGCGCGCGGTAGCTGCAGAGATTTTGCATGGAGTGACGGGGGTTTGGGATACCGGTAGTTGGCGGCAAAAGGACATGAAGATCGGTGCCGAGGCGGCGCCACTTGGTGGGCAATTGGTAGCTGTTTGGGGCCCGGCCGGGGCCCCAGGGCGCACCGGAATTGCCATCGCACTTGCTGATGCCTTCGCTCGGCAGGGTTCGTCCACCTGCCTGGTTGATGCTGACACATACGCGCCAGCGGTCTGTTTCAATCTGGGCATTCTTGACGACACAAGCGGCTTGGTGGTGGCCTGCCGCAATGCCGACAATGGCACGCTTAACCCAAGATCGCTGCAGTTGAGCGCCAGCTTGCTGCACGGCAATCTGCACGTGCTCGGGGGTATTCCACGCGTTGATCGCTGGCCCGACTTAAGGCACAGCGCTCTCACCTCAGTTTGGATAACAGCACGTGGAGCATTCAGCAGAACGGTACTCGATGTTGGCCCCTGTATTGAGGATGAAGGTGGGGTGGTGCAACACGGCGGTGGCACCTTATTGTCTTCGCGTCGAAACGCCGCCGCTGTCACCGCATTAACTTCGGCTGATGTGGTGGTCGCCGTCACCCGTGATGATCCGTTGGCGATCAGCCGATTAGTAACCGGGTTGCCTGCTGTGGCGCAATTGGGGGTTAGTGTGCCGATTATCGTCGCCCTTATCCAAGCGAGGGATCGCCGTAGTGGTCCGGCCCTCGATGCCTTGCGGAGCAGCGGTATCAACCTGCAGGTGGTGCCGATCCCATTCGACGCTGGTGGCTATCGAAGCGCCCTTGCGCAAGGGGCGCTGCTTGCCGAGGTCGCACCGCGCTCACCAACGCTCAAAGGAATTGCTGCACTAACTAAGGCGATTGCTAAGGAGATGGCAACACGATGACGCGATCGCCAACTTTGGCCCACTTGTAGATGGCGGCAGCGGCTTCCTCGGAGAGTCGAACGCAGCCGCCCGCGGCAATGGCTAGGCCCAGTTGTTTAACCGAGTGCATCGCGGTGCCGTCGTAATAGCGTGGTATTGCGTGCAGGCCGATCGGTGACTTTGTGTCAGGGCCGTAGGTGAAACGCATCATGTGCTTGAAAGTGACTTTTGAGTTCGGGTTATACGCGACTTTCGATTTGGAGAAAATTCGATAGGTGCCCATGACCGGGCGGTCAAAGCGGCCCACGACCGGGTACCGGCCGATAACTTGATCCCGCTCACCCATCACCCATACGGTCATCAGGGCCTTGTCGTACACGATGCGGCGGCCATGGTGGGTATCGCGCGGGAACTCTGGCACATTGCGGGCTTTGTTGGTTCTACTTGCCGGCTTGGGCGGTCGGACTTTCACCGGGGTGGTGGTGGGCGTCGAACTGGGCGCGGGCGTGGAACTGGTTGTGGGACCGGGCTGCGGGTCGGAGACTTCTTTAACCGGTGCGGCCGAGTGCGCGGCCGCTGCAACGGCGAGGCCGGTGCCGAAAGCGAGGGCCACCGCGACCAGTGCGGATACCGAGGTGACTAATACCCGATGGGCCGCTGGGACGCCGATTTTGTGCGAGAACCACATTTTGGCATGCTAGCAGTCCGCGAGGACCAGTAGCCGGATGAAACTGGGCCAGCTTATGGATAAAAGGTAATGGGGGAGATGCTGGTGCCTTGGAGCACCACTAGGTGCCGAACTCGTGTAACTATGGGCTTATGTCAGAGCGCCTAAGTGCCATGGACGTCTCTTTTTGGTTTATGGAATCGGCTGCTACCCCGATGCATATGGGCACGATCGGGATTTTCGAAAGGCCGGCTGACGGCTTCGAGTTGCCGCAGTTGGAGCGATTGATCAATGAGCGGATCGCTTTCGTGCCCCGGTACCGGCAGCGGATCCGGGAAGTACCGCTGCAGATCGGCCGCCCGATCTGGGTCGATGACGATGACTTCGACTTGAGGTATCACGTTCGGGGGTTGGCGTTGCCGAAACCTGGCTCGCGCCAGCAACTCGATGAACTAGTGGGGCGGCTGATGAGCCGGCCCCTTGACCGCACCCGCCCGCTCTGGGAGCTGTCGCTTATTTCTGGACTAGCCGGTGGCCGGTTCGCAATTGTCAGCAAAACCCACCAGGTGATGATCGACGGCCTGATGGGCATCGATATCTTGCAGGTGATTTTAGATGGCGAAGCGCAGCAGTCGAGTCCGCGCTCGGTTGGATCCTGGCTACCAGCCCCGGAGCCATCAGGACTTGAGCTCGTCACGTCCGCACTGAGTGAATCCCTGGCCCATCCCGGGATCGCACTTGATGTGGCACGCACCGCCGTCAAAGGCGTCGCCGCGGTGGTCTCGGACCTTGGGCGCAAGTCACTAAGTGCTGGAGCAACTGCGCTTACCTTCGCTCGGGTGGCGGCCGAGCCCGCGATGACTGTCACCGCTTTGAATGTGCCAATAGGCGCTGACCGGCTACTGGCGACCGCCGACTTCGACTTAGCGGCGGTCAAGGATGTGCGCCGGGGTCTTGGCGGGTCGATCAATGACATCGTGCTCGCGGTTGTCGCCGGGGCCTTGCGAACCTGGCTGATGGGCAGAGGCGTGCCAATCAGCGCCCGATCGCAATTGCGGGCGGTGGTGCCGATCAGCACGGCGAACAGCGGTGACTCGGTGGATTCGATCGGACCGGTTTCCGCATTCTTGGTCGACCTACCCCTGGGTGAGCCTGACTCGATTGTGCGGCTGCGGCAGATTAGTTACCAACTAGCGCAGTACCAGGATGTTTCGCATCTACTTGGGGCCGAGACCATGATCAACATGGCAAGTTATGGCCCGCCGACACTGCACGCCCTCGGGGTGCGGCTGGCATCGAATCTGTCGAGCCGGCTCTACAACGTGGCGGTGGTAAACGTGCCAGGCCCGCAGCACCCCATGTACGTTGCTGACGCCCGACTCGTTGGCTCGTACCCGTTGATGCCGCTGCCACAAAACCAAGCCTTGAGCATTTCACTGATGTCATATGACGGCCAGCTCTTTTTTGGCGTCAACGCGGATCGGTCGACTATCGTGGAGGTGGAGAGCTTCATTGGCTGCCTTCGGGACTCATTGGAAGAGTTGACGCAGGCGGCTAATATGCGAGGGGACCGCCATCAGCGGGTGGTTGATCACGGGGAGACGGCAAGATGAATTCGGCAAGTGCGTCCCTGCCGATTGCTGCACCGACGGTGAAAACTGCGCGCCGCGGGATTGTCCTTGGCGGTGGCGGAGTGCTGGGCGGCACCTGGGCCATCGGTGCGCTGTGTGCCTTGGAGCAAACCCACGGCTTCGCGGCGGGTAGCGCCGACGTGCTCGTTGGCACGTCGGCCGGGTCGGTGCTGGGGGCGCTTATTGGATGCGGGGTGAGTGCCGAGGAGTTACGCCAGTACAACAACGAGGAAGTCGTCTCGGGGGGTCCACTAGCCGGCTACCACTGGGATCCAGCGAGGGCTACCGGCGGTTCTAGGCCTGCGCTGCCGCGACTGCCGGCCCCCGGCTCAGTGAGGTTGATCGGGTCTAGCCTGCGGCACCTTGGCCAACTGCCGACCACCGCTGTGCTTTCAGCCTTCCTGCCCGAGGGTCGAAAATCCTTGGCGAAGGTTGGCCATTTAGTGGCTGCTGTCACCCCCGAGGCTGGCTGGGCGCCGCGCTCTGGGGTATGGGTGGTGGCGATGGACTACGAAACCGGCAAACGCGTGGTGTTCGGGCGCTCGGGGGCGCCCACCTCGCGGCTACCGGCCGCGGTGATGGCATCTTGCGCGATTCCCGGCTGGTTTACCCCGGTGTTAATCGGTGGCCGGGCCTATGTTGATGGCGGCGCGGTTTCTGCGACCTCGGTTGACGTGGTTGCGCACGCCGGCCTCGATGAGGTCTACGTGATCGCACCTATGGTGTCATTTGACCATGATCAGCCGAAGACAATTGCCGCCCGGCTGGAGCGACGTTGGCGCGAACAAGTAACAAGCAACTGCGTTGCCGAGGCGAATCTAGTCCGCAAAACCGGGGCGAAAGTCACCATCGTGGGCCCTGGGCCGGCGGACCTAGAAGCCATCGGGGCGAACTTGATGGATGCCAGCCGGCGTGCCAAGGTGCTGGAGACGTCGCTGCGCACCAGCACCGAAGCCTGGCACCAGGCCGCGCTATTGGCCGAAGCCGGCTAGCGGCTGAGCCAGTCGCGACCGAGTTCCTCGTCTTTTTCGAGGTACCGGATCAGTTGCTCCTGCACCATTTGTTCGAGCTTGCCACCGACGAATGGCACGGTTGACTTGATGGTGGCGGTGGTGTGCGAGGTTACTTGCGCGCCAGCCTTGGTCAAAGTGATAACCCCGGTGGCTGCCAGCGGCCCGGAGAAGGACACTTCGAATTTGGCGGTGCAGGAGTCACCAGCAATCGGCGCCCACGTTTGCTGCTCGGTCACTTCGAGGTTCGAACCCACCAGGGCCGATGCAAAGGATGGCAAATCTGCGGTCAGCACCCGAACCGTGGTGATCTCGGTGGTCCCACCGGCCCCTTCGGTCACGGTCACCTCGCACGAAATCGAGCCGGTTTGCTCGGCGCGAGTGCGGACGTAGCCTGGATCGGTGAGCATGGCGCGCACCTGATCGATGGATCCGGGGAAACTCTGGTGAACATCTAAGGTCGTCGTCATTGCTGGTGCCTCCTTCGGCTAGCGTAGCGATGTGACGGAAGTAGTCGACGCCGGTCTGAGTACGGCTATTGACGCAATCTCCGATCCGCAGCTGCGAAACCTTGGGCGCAGGTTCTTTAGATTCGTGGCCCGAGCTGATGTGGCCGCCTACTCCACGGCCGCCTTGATCGCCGAGGTTGAGCAACTTCGGGCTTTCGCTCAGGTGCGCCAGGCTGGCACGCCACTTGTCGAGGTGCGCGACGGAAATGATGCACCGTTCACGGTGGCCATGGTGGTCACCGACGATATGCCGTTCCTGGTTGATTCAGTTTCGGGTGAGTTGAGCCTTGAGGGTAGGTCGGTGCGGTTGATCATTCACCCGCAATTGGTTGTGCGCAGGGATAGCGCAGGGCAGCTGCTCGAGATACTCGATATCGATGTTGACCAAGACCGGCCGGCGGATGCCATCGCGGAGTCCTGGATGCGCATCGACATGGATCGCGATTACCTGCACGCCGACGGCAAGGCGACCGCCGATCGACTAGCGCAAATTCTGGGCGATGTCCGTGCGGCTAATGTCGACTGGCTCCCGATGCGGGCCAAGGCGCAGGAGATTGCCGCGGCGCTTGTCGCGACCCCCCCGAAGACCTTGCCGTTAGAAGAGGTCGAGGAGGGCGCCGAGCTGCTCAACTGGTTGACCCAGGACAACCTGACCTTCCTCGGCTACCGGGAATATGCCCTGGCCAGCATCGATGGGCAAGAGGCGCTCGTGCCGGTACCCGGTACCGGGCTCGGCATCTTGCGCCAAGAGCCAACAACGGGTAGAGCGGCCGCTGCCGCTGCAGTACTTCCGACCGCGGCGCGCGAAAAGGCACGCGAGAACCGGCTCCTGGTACTCACCAAGGCGAATTCCCGCTCGACCGTGCACCGCAACGCGTACTTGGATTACTTCGGGGTAAAAGTCTTCGACGACGCGGGCCAGATCACCGGGGAGAAGCGGTTCCTTGGTTTGCTTACCGCCGCAGCCTTGACGGAGAGCATCGCCGACGTGCCGGTACTGCGCGTGCGCTACCAGCGCGTGATGGATGATCTAAAACTTGTTGCTGGCTCGCACCGCGCCAAGGATCTGCTGCAGTTCTTGGAGACCTACCCACGTGATGAGTTCTTCCAAACACATGCCGCTGAGCTAGTGGAGTTGTCGGCGGCCGTCATGCAATTGCAAGAGCGCCGTCAAACTCGGCTATTTGTCCGGGTCGACGACTATGAAAGATTCGTGTCCTGTTTGGTATACCTGCCCCGCGACCGGTACACGACCGCGGTCCGCCTGCGCATCGAGCACCTTTTGGTCGACGCATTTGCCGGTGTCAGTGTTGACTACACCGCGCGGGTTAGCGAGTCGGTGCTCGCCCGGTTGCACTATGTGGTTCGTCTTGCCCCAGGGGCAGATCTTGGACCAATAGATATCCCAGCCTTGGAATCGAAGTTGGCTGCGGCAGCCCGCAGTTGGGAGGACGACTTCACGGCGGCAGTTGTTGATGCGGTAGGCGAGACATCGGCCGCCCCGTTGCTCCATCAATACAGCGCGGCATTCCCGGAGGCCTACAAAGAGCAGTTCGGCGGCGCTGCCGCGGTAGGTGATGTGTTGACCCTTCGCGACCTGCCAGCTGGTGAGTTGTCACTTCGCCTCTATCACCTAGACGAGACCGATGACCGAGCGATGAGATTTTCGGTCATGCGTGTAGGTCGTGCAATGTCGCTGTCCCGCATCCTGCCGACCTTGCAGTTGATGGGCGTTGAGGTAATCGATGAGCATCCGCACGAGATCAAACCGGCCCGGCAGGAGCCGGTATGGATCCTTGACTTCGGCCTGTCATTGCCCGCGGACGGCGTGCGTGATCGCCAGACGCTGGCAGCTCGATTTACCGATGCCTTCCGCGCCGCATGGCAAGGGGAGTGCGAGACCGACGAATTCAACGGGTTAGTCGTGGGAGCGGGTCTGCGTTGGGATCAGGTGGTGATTATTCGCGCCTATGCCCGGTACCTGCGCCAGATCGGCTCAGCATTTAGTCAGGATTACCTGCAGGAGACGATACTCTCGAATGCGCTGATCAGCTCGGCACTGGTGCAGTTATTCGAGGTGCAATTTGCCCTAGGCGAGAAGTCAGCGGCCGAGCGTGAAACCGAAGCCAGGGCCATAGTTGGTCGGATCGAGGAGGCCCTAATTGAAGTGCGCAGCCTGGACCAAGACCGCATTCTTCGTAGTTTCCTAACTTTGATTCGCGCTACCTTGCGCACTAATGCCTATGCCAATACCGGCAAAGCACGTAAGGCATTTGCGATCAAGCTGGATCCGAAGCTGATTCCGGATCTACCGCTGCCGACACCGATGTTTGAGATCTGGGTTTATTCGCCACGGGTCGAAGGTGTTCACCTGCGCATTGGCCGGGTGGCCCGAGGTGGGCTGCGGTGGAGTGACCGGCGCGAGGACTTCCGCACCGAGGTACTCGGCTTGGTCAAGGCCCAAGAGGTGAAAAATGCGGTCATCGTTCCGGTCGGGGCCAAGGGGGGCTTCTACCCGGTGCACCTACCTGACCCGGCCGTAGATCGCGATGGCTGGCTGACCGAGGGCAAGGCGGCCTACCGCGAGTTCATCTCCGCGCTGCTCGACGTAACCGACAACATGGTCGGGGGCGCCGTGGTGCCACCGGTGGATGTCGTCAGGCGTGATGGGGATGACACCTACCTGGTGGTGGCGGCCGACAAAGGCACCGCGACCTTCTCCGATCTGGCCAATGAGATCGCCGGCGAGTACGGGTTCTGGCTGGGCGATGCCTT
>SXGS01132996.1_pt1 | contig 11477 bp, 10 predicted proteins | sample 3174681 | NCBI WGS metagenome assembly SXGS01 (sample SAMN11356861, study PRJNA531348) | freshwater metagenome | isolation source: freshwater sample F1-80 | place: China: Fuxian Lake, Yuxi | collected 2017-12-25 | reverse complement strand
GTGATGGACGGCCATTTCGTGCCGAATATTTCGATCGGCCCGCCCGTTGTGAAATCGATTCGCAAGGCAACGCGGCTGAGGCTGGACGTGCACCTGATGATCACTGACCCGGACCGCTACATTCCGGCGTTCATCGAATCAGGAGCGGACCAGATTTCGGTACATCAGGAAGCCTGTAATCATCTGGACCGGACGCTGCGCCTCATTCAGACCGAAGGCGCGATTGCGGGCGCGGTCCTAAATCCGGCGACGCCGGTCTCGACGCTCGAAGACGTGCTGGGCGTCGCGGATTTCGTGCTGCTGATGAGCGTGAATCCTGGTTTCGGCGGGCAGGAGTTCTTGCCGCAAACGCTTGAGAAGGTCCGCCGGTTGCGTGCGCTGAGCGCGGACCTGCCGATCGAGATCGACGGCGGCATCACGAATCGGAACGTTGATGCTGCGGCGAGGGCTGGTTGTAACTGGATTGTGGCGGGATCGTCGATTTTTCAGTCGTCCAGCGCCGCAGTTGCCTTCCGTGAGATGCAGCAAATAGCCAGCGAAGCGCTGGCCATTCAGGTATGATTCTTGGAGCATCGGAAAATGAATCTGTCTTCCTCTAGAAAATTGACGACTGGGCCGTGTGGGTTTTCAGCATTGCAGTTTCCGCGTCGCGGCGGGGCGGTCGCTTCCGGCTGCCTGCCGCGCGGAACTGCCTGCCCCACCCGAACCCTGCTCCTCGTCCTGTCCTTGGTGGCCGCGCTCGCACTCACTTCTTCCTGCGCCCGCAGGAAGAAGTATGAGAACCCTATCACCAAAGACACCCTGCAACCGGACAAGGTACTTTTCGACAAAGCTGTCGCCGACATCGAGCGAAGCCGTTTTGAAGTGGCGCGTCTCACGCTGAACACACTGGTCAACACCTACGACACGAGCGAATTCCTTGCCAAGGCAAAACTCGCCATCGCCGACAGTTGGTTTCGTGAAGGAGGTTCCCACGGGCTTGCTCAGGCGGAGGCCGAGTTCAAGGATTTCATTCTGTTCTATCCGACCATGGAGGAAGCGTCTGAGGCGCAGTACAAGATCTGTGGAATCCATTTCAAGCAGATGGAGAAATCGGACCGGGACCCCATTCATGCACTGCGCGCCGAAGACGAATGCCGCCAGGTGCTGACGCAGTTCCCGAATACGAAACACGCGCCGAAAGCGGAACAAATGCTCCGGCAGGTCCAGGAAGTCATTGCCGATCATGAATACGTGGCGGGTGGCTATTACCACCACAAGGGCAGCTATCCGGCGGCCGCGAACCGGCTTCAAACTCTGACCGACCAGTATCCCCTCTATAGTGGCGCGGACGAGGCGCTCTGGAAGCTTGGCGATTCGTACGGAAAGATGGGCGATCGCTTCGAGAACCAATCGGCTGCGGCCTACACGAAGATCGTGAAGGATTATCCGCTAAGTTCGAGAGTGGAAGACGCTAAGAAGAAGCTCGAGGGTTTGGGCCGTTCCATTCCTGAAGCTGATCCGGTTGCGGTAGCGCGCATGCAGTACGAGTTGGACAACCGCACGAAGGCGGGCAGGTTGAATGCCGTGACCAGCATCTTCCGCAAGAGTCCGGATACGCGTCTTGCCGCGAAGGCGGGTACTCCGCCAACCACGAGCCTCCGGCCCGGGATCCCCGCGAGCGTTCCCCCGGTTGCCGCCGGCACTGCCGGCACGAGCGCGGGGGCGACCGCGAATGATGTGACGGTTTCCACGGTTACCGATTCCACACAGCTTGATAATTCACCCGATGCTCGCAGGACTCAGCCGGCTGCGGGAACCGATCCGGCGGCAGCCCCTCCAGCGGCCCCTCCCGCGGGCGCCCCGGCCGCGGTGAAGCCCACCGAGCCCGCGGCAGATCAGGCGCCACTGCCCACCAATCGCCAGCCTGTGAAACAGAAAAAGCAGAAGGAAAAGAAAAAGAAGAAATGAGCCGTATCCTTCTCGCGGACGACAGTCCTCATGCACAGCGCATGGGTGAGCGGATACTTCGCGAAGAAGGTTACGAGGTGGTGACGGTAACAGACGGCGAGACGGCGCTGTTGCGTCTCGACGATGTCGATCCGGACCTGATTCTCGTGGATGTCGCCGTTCCGAGCCGCTCCGGTTATCAGATCTGCGAACACGTAAAGCGCACGGCCGTCTACGCACACATCCGTGTGGTGCTGACCTTTGGCGCGGTAACCGCAATCGACAGTGAGGAGGCCCTGCGAGTGAATGCTGATGGCTCCCTCCAGAAACCGTTCGAGGCGTCAGTGCTGCTCGGCATTATTGGACCCCTGCTTGGAAAGGCGCCGCCGCGGGCGAAGCCTTCCGGCAGAGCCAACGGATCGGACGCGAGTTTCCCGAAGATCGCGCTGATCGATCCCGAGCGCGTACGCGCCGCGGTTACGATGGCTCTCGATTCTTCCATGCCTGCGATGATCGACGCTATTACCGAGAAGGTTTTGGTCGCGCTCGACCAGCAGCGGGGCCCGAAGAAACGCTTCTAAGACGGATTACGAACATGCCTGACAACACTTTTGACGTCGTTTCAAAAATCGACCTCCCCGAAGTCTCGAATGCCATACAGCAGGCACTGAAGGAGATCACCACCCGCTTTGATTTGAAGGATTCGAAGTCGGACATCGTTCTCAACGAGAAAGACAGCAAGATCCAGCTCTCGAGCAAGGACGAGTACAAGCTTAAGGCGGTGATCGAGATTCTGGGGCAGAAACTCGTAAAACGCAAAGTGCCGCTCAAGGGATTGGAATACGGCACAATCGTTCAATCGGCCGGCTCCACCGTTAAGCAGGAAATCACGCTCCAGCAAGGCATCCCAATCGAGAAGGCCAAAGAGATCGTGAAAAAACTCAAGGACAGCAAGCTAAAGGTACAGGCTTCGATCCAGGGCGATCTGGTGCGGGTAAGCGGGAAGGACCGGGACGCGCTGCAAGCCGCGATTCAACTGCTCCGCGCAGCCGATTTCGGCATCGACATGCAGTTCACCAACTACCGGACGAACTGATTGCCGCGTCGAATCGAGTCGTGCGTGGTGCCTGGCCCCGCCGGCGATCTCGAGGCGCTGCTCGAAGAGCCGGAAGAGGGGCATCCGCGGGAGGCGTGCCTTGTGTGCCACCCCCATCCACCTCATGGCGGCACGATGCTCAACAAAGTGGTCTATAGGACCGCCCGCGCGCTGCGGCGTTCGGGCGCGGTGGTTTTGCGGTTCAATTTTCGCGGAGTGGGCAAGAGCGAAGGCGTCCACGATAACGGCATGGGAGAAGTCGAAGATGCCCGCGCCGCGCTTGAATGGTTTCGGAAACGTTATCCAGATGTTCCGTTTTCGCTTGCCGGGTTTTCGTTCGGTTCGCGCGTCATCCTGAAACTCGGCTGCGCCACTGCCGGGGCGCACAGGCTCATCGCCGTGGGCTATCCCACGCGTCGAAGTGAACACTCCATTCTCGAAACCTGCACCGTTCCCAAGTACTTCGTGCACAGCACCACCGACGAGCATGGCCCCCGGAACGAGCTTGAGTCCGTCTTCGCGAGGGTGGCCGATCCGAAGCGGCTGGTGTGGGTTCCGGCTGAGGATCATTTTTTTAGCGGTGCGCTTGATCAGTTCGAGCAGGCGGTTTTCGAACTGCCCTGGTGAGGTCATGTTCTTTGCGTTCGCGCGCATACTGTTGCGCTTTTTGTTCCGCGTCGAAGTCCGCGGAAGCATGACCCCGCATGATCGCCTGCTGGTTATCGCGAATCACCAGTCTTTTCTCGATGTCGTCCTCATGGCCGCCTACCTGCCGGTAAAGCCGGTGTGGATGGTCCACACATCGATCGCGGCCAGGTGGTATTTCAAACCCGTGCTTGCGCTCATGCCGCACGTCGTCGCCGACACCACAAAGCCCATGGCGATGAAGGTGCTGGTGCATATGGTTGAGTCCGGAACGCCGGTACTCATCTTTCCGGAGGGGCGGATCACGACGACGGGGTCGATGATGAAGATATACGACGGCCCGGCGTTTCTTGCGGCGCGCACGGGCGCGCAAGTAGTGGTCGTGCATATCGAAGGAGCCGTCCATTCGAAGTTCAGCAGGGTGCGGGGCGGTTTCTCGCGCCGGTGGTTCCCGCGAATCAGAGTCACGATCCACGAACCCCGCGTCATCGCCATGCCTGCGGGGCGGTCACCGCGGATCCGCCGGCGCCTCGCCGCGGAACAAATGCGGCGCATGCTTCAGGAAGCGGCTGCTGTTTCGCAACCCTCGCGGAGCATTTTCGAGGCGTTCCTCGATGCAATGGAGATTCACGGTCGCGGACGCGGCCTTGTCGAAGGTCTCGACTACAAAGAGCAGACCTATGGCGAACTCTTGAAGACCAGCCTGGCGATTGGACGCATGGTTTCGAAGTTGAGCGCCGAGGGAGAGACCGTCGGTGTTCTGATGCCAACCGTGGGCACGACGCTCGCGTTGATGTTAGGCATGTTCGCTTTCCGTCGAGTGCCCGCGATGTTGAACTACACTGCCGGCAGCGATGCCATGAACAGCGCGTGCCGGGCGGCCAAAGTTCGGACCCTGCTGACATCGCGGGCGTTCCTCGACCGGGGGCGGCTCACGACGGCGGCGGAAAAGCTGACGGATGTTCGCGTGGTTTGTCTTGAGGATTTGAAGCCGCAATTCGGCATGGGGGACAAGCTCTGGGTTGCGTGGGCCATGATGTTTCCGAGGCGGGCCCGGCGTCGAGTGAAGCCCGAGGACCCGGCGGCGATCCTGTTCACCTCGGGTTCGGAGCGCAAGCCGAAGGGTGTGGTGCTCAGCCATGCTTCCATCCTCTCGAACGTTGCCCAGTTGCTTGCGGTGATCGATTGCACCTGCACCGACAAGATCCTTAACGCGCTCCCGTTGTTCCACTCATTCGGCTTCACGATCGGCGCGGTGCTCCCGGCGGTCTCGGGCTGCCGGGTGGTTTTCTACCCGACGCCGTTGCATTACCGGGTGATCCCGGAAATGATCTACGACCGCGATTGCACCATCATGTTCGCAACGAACACCTTCCTTGGGAACTATGCGCGCTTTGGCCATCCCTCCGACTTTCGGCGTGTGCGCCTGGTGGGATCGGGCGCGGAGAAACTGACGGACGACGTAAGGACTGCGTTTTTCGACAAGTTCGGCATCCGCGTGATTGAAGGATATGGAGCAACAGAATGCTCGCCGGTCATTGCCGTGAACACGCCGATGACGTGGCGCGCGGGATCGGTAGGGGAGGCGTTGCCCCATCTCGAATGCCGTATCGAACCCGTGCCGGGCGTGAGTGAAGGCGGCATCCTGCATGTGCGGGGTCCGAACGTCATGCTCGGCTACATGCGCGAGGAGAAGCCGGGCGTAATCGACCCGCCATCCTCTGTGTTCGGGCCCGGATGGTACGACACGGGCGACGTGGTCAATATCGACGCGGACGGGTTCCTTCATATTCTGGGCCGCATGCGCCGATTCGCCAAAGTGTCGGGCGAAATGGTGTCGCTCGAGGTGAGCGAGGGAATCGCGGCCGCGGCATCCGCCGGTATCCTTCACGCGGCCTCCTCGCGGACGGAACCAGGCCGAGGTGAAAGCATCGTACTCTTCACCGAAGACAAGACGCTGACGCGAGAACGCCTGCTTCAAGCGGGCCGTGACCTCGGTGCGCCGGAAGTGGCGATTCCGCGGAAGATCGTTGTGCTTGAAAAGATCCCGCTGCTCGGAAATGGCAAGAAAGACTACGTCGCACTCGACGCGATGGCGAATGCCGCGGCCGGCTTAGTTTAGTTAACTCCGCAGTTTCCTGAACGACGCCAGGCACTTCTCGGCCGTCTCGAACGGCGTGAATCGGCTGCCCTCCTGCTCCACTAGATAGAACTCGACGCCGCCAACCTTCTCCGCGGCCGCGAAAATCTTCTTCCAAGGTGAGGCGCCCTCGCCGAGCAGCACCTGGAACCCACCTGCCTCGGACCAGTCCTTGAGATGCAGCGACCGAATGCGCCCGGGATTCGATTTGATCCACGCTACGGGATCGACTTTCATTTCGACGCAGGTGCCGACGTCCAATTGCAGCATCACGTCCGCGGGGGTGCTCGCCGCTATCACTTCCATCGGAAGCTTTCCTTCGAGTGGCTTGAACTCCGTCGCGTGATTATGATAACCGGCGCGCAATCCCAGTGGCTTCAGCGTCTCGGCCGCCTTCGCCAGATTCTCCCCGACGCCCTTCCAGCCATCGAGGCTCGTGACGCGTCCGGCGCTCGCCTGCACGACGTATTTGCTGCCCAGAATCTGATTCAACTCGATCGCCTTTGGCAGTTTCTCGGGCGTGAAGGTCTGCCCGCTATTGTGAGTCGACAGGCATTTGACGCCAAGATCGTCGAGCAACTTCCGGACCTCCTTTGCATAGGCAGGCGTCCAGTCGTAGTAGGGCGAGTAAAACTCGACGTCTTCGTAGCCCATCTTCGCGACCGCGCGGACCGTGCCCATCAAGTCCGTCTTCAGTTCGTCACGCACCGAATACAGTTCGAGACCGACCGGAATCTTCTTCTTCGCCCCCGATAGGAGAGGAGCCGCGAGTGGCGCGGCCGCCATAGCCAGCAAAGAACGGCGAGGGAAGGTGGTGTTGATGGATTCCATGGTGCTATCGTATCCTGGCGGTTGAAAATCCGCTACCGGCCAGAGCTGCCGGACACCGATTACCCTAGATTTGCAGGGCTCCGGAAAACATGCCGTGGACGGTCTTGACAGACCATGCCAGCAAGATTACGCGATGCCTGTGCGTAAAGGAAGCGCCGTCCTTCGGCGATCGATTAGGGAAGACTTGACCATTCTCCTGGAGTGGCTGGCATTTCAATTCAATTAGCCGTTTTCGACGGGATGGTTTCCCGCCGAGCACGCGCCAGAACTGGCCGCGCCGTGCTGACGAGGGCAAGTGGATGTGGAGAAATGTATCCTCACCCTTGGAGGATTTTCGGTTTTTCGCGGATCATACGTTACTTTGATTTGACGCGGCACCGATACGATAAGCCCAGGATTTCTGAACAGCCCACGGGGGCCGCAGGCAAGTTTCAGTCAACGAGGGATCAATCCATTGCCGGCAGTTCTGCGTAGATTACCTGGGGCCGAAGTTCCTATACGCCTCATCGAGCATTTCCACCACGTGCGCGACCCGCTGACCGGAGCCATGCTGTCGCGCGCCGGCTTCGAGTTGCAGCATGCAGCCTGGATTCGCCGTCACGATCACGCCGGCCTTCGTCGCGTTGACGCTCTCCATTTTCCGCGTGAGAACATCCATCGACATCTCGTTCTGCAATACGTTGTAGATGCCCGCGCTGCCGCAACAAATGTCCGCAAGTGGCATCTCCTTGAACTGAAGCCCCGGTATCGCGGCGAGCAACTTGCGAGGCTGCGCCTTGATCTTCTGGCCGTGCGCCAGGTGGCAGGAGTCCTGATACGTCGCCGTAACCGGCACCTGACCCATGGCCGGATTGAGTTCGATCGACGACAGAAACTCGGTCACGTCCTTCATCAGATGGACAAACTGCTTCGCGCGCGGATGATACTCCGCGTCGTGCTCAAGCAGTTCATCGTATTCCTTGAGCGTGGATCCGCAGCCCGCGGCGTTCGTGATGATGGCGTCGAACCCGCCGTCGAGCACCGCGTCGATATTGCGGCGCGCCAGCTTGCGGGCTTCTTCACGAATTCCGGCGTGGACGTGCAACGCGCCGCAACAGGTCTGGTCTCGAGGCACAACCACTTCGCATCCGTTCTTCTGCAACACGCGAACCGTGGCTTCGTTGAGGCGTGCGAAGGAAACGTTCGCGATGCAGCCCGCCATCATCGCGACCCGGTAGCGCCGTTTGCCCTCAGCCGGAAAAGTGTTCCCGATCTTGCTGAAGAAAAACGGGGGCTCAGCGCCAGGCGCAAGGGCTTCGAGCGAGCCGATCGGGCCAACGAATTCAGCACCCCCGAAGCCCGAACCAGACGCTGCAGGCCGCTGGCTTCGTAGAGATAAAGCGCGGCGCCCATCGCGCTCAAGGTCCGGGGCGACTGGAGAAGGTGACCGAAGACGAAGCGCCGGACGGTTCGCTTGAGCCATGGCTGCGGTTCGCGAGCCTCGATATCGGCGCGCGCGGCTTCCACAATGCGGCCATAGGGAACGCCCGATGGGCACGCGGTTTCGCAAGCGCGGCAAGCTAAGCAAAGCTCGATGTGCTCTATATAGGAAGGCGTGATCGGTGCGCCTTCCTTCACCTGAACCATCTGGTAGATGCGTCCGCGCGGCGAATCCATCTCCAGTCCGAGTTCCCTGTACGTGGGGCAGGCGTTCAGACAGAGTCCGCAGTGGACGCAACGGTCGAGATCGGCCTGCTTGGGGCCTTCAGATACGGTGGTAGAGTCGGTCACGGTTTAGAAGCCGGTTGGGGTCGAACATCTGTTTCACCCGAGTCATCGTTTCGAAGCCAGGCCCAGGAGAAGGCCACAGATTGGTTGAATCCTTGTCGCTTTCAGGCGCGGATTCCATTATAGCTTTGTATCCCTTGCGGTCCGCGTCCTCCATCCATGCGAAGGCGGCCGCGGGTTCATCGAACGCGGCGTAACAAACGCCGGATCCCGCGCGGGCAAGAAGGGGCACGGATGTGGATTCGAGAACGTCGCGGACTTGCGCGAGCCGGCACGAGACCCGGACGATGCAGCCATTCTTACGCGCGGCGAACTCCCCAACGGAACGCCAGAAGCCAGCCTGCGCCTCGCCTTCGAGAACTGTGCAGTCTGCCCCAAGTTCCCGCATCTCCGATTCGTAGCGCGCGACGACGGCGGCGTTACCGCCAGCCTGGACGGCGAGTAGATGATTCCAGGTGAAACCGGCCGTCTCTAACGAGGCGGTTGCCCGGCCAAGGGGACTGTCCCACTTGGACAGGATATCGATCGCGGACGGCTGAAGCACACTGCTGAGAATTCGGTCTCGCGCGGCAACGGCCTCGGCGGCGGTCCCGAAGGGGAGCAGGAAGGAGCGCTCGAGCGCCGGCATCGGCGTCAGCTTGAAATTTACAGTGGCGATGGCCGCGAGGGTACCGAACGAGCCGATCATCAGCTTCGCCATGTCCAGGCCGGCGACGTTCTTGACGACCATGCCGCCGGATTGGACGATCTTGCCTTCGAGCGTCGCAAACTTCATGCCGATGACAAGGTCACGGGCCGATCCGTAGAGTCTGCGGCGCGGACCGCTACCGTTCGTGGCGAGAATGCCGCCTATCGTGGCGGTTTCGGCAAAGGGCGGGTCGAGCGGAACCATTTGACGGTTTTCGGCGAGGATGCGCTTCAGGTCCGCGTAGCGCATACCGGCTTCGACGCTGATCGTCAGGTCCTCGGGCTCATAGAGCAGCAGGCGGTTGAGGGCCGTCGTGCCGATGACGACATTGGCCGCGCGTCGCGGCCCGCCCATCCGTATCTTCGAAGACGCTCCCTCGATTGCGATGTGACGGTCGCGCGTTGCGGCTTCGCGCAGCGCAGCGGCGAGTTCGTCGGGCGTACCGGGGCGTAATTCCTTCAGAGGCAACTCTCTACTGTACTTGGTTGGGATGGGTGATTCAATAAGCGAGCCACTCTAATCAAGCGTGATGACCTTCCCGGCGCCAGCCGTATCATAGTCCTTGCCAAAGGCCTTCTGAAACATTTGTTTCGCAAGGTCGCCTGAACAATGCGCTGGGATGACGGAGCCGACACGCAACAGTTGGAGTCTGGAAATGATGGGAGCGACCTGATCCGCATCCATCTGGAAGAGATGAAAACCGCCGAGGAGAAGCCGAATCCTGTCCTTGCCGCGTTGCCTTTCAACCGCCTCCACCATTCTAATGACGCCCGGGTGACTGCAGCCGGTGAGCATTACGATTCCCTTCGACGTCTCAATGGCGAGCGACTGCTCCGGCGGTTGGCCCTCGACGATGCCCGTCGTGAAAACGCCAGGTACAATTTCCCGAGGACCAGTCACCCGCAGCGGCTTCATGTGGACCGCTTCCGCGTCCGCGAAAGCCTGCGGGACGAACTTGTCGAGATAGTACACCGTCATCGAGCGATTTTGCGGATACAAGAGGTGGATACCGCTCCGGTGGTCGGCGTGATCGTGCGAGATCACCGCGGACTCAATTGTGGCCGGGTCCACGCCCGCTTTCTTCAGATTTTCCATGAAGAGCGGCGGCCTGGTGCCGGAGTCGAACAGGACGCGGCGCCCCCTGAAGGTGACAACGGCGGCGTAACCCCAGTGCTCCGTCATATCGGCGCGCGCAGACGTATTGTCATAGATCACGCGGATCTCTAGTTCCGTTGCCGGCGCCGCAAAGGAGACGAACGCAAGAACGAGCACCATGAGTCTCATCAGAAAAGGATAGCAGTCGCGTGGGGCTCAAATGCTCCGCCCGCCAACCTGGACTAGCGAGTGCTTGAACGTTACTGCCGGGCGGCCATGCCGTGACAAACGCTCGGTTCTCGACGCGGAATCCCTTCGCGGCGGTTTTGTTCTCGACCAGGATCAGGCTGAACTTCTGCGGAAGCGGGCAAGGTCGAGGCGTCGTCGCCACTCACGCCCTCGGGCCCATTTTGAGTGATCGTGAGAGTTCCGGTCCCATCGGGCTGAAATGACCCAAGTTGGTGACGCTACGGGTCACCAAACCCTTCAGGTACATCTATAGGGATTCCGAACCTGTTACGACGCCGGTGCCGTCGGCGGTCCGAATTCCCAAGCCGGCAAGCGGGCGGCGCGTCTTGCACGCCACCCCTGCAATCCTTACACTGAGATCTTCATGCCCTCGGCCGTCTCCCTTTCCGCTTACGCGCTGATCTTGCGAACCAACCCTAATTTCCGCCGGTTGTGGTACGCGCAGATGATCAGCGAAATCGGGGACTGGTTCTACACGGTGGCCGTCTACGGCCTGCTCCTGGAAATGACCGGCAAGGCGCAGTCAATCGCGGCCGCGATCATTTTGCAGGTTCTCCCGCAGGCGATTTTCGGTCCCATAGCTGGAGTCGTAAACGACCGTATCAGCCGGAGGAGCGTGATGATCGGGGCCGACCTGGCGCGCGCCGTGATCGTTCTCGGGATGCTGGCTGCGCGTACGCCTGGAACAGTATGGCTCATCTATCCACTTCTGTTTCTCGAAACGGTGATGTGGGGATTTTTTGAACCTGCGCGAAGCGCCGTGATTCCCAATATCGTTCCCGAACAAGATATCCTCGTCGCAAACACGCTTGGTTCAACGACATGGTCTTTCAACTTCGCTGTCGGTTTCGCTCTGGGCGGAGTGGCAGCATATTTTCTAGGACGCGACGCCGTGTTCGTGCTGAACGCGGTGTCATTTCTGGCCTCGGCGAATTTAATCCGGAGAATGAGGTTTGAGGAACCGCATGCGGACACCTCCGCGGCCCTGCGTGCGACTGAACTGTTGAACTTCACGCCAATGCGCGAGGGGTTAGACT
>SXGS01100686.1_pt1 | contig 11477 bp, 11 predicted proteins | sample 3174681 | NCBI WGS metagenome assembly SXGS01 (sample SAMN11356861, study PRJNA531348) | freshwater metagenome | isolation source: freshwater sample F1-80 | place: China: Fuxian Lake, Yuxi | collected 2017-12-25 | reverse complement strand
GGTGAACTTTGTGTCGCTCGATGTCGACTCACCTTTTTCTTTTTTGTCTTTCTTGTCGGGTTTCGGCAAATCTTTCATATCGCGCGCGACAGCACTTGCGGCTTGTGCTTGACGACCCAAACTGTCATCTTTTTTATAAAACCGTTGCGTGATGTATTGCTGCTGAACGATGCGAATTAAGGCTTGCATCATGTAATAAACGACCAATGCCGTCGGTAGCCAAATTTGAAACACGGCAAATGCGACGGGCATGTATTGCATCAATTTGGCCTGGTTTGCCGACATCGTGGGACTCATCGTGCGCGACGCAATCATCCTTTGTTGAACGAGATAAAGACCTGCCAACAACAACACAAGAAAGGCATAAACAAGCCCCGAGGCGAAGTCGTCCTGTATCGCCCGCAGCGGTGTTTTCGCTAGGTCGACACCGAACGAAAGCATTTCGGTCTTGCCGAAAAGTGATTGATAGATGTCGGAAGTCTTGTCGAGATATTTTGGTTCGAAAGGACCACCGTCTTTTCGGCTCGTCAACCCGCTTATCGCGCGAAACATAATGATAAACACCGGCATCTGCGCAAGCAACGGCAAACATGATGCAAGCGGATTGACCTTGTGTTCTTGGTAGAGCTTCATCATCGATTCGTTTAGTTTTTGACGATCACCTTTGAATTGCTGCTGCATCTTTTTCATCTCGGGTTGCAGTCTCTGCATCTCGAGCATCCCCTTGGTGCTCTTTAGCGTCAGGGGGGTGATCAACAACATCACGACAACGGCAACCATCGCCAAGGCGAAGGAATAGTCGGGCACCAGACCGTAGAAAAATGCGATTACCCAGGCGGCGGCTTCAAACATGTTCGTGAATCGCTTTCGCCAGACGCGAGTGCTCTCGGCAGTCGTGACTTTCGGGTACCGGGTCGTAACCGCTGGGGCCGAATGGCCGACAACGACTGAGCCGACGCAAGGTCAAGAGCCCGCCTCGCCAAGCGCCAAAGGTTTCAATGGCCTCTTGGGCAAATACCGAACAACTTGGGTAAAACCGACACGGCGACAGGCGATACGAAAACACTTTTTGATACGAGTCGATTAGTTTAAGCAACAGCTGTTTCACCATAAATCCCTATTTTGTAGCCTGTTTTGTGGCTTTTTGAGCGCAACGCTCAAGCAATGAATCGACTTGAATACCTAACTCAACAAACGACAACTTGGTCGCCCCCGACGCGACACCGATCAAGTAAAACCCTGGCAAAACCTTATGGGCTCTGGCTTTTAGCAGTTCACGCAAACGACGACGCAACAAATTACGTTGTACCGCACCACCCACTTGGCGACCCAAAGCATAGGCAATCGCAGGCTGGGTAAGGGTTTGGTCGATAATCATGCTGCACCAAAGGGTCCCTGAGCGAACATATGTTCCCTCTTTTTGAAGTCGCTGAAAGATCTGCCGCGTCTGAATGCGACTGATCAAGCAGAGAGCCGGTAACGGCCCTTAGCCCGACGAGATTTAAGCACGGCCCGGCCGGCTCGAGTGCTCATACGGTTGCGGAACCCGTGTTTGCGGGACCTACGGCGATTATTTGGTTGAAAGGTGCGTTTCACGCACGGCTCCTGACGTCAAAGAAAAATGGTACGGGTCAGACTAGGGGCAGAATATGCCCTAGGGCAACGTACAAAAGGGGATTCCTTAGCATTTCTCTCCCTGTGGAAAACCTGCTACTTTCGCATTCCCCGTAAAAGTTTTGGGAATCGGACAAGAAATTCAAGCAAGGACAGCAAAAGTGACAAACGAAATTGTAGAGACAACCCCAGAGCACGAACAGTTGTGGAAGGCCACATCACAAGTGTTGCGCGGACAAGTATCTGAGGCGGTTTGGTTTTCAACTTTTCATGACGCGGTTGCAGTTGCCGACGACAAAATGAGTTTGCGTTTGCGTGTGCCGAATACATTTGTGCGCGATCGAATTTTGACTCGATACATGTCGCTCGTTCGTGGCGCGCTCGATGAAATTGGTGCATCAGGTCGCGAACTTCGCGTTGATGTGCAAACAGCAACTGCGGTCGATGTACTCGAGCGCCTCGCCCCAGAGACACAACAGTCACTTGATGAGCCGTTGGTTTTTGAGCGTGAAAGCAAGCAAAAACCACAACAAACAGAGGCCCAAAAGTCACGTGCCCGCGTTGGCAAAGGTGCCGCTGTGGGCTTGAATCCACGTTATACATTTGACGCTTTCGTTAAGGGTGCATCAAATCAATTTTCATTGGCAGCGGCATTGCGTGTTGCTGAAACACCAGGTCGCTCATACAACCCGCTGTTCATTTATGGATCAGCGGGGCTCGGCAAAACACATTTGTTGCACGCAATTGGTTATTACGTGCACGAACATTACCCGGACCTCGAGGTGCGTTACGTGTCGACCGAAACTTTCTTAAACGAATACGTCGACGGTATTCGCAACAACACAATTGCTGCTTTCAAGCGTCGCTATCGAGAAGTGGATGTGTTGTTGATCGATGACATTCAATTCATGGAGGGTAAGGAAGGTTTGCAAGAAGAGTTCTTCCACACCTTCAATTCACTGCATGGGGCGAACAAACAGATCGTTATTTCTTCTGATCGGGTGCCCGACGCGATCCCGACCCTAGAAGACAGGCTTCGTGGTCGTTTCCGGTGGGGTTTAATCACTGATGTTCAGCCACCAGACATGGAAACCCGCCTGGCTATCTTGCGCAACAAGACCGAGCGTGACGGCATCACGGTTGCGAGCGATGTGCTGGACTTCATCGCCAGCAATGTGACTTCAAATATTCGCGAACTAGAAGGCGCCCTGATTCGCATCGTGGCGTATGCCAGCCTCAACAAAGTTACGGTTGACGTTGAACTAGCCAAAACTTTGCTCACTGATTTGCTGACGAAAAATGCCGTCAAGCCACGCACTGACGAACAATTGCTGGCTGAAATTGCTGAATTTGTCGGCTTTAGTGTCGAAGCGATCAAGGGCAAAAGTCGTCAAAGACCTCTAGTCACGGCGCGACAAACTGCGATGTATGTCGTTCGCGAGCTCACCGAATTGAGTTATCCGGCAATTGCTCGATTGTTTGGTGGGCGAGATCACACGACTGTAATTCACGCCGTCGAAAAAACTCAACGTGTGATAAAAGAGCGCAAACAGGTCTACGAGCAAGTAACGGCCCTAATTAAAAAATTCAAGACATCATGACGGGTCTGTGTATAAACATGTGGACATTCGCGGGATGTGCTGTTAACAACACAGGTTTGTCCACTTATCGTCAAACTACGTGGTTGCAAGATGTGTTCCGTGCTCGCCAACTAGTCACAGCCCCTACCCATGCGAAATATAAACCAAATGGACTTAATCCACAATCCACAGCCCTTATTAACGTTATTAGATTTATATATGGATCTGCACAAATAACAACAGTTCGTGCACACATCAACAAAAGCAAGTCCGCAGGGTGGTCAATATGAAATTTCGAGTTGAACGAGAGTTACTCACCGAAGCTTTGAGTGCAGCGGCCAGAGTTGCGTCAAATCGCAACAACGCCATGCCAGCACTTTCTGGTGTGCATATGGCGGTCAAAGGTGACTCGTTGGTTTTAACCTGCACCGACAACGATTTAAGCGTCCGGTCAACACTTGCAATTGGTGGAGCACAAGACGGTGTCGCAGTAGTCAGCGCAAAACTGATCAGTGACATTGTTCGTTCAATGCCCGAAGAAAAAGTCACTATTGAGGTGCAGGCCGAAGAAGTTGTTGTGTCAGCCGGCAAATCACAATTCACCGTGCCAACTTTCGCCGCGACCGACTTCCCCAATATTGTCGTCGCCGGCACCCAACCCGTAACGATTAGCGCCAAATTTTTCGGTGAAGCATTAGGACAGGTCGTGCGTGCTTCTTCGAGCGATATGCAACGTCTGGCTCTTACCGGTGTTTTGATGGTTGCCGAGCCGGATTCAGTTTGCTTGGTCGCGACCGACTCGTATCGTTTGGCAGTTCGCGAACTTCCTGGTGCGACGATGCTCGGGCATGGCGCAGAAATAGTCGTACCAGGTCGTGCGCTCAGCGAACTCGAACGACTAATTGGTGGGGCGGAGTCGATGACCATGGCGTTGGGTGAAAATCGCGCGACATTTGAGGTTGGTGGCTCAACATTGACAACGACATTGTTAAATGTCGAGTTTCCGAAGTACAAACAGTTGATCTCGGGGCACTATCCGAACAAAGTTACGACGGCACGTGAACCATTGCTTGAGGCGGTTCGTCGTTCACGAATCTTGGCCCGCGAATCGATACCAGTAAGACTTGAAATGTTGGTCAATACCATTCGGTTGTCTGTAGTCACACAAGACATCGGTCAGGTTGTCGACGAGCTTGATGCAAAACTGGATGGCAGCGAGATCACGGTTGGATTCAATTCGCAATATTTGATGGATGGCATCGATGCGATCAAGGGTGATGAGATAACAATTGAATCGACCGACCCGGTTAAACCTGCCGTGTTGCGTGGCGTCGGCGATAAAAACTATTTGTATCTTGTAATGCCGCAACGGCTCACGAGTTAATTCGATTGCGCAGAAAATAAGCGCAGTATCAGCCGATCTGACGTGATACTGCAACATATCCAACTCAGCGACTTTCGCAACTATACGGCCGCGCAAGTTGACTTCGCCAGCGGCGTCAACGCGGTCGTCGGCGCCAACGGTCAAGGTAAAACGAACCTAACTGAGGCTTTGGGTTATTTGTCGACGATGAAAAGTTTTCGGGGTGTACCGACCGAAGCGATGATTCGTAACGGCACGCACACTGCGTTTATTCGAGCAAGGGTGTTGCATGATGACGGTCGCGAGATTTTGATCGAGGCCAGACTGACCAATCAGGGTCGTAATCAGGTGCTGGTTAACGGCACCAAATTGCCGAAAACCCGTGATTTATTGGGCATGATTCGCATCACCGTGTTTTCGCCAGATGATCTCGAGTTGGTCAAAGGTGGACCACATTTACGACGCGATTTCTTGGACGACTCACTCGTCGCCTCGGCCACAAAATTTGATGCGTTGCGACTTGAGGTAGATCGTATCGTTCGTCAACGCAACGCCGTGCTGAAACAATCAGGTGGGAGATTGAACAACGTAGTCACATCGATGCTTGATTTATGGGACGAAAAGTTTTCCGACTTGGGGACACAACTCGGCAACGCTAGAAGCGAACTCGTGTCAAAACTGTCCCCATTCATTGTCCATGCATATGAAGAACTGGCCCAACGCGCCAGCAATATTTCAATCATTTATTCGCCCGACTGGTTGAAGACGGGGTTAGCCAAGTGCCTGGTTGAAGCCAGGGCAGAAGACCTTCGTCGAGTGATAACCACAGTCGGTCCGCATCGAGACGATTTCGAAATTTTGATCAACGACCTGCCGGCACGCACGCAAGCATCGCAGGGTGAGCAACGCACGATGGCCCTGGCGTTACGGTTGGCTGTGCACCGGTTCATCGGCGAGAATGTTGGTGAAATTCCAATCTTGATTCTGGACGATGTGCTGTCTGAACTCGACCCAGATCGAGCAAAGGCCCTGTTAAATCATTTTCCTGTGGGTCAGGTGTTGATAACCACGGCATCCGAGTTGCCGGCCGAGGCACACATCACAAAGAAAGTACAAATTCAAGCCGGCACGATAATCTCCAATCTCAATCCAACTTGAAGACGAACTAACAACATCATCATTCAGGAAAACAATGTCCGACGAACCAAATGACGAAAATTCAGAACCGGCGTTTGATGAAAGATCAACCTCGCAACTCGGAGAAGAACTCAACCGTCTGTTGCAAAGTCTCGGCTCACCGAACCTCGACACAGTTTCAGGCGTTTTTGGGTTATGGCACGAACTTGTCGGTGACCAGGTCGCTCAACACGTCACACCGGTCAAACTTGACCGGGGCAGGTTGGTGATAGAAGTTGACGACCCGGCGTGGTCGACACATATGAAGTTTTTGGAGCGAGATATTTGCACGACTTTGAGTCATCACACAGGCACCACAATTAGTGGCATTGACATACGAGTTAAATCAGGTCGTGCGAACAGTTAGAGAGTAGAATAAACGGGCGTAAATCCTCGAAAAAAGCAATCTTAAAATCAACTCAAAGGTGCCCAAAAAATGGCTGTAACTAAAGCAAAACCAGCGTCTGAAAAGAGCGGTTCGGCGTCATATGCAGCCAAAGATATTCAGGTTCTTGAAGGTCTTGATCCGGTTCGTAAACGGCCCGGAATGTACATCGGTTCAACCGGATTAAACGGCCTGCATCACCTGATTTGGGAAGTCGTTGACAACGCGGTGGACGAAGCGATGGCAGGTTTTTGCACGCGGATCAAGATCACTTTGCACGAGGACGGCTCGTGTGAAGTGCAAGACAATGGCCGAGGTATCCCTGTAGATCCGTATCCATCTGGTCCACACAAAGGCAAGAGCGCGCTTGAAATTGTTTTGACCGTTCTGCATGCCGGCGGAAAATTTGGCGGGGATGGCTACAAAGTTTCAGGTGGTCTGCACGGCGTCGGCGTGAGTGTCGTCAACGCGCTCTCGAAAAAACTGATCGCAGAAATTGATCGTGATGGCTCGAGGTTTCGACAAGAATTTATTGACGGTGGGAGGCCAAAGTCAAAAATTCAAAAACTTGGGGCGTCTCCTGCAAAAAACAACGGCACATCGATAACTTTTTATCCAGACCCCGAAGTTTTTGCATCGGAAGGCGTCGAGTTTGTTGCTCGCACAGTACTCGAGCGTCTGCAGACAATCGCATTTTTAAACCGTGATCTTGAAGTTGTGTTTGAAGACAAGCGCGAAGGCAAAAAAGACAAGACCACATTTCAATACAAAGGTGGCATCATTGATTTTGTGAAACACCTGAATGTTTCGCGCGAATCTTTGTTCAACAAGGTCGCCTACTACGAAGCCAGCGAGTCAGACCAAACCCTTGAAATAGCCCTGCAATGGAACACAGGTTATTACGAGGGCATCTACGGCTACGCCAACGGCATTTCCACGGTTGAAGGCGGCATGCATGTCGAAGGCTTCAAAACAGCTCTCACATCCGTGGTCAATAAATACGCCCGCTCATCTGGTGGGTTGAAGGAAAAAGACGAAAACCTACTCGGTGAAGATATTCGCGAGGGCTTGACGGCGATAGTAACCGTCAAATTGCGCGAACCCCAGTTCGAAGGCCAGACAAAAGCCAAACTCGGCAATGTTTCGATTCGGTCTTTCGTGCAAAAAGAAACAAATACAAAACTCGAAGAGTGGATGCTCGAAAATCCGACCGAAGCAAATCGAATCATCAAAAAATCAGTTGCCGCAGCTCAGGCTCGTATCGCGGCCAAAAATGCGCGTAATGCAGTTCGTCGCAAAACTGCTCTTTCAGGTGCGGGCATGCCCGACAAACTTAAGGATTGCCAAAGCAGCGATCCTGCAGAGAGCGAGATTTTCATCGTAGAAGGTGACTCTGCCGGCGGCACCGCTGTGGATGCGCGCGACCCGCGGACTCAAGCGATTTTGCCGATTCGCGGCAAAATTCTCAATGTTGAGCGAGCTCGTTTGGACAAGATGTTGAAAAATACCGAGGTTCAGGCGTTGATCACGGCAATCGGTGGCGGCGTTGGCAACGACGAATTCGCGGTAGACAAGGCTCGTTATCACAAAGTGATTATCTTGGCTGATGCCGACGTGGATGGTAGCCATATTCGAACATTGTTGCTGACAGTCTGTTATCGACAAATGCGTCCAATGGTTGAAAGCGGTTTCATTTACATCGCTCAACCACCTTTGTTTTCAACTGAAGTAGGCAAAGAAAAGACGTACCTCAAAGATGAGTCGGCCAAAGAAAAGTTCCTACGAGCCAACCCCAACCATAAAAAAGAGTTTCAACGGCTTAAGGGATTAGGTGAGATGGATTGGCAAGAATTGCGCAGCACAACCATGGACGCGGCCACACGCACCTTGTTGCAGGTCAACGTTGAAGAGGCCGCCGAGGCAGAAAATATTATGAGCGTTCTGATGGGCGATGATGTTGAGAGTCGCAAACAATTTATTCAAAAAAATGCCCGAGATGTTCGCAACCTCGATTTTTAGCAACTTATAACGACCCACCAAACAGGAAACAAAATGGCCGCCAAGAAACCAACAAACAAGACGTCAAAAAAACAGGCATCCAAATCTTCTGCAAAAACTGCTGCGTCTTCGCAATTGCCACTTGTTTCGGGTGTTGGTGTACAGCCCGTGCAAATGCAAGACGAAATGGAACGCTCGTTTATTGATTATGCGATGTCGGTGATCATGTCTCGTGCGTTGCCCGACGTGCGTGACGGGTTAAAGCCAGTGCACCGTCGAATCATTTGGGACATGCACCAGCAGGGTTTTCGACCAGATCGACCTTTCGTCAAATGCGCCCGCGTCACCGGTGACACGATGGCGCGCTATCACCCACATGGTGATGGGGCAATTTATGACGCGCTCGTTCGAATGGCTCAACCGTTCTCGTTGCGTCATCCGCTTATTGATTTTCACGGCAATTACGGGTCGCCAGATTTTGGTCCGGCTGCGAGTCGATACACCGAGTCGCGGTTGCACCCATTGGCGATGCAGTTGCTTGCCGACATCGATGAGGACACCGTCGACTTAATCTCAAATTACGACGGCACATCAGAAGAGCCGTCAGTGTTGCCATCGCGCTTTCCAAACTTATTGGTCAACGGTTCGCAGGGGATCGCCGTGGGCATGGCCACGAGCATTCCACCGCACAACCTCGGTGAAGTTGTGGATGCGACGTTGCATTTGATCGACAACCCAGAAGCATCGATCGCCGATTTGATGAAGTTTGTCAAGGGGCCAGACTTTCCGACGGGTGGCTTAATTCTTGGGCGCAGCGGCATCAATGAAGCTTTTAAAACTGGGCGTGGCAGCATCAAAATGCGAGCAAAAGTTGCGATTGAAGATGGCGTGCGTGGGCAAATGCGTATTGTTGTCACCGAGTTACCATATCAAGCCAGTTGCTCGGCGATTGCGGCGCGCATTCAAGAACTCGTGGATGGCGGTGAATTTGACGGCATTGCCGATGTCAACGACAACTCGTCTGGTGGTGAAACGAATTTGATCATTACTCTTAAACGTGACGCCAATTCAAATGTTGTGATGAATAATCTGTTCAAACTCACGACTCTGCAGACGAGTTTTCCCGTGAACATGGTCGCCTTGGTCGACGGGGTCCCTCGCACGGTGAACCTGCGCGACGCACTGCAAGGTTATGTACGCCACCAAATTGATGTAATCACTCGCCGCAGCAACCATCGTTTGAAAAAAGCCCAAGATCGCGGGCACATTCTCGAGGGTCGTCTCAAGGCCCTCAATGTCATTGATGCAGTAATCAAAGTTATTCGTGGCAGCGAAGACGGCAACACCGCAAAAGCGGCTTTGATGGGCAAGCAATTTGGCTTTACCGAGCGTCAAGCGATCGACATTCTAGATATGCAATTGCGCCAACTGACTCGGTTGTCGCGCATTGATCTTGAGACCGAACAAAAAGATGTTCAGACGCAAATCAAAGAACTCAAGGCGATATTGAACGACGACAAGAAGTTGCGCGCCGTTATTTCAAAAGAATTGATGGCAGTTCGTGAAACTTTCGCCACAGATCGAGTCTGCAAAATCACCGCCGACGTGGGCGAGATGAGCGTTGAAGATCTTGTCGACAATCGCGAACTTGTTGTCGTCATGACTCAAGCCCAATACGTCAAGAGTGTTTCAGCAGATTCATTTAGGTCGCAAGGTCGGGGTGGCCGTGGTGTATCTGGGGCGAAAATGAAGGATGCCGATATTGTGCGCAACGTAATCTTCACGACTTCGCATGCTTATCTATTGTTTTTTTCCAATCGTGGTCGTGTTTATCGTCTGCGAGCCCTCGAAATTCCTGAACGCGAACGCACCGCCAAAGGCATTCCGATCGTCAATTTGTTGCCGCTTCAAAACGGCGAGACAATTCAGGCAATCATTGATACGCGTGAATTCCCCGGCACGCGTTATTTGTTTTTCGTTTCTCGTCAAGGTCAAGTCAAAAAGACCGCGTTCAACGAATATGATTCCTCGCGTCGTGATGGCTTGATCGCGCTTAAGCTTCGACCAAAAGACGAACTTGTGCGGGTTATTGAAACCGGCGGCACCGATGATGTGTTCATAGTCAGTCGTGGCGGTCAAACAATTCGCTTCTCCGAAAAACAAGTTCGCCCGATGGGCAGATCGGCAGCCGGTGTGCGGGGTATGCGCCTTCGCACAGGTGACGAAGTTGTTTCGGTCGATGTGGCCAAAGATGATGCGTCGATTTTGCTGGTCACAGAATCGGGCTATGGCAAGCGCACACAAATAAGCAATTTCACCCGCAAGGGCCGTGGTGGCTTGGGCATGATCGGCATAAAGTTGACCGGCAAAAAAGGTCGAGTAGTTGCCGCGTTTATGGTCGGGATCGATGACGAAATAGTGGCTGTATCTTCTGCCGGAACAACAATTCGTACTCCAGTTAAAGAAATATCTAGCCAAGGGCGGGCCGCCACCGGCGTGCGCGTGATGAGCCTTGGTGCAGGTCAAGTTGTTGCTTCAGTTGCGCCAATCTTGGCCAGCGACGAAGCATAAATATTTCCGCCCGGATACAACCACCAACTTGCGAGAGCGGGTCTGCCGTCTCGTTCGCAATCATTGCGCTGACCGTGATGAGCGCAACCCTAGTTTCGTTGGGGCATACGACTGGTCGAATTATTGATGCCGAGCAGGCTCAGTTTGCGGCCGATACGGCCGCATTGAGTTGTGTCTCGGTGAATCATGATCGATCGCGCGAAATCGCCAAGAGTTTTGCCGAACAGAATTTCGGAGAACTGTTGCAAATTGAAATTGGTGCGGAGCGATGCGTGACCGTGGTTCAATCTGGCATGGTTGTGCGTCGCGCGGTCGCATTGTCAGTTAGGGGTTTTGATCTGCCTACACTAAAAAGATGAACACTCAAGCAAAGCCCCGAGTCAGGCGCGTCTCGCGAATTATTCGCGATATTGACCCGTGGTCAGTCTTTAAAGTTGGCCTGGTGTTTCATTTGGTTTGTTATTTTGTCGCGCTAATTTCGCTCGTGTTGTTGTGGAACGTCGCACAGTCAACGGGCACGCTCGACAACGTAGAAAATTTCATGGAGTCGTTCGGTTGGCAGACATTCAAATTTGATGGCTCCGAGTTGTTCGGCAATCTGTGGTTGCTGGGTTTGTTCGGCGTCGTTTTAGGAACGGGTCTGTGGGTGTTGCTGGCGATGATCTTCAACTTGATCACCGATCTTGTGGGCGGAGTGCGAGTGACCGTGCTTGAAGAAGAAGTTCGAATAATCGAAGTTGAGGCTGACGAAACCTCGCTGTAGCCTTGCTAGTCCTCGTTTGAATTCGGG
>SXGS01662095.1_pt1 | contig 11478 bp, 9 predicted proteins | sample 3174681 | NCBI WGS metagenome assembly SXGS01 (sample SAMN11356861, study PRJNA531348) | freshwater metagenome | isolation source: freshwater sample F1-80 | place: China: Fuxian Lake, Yuxi | collected 2017-12-25 | reverse complement strand
TGGTTGAATTATTAGATCTTGCTCGAAAAGGAACTATTAATCCAATGATTTCAAAAAGATACCCACTTGATGCTGCAAACTCTGCTTTGGAGGATCTTAAGGCACGTAAGATTGTTGGCCGTGCTGTGATTAATCCTTAGATAGTTACACCATTTTCGATATTAAATACCATAAATAACTTAACAATATTGTTGAAAACACGAGCTGTTCAAATTTTTGAAGCGTATCTAAAGTCAGAAAAAACAATCAAGCATTATCAATATCTTTTAGAAAAATTCGCCAATCATTACAAATTAGGTTCAATTGATTCAATTTTATCGATAAATGGTACGGAATTACAAAAGAATATTGAAGATTTTATCATTTTATCCAAAGATAAGAAATACAGCATGAGTTACATTAGATCCAATACATTTGCAATTCAATCATTTTGTATATCTAACGATAAGTTAGATGTTAATTGGAAAAAGTTAAGGAGATTAATCACAAAGGCAAAACCAAGAAAATCAAGACCATACACAACTGCTGAAATTAAAAGAATGTTAAACGGTGTAAAAAGCCTAAGAAACAAAGCTCTGATTCTATTTCTATCTGCATCAGGGGTAAGACGTGGAGCTATTCCAGAATTAAAAATGAAAGATTTGAAACAGATGCCATTAGGTTGTATTGCAATCACGGTCTATGAGGGAACAGAAGAAGAGTATGTCACTTTCATAAACAAAGAAGCTAATGATGCACTTTCGTTATACCTTGAACAAAGAAAACACAATGGCGAAATAATTGATACAAACAGTCCTGTATTCAGAGAGTTCTATAATGATGCTACTGAAAAACCGAAAAAACTTTCAGAGTCTTCAATTTCTACTATGATTATGAGGGCAAAGACCAACGCAGGAATTAATTTTGATAATTCTCCAAATCTTTTATGTCATGCCTTTAGACGTAGATTCAACACTATTTTGAAGTTAAACAAAGAAAGCAACAGTCCATTAATTGAGAGATTGATGGGACATGATATGAAGTTGGATAATTCATACTTTCAACCAACTTTGGAAGATTTGTTTGCAGAATATCAAAAGGGAATGGCAGATTTGACAATTGACGATTCTGAGAGGTTATTTGCTGAGCGTAAAAGCATTGAAGCAGAGAAAACCAAATTAGATTTAGAGATACAAAATAACAAACAAATCCAGAAACAAGTGAATCTCCTTGCAGAAAATCAAACCAAGATGAATCGTATCATGACTATGATTATGAATGGAGATGTGACCTTAGTCAATAAGTACAATGAAAAAATCACGCTTGATTTAACACAAAATTAACGATATTTAGAAAACACTCTATCGTTTCTGATAAACCACAGATTAGAATCCAGAATTATTGAATAAATTAGATCAATGTCATCATGTTTTAGATTCTCAATATCTATTTTTTTTCCTTGGTTGCAAGTATCTCTCATATATTTCAAATCACTGTCTCCAACAAGATAATGATTTTTTTTAAGTTCTTCTGATGTTGGTGGGTTCTCATCTAATACATTTTTCAAATTTTCTAACTTCTTTATTGCCAACTCAAAATTTCCAATGTAACAGAATTTAGATTTAGGTCTTCCAGTTTTACCTCTAACATAATGCCCATTTTTATCAGTAAGATAATGATGAACACGAAAATATCTTCCAGGTTTTCTATCCGTTCTGTATTCTGTGTTTTTCCAATCGCCTAATCCACGTAAAACCGTTCTTGATCTTCGTTTTGGTCGTTTTGTTTCATGTTTCTTTCGTGGTGGTTCTAGAACAATAATGCCAATTTGACCACATTTAGGACATTTATCTTTCAATTTTCACGCCTGTTTTACTACTCATCAAATACTACTCATCGAATGTTAGTTCTCTTAGTTCAATAAAAATAAATCTAAATTCATGAGTGAATTTGATTATTCTCAAAATGCAGTAAAACCAATAGAAATCATTTACAGATGTTCAAAGTGCAAAAATTCTGTAAGTTCTGATTCCAAGTTTTGTGAATTTTGTCGTTATCCGTTTAGGAGTGAGCAATTTGTCTAGCTCATGCAAAGGATTATGTGATAATTTTGAAACTATTAGCAATAATAGACTTCGATATGATGAGGGTCATGTATTCTGTCGCAAATGCAATAAAACTTTTCTTGAAAAATATATTCAATGTCAGTGCTGCCGTAATCGTGTTTCTCATAGGAGTCGTCAATGTCGTCAATAGAATACTATTGCATCACACATAATGCAGGTTCTTGGAGTGAAGATGCACTTGGTAGTGATGGTAAATCAATTGTAGAATTTCACAGAGATTTAGGTTGTAATGTAATAGAGGAAAAAAACAAACCAAGACTAAGAGGAGAAAAGTATTGGGGTCATACTGAGATTGAAAAAGAGTTTACAAATTATATGATTTTACATTTTGATGAAATCTTTAAGGATCTGATGAAATGACACTTTATAAAATTGAAACTTATCTTAATACAAAAATTAAATGTGATCCTGATATTGTAAAACAGCTACCACGAATTTATCTGTCCGCATACACAAACAATCCCATCAATGCTTTCTTAATTGCTCCAAGCAGTGAGGGTAAAAGTTATGCAGTCGTTCAAACTTCTGAGATATTCCCAAGTGAAGATGTTGTATTAATTGGCAGAATGTCACCTACTGCAATAATACATCAGAATGGATTTTTGATTGATAAAGATGGGTTTTCCATACAGGATTCAATTGATTTGTTTGATGAGAAGATAGTTGAAGCCAAATCTAAGCAAGAAAGTGAAGAATTGGTGCGTCAAAAAAACGACTTGATGAAAGACGCTCGTATATGTATAGATTTAAAAAATAAAATTCTAATATTTCTGGATAATCCACACCCTCAAACCTACGAGATGCTTAAACCGATAATGTCGCATGATAAAAGGGAACTAGTTTACAAAACAACAAAGGGTGATGGCTCACTTAAAGTCAAAGAAGCTGTAATTAGAAATTGGCCTGTCTTTATTTTTTGTAGTGCAAAGAATGAGGCAAAGCACGAAGTTTGGTCAGAGATGAGAAACAGGGTAATGATATTATCTCCTAATACTGATGTTCAAAAATATGAAGAAGCTAACAAACTAACAGGACAAAAATTTGGATTACCTACATGGAGTAAATCACTCTATGATAATGCAGATAATGAAAAAATATCCAAAGATGAAATTAAAAATTTGAAAGAAAAGCTAAATCAGCTTTGTGTAGATGAAAACAATCCAGTAATCAACGCATATCAAAATAAACTGTCAGAGTTATTCCCAAAAAATACAGCAGAATCAATGCGACATTATACAAGATTTTTATCACTTGTAAACTTGGAAACTCTACTTAATGCAGATAGTAACCCATCAATGACACATCAGAAAGATGGTAATAAGATAAAATCAGTTTTTACAACAATAAATGACATTGAAAATGCATTAAAGATAATGGGTAACATAAGCACATTACCACCTGATAAGATAAAATTCATGGATAAAATATTCAAACCATTACTGTCTGAAGTATTAGATTCTGAAAATGGTCTTACAACTAACCAGTTAGCAGAAAAATATACTCTAGTTTTTGGAAAACCAATTACACCTAAACAGATACAAGAAAATTATTGTAATTATCTGGAAGAATCTGGAATATTATCTTCTGATCAAGAACACATTAGAGGTGAAAAGCACTACAAAATAGCAAGTAGCATAACTTTGGATAATCTTGACAGTCTAAAATCGAACCTAATCGAACCATCGAACCAAAATGACTCAGGCGTGGATTTGTGCCTAAAAGAACTAGAAGAGTGTTCGATTCATCTAGGATTTACTGATAGATTTTATGAATATGATAATAGAATAATTACATTAGAAGAATTAAAGAAAATACTGTTATGATATTCTGAATTGCATCGAACTGAATTACGCATGACCTCACGCCCGTTCGACAGTTCGATTCAGAGTAGTAAAAAATCATGCATTTTATCATTTGATGGCACTAAGGTGTATGGTCGTTCGTGTGTAGTCGTGAAATAGTTACTGCTATGAGTTGATTTTAATCTAAAAAAATAATGAGATGGTAGAAAATAAAACAAAATTAAACAAAGATTTAATCTCTAAATTCAAAGAAAAATAATTTCGATATTAAATATCAAGAATACCTTACATTAAGAGTTGTCATTCAAATCAATCGCAGTAAAAGAAGAAATTTATAACTTGCTTAAAGGTAGAGCAAAGAAAAGTTGTCGTGGAATATCTAATCAATTAGAGTTTGAATTATTGAGAGAACATTACTGATGAAAAAATACAAACACACATCACAATGTCTAAAGCGATAACTCTAGAATCCAAAGTAATACAATTCAGAGATGCACTATATGATGGATGGGGCTTTGGTGACTATCGATATGGTGTTCCAGATGTCAATGTGATGCTGAAACTCGGTTGTACTCCTCAATCTTGGTCAAGATACAGGCCTCTACTAATTCAGCACTGCCTGAAAAACGACTTGATCAAAGATGAAGTAATCGACGGAATAGAAATGGAGACAATCAGACTAGAAATGAGATATGACAAAAAAGGAAAACAATGGTATGGCAGACAAAGAGCACTAAGACTCAAAGAGAACGGTAGTTACAGGGAGATGACTAAGGAAGAGATAGAGAAATACAAACTATATTGGTATGAAGGTGAGTTTGTATACTGACACACACAACACAATTCCTTTCTTTATCGTGGTCTTGAATAGGAAAAAGTATGGTTTAGGCATGATTCTCTCGTGAATTTGGGCTAGTTTAGAGTACATTTGTAACACTGTCACATTATTTACGCATGAATTATGAAACTAAAATTGAATATAATTTCAATATTTAGGCACAAAACATGAAACTGAAAACGCAATGATTTTCCTGTTTTACGACCAAAATAAGAACTGAAACAGGAAATGAATCCTAATTTTTGATGAGAATATGCTCATATTTTGATATAGTAGATATTGATGAAAGTAGTATTGAAAATTCTATTTTTATTTGTATTAGTGACTCTCTGTATAATTTCAATTAATGATGCTTTTGCAGAACCATATTGGGGAAATCTCAAAGTAGACATTGAAAAATCAGATAGACTTGAAGGAGAAAATTCTGATGTAATTCGAATAAGAGCTGAATTTACAAATAATGACGATGAACAAATTACAATTTATCATATGTATACACTCTTAGAAGATTCACAGAATAGAGAATTTTCTCATTCAAATTATCTAACGTTGGGAGAGAAAGGGCATGATGTGACAGAAATGGAATGTCCTTGGGATTTTTCTGTTGAACTCAATCCTGGAATTTCAGAAGATACTAGTTTTTGTTTTGAAGTGCCAAAAGAAAATGTTGAATTTACATTACATTTGTATGAATCTTCGCCAGACTGGTGTAGAAATCCTTCATATGGAAGTTGCAATGAAAAAACTGTTAGACTTGTAGTAAATCCTCCATCTCCAAAATCATCATCATCAAATACAATCCCTACACATCTAACAATAAATACTAAAGGAGATATTACAATTGTAACTGGCTCAAATATTCCAGGCTGTGAGGAAACAAGAACTTGTTTTGTTCCATACCAACTTAATGTTGGCAAGGGTTCTACTGTTACTTGGCTTAACGCAGACTCTGTTACGCATACTGTAACAAGTGGGAGTGCAACAGACGGGCCAGATGGTGATTTTGATTCAGGCATATTTTCTGCAGGTGAGACATTTTCACATATGTTTGGCAATGATGGGAGTTTCAACTATTTTTGCATGCTACATCCCTGGATGACAGGACAAGTTATTGTAGAGCGAGGTGGCGTAATTACTACAACACCGTCTGTTCCTGTAAATCCAGATGTTAACGATACTCCGCCATATGAACCCGATTTACCTATTGACGAATATTATGACAATTCTATTTTAAATTCAAATTATGTTCCTCAGTTTAACAAAAATCTATTTGATGATAGCCCCAAACAGATTCCACGTACATCGTATGTTAATCAATTATACGGTTTCTCATTGGTTCCACCCGCACAATGGACTACTACTGAAAATAGTGAATTAGTTGGAGGGGAATCTGCAGCTCCAGTTGGATTTTATTCAGACAATTATAATCCAGAGTATACAGCAAACTTTCTTGTTTCGTACAAGAATTTCGGTTCATCATACTTTGATCTATTGCGATTATTATCAGATGATGCAGTATTGGAGTCAATTGTATCAGGATTGGGATTCCAATCAAATGCCAAAATTAATCATAAGAGCATTGAATCATACTTAAACGGCTACAAAATAAATTTTGGATTTGTAGACACTGTAAAACTTGACGAGGGAGAGTTTATCACATTACAAAGAGAAACCGTAATGTACATTTTAGATTCACGAGATCTTTACATTCTGAGTTTTGCTTCAACAACTGATGATTTTGATAGTGAGATAGAAGCATTCAGAAAAGCTTCAAACACATTCCATGTAGGCGAAGTTAAATTTATTGAAGATAAACCAACCGTCAAACAAGAAATTTCTAACTCAGAATCAATTTGTGGAGAAGGAACTATAATGAAAGATGGTAAGTGTGTGGTTGAAATGAAAACTACAGAGTCTAAAGGTGGTGGATGTCTTATTGCCACTGCAGCATATGGCTCAGAATTAGCACCACAAGTACAACAACTACGAGAACTCAGAGATAATCGGCTACTAAACACAGCCTCAGGAACATCATTTATGACAGGATTTAACCAGTTCTACTATTCATTCAGTCCCACAATAGCAGATTGGGAAAGAGAGAATCCTGCATTCAAGGAAGCGGTAAAGATTATCCTCACTCCGATGATTAGTTCACTTTCAATTCTAAATTATGTAGATATTGATTCGGAGGTTAACGTACTAGGATATGGAATTAGTCTGATTTTACTAAATATAGGAATGTATTTTGTTACTCCTGCAATAGTGATTCATACCATTAGAAAAAAATTCTAAACTCTATTCGTGACTGCGATCTTTTATTTATAATTGGTATAATTACGGAGAGCTAGTTCTCAACTTTAATATAATTTCACTAATTATGTACAAAACATGAATCTGGAATGATTTTCCTGTTTTACGAACAAAATCAGACCTGAAAACGTAAAAAATCCTTAAGTTAATCAAATTATAATTTTATATGTTGAAGTATATTACTTCTTTTTTAATTCTAAGTTCAGTATTATTAATTTCACCTTTCTTAATTACTGAAAGCGAAGCAATCTTTACCCCTGTAATTCCGATTTATCAAGTAAATGAAGCTCCCACAATTAGTGACTTTCACAAACTTAGTCAAAGTGCCCTTTTAGGTGATTTTACTCCATATTCATTAGTCCGTGAAAATGGAGAAAGGATAGATAGTTATTATTTTTATGATAATTCAAAACATCCAAAATTAATTATCTATATTGAAGATAGTACAGATGAACGACTAAAATATTACCATCCGTTTAATTCTGATTACTTTTTAATGAAACTTGAAACCGAAAATAACAAATCATATTTCATTTTTGCTGAAAGAAATGGAAACTCTTGCGTATTTCCATTTGAAAAATATTCTGCATTTTGGGCTGGAACTTATTCTGGATGTGATGGGGGAGCGGTAGAAGTAAAAGAAACGGATGATGGATATGCATTTTATGTAAAATTCTTTGTTGATGTTCCAAAACCAACTTTAGACGAACCTTATTCGTTATATTTTGACTATTATGATATTACAGAAAGTGATAAGGATGGAATTTTGATCAAATCTGAATCATATCATTTTCCAGACTTATTCTCCATAGGAAAAATAATTCCTTTTACCAGTGATGAATCAAAAACAATTAAAGTAAATTCAGGAAAAATCCTAGTAAATGATTTTCTTTTCAAGCCTTTTGATGTCTTAACACAAAATTTGAAAAAAAATCCATTTTCATGTGCAGACAATACAGTTAAAGTGAGTACAAAACAGAATTTCTATTCCATAGATGATGTTGTAACAGTAGATGTTACAGTTAATTCAGATATAAAGGGAGAACGTCTGAAACTTGTAATCTATGATATGAATGATAACTTGATTGAAGAAAAATTTTCAACTATGTCTGATGTCGGACACGCCTCTTTTCTACTAGATCTAGATAAGATGATTGGAAATAAAGAATTTATGAATAAGGTATTCAAAGTTGAAGTAGAATTTGGAATTGATGGCCCTAAAGATTTCACGTATTTTGCAATAGGGGATTATGTACAAATTCCTGAAAAAATAGATGAGTGTTATTTTTATCTGACTCATGACAAATCATCAAAATCTGCCTCTTTTTTGATACATGTCAAAGATCCATCAAATACTGGCTATGATCAAGTGCAAATTTTTGTAGACAAGCAAGGAGATTCCAAAAAAATTCTAGATAGCAATGATGTCTCATATGCCATTGATACACAAAATATCGGAGCACATGAATATTCTAGTGATGGGGGCTGGAAAACTAATGATGAACATAATAGTCAAGGAAGAGTTCTCCAATCAAAAGATGGGTATGATGCATTTATCCACATAGACGATGTATCTGAAAATTTCAGGTTTGCAATAGAACAAATTGATCACACAGGTTATGATCTAAAATCTGTCAGAATCCCAACTAATGGATTCTCAACAAATCCAAATTATTGGTCTGACACTGAAATATTTAGTGATGGGCCATCTGTATTAAAAGCAGATAGATACCAACCTGATGAAATTATTGCCAACCAATCACTTGATGTGAATTTGATTTTGATTGGTGATGAATGGACACCTGAACTTGAACAAAAGATAAAACAAAATCTTAATTCAAACTATTCTCCATTCATACATTCAGAATTAAATCGTGCTGGAATTACTTACCATTATAACTTTAATTTTGTTTCTGCTTCTGAATCTGATTCTAATTCTTTGTTTAAATATGTAAAATCAGAATCAAAACTCTGGGGAAACACATTCTATGGTGAATCTGATTTTGATTCTCCCTGGGGATTCGGTCCTTGGATTCAAGCTAATCATACTGAATGGATAAAAAATGGCATTTACGATATTGATTACAAGATAATGGATGTTGAAAAAATGGAAGAATATCTCCAAACTAACATCATATCTACAAACAACCAATTCACTAAACCCACATCAGTAAATATTGTATTTCTTTCTGGAGATATGGCTGATATTGATTTTCTCCACACATATAATTTGAAACGAGAAGACCCGTCTACTGACAGATATCATGAAGCAGTAGGAATGATGGGCTTTGGAGGAAAGTATAATTTTTATTTTTTTGATTTGTATGCAGTTCCTTGGGATACCCATCAAGGATTCCCTGATGATGATCTTACCGATGAGTTTGGATATGACAAAAAATGGAATAATGACATGATAAATTTGCATGACATTCACACTATAGAGAGACATGCACAATTAATCTCAGATTATGTAAACAACTCTACATCTTTGTTGATTACCCCATCCTATCTTTATGGCCCAACATACAAATCAAATTACATCATTGATGTTATTTTAGTTGCGGATGGAAGCACTGTAGACATTCCTTCATTGACAACTAAGTTCTTTGATGAAAATAAGATAAGAGAACAACTACAAGATTTATCACCATATTCAAAATGGGATGTGAATCTTTCTGTTTATGATATCAATGATAGAGATCTCTCAAAATCTACAAAAGATGTAATTCAATCAAAGAAAACAATTCCAGTTATAGAGGGATACCCTGAATATGGAACTTATTCTGTTGTAGATTCTGATAAACTCAAAAAAGCAATACAGGAATTTGCTGTGGATAAATCAACCCGATTCAAGGATTTCAAAGATGTCAAGGAATCATCTTGGACCATACCTGTAATTGTGATAGTTGGAAAATCTCAAGATCAAATATTTGTAGATGATTATGGAACTGTTGGTCTTTCTCCCTCACATCCAGATGATCCAAGACAACCATGTTGTGCAATTGGAATTACAACTGATTTCAATGTCTGGACAAAATTTTCAAGCGTGACTGATCTTACACTTCATGAATTAGGCCATACTCTAAGTTTCATGCATCCTTTTATGGGATATGATGATGGTGGTGAATTCAAAAGTTATGATTATTTTGAAAAATGGTATTGGGGAGTAATGGCATACAATGAACCCGCACAAGGGTGTGGGGCATGGTATGACTATCTAGTAGATACAGAAGACAATCGTGGGTGTGGTGTTGCAGATGTCTTCTTTACTCAATTTGATAAGGACAATTATTCAAGAGGTGTAACTGTATATCTTATCAAAACTGCAAAGATAAACATCTACAATTCCATGATTATGATGGAAAAAAATGGCCAGGATCTAGATAACCTGCCTATAATTACCAAGAGTACAATATCAAAAATTGAAAAACTATTAGATCAAGCAGATGCTAAACTCAAAGAAAATGATTTGTTGTCCGAAAACGGTGCAATACAAACAGCATTAGAAGCAGCAATTCTATCCAGCGAATTAGCACAAAATCAAAATGTATCGTATAATATCGGAGATAAATCCTCAGTTAAATTACAAATTCCTGAATGGGTGAAAAACAATGCAAAGTGGTGGGCAGATGGACAAGTAGATGACTCTACATTCACTCAAGGAATTGGATTCTTGATCAAAGAGAAAATAATTGGAATAAATGATTTACCTGAACAAACATCAGATATAGCAGAAGAAAAAGTTCCGGATTGGATTAAGAACAATGCAAAGTGGTGGGCAGATGGAAGTATTTCAGAAGATGATTTTGTTACAGGAATCAAATATCTAGTTGAAAAAGGAATTATCAAAGTAAAATAAAGTCTAAACTCCATTCCTAAATCCTTAATTGAATAGAAAATTTAGAAAAGTATGAGTTTTCTCAAAATCGGCATTCGGCTTTTTGTAGTTAGTACATTATTAGGAATCTTAGGTATGGTGGTGTTTTTGGGCTTTCAGGATCTCCTAGATTTTATTTATAGATTAAATCCTTATGCTCAAGGATTGATAATACTTAGTAATCTTACAGTTTGGATAATATCCGTTATTTTAATTATCATCGGTTTAAAGAAAAGAGGTAAAAATAAAAAAGAAGCCAAAGATAAAGAATTTCAGGAATTAAAAGATAAAGTTGAGAAATTAGAGAAAGAAAAGAAAGAAGATTTGAAAGATTAGTTTTTAAACTCTTTTGTGCGTAAATCCTTTTTTCATATAAAGGGATTAATGACGGAAAGCGAGCTTTGAACCTTAGTCAAAAATCAATATTACAAAATGTTATAAAATAAAAAAATTCTATGTCTGTATTGGATGCAAAGACTAGCTGTGAGGTAGCATTAACACATTTAAAAAATAAGCAATTCATCACCGCTCATAATTTATTTCTCA
>SXGS01133870.1_pt1 | contig 11478 bp, 9 predicted proteins | sample 3174681 | NCBI WGS metagenome assembly SXGS01 (sample SAMN11356861, study PRJNA531348) | freshwater metagenome | isolation source: freshwater sample F1-80 | place: China: Fuxian Lake, Yuxi | collected 2017-12-25 | reverse complement strand
TTGGGCCCCAGCCCGGCGGGGCGGGGCGGGGCTTGGCCATCTGCGTCGTTGCTCGTCGGTTACAGCCCCATGAAGGGGACCCACCTACGCCAAGGCTTCGGCGGACCGGTGCACCCCTGTCCTCCGAAGCCTTGGCGGAGGAGGACTCCTCGCGCCTAGCATCTAGCCAAGCCGCGCTCCCGCCAAAACCGGAAGTTACTTTTACACGGACCCCAAGGGTTCATCGTGTTATGCTCTCATCGTTCTTGCGGTGAGCACTTTTGTCTGTGACGCACGAGTCATGATGCCGTCCGGTTGACCGCGCTTTTCCCCATGAGAATCTTGATTATCGAAGACGAACCGGACTTGCAGCGAAGCCTTGCAATGGCTTTGCGCGACGAGGGCTACGCCGTCGATACCGCCGGGAACGGCGAGGACGGCCTGTTCAATGCCGAAACCATCGACTACGACGCCATCGTGCTCGACATCATGCTGCCGAAGATGGACGGATGGAGCGTCCTCCAAGGCCTCCGCAAGTCGAAGAAAACTCCCGTGCTGATGCTGACCGCCCGGGACACGTCGAGGGATCGCGTCCGCGGTCTCGACACCGGTGCGGATGATTACTTGGTGAAGCCCTTCGATCTTCCCGAACTACTCGCCCGCCTTCGCGCCCTAATCCGCCGCGCCTCCGGCCAGGCGACGCCGCTTATCGAGATCAACGGAATCGCCCTCGATACCGCCGCACGCGCCGTGACTCGCGCCGGCCAGTCCATCGAACTCACAGCCCGCGAATACGGACTGCTCGAATATCTCATGCTCCATAGAGGTGAGGTCGTCACGCGCACCGCGCTCTACGAACATCTGTTTGACGAGGATGACAGCACACTCTCCAACCTGCTGGACGTGCATGTCTCCAACTTGCGCAAGAAACTCGGCCACGATTTCATCACCACGCGGCGTGGACACGGTTATTGCATCGAAGGGTGATCATGATTTTTCACTCAATCCGCTGGCGCCTGCAACTGTGGCACGGACTCATCCTCCTCGTCGTGCTCGCCGGGTTCGGGTTCACCGCTTACCGGCTCCAATACGCGAACGAATTGCGCCGCGTGGACCAGGAACTCCAACAACGTCTCGGTCCCGTCATGCAAGCCATGCGCCGGCCCCCGCCCGGTGGTCCCGGTGGTCCCGGTGCGCCGGGCAGACCGGGCGGCCAAAGGCCAGGCGAAGGTGAAGCAGAGGGCGGATCACGCCGAGGGCCGCCGCCTAGCCAGGCCGGGGGAGAGTTTTCACCGCCGCGTGAATTACGACTCGGCCCCAATCGCGCCGCGCTGTTCGAAGGCGACACCAACGCTTTCTACTATGTTGTGTGGTTGCGCGACGGCCGAGAATGGAACCGTTCCGCCACTGCGGGGGTTGGAGTCCCACTGCCTGAGCGCGTACGCGCAACCAGGCTGACTGCGACGACTCGGATGCGCGGGACGATGCGAGAGCTCTACGAGTTCACCCCGCCCGGCGAATGCATTTTGGTGGGCCGTTCCATCGCGCTTGAAGTCGATAGCCTCCGCCAGCTCGCCCTCGGGCTTGTCAGCCTCGGAGGCATCGTGCTTCTTCTCGGCCTGGCTGGAGGCTGGTGGCTCGCCACGCGCGCCATCCGCCCCATTCATGACATCAGCACCGCCGCATCCAGGATTTCCGCCGGCAACTTGTCACATCGCATCGACACTCAAGATACCGACACCGAATTGGGTCAATTGGCTTCGGTCCTGAACTCGACCTTCTCCCGCCTCGAAGCGTCCTTTGAACGCCAGCAACAATTTACGGCCGACGCTTCGCACGAACTTCGCACCCCGGTCGCGGTTATACTCTCGCAAACCCAAGCCACCCTCGCCCGCGAACGCAATCCCGCCGAATACCGCGAAACGCTCGAAGCCTGCCAGCGCGCCGCCCAACGCATGCGCGCTCTCACTGAATCTCTCCTCGTTCTCGCCAGGATTGACGCAGGAGAGGAGAGCAAGACGCGCGAGCGCCTCGACCTCGGCCCGGCGGTGCGCGGCTGCGTTGAACTGCTGCGACCGCTGGCGAACGAGCGACAGGTCACGCTTCGATGCGATCTGCAACCTTCGGAATGCCTCGGAGACTCCGAGCAACTCGCCCAGGTGATCACCAACCTCGTCACCAATGCCATCCTTCACAACAAGAGCGGGGGCGAGGCGACGATCTCCACCCGCCGCGAACAACAATGGGCGATCCTTACGGTCGCTGACACCGGGCCAGGGATTCCGGCTGAACATCTTCCCCGAGTCTTCGAACGCTTCTACCGGGCAGACAAATCCCGGAGCGGCGCGACGGGCGGCACCGGCCTCGGACTCGCCATCAGCAAGGCCATTGTCGAGACCCACGGCGGCAATGTCGAGGTCGCGACTGAACAAGGAGCCGGAAGCACCTTCACTGTCCGTTTGCCAGGTGCTCCTTGAGGTTTCAACGTATCCTTCAAGTCGGGAGTATTGTCCTATTGTCCGAAGCCGCACCGATCAAACGCGGTGGATGAACCTTAAAAAGGCAGTTGAACCTCGTGGAGATTTGCTAAAGCCTGGAGGAGAAAGGGTTGACGAAGAGCGAGGCATATCCTTTATGGATCTGGCGAGTGATTCGGAAAAACTTTGTCGCCAGGATCTTGAGAAGCTTCGGCAGGGGAAACTGCCTTTTCAAGATTGAACGAACCGAAACTCAAATGAGAGACGATCGCTTCGCCAAATCGCGCGAATTGTTTGCCCGCGCTCAGGGAAGCATTGCTGGCGGCGTGAACAGCGGTATCCGCAAGATGGAGCTGCCGGTGCCGCTCTACTTTTCTCACGGGCAGGGCGCCCGCTTATGGGATGTGGATGGCAACGACTATCTCGATTTCCAACTCGGCCAGGGCGCACTGCTTTACGGCCATGCCCCGGCCGGCATGGCTGAGTCGCTCGCTCGGCAGGCCCGGCTCGGGGTGCATTGGGCCGCGCAGTCCGAACTTGAGATCGAAGTCGCAGAACGGTTGCAGCGAGTGATCCCCTCGGCGGAGCGAGTCCGGTTCAATAGCTCGGCGACGGAGGTTGTGCTCGCCGCTTATCGACTCGCGCGGGCCCATACAGGCAAGCCGCTCATTTTGAATTTTGAGGGCCATTACCATGGCTGGGCCGATGAAGGACTTGTCGGCTTCGCGCCCCAAACGGATCGCTTTGATGAGGATAAGAACCCTGCCCGGCCGCATCCGAGTCCGGGGGGGATTCGCGAGGTGCTGGACCGGTTTGTCGTTGCGCGCTGGAACGACGCGGACCTGCTGCGGCGCCTCGTAGAGCAACATCATGGGCGCATCGCCGCCATCGTGTGCGAACCATGCCTGTGCAACACCGGTTGCATCGAACCTGCGCCGGGCCTGCTCGAGACCATTCGCGAACTCTGCGACGCCGAGAACGCGCTAATGATCGCGGATGAGACCATCACCGGCTTTCGCTTCGGCGCGGGAGGCGCGCAGGCGCACTACGGCGTCACACCAGATCTCACCATCCTCGGCAAAGCCATCGGGGGCGGCGTGCCGTTCGCCGCGTTGGCCGGACGCGAAGCCGCCTTCGCCAAGATCATCAAAGGCGAAGTCGTACACGCGGGCACGCTCAATGCCAATCCGCTGTGTCTCGCCGCCAGCAAATGGTGCCTCGACACGGTCCTCGGGCACGGCTCGCGCCATCCAGAAGGCATCATTCACTTGGGCCGATCCTTGATGCGCGGGCTCTCAAGCCTGGCCGCACGGCATGGAATCCCTTTGCAAACGCAAGGGCCGGGCCTGGTTTTTCATGCCACGATGCTTAAACCCGGCGCGGAGCCGGGTGCGGTGCGCGACTATCGTGATTACATCCGCCGGCACGACGCGCCGCGCTGGGCGCATCTGCGCCGTTGTCTGCTTGAAAGTGGTGTGCGTGCGATCGAACGCGGCCTGTGGTTCGTCAGCTTGGCGCACACGGCGGCTGACATCGAGGAAGCGTTGCGCCGCGCCGAACCAGCGTTTGTGCACCACGCGGCGGAGTGGAAAGCGTGAACCCGAAGCGCATCCTCTTCGCCGGGCTGTTTCACGAGACGCACACGTTCTTGAGAAACACCACGGAGTTGAGCGACTTCACGATCCTGCGTGGGGAAGAAATGCTTCGCGGCACAGGCGACAGTTCCCCGATAGGCGGTGCGCTGGAGGCGGCCGCACGCCTGGGTTGGGAGGTGGTTCCCACGCTGGACGCGCGGGCTTTGCCCAGTGGGACCGTGGCCGATAACGTCTTCGAATCCTTCTGGAGTGAATTGGGAAGCGTGGCGGTGCCTGTGCTGGCGACCGGACTCGACGCCGTCTTTCTGGTGTTGCACGGGGCCATGGTCACGCCGTCGTTCCCCGACGTGGAAGGCGAATGCCTCGAACGACTGCGCGCGTTGCCGGGCGCGACGGCGTTGCCGGTGTTTGGAGTCTTCGACTTGCACGCGAACTTCACCGCCCGCATGGCCCGGCATGCAGATTGTCTCGTGGCCTACCGGGAAAATCCCCACTCCGACGCCCGTGAATCCGCCTGCCGCGCGATCGCACTGCTCGAACGTTGTCTTGCTGAAGGCCGGATGCCGCGCACGTTCTGGCGGCATCCGTCGGTCGTCTGGCCGCCGACCGGCACCGGAACAGCGAACGATCCGATGCGCGCCCTTGAGGCCTGCGCCCGCGATCTGGAAAACCGTTGCCGTGACTTTTATGTGGTGAACGTCATTGCGGGCTTTGCCTTCGCGGACATTCGCGAGACCGGTGTGAGTTTTTCCGTCGTCACTGTCGGCACGGAAGATGAGGCTCAAGCCGCGCTTGACGAATTGTGCGCGCTGGCGATGACGCTCCGCGAGTCCGGTGTGGTCGGCGAACCTTCGCCGGATGCCGTGTTGGACATGATTCCAGCCGGTGCAAGCGGTCTCACAATCGTCGCCGAGCCGAGCGACAACATTGGCGCCGGTGCGCCTGGAGACGGCACCGGATTGCTCCGCGCATTCGTGCGACGGCGGGTGCAGAATGCCGCCGTCGCGCTGAACGATCCTGCGGCAGTTCTGCGGCTTACTTCCATGCAACCCGGAGCCCGTGCAACCCTGGCGCTGGGCGGCAAAGGGAGCTCGCTCGATCCCGGGCCGTTGACACTCGATGTTGAACTGGTGTCAATCCGCGACGGCCGTTTCGAACTGGAGGACAAGCGAAGCCATCTCGCGTCCGTGGTGGGGAGCCACTTTGACATGGGACCGTGCGCCGTCGTGCGGCACGAGGGGGTTTTGATTCTGCTGACCTCGCGGCGGACGCCACCGATGGACCTCGGCCAGTGGCGCAGCCAAGGGATCGCCCCGGAGAGGTTGTCGATTATCGGAGTGAAGGCCGCCGTCGCGCATCGCCGCGCCTACGAGCCGATTGCCGCACGGATGGTTTCGGCCGGCACACCGGGGCCATGTCCCAGTCGTCTCCAACAATTGCCTTACCGACACATCCAGCGCCCCATTTTTCCGTTGGATGAACTCTGAGGCCTGCAATCAAACTTCGTTCGCATGACCCATCGGCGCGTCACTCGGGTAGCGATCGAAGTGTTGCTCGACTTGACCAGGAACCCGTCCGAGGTTTGCAGGATCGCATTCGTCGCCACTCGTGCCGTTGCTCATGAGCGCCACGATGGCTGGCTCCTGCTTCTTCGTGCCGAAGGTTTTTGAGCGAGGTAGTTGGTGGCGACGGAGCACCTCGCACATCGGCACTGATTGCTCAAATGACTGCAACAAAGCACAGCCGCGAGGGTTACTTCTGAGAGTTATAAAGCAGCAACTGCGTCGAATCGTGACATGAAAGAAACTGGCCCCTCAAATATTACTCCTCCCGCAGTCCGGTTCAGTCGCACCTCCCTCGTCAGGAGATTCTTCCTTCGCAGCGCGCTCGCGTTCCTCGCCTTGACCGTCCTGATCGCCACTTGGGACGTGCTCACTTACGACCCAACCGTCTGGCAGACTGACTACGCCCGACTCAAAAACGACATGGCGCGCGGTTATGCCAACCTCGACTGGATGGTTGAACATCGAAAACACGACCTGCCCAGCATCGACCGTAAAACAACAGCCGCCCTCGAGAACGCGCATTCGCGCGTCCGCGCCTTCCTGGCAATCCGCGGCTTCGTTCGAAATTTCAAGGACCCGCACTTGCGCCTGGTTTTCGATCGAGGCGAACGACCGTCGGCCGACGCCCAACCTCTGGTGACGGCTGCATCGGTCGCTGAAGCGGAGCAGACCACTTTCGTTGACAGCCTGGCTGGTCACAGTTGCCACGGTGCAGGCTACGAGGAAGGTGATCACGCGTTCAACTTCCCATTCGAGCGCATCCCAGGATTTCGCCCCGTTGCAGGTGGCGATTTCCCAACCGCTATGATCGGAGACACCGGGGTGTTGCGCATCGCCCAATTGGGCGAGGACCAATATCTCTCGGCCTGCGAATTGGTTTATCATGCGGGGGTTGGAGCTCGGGCCCTCAAGCTGGAAGTACGCAAATTGCTCCAATCCAAGCTCCGGGCGGCGATAACCGAACTCCAAACGCAGGGGGCAAGGCGTTTACTGGTGGACATCACGGGTAACGGCGGAGGGACGGAATGGGTCAGTGAGGTGGTGGCCCTGATGACCGACATGCCTCTTTCCCGCGACGCTGCCCGACTGCTGGCAGACGCCTGCGATCGCAGCGGCATCTGGCGCGGTGAATCTGTCTGCCCGGCGCTGGCCATTCCAGGCGAACCTACCCGGATCCACGGACTTGGGCCGTGGCGTGGCCCGCTGCTGTTGCTGGTTGATCGCGGCACCGGGTCGGCGGCGGAAGATTTCGTCGCGTGGCTCAAAATCAATCGTGTTGCCACGGTGATGGGTGAAACCACCGCCGGCGCTGGCGGCGGTTACGTCAATGGCGGCACGCGCACGAGATTCCGGGCCAGCCCATTTTCCGTGCGAATGCCCAACTGCGCCCGCTTCCTGGCCGACGGAACCAATGAAATCGAGGGCATCGCGCCAGACATCGCGCTGCCGATGCAGGAAAAGAACCGCGACGTCAAGGCCGCTGCACAGGCATTAGCTCTCGCTCGCTGACGAGCCTCCGAGCGGCGTATTTTGCTTGCTCGACGGAACCAAGAACGACCTCACGCTCGACCTCTACCCGAGTGGTCCCACAGGACCACAAGAACTGGCAACTGGGCTTCGAGTTTTGCGGTTGTTGGAGAGTTCGTGGCGACAAGGTGTTCAACCATAGGGCCATCTCGGTCGTGCCACGGTTGGACCAAGAGGTGGCAGGGAATGGTGATCGTGCGATTCTGTCAGACCTCAGTAAACCACCGAATTTGAGCCAGCGAGAATCGGCAGTCGAATTCCCAACAATCGCAAGTGATTTACCACACTTCCCATAAATTGGCCTTCAATTATAACCGTTTACGCATGGAGCAAGGGAGATGCCTTGCGGTTGTTTGCGGAGTCGAATCTAGGGTTGCGTTCGGATAAGCGGGACTGCTTTTGCTGAGGTCAGTCTTCCTTGAGCGCGCAGGCGCCGACCGCGGCCAGCATCGCCAGGGCAAGGCCGTCGCGGCGCTGGTGGCGAAAGGCCAATCCGATCGCCGCCAGCAGGATTGCAGCGGCCATGGCACCATCGGCCATGCCGAGCCCGGAGTAGCGTGCGACATCGGGCAGCAGCACGATAGTCGCTGCCAGCATCAGGCCGGTACCCGAGCGTCCGCGCTGCCGCGCGAACGCTGCCATCACCACCGCGATGAGCCAGGTCGGCAACCACGCGACCACGTGCATCACCGCCGGTGTTGGAATAGCCTTCGCTGCCGTTGGGCGAGATGTGTTGCTCCACGAGCTTGACGAGGTCGCCGCGGCGCAGCCGGTGCTCCGGTAGGTCGCACAAGCGAGGCGAAAGGCCGCCATCCCATCCCATCCCATAGACTTGACGGGTCGGTTCACGCGGCGTGCTGCTCCTCCGGCTATTTGGAGCTCGCCCTGTGGGTGATCGAGGATAACCTGCCGCCTCAGGGAGGTGGGTTGTGGTGTATGAAGCAAAGGAGGGGGTCGGTTTCTACCAGCCTTCGCCAACCCGTCCTCCGCAGTAGCCTGCTTACAAGGAACCCTCCTGCCGGGTCCTTGGCACAATCAAGCGCCCATTTGGGCGTTTGGAGTCTACGGAGAGCCTGTCCCCTGTGGGTGAACGGCCTATCAACAATGATTGGAACGAAAGTCTTGCTTCGGTTAAGAGGACAGTTTTTCCAGTCAAAGGCCCAAATTGATGGGTTATGATTTGGGATTGGCGGATTTGGAGGCCTTGAGTTTGGTGGAAGGGTTGGGAGCCGCGGTGCGGATGAGATGAAGTTCCCCCCTGTCCAGGAGTTCCCACTGAACCTCCTCTGGTGGCTCCAACCCGATGGCGACGGCCAAGGCCATGGGAAAGTTGATGTAGAGGCGAGGGTTTTGCCCCCGAGAACGGATGGCTTGCACACGGATGGGAAAAGAAGTCGGCATTTTTATTGGATAAAACGAACGATTTTGGTTGCGACCGTACAGCTATTCTATAGACTAGCTGTATGGCTTTCGATATCATCCCATTCCCTCAGGAACTTCGTCCGAAGTTGCCCACCATTGTCGGGAACGTCGATTACCTGATCCTGCGTGAACGCCTCGAACAAATCGATGCTCTTTTGCGGGACGGGGGCGTCGAGGAGGACTTTGTGCGGCGGTCTCTGAACACGTGGACCCCCCTGGAGCAAAAGGCCGCGACGGCCTCCCAGCGGATCCAGTTTCAACAGCGATCGCGTCGCGCTCTGCGATGCACGTTATTGAAGACGCTGCTCCAGGAGGATTACCGGGGGTTCAGTTGCCAGCTGGCAGGCAATGTCCTCTATCAATGGTTCTGCCAGGTCGACGCGCTGGACCTGGTGCGGGTGCCTTCCAAAAGTGAGTTGCATCGTTTTGCCAATTGGTTGCCGGCCGCTCCGATGCGCCAAGTCATCGACGGACTGCTCAAAGGAGCGATCCATGAGAGCAAGAAACTGAATTTGAAGGAAGCCTTGGATTTGGAGGATTACTTCCTGGATAGCACGTGTGTGAAGGCCGACATTCACTTCCCGACCGATTGGGTGCTGTTGCGGGACGGAGTGCGGACCTTGATGAAAGCAACGGGGTTGATTCGCGATGCCGGACTGCGGAGCCGAATGGAATCGCCGAAGGAATTTCTGCGGCGCATGAATCGGCTCAGCATCGAGATGGCTCAGAGTTCGCGCCGCGCCGGGAGCAAGAAAGAGCGCAAGCGCGTGCTGCGCAAAATCAAGAAATTGGTCGCGGTGGTGCGAGTGCATGCGCGGAGGCACCGGGAACTGCTGGATCAGCGCTGGGAAGAAACGGAGTGGACGCGCCCCCAGGTTCAACAAATCCTGCGCCGCCTTGACAGCGTGCTGGAACTTTTGCCCCGAGCGCAAAAGCAAGCCCATGAGCGGATCATCGGCGGGTGCCCCGTGGCCAACTCGGAAAAAAACCTGAGCCTTTATGATTTGGATGTGCGGGTCATTGTGCGGGGCAAGGCGGGCGCGGAGGTGGAGTTCGGCAACACGGTGCTCTTGGGAGAGAATCGGCAGGGTGTGATTCTGGATTACGCAATCTTCAGGGAGTCGGCTCCGGCGGACAGCCAAATTCTGATGGAAAGCCTAATGCGGGTTTGGGGAATGGCGGGTCGTCAAGTGGGAGCGGTGGCCACTGATCGAGGCTTCGCCAGCGCCGCCAACAGCGACGTGTTGGGGCAATCCGAAACCTTCGACGCGACTTGCCCGCGCAAGCCGGGGCGATTGAGCGCCAAGATGAAAGATGAAAAGTTCGCCCGCCTGCAGCGCCGACGGGCTCAAACGGAAGGACTCATTGGAATCCTCAAAAATGGATTCTTGGGGCGGCCCCTGAGGGCCAAGGGATTTGCGCATCGGGAACTCGCGCTTGCCTGGGGGGTCTTGACCCACAACCTCTGGATGCTGGCCAGGATGAGAAAACCCAAAAAGAAAGCCGACCCACTGCCCAAAGCCGCGTAGGCCTCGGACTTCACAAACCAGAATCGATCAGCAGGGAGGAAGTGTCTTCAGCGTCACAGAAAAAACGGCAAATTCCGCGATCTTCATGCGATTCCAGTCCGCGACCCCAGAAAAACCGGGCACCCCGCTGCAGGCGTGGCCCCGCCAACAGAAAAATGCCGGGTTTGGGGACAGGCTCTACGGAGGGAGGATGCTCCGGCGGGCAGGCCGATGAGGGCCGAGTGATCTACAAGACGGGCGACAATCGACTCGGGCGATTTCCCGAGGCAGCCAGCGATGATCTGGTGGCCGACCCAAAGCGTAACTTCCAGATTTTCGATCCACGGGATTTCCTGGCCGCTTGTCCCGCCGCGGCTTCCGAGCGAAGGCGGAAAATGACCCAGCATCCGCCTTCGCCCGAGCGGGCTTCGGCGAGACAGGCATCCCGAGGGAGGGAGACCACCAAATCCGGTATTACGGATGGTATTCGAACCTGCCTGCGCCAAGGCTTCGGCAGGCAGGCAAGAAGCGGGGGCAAAAGGCCCAGGCGCAACCACCGACACCGGAGGGGAGCGTCGCGCCGCCCCGCACCCCAGCGCCCGAGAGGCCCACAAACGCTGGGCCGCGTTGATCAATCTCCGTTTCTCATCGTTTTCCCAGAGTTCAGTCTTGCTCCAATCCATCCCAAGATCTATCGTGGAGGGACGCTCAGAAACCGTAAACCTATCAGTTATCAAGAACTTTCTCGCGCAGGCCAGGTTGGGCGTTTCCAAGGAGGAGCATGAAGCGTTCTTCCGGAAAATGCTCGGTGACGTGGACGAACCCACGACGCCGTTTGGGCTCACCGACGTGCGCGGTGATGGCTCCGGCATCGCCGAAGCACGCCGTCAGGTCGATGCGTCTTTGGCTAGGCGGTTGCGAGCGTGCGCCCGCTCGTTCGGCGTAAGCGCCGCCAGCGTGTGCCATGTCGCGTGGGCGCAGGTCCTGGCGAGGATGTCGGGACGAGACGATGTGGTGTTCGGCACGGTGTTGTTCGGGCAAATGCAAGGGGGCGCCGGGGCCGACCGGGCGCAGGGACTCTTCATCAACACGCTGCCGATCCGTATCAAGGTGGGCGAGGACGGTGTGCAAGACAGCGTCCGGCACACGCACGCGCTGCTGGGGCAACTGCAGCGCCATGAACACGCCCCGCTCGCCTTGGCGCAGCGCTGTAGCGCGGTGGCGGCGTCAGGATTGCTTTTCAGCGCCATCTTAAACTACCACCACGGTGCGGCCGCCGCCGAAACTCGCCAGATCTGGGACGGGATTGAGTCGCTGGGCGAAGAAGAGCGCACCAACTATCCGCTGACCCTTTCCGTGGGCGATCTGGGCGAGGAGTTCTCATGGTTGGCCCAGGCGCATTCGC
>SXGS01051698.1_pt1 | contig 11479 bp, 7 predicted proteins | sample 3174681 | NCBI WGS metagenome assembly SXGS01 (sample SAMN11356861, study PRJNA531348) | freshwater metagenome | isolation source: freshwater sample F1-80 | place: China: Fuxian Lake, Yuxi | collected 2017-12-25 | reverse complement strand
GCCAGAATGGGATTCACCCCGCCCGGGCCGTTCCGCAGGGAGCCCCTGGCCCGATACAGCTGCTGTCCGTTGTTAGGATCCCGCAGGCTGCCTGAGACCCCCGTGTGAATCAGGTACCGGCCCTCACATTCATAGTACGGCAAATACGTGACGCGGCTGGTCCAGGCATATTCACCCTCTCCGATACCGTACGCGAATACATTCGTGGTATTCTTGAATACGCCGGTCGCCCAGGTGCCGCGTTCTTCATCCCAGTTGTCAAATGCCATAATTCCGGGTGTGAATCCGTTGTTAAACGGCCCGTAGAACGCATCCTGATTGTACGAACGTTCCAGAAAGTCCAGATACCGGCTGCTGTGCAGGTGTTCGAATCCGATCGGTTCCTTCACGTTTCCGACACGCACGTTGCTGAGCAGAGGAATTTCGCGGAATGTGACCCACAGGTCCGTGGGTGCCGGCACATGGTCGATATTTCCCTCGGTCGCCGTTGTCCCCGGATTGACGTTGATCGAGTTAACAAAGTCGAATTCGACACACCAGTCAATCGTTTCGTACATCGTGCCGTCAGCACGAATCCGGGCGCGGCGGAAATACACCGCGTCCTGGTCTGTGAACGGTCCCGTGCCGGCATATGCTGTTCGACTGTCTTCCAGAAACACGGCGTCCAGCTGAACCCGGCCACCCACGTGAAACTTGAATCGCTTGTCCTTCGTCGCGGCTTCGAAACCGTGATTCCACTTCGCCGTCATTGAGAGTGGATCCTCCGGATTCGCGGCCTTCTGGTCCTTCGGCTCATCCTGTTTCCCGACCGGCTGATCCAGCGCCGATACCTGATCCAGCAGTCTTTCGTCTGAGGCGGCGAGTTCCGCCAGCTGCTGCTGCAGCAGGCGGTTTTCTTCCTCGATCGCGTCGAGACGATCGGCGAGTTCAGACAGCTGGTCTGCCCGTGCGGGCAGCGACGACGCCGACAGAATGAGCCCGAATACCAGCGTTCCCAGAACAGCGCGGGCCGTCACGCTGCCAGCTGCCTTACCATTCACCTGCCACGACATCACATTCTGCTCCCTGAATCAAGCCGGCACGTTCCTGTAACCATCGCGACCGGTGCGCAGAACGGGTGCCAGCCGTGCCTGCTGGCGAGATTATCGGCCGAATCGTCAGAACCGGCACTCGCCCGCTTCAACTGGCGGAACAGGAACGCCGGAAAGGATCTGTACGATCACTACAACCGTTACGAGCCTCACGGCCGCAAGCTCGGGCGGATTCCGGCAGTGCAGCAGAGCGGCGACTTCGGCGCATCAATCCTTCAGGCGTGGAAAGCGACACGCCGAGACGCGGTACATCGTTGCTCAAATCCCCTGCCTGTCAGAACTCGAGTCGCGAACTCCGGCAGATTCTGCTCGTCGGCATGTCACGTCCGACAGAATCCTTCCGAACACACTCGCAGGCAAATCGCCATGCGTCCGGCCCGGAGATGATCGCCGGTACCCAGCCGCAGCGTTCCGACCAGCTCATTGAGCAGAACGCGGTCTGCGGGCTTTTCCGGAGGAAGCTCCGGAATGGCGTTTTCCGCCCTGTCCCCGGGACGGCTTCCGCTGCGGTCGCCCCGGAGGTGTGTTTTCGACACCCTGCGCGATTCTGCGAAAAGCAGACCTGCGGGCCTCCACGCGGGAAATCCGCAGATGCCTGCCCAGCACGATCACATCCTTGAGGCCTCGATAGATGTCCTGTGGCATCCCCTCAGGCAGGTCGACCAGACTGTGATCTTCATGAATCTGAATGCGACCAATGTTTCGAGAATCGAGACCGGATTCATTGGCAATCGCTCCCACAATGTTACCGGCTTTGACTCCATGGTCATGTCCGACTTCAACCCGATAGGTTTCCATGCCGACTTCCGCACCACGCTCGGACCGTCGTGCCGGACGATTTCCAGCCTCCGGACGATCAGCCGCGGGTGGCCGATTTCGCTCAATCCGATCTGCGGCCGCGCGATCTGCGGCCGCGCGATCTGCGGCCGCGCGATCTGCCGACGGGCGATCGCCCGGATTTGCGGGTGCATGCGTCTGACCGCGACCGACTGACTGTTGCTGCAGGTCGAACTCGGATTTCGGTATCGCAACCATCTGTCCGGGTGGCTGCTGAGGCGGCAGCGGAATTGCGGCGGGCGATGCCGCGACTCCGGCGACGGGAGCGGGGGCGGGAGCATGGCGGACAGACGGCCGGCGATGCTCGAATGTGAGCGGTTCCGGGGCAGGCCCCGCTGTGCTGAACTGTCGTTCCCGCTGGCCGCGTTCCCGCTGGCCGCGTTCCCGCGGGCCGCGTTCATGCGCAGGCCGCGAGCCGCTCTTCGGGTGGCGGTCGGTCACGATCCGCTGCCCTCCGCGATGTCCGGCAGCCTCCGCAAATCGCGGTCTCGTGCCGGGATGTTCGGGATGGCGAAGTTCTTCCACCAGAAATGGCCGATCGCCCTGCATCATGACGGCGACGGCTGCGGCAATGTCTTCCGCCGGAGCACCACACTCCTGCTGCAGTTCCGTCAGGATGGTCCGAAACGTGGCCAGGGAATTCGACGCCAGGGCGGCTGTGACCTGCTGCTTGAAGTCCGCCCGCCGGCGAGCATTTACCGCGGCAGCCGTGGGAAACTGCATCTCCGCAATCGGCTGCCGCGTGTCGCGTTCCAGGCTCCGCAGATGACGCCGCTCCTGATGAGTCAGAAACAGAATGGCCTCACCCTGCCGCCCCGCTCGCCCTGTCCGACCGATCCGGTGGATCCAGGCCTCGGAATCATGCGGCAGGTCGTAATTGATCACGTGACTGATGCGTTGTACGTCCAGGCCGCGGGCAGCCACGTCCGTGGCCACCAGCACGTCCAGCCGGCCGTTTCGCAGCTGCTCAATCGTATGCTCGCGCTGTTTCTGCACGATGTCCCCATTGATGGCTACGGCAGAGAATCCATGTTCAATCAGGGCGTCTGCGACTCGCAGTGTCGTCTCCTTCAGTTTCACGAATACGATCACCCCATCGGTTTTTTCGGTTTCCAGAATTCGGATCAGGGCGGTCGTCTTGTCACGGTGTGGCGTCAGCAGATAGCGCGGACGGATCGTGGCTGAGATGGATGTTTCGGAACGAATCGTAATGACGGCCGGGTTGCGGAGATGTTCGCCGGCAATCCGGCGAATCTGATCGGGCATCGTGGCGGAAAACAGAGCACACTGCCGCTCAGACGGGGTCTGCTCCAGAACCCATCTGACGTCGTCCACGAATCCCATGCGGAGCATTTCGTCCGCTTCGTCCAGGACCAGACATTTCAGCAGACTCAGGTCCAGAGTACCGCGCCGCATGTGATCCATCACCCGTCCCGGGGTTCCGACCACTACGTGCACACCATGTTTGAGTTCGCGAATCTGGTTGTAATACGAGGCGCCACCGTAGATCGGCTGCACATTCAGACTGCGGAGGCGTTCTCCGTAGGAAGAAAACGCGGAGGCAACCTGCATGGCCACTTCGCGCGTCGGTGTCAGCACCAGCACCTGAGTGGCCCGACTCGCCAGATCAATCCGTGACAGCAACGGCAGGGCAAACGCTGCCGTCTTGCCCGTGCCGGTACTCGCCTGACCAAGTACGTCCCGGCCTTCCAGCATCGGCGGAATCGTCTGTGCCTGAATCGGAGTTGGTACCGTGTACCCGCGGCTGTCAACCGCCGCCTGGACTTCGGGCGCCAGATTCAGAGTCTGAAATGTCGGATCAGCAGCAACGGCGGTGGAGGCCATGATTCACTTCAAATGACGGGATTCAATTCGCAGTCAACTGAATCCGGAGGGGGGACAGAAACCGGACCGCCGACGCGTCAGAGGAACCCGGATCAGAAACACTCAGAGGCTGATGCACACAGACCGACGCACCAGGCTGGTGCGCTCTGAACCGCTCGGTACTGGCCTGCAGACCTTCCTGATCCAGTCAGGCTCAATCTGCTTCGCATGCCAGCCGGGTGACCTGCGGCGGTATTCCTGAGACCGACGGTATCCGGAAAAGCCTGATGGTGCAGGCGATCAGCATTCGGCAACGATGCCACAGCAGTCTGCATGATACGGATTGCACACCGGTTCTGCGAGCGAAATCTGCCAACATCGGAAAAATGCCGCCCCCCGGCCGGGCCTGTATGACGTGTTTCACAGATTCCGGCTGCGTCGACCTGTCCGGCCGACAGACCGTTGTCGGCAGACGTTCCGGGGGATAATATAGGCTGTCCGCCTCGGATCACCCGCATTTTTCTCGGCTGTTCCACGTTGTCAGATCTTCCACCCCCGGCTCACGATGTTTGGATTCTTTGACAGGTCCGGCGGTTCACGCCGCGAATTTCTGCGGGCCGGCAGCCTTCCCCTGGGAGGTCTGACCCTGGCACATCTGCTCGCTGCGCAACACGCAGCGGCGGCCGATCCGCAGGTACCGCAATCCTTCGTGCGCGACAAGGCCGTGGTACTGCTCTTCTGCCACGGCGGCCCGAGTCAGATTGAAACGTTTGATCCGAAGATCACCGCGCCCGATGGCATCCGCAGCGTGACCGGTGAGGTCAGTACCTCTCTGCCGGGAGTCACCTTCGGCGGAACTCTGTCGAAACTGGCTGCGCTGGCCCACCGCACGGCAGTGGTCCGATCCTTTGCGTCAGGCGATGGCAACCACGACATCAAGCCGGTCGTCGGCCGGGACACCCTGAACGCCAATCTGGGTTCGATCTACGCGCGCATCGCGGGCATGAATCATCCGATCAACGGTATCCCCTCGAATGTCGCCGTGTTTCCGCAGTCCGTGGACCCGACGACCGGTCCGCGGCAGGAAGGCTTCGGCCGGTTCCACGCCACCGGGGGCCTGGGAACGGCCTTCGCGCCGTTTACTCCCGGAAGCAGCGGTGAGATGCAGGGCGATATGTCCCTGAATCTGCCACAGTCAAGAATTGCCGATCGACGCGCCCTGCTGGCGGGACTCGATCGGATCCGACGGTCGATCGATGTCCGCGGTCAGATGTCCGGAGCGGACGCGTTTCAGCAGCAGGCGTTTCAGACGATTCTGGGAGGAATCGCGGATGTGTTTGATCTGTCGAAGGAAGATCCGCGGGTCGTGGCGCGATACGACACCGCGGCTCTGATGCGCCCCGATATGATTGACCGAAAATGGAACAATTACTCGCACTATGTGGACCACAATAAGTCGCTGGGACGTCTGATGCTGCTGGCCCGACGCATGTGCGAAGCCGGTTGCGGATTTGTGACAGTCACCACCAACTTTGTGTGGGATAATCACGCGGATGTCAACAACGCGGGGATTGCCGAGGGAATGAATTACTGCAGTCTGGCCCTGGACCACGCCGTGGCCACGTTTATCGAAGACGTGCATGAGCGCGGGCTGAGCGACAGGATCCTGCTGATCGTCACCGGTGAAATGGGACGAACACCCAGAATCAACAAGAACGGCGGGCGTGACCACTGGGGCAACCTGACACCCCTGCTGCTGAGCGGTGGAGGGCTGCAGACCGGCCGCGTCATCGGACAGTCCACGCGAGATGCCGGCGAACCCGCTTCAGAAAAAGTCACAATCCGCAACCTGGTTGCCACCGTGATGCACACGCTGTTTGACACCGGCAGACTGCGCCTGGCAACTCACCTGCCTTCGGATATTCAGCGACTGATCGCCACCGCCGATCCGATCCCGGATCTGCACTAAAACAAAACCGGGACAGGCACCCTTCCCTGACAGTTTCTCCAGCGTTTTCTGGACACTCGCGGGAGCCAGTCCCGGTTTTGTCAGGCGTTCTTACTATCATCGGGGCTGCGGGCGACTCTTCAGATCGGAGTTATTTCGGCTGCGACGTCGGTTCCGGAGCAGGGGCCGTCGGGATGGCGGCCCTGATCAATTCCAGCCGGTCCGCATACTCAGCCACTGTGGTCGGGGCATAATCGTGCGTCATCCAGCGAACCAGCAGATCCAGTTCAGGATCACTCAGCTGCTGCGGTGAATACTCGGGCATCTGGTTTTTGCTGCCGTAGTGCCGCTTCGCATTCGGATGCCGGATGAAGTCTCGCAGCCAGGCCGCTGACGCGTATCCGGCGAGCGTGGGATAGCCGTCAGCGGCGTCATCGGAAACAGGCGTGAAGGCATTCCCAAGTGTGGAATGGCAGCTGGCGCAGGAAGTCCCTGCCGCGCCGCCAGCCCACGTTCCGTTCAACGCCACGGACCGGCCCTTCTCCGCCAGCGCCTGATCGATCCCGATGCCTCCATGCCCGGCCTCCGCCGCCAGGAACTCGACCAGAGCTGTGAGATTCTCTGCGTTCTCCGGCGAACTGACTGCGGCAGCGTCTCCCGACCAGTCTGCCATCTCCGAGTTGTCCGGATCAATCAAACTGACGGCCTCGCCCGCCGCCTGTTTTTCCCGGGCCTGCTGATACCAGCCGGCATTCTTCAGCCAGGCGAAATGACCGCGGTAGTCGACGACGACGGACCGCATCCATTCGCGACTCCCGAAGCCGGACAGGTCCACCGCTGTGGGGGCAACTATGGCCGACGTCTGCTTGCCGGCTGCGTCACTGAATTCCGTGACCAGGGAACCACGGCCGTCATGTCCCTGATACCGATGACAACTGGAGCAGTGACGGGCGAACAGACGGGGTCCCTGAGTGAATGGGTCCTGTCGCAGCAGCGAGGCAGCACCTTCAACCGGAATCTTGTCCGGTCCCGACGCCAGTTCTCTGGCACGCCCGGCATCGCGATGGGCTTCCGCCAGTGCTGCCTGATGGTCCGTGTCGGTGGCATCCTCGTACATCGCCAGTCCGGTAAGTCCCACGATTCCGATCGTCATGATCCACGTGAACGCCTTGTTCAGTGAATGCCCGGCAGCCCCCAGAATACTCGCCGTCAGGGGCATCACCGTCAGGATCCCCATCAGAATCCCGGGAATTATGATCGCGGCGACGGCCAGTCCCAGCGATTCGACCGCGTGGAACTTCAGAAAACGGAAGAGAAACAGGAAATACCATTCCGGACGCGCTGCGTCGAACATCGTCGCAGGATCCGCCGGGGCACTCAGTTCGGCTCCCCGGAAAACGGCCAGGAGCAGAACGACCGCCAGAACGGCGAGGCAGGCAATCGCATCCCGCAGAACCTGATCCGGCCAGAACCAAGTGTCCGGTGCGTAGGCCGGATCGTGGACCGTCAGCCCATGCCGGCGAAACATGCAGATGTGCAGCGCCAGGAAGCCGATCAGCAGCGCCGGAAGAATCCCTGCATGCATGGCAAAAAACCGCGTCAGCGTCAGGTGACCATAGCTCGTTCCACCCTGTGCCAGCACCTGCACCTGCGGCCCGACGACCGTGGTCGCGCTCATGATATTGGTTGTCACCTGTGTGGCATAATACCCCTTCTGGTCCCACGGCAGCAGGTAACCCGTCAGTGACAGCCCCAGCACAATCTGCATCAGAATGATGCCCAGCCAGAAGTTCACTTCACGCGGCGCCCGGTACGCCCCGTCAATGATCACCTGCACCAGGTGAATTGCCATCAGCTCCACCATAGCCTGCGCCGCAAAGTGGTGAATTCCGCGGACGACACTGCCCAGATACATCTCATGCTGAATATAAAAGACACTTTCCCATGCCGTGCGGGTGCTGGGGCTGTAGGCGGTCCATAACATCAGCCCCGAGATGGCCTGAATCACAAACGTAAACACCAGCGTACTGCCCCATACATAGCGCCAGCGCGCCCCCCCGGGAACTCGCTCATAGAGCGCCTCATGCAGCAACTGCCGGAAACCCGTGCGATGATCGAGCCAGTTGACAAATGAATTCATGCTGTTCCGCATCCTGTGATTTCTTCCGGCCAGCGGTGTGGTGATCCGCTCGGCAGCCGTCCTGCAGCGCGGCCACGCCCGGGAGAAGGACAAACTTTGACTGATCCGGCCATTTTCACTGCGGCGTCTTTTCCGACACACCCTTGCGGAAGTTCTGAAACTTCACCCAGATCTCAGCGCCCGCCGGATCCTCCCGACCGTCCGTGCGAATCGACACCTCCAGCGAATCCATGTTTCGCGGCGGAATCTGGTTCGTCTTCTGACCATCCAGTGCAAAAGCGCTGGTGTGACAGGGACAGTAAAAGTCGCCGGCGCTCTGACGGTAGTTGACGGAACATCCCAGATGGGGACAGACCGAGTGCAGGGCAGTAATGCGCCCGTCAGCACTCTTCCTGAGCCACACACTGCCCACGGGAACATCCCGGAAATAGTTCCAGGCATCCTCGATATCGTCCTGCACCGTCACCAGAACCGGCGTTCCGTCATGCGGCAGAACCGCCCCCGAAACACTCAGCCGGATGAATCCGGCCTCGTCCTTTCTGGCCGCTGCGGTGGCCGTCCCGCCAGCTGCTCGGACACCCCGCTTCCGCAGCAGCGGATCCAGGAAAAACAACCCCGCGATTGCCGACGGTATGCCCACGATCACAAAACTTACTGCCGCCGTCAGCAGATGCACAACGGCGCTGCGCCGCACAGGCTGGGATACCTGACAGGGTGCGGAGTCGGAATTCTCATCAGCCGACGGCTGTGACGACGAGTCATGTGCAGACATGAGTATGCTCACGGGAAGGAAAACAACCGGCAGGAAGTCTGAGGCGGGTTGCGCAACCAGATTCAGGCGTCGGGATGCGAAGGCAACAGGCCGAAGCCGCGGCCGTCACGATGCAATGGCCCCATTTGAGAAACTCACGGAACCTGTGGCAACCATTCTCCAGGACTTCTGCATTTACGAGAAAGGATTTCCGGAGATTGCGACCTGTTTCTCGCAGGTCAGATCGTCCCCTGCCCTCATCCGACGGAAATCAGGTCCAGTACCACGTGCACTCGGGGCCACAGATACTGACGAACAAACGCCGCTATTCGATGGGTAATTCCCCCCAGAGACGGAGTGACACCGGCGCCGTCGACGAAAGCCCGATTCATGTTGACCCGGTCATCCAGTGTGCTCTCCCGAGTTCCCGCCCGAAATGCCGCCGGATTCAGGACCGGCAGGAAAATAATGCGGCCCCGCACATCCTCCAGCCGGATTTCCCGAGTCAGCCGCTTGAGTGCCACGGGACCTTCGTATTCGTTCCCGTGATTCGAACCGAACGCCACCAGACCCTGACCGGACTGCGTCTCCGGTCCGATCCACACGGTCAGCGGAATCAGGTGATCTCCCCAGATGCTGTCGTGTTCCAGCGCCACCCAGTAGTCGCGCCGACCAGGAGAATCCAGATCCAGCTGATCCGGTCTGCAGATGATCCGATTCATACGGAGTCCACTCGCTTGCCGGGGAGAAAAATACGGGCAGTCGGCTCAGGCCGGCATCGCCACCGACAGTGCGCAGCCGATCGTGCGCGGCCGGGGACGCCCGGGACTGCCGGATCATCAGCCGCCCATCTGACGGCGCAGTGCTTCCAGTTCCGCGTCGACCTCGCTGCGCCGATCCTGTTCGGCCGCAGCCGCCGCATGAACGGCCGTTTCCGATTCCAGCCTGACGCCAGCCGGACTGCCAGTCAGTCCCGCCAGGCGCCGCGACGCGTCAGCATAACGTGCCTCCAGAGCCTTCTGAATCCGGAGCATGCGCTGGCAGGTTGAATTCGCAGCCTCCTGTTCCGGCTGCAGCCCGGCAATCAGGCTCTCCAGTTCAACTTTGCGGGTGAGGCATTCGCGGGCCGCGGCTTCGTCCCCCGACGACAGTGCCGTTCTGGCATCAGCCACCCAGCGGGCTGCCTGTTCCCGATGCACCGCAATCTCACGACTCAGGCGGTCATGATTTCCCTGCGACGTTCTGACGCTGCGTCGACAGGCGGCCAGGCCTTCGTGCATTTCCGCCATGATCTCACGCAGCGTGAGTGCCGGATCCACGGCGGCACTCAGAATTTCCGTCAGGTTGCAGGTCACGATGTCAGTGAGACGGCTGAAGTAAGGCATGACGAAGGATTCTCTGAAGATCCGAAACAGCTGAGTGCAGGAGAGTGACTGATACTGCGGAACAGTCCACGGGTTTCAGCAGGGAACGCAGCAGACGTACGGACGGATCACGAACTTTCCGAAAGAGGTTCTGCCACGAATCCACGACATGCCAGCAGCCGACGCAGCTTCTCTCTGGCCAGCCGCAGACGCCCCTTGGTTGTCGGCAGTGTGGCCGCCATGGCGTCAGCCACCTCTCCCAGTGTCAGCGAATGATAGTGGTGCAGCGTAAACGTCAGGCGCTGTTCGCTCGGCAGCTGCAGCAGCAGCTCATCCACAACCTGAGCAAGTTCCCGCTGCTCGGCGATGACATGCACCGAAGTCAGGCGCGCTGAAATACCGACCAGCGGGTCATAGCCTTCGAGTTCACCGCGACAGTCCGCCGCGCGGAGACTGCGGATCAGCACGTCATTCGTTCTTCGCCGCGTATGGTCAATCAGCAGATTGTGCGCAATCCGAAACAGCCAGCCGGGAAAGCGCCCGGTCGGCAGATAATCCCAGGCCCGACGGAACAGCCGCAGCAGTGTGTCCTGCACCAGGTCTTCCGCCAGCTGCTCATCGCGCGTGTTCCGCAGAAAGAAAAAAAACAGCGGACGCTGCCATGCGGCCAGAATCTCCTCGAAGGCGCCGCCGTCGCCCTCCTGCAGCCGGATCATTCGCAGATCATCGTCGGTGTAAGCTTCAGACATGAAAATCGCTGCAGGAAGACCTCAACAACGGGACAGGTCAGGACCGGCCAAAAAATCAGTTGAACAAATTTTCTGGTCAGGGAAGCGCAGCGCCCCCTGACCGGAATCACGCTGGTGTGTGACAGCGGCTGGACCTGAATGTTTCGTTTTGAACGTAAAATTGCTGCATGAAATCATCGGCCAGCTGATGAACTGATCGAGCGAATCCGCATTCGAGGCGCAGGATTCATGCGGCCGAAGTCTTCCTGAGTTTGTTCCACTGATTTCCTGGCCGGTCCTTACTTCTGCCGTGGCAGATCATCCACGTCAGGTGGCCGATGGTGTTCAATCTGTGCCCGGAAGTCACCCAGACTCTGCCAGTACAGAGGCTGCGCCAGATCCACTTCATGCACCGCCACCGTCCCGAATTCTGTCGCCTGCGCCACCGGAATGCCGGAATGGTCGAAAACGGCTGAGATCATCCAGCGGGACGATGCATCCGTATAAGTGCTGCTGACCAGCCACACGTGATTCTCGCAGGCCCGCGCCTGCGCCAGCAGAGGATTGCAGCCCCACACCGGCCATGCGATCACTTCGGCTCCGGCATTGCTCAGTCGACGAGCCACTTCCGGGAAAAAGCCATCGTAACAGATCATCATGCCGACCTTGCCAAAACGCGTCTGGAAGACCGGATAATCGCTGCCAGGCGTCAGGCCGTCTTCAATCTCCGTCCGCGGCAGGACCACCTTCCGATACCTGCCGACCAGATCTCCGTCCGGGCCTGTCAGCACCGCCG
>SXGS01619119.1_pt1 | contig 11480 bp, 10 predicted proteins | sample 3174681 | NCBI WGS metagenome assembly SXGS01 (sample SAMN11356861, study PRJNA531348) | freshwater metagenome | isolation source: freshwater sample F1-80 | place: China: Fuxian Lake, Yuxi | collected 2017-12-25 | reverse complement strand
TGAGACAAGCGCGGCTGCCGTGGGCAGAGCCGGGCAGCCGGTTCACGCACCTGTTTGAAGTGCTGGCGATTGACATGTTGAGAGCGGCCAACGTCAAGCAGGCGGCGGCGATACTGCGGCTCAGTTGGGATCAGGCGTGGCGCGATCGCCGCTGCTGGCCGTGATGCTGCGGGTGTTTGCCCGCCACTTCGCCACCTTCCTGGCGTTAAAGCTGATGCCCACCGAATTTGATCTGCCTTCGATCGGCATCAGCATGGTCTGGCACGAACGCTCGCATCGCCTCGGCATGCATACCTGGATACGCGGGATCGTCCGGGAAGTGGTGGCCGATCATGTCGCTGCTGCTCTCGTACCCTAGCGTAGTCGTTGGCAAGTCTAAAACCTCTGCACTGACACCATTGAGGAAGGAAGCCCTCAAAATATGTATCGCTTGCCGACAGCGGAGGGCACAAGTTCGTCGCCAAACACCTGAGCCATGGCACTCAATGCGCGCCAGCCGGTGCAGTGCCCAGGAGCAATGCGCCTCAGGCCAAACAAGCGCAAGTCGCGAATCGTTTCCGGGATGATTTTCTCGTTTACACCGGAGAGGTGAAATCCCCCATCACACCATGGAGTGGAATCCCGGGGAAGACGGCCTGTGCGTGGCGCATGACGTTGATCACGCCGGCGTGCGAACACGCCGTAAATACGACCTGCCCTTTGCCTTTTACGTAGACAGAAACAAATCGCTCGTCCAGCACCAGCGGATCAGGCTCCCACGACACACCATCCATGCCGCGCCGCATGTGTCCGGGCAGGCCCGTTTCATATTCAGTGACCCTGGGTATCTCGCCACTCACATAAAACGCGCCCCCAGCCACCTGTTGCGATTCCCTTGTATTGACTACCCTCGCCCCTGCCTGGGTAAGCGATGCGGCGCTCGGGACTGGCTCGTGTACAAACAGCTCGCCGTCGCGGCCGCTGAGCGCCCGCTGCGCGAACACGCCCGGATGCACATAGCAGGCCGGCGCTTCCCCGACGGCAGCTTCAGCACGGACGGCTGTGATGCGCTCGATGGCCGCCAGGAGGCCCCCTGCATGGTCCCAGTGTCCATGTGACAGGACGACAGCATCTATCGCCCCAAAGTCCACGCCCAGAACGTCGGCGTTTCTCAGGAAGGTGGCGCCCTCCGGGCCGGCATCAAACAACAGGGAATGCTTCTGTGTTCCCACTTGCGCACTGATCAGGTGTGACAGTCCATGGTGCGCGCAGCAGATGTTCCGACCGGACATCACGCGCATGCGACCACCACTCAAGAGCCCCGGCCATTCGGATGTCACACCGTCCGGATTGGTGGACAGGCTGTCGGTCAGGTTATCAACCAGAACCAGGACCTCCAGACGATCAACTGCCAACATCCCTGCCATGATGCCGGCAGGATTCAGGCGGCAGCCTGCTCGGGCGTATAGATACCGGCCTCCAGCAGACGCCGGATGCCGCCTGGCGAGAACTCGGCTGCGGGCATGTCACCGCCGATCACGCCCGGCAACAAGCCTTCTTCCTTGCCGGCGCCGGCCTCGATGCACTCGAAGCGGCGCTGCACCCCGACCGGGCAGGCAATGAAGTCCAGCGGTTCCAGCATCAGGCCTTCCGTGCCGGTATCCAGTTCCCATTCGACCCTCCAGCAGCCGTGCATCACCATGAAGGTTTCCACCGTATTGTGGTTGTGCATCAGCACGCCACAGCCCGGCTTCGCCGCGATGAAAGCCAGGCCGAAGCCGGCGCGCACATGCGTGATCGCGGCGGGCGCAAGGTCGCCAAAGGGCGAGAACTGCCCCTCCTCCTTCGGTTGGGCAAACCCCATGACATTGAGGAAGGTGCGCTCACAATCCGGCAGCAACATGTCCGGCAGGCCGGTGTTGCAACGCTTGAGATCGGCGAAGCGGGCAACGCATTGCGCCATCTCGGCGCGTGCGGGTTGAATCACGTTGATGGCCATGGGATGGATTGCCAAGAGTGGGAGACCTGGAGATTTGAACCGGATCGCCCCTTGGCCACAATCAACGACGTCCAATCCCGACATTTGCCACAGCGATATGCGCTGCCCCACCCCCTCGTCTATTTGCCGCGCAAGCGCCCCCAGCCGCGCGCAATCAGATGCGCCAGATCGTCCAGGTAGGTAAACACCACCGGGATCACCAGCAGTGAGAGAAAGGTCGAGGTGATCAGGCCGCCGATCACCGCAATCGCCATCGGGCTACGGAACGACGGATCGGCCGCGCCGATGCCAATGGCGATCGGCAGCATGCCGGCACCCATAGCGATGGTGGTCATGATGATTGGCCGGGCGCGCTTGTGGCAGGCATCGAGCAGCGCCTCCAGGCGGTTCATGCCGCCGCGCCGCGCCACGATGGCATATTCCACCAGCAGGATCGAGTTTTTGGTCGCCACACCCATCATCATGATGAGGCCGATCAAGGAAGGCATCGAGAATGCCTTGCCGGTGACCAGCAGGGCGACAAATGCGCCGCCGAGTGAGAGCGGCAAGGCCGCCAGAATGGTGATCGGCTGCAGCACATCCTTGAACAGCAACACCAGCACGATGAAAATGCACAACACGCCGGTGAGCATGGCAAGGCCGAAGCTGGCAAAAAGTTCGCCCATGATTTCGGCATCGCCGATCTCGATTTGCTTCACCCCCGCCGGCAGGTTGTTGATCGCCGGCAGCAGCTTGACCGCCGCGGTGACTTCGCCCAAGGGCACGCCGGCCACTTCGATTTCAAAGTTGATGTTGCGCGCACGGTCATAGCGGTCGATCACGGCCGGCCCGCTGTCGATCGTGAGCGTCGCCACCTGCCCCAGCATCACCGCACCGACCTCCGGTTTGGAGGAGGGCACCTTCAGGCGTTCGAGCACGCCGATATCCGTCCGTGCCACGGCGTCCAGCTTGACCACGACCGGCACCTGGCGCTGCGGCAGGTTGAGCTTGGGCAGGGCGACGTCATAGTCGCCCAGCGTAGCGATGCGCAGCGCATCGCCGATGGCCGCCGTGGTGACACCGAGATCGGCCATGCGCGCAAAATCGGGCTTGACGGAGAGCTCCGGGCGAATCAATGCCGCGGTGGACGCTACGCTGCCGATCCCCGGAATGGTACGCAGGTCACGCTCCACTTCCACGGCAGCCGACGCAAGTGCCTGTGGATCATCTCCGGTCAGCACCAGGATGTACTTCTCGCCGGAACCGCCCAGGCCCACCTTGGTACGCACCCCCGGCAGTTCCGCCAGCACCTCGCGCAACTGCTTTTCGGTGACCTGCTTTTTCACCGGCCGCACATCGCGTGCGTCCAATAAAACGGTGAGGGTCGCCTTGCGCACCTCCGCCACATCCTGGGGAGAAAACGGATCGCTGCCGGCGGCGCCGCCACCAATGGTGGTGTAAACGCTTTTGACGTGCTTGACCGGGGTAATCAGGGCGCGTGCGCGCTCGGCTGCTTCACGGGTTTGGGCGAGCGTTGAGCCGGGCGGCAATTCCAGATGCACCTGCGTTTGCGAGTTATCGTCCGGCGGAATAAACCCGGTGGGCAAAAGCGGAATCAACGCTACTGAGCCAAAGAAAAAGGCGGCAGCGGCGAACATCGTGATCCATCGGTGGCTCAAGCACCAGGCGCTCACCCGCATGTAGGTGCGCATCACGCGGCCGTCCGGCGGAGTGTGCTCATCAATCGCCTTCAGCAGGTAAGCCGCCATCATCGGGGTGAGCATGCGCGCCACCACGAGGGAAGCAAACACCGCGAGCGAAGCAGTCCAGCCGAACTGTTTGAAAAACTTGCCGGGAATGCCGGCCATGAAGGCAGTGGGCAGGAATACCGCGACCAGCGTGAAGGTGGTGGCAATCACTGCCAGCCCGATTTCGTCCGCCGCTTCCATGGCAGCCTGGAACGGCGATTTGCCCATGCGCAGGTGGCGCACAATGTTTTCCACCTCGACGATCGCATCATAGACCAGGATGCCGACCACCAGGGAGAGGGCGAGCAGGGTCACCACATTGAGCGAAAAGCCCAGGTAGTGCATGCCGATAAACGCCGGGATCACCGAGAGCGGCCGCGCCACGGCGGAGACAAAGGTGGCACGCCAATCACGCAGGAACAGCCACACCACCAGCACGGCGAGGAGGGCGCCTTCCAGCAGCAGGATCATCGAGCCTTCGAATTCCTCTTCGACCGGCGAGACGAAATCAAACGCCTCGGTGAGCTTCATGTGCGGATGGGCTACCTTGAGCTCTTCCAGTGCAGCACGCACGCCGGCGCCTACTTCCACCTCGCTTGCACCTCGGCTGCGGGTGACCTCGAACCCCACTACCGGCTTGCCGTTGAGCATGGCAAGCGCTCGCGGTTCGGCCGTACCGTCGCTCACCTTGGCCAACTCACCCAGCATCACGCGCCGCCCGCCGGGCAGGGCGATTTCCATGCGCGCAAGTTCTTCCGCAGAACGCGCATTACCCAACGCGCGGACCGCCTGCTCGGCTGCACCAATGTCGACGCGGCCGCCGCCGGCTTCCTGCTGCGTTTGCTTCAACTGACGGGAAACGTCACCCGCCGTAATGCCAAATGAAGCCAGGCGGGCCGGGTCCAGCGCGATACCGATTTCACGCGAGACACCGCCGACCCGGTTGACCGCACCAACGCCGCGCACCAGCAGCAAACGTTTGGCAATGGTGTCATCAACGAACCACGACAGGCCTTCTGCATCGAGCTGATCGGAGGCAACGGCGTAGGCCAGCACCGGGCTGCCCGCCAGATCCAGCTTGGTAACGATGGGATCACGTAGGTCCCCCGGCAGGTCGGCACGCACTTTGGAGACCGCAGAGCGCACGTCGTCGAGCGCTTCCTGCACCGGCTTTTCAAGGCGGAATTCAGCCGTGATGGTGACGCTGCCATCCTGCACCTTGGTGTAGACATGCTTCAAGCTTTGCAGCGTGGCGAGCGAATTCTCGATCTTGCGCGCCACATCGGTTTCCAGCTGGGCGGGCGAGGCGCCTGGCAGGGACGCGACGATGTTGATGGTCGGCAGGTCCAGATCCGGGAAGTTCTGCACCTTCATCGACGAGAAGGAGATCGCGCCGCCGAACGTCAGCAGCACGAAGAACATCAGCGCCGGAATCGGGTTCCGGATGCACCAGGCTGAAACGTTCATTTGACGACTTTCACCGTGTCACCATCGGTGAGGAAAGCCACGCCGGTGGCGACAACACGGTCTGATGGATTGAGCCCGGCCAGAATCTCGACACGATCTTCCACGCGCCGGCCGGTTTCCACCTTGACCCGCGCTACCTTGGCGGTGCCGTCCGCAGCAGGTAACGCACGAAATACATAGCTGAAGCCATCGCGCACCACCACGGTGGCCTGCGGCACCGTGAATGCGCTACTGGATCCAAGTGCGAACTCGCCGCGTGCAAACATGCCGGGCTTGAAGCCATGCGCGCTGGATGCAGGCGCGTCCCCCCGGGCTGGCTCGCCGGCACTCTTGCCGGAGCGCCGCTTTTTCTCTGCTCTCGCGGCAGGTTTGGTGCTGCTGGGCAGATCCACATACACCAGCGCATTGCGGCTGACGGTATCGACCGTCGGGCCAACCATGCGAAGCTTGCCTTCGACAGTACCGACGCCGGCAGCGCTGATTGATACCGGCAGGCCCTTGCGCAGTTTGCCCAGCTCCGTAGCGGTGACTTCACCGCGCCATTCCAGGCGGCCCTTGCGAATCAGGCGAAACAGCTCCTGCCCTTGTGGCACCACTGCGCCCACCGTGGCACTGCGCGCAGAGATGATGCCGTCGTCGCTTGCTGTCACCTTGGTGTGATTCAGACGGAGCTGCTGCACCACCAACTGCGCACGCGCCAGTTCCAGCCGGGCCTGGGCTGTTTTCTCGGCGGTGGCGTACTGGGCGACTTGCTGCGCGGAGAGCGCGCCGGTGCCGGCAATCGATTGGGAACGTTCGGCGTTGGCGCGTGCTTCCGCCTGGGCGGCCTCTGCCTCCACCACTTGTGCACGTGCCTGCGCCACCTCGGCTTCGACCGTCTCTGCAGCGAACACGGCAAGTACTTGGCCGCGCTTGACCACGTCACCAATCTGGGCGCGTACCTCGGCCAGCCGCAAACCGTTGACTTCCGCCCCGAGAATGGCTTCTTGCCAGGCCGCTACCGAGCCGTTGGCCACGAGATTGATCGGCACATCGCGCGGTTGGGCTTGTACCAGAGTGACGGTGAGCGAAGGCCGCGCGCCGGGCTTGGCTGGGGGTGCATTTTTGGTATTTTTTGCGCCAGTGTTGGCATTACTGGCTGCGGCGGGCGCTTTCGATTCCTGGGCAATGCTCCAGGGCATCAGGAGCGCCACAGAAAGGCCGACGGCGAGGGTAAGGGAAGGTGATGTCATGTCGGTTCTATCCTAAGCGTCCTAAGGTTTGACACGGGCCATGTTGGGTTCCAGCTTGCCGTCCCAGCCGCCGCCCGCAGCGCGATACAAAGTGATCCACGCGTTCAGGCCTTCAAACGCCAGCGCGGCAACGGCGCCGTCGGCTGCGAGCGAGGTGCGACGCGCATCTTCCATTTCGATCAGGCTTCCCAGACCGGCGCGCTGGCGCGTGCGCGCGGCTTCCAGGCTTTGGCGATAGCCGCTCGCAGCCGCATGCGTGTCGTTGGTGCGGGCCTGGACGGCAGCTATGCGTACCATCGCTTCTTCCACTTCGCGCACGGCGTTGCGCACTTTGGCCCGATAGGCCGCTTCCGCTGCGGCGTATTGCGCCCGTGCGGCATCGGCATTGGCGGCGCGGCGCCCGCCATCAAGCAGGGGCACGGTCAGTGACGGTCCGATCGACCAGGTGGTGAGGCTGATGCCCGGGCTGCCATCGAGGCGGGAGCGGGTCGGCGTAACGTTGCCGGTGAGCGAGAGGCGCGGGTAGCGCTCCGCTTCGGCGACCCCAATGCCCGCACTGGCGACGGCCACATCACGCTCCGCAGCAGCGACATCGGGGCGCTGGGCCAGCACCGTTGCCGGCAACGCATCGATGGCGAATTGCGCCGGGCGCGGCAGGGTGGCCGGCGCACCGGCGGCGCGCGCCCACCGGGCGCGCAAGGCCAGCTCGTCCTTGGCAGTGAGCGCCACCAGCCCCTTGATGTCGATTTCGCACAAGGCCTGGCGCTGGCCAAAGGCAGAGGCGCCATCGGCGGCGCTGGCGCGTGCCAGCGCCGCACTGGCGGGTGACTGCAACCCGGCATTCGCCGCTATGCCGGTGAGGCGGGCGGTTTCGGCGCGCGAGTTGGCGTCGGCACGGGCGAGGTCAGTCTGCATCTCGCAAAAGCGGTAGTTCGCGTAAGCGCTGGCCACTTCCGCCGCCAAGGCCACCCGCGCTTCATGCCAGGCCGCCACGTTGGCATCGAGTTGCGCACGGGCCGATTCGCGCTGGCGAGCCAACCCGCCGAAGAGATCAATCTCCCAACTGCTTTGCAGGCCCACGGTAGCCTGCGTGCGCTGCAGCGCCGGCCCACCGAAGCTGAAGGCGGAGCGGTTTGCGCCGGCTGTCGCATCCAGCGAAGGATTACCTGCGGCGCCTGCGGCAACGGCGTCAGCGCGCGCCCGTTCGATGCGCGCCACCGCCTGCACCAGGTTGGCACTGGCGGCTTGGGCGGCGTCGATCAGTTGCGTGAGCACGGGATCATTGAACTGTTGCCACCACGCGGCTAGCGCCGTAGCCGAGCCGCCGTGGGCCACGTGCGGGGCCAACTGCGGGGCCAGCGGGGCGTTCGAGGCGGCCGCCCCGGTGGTGCTCGCCGCTGCAGCCGGAGGATTCCATTGGGCAGGCTGCACCTCGGGTTTGCGATAGTCCGGCCCCAAGGTGGCCAGAATGCCTTGGGTCATGGCGCAACCACCAAGCAACACCGATACCGACAGGCCAACCAGTGCGCGTCTTCCAACTTTGGCCAAATAGCCGCGGGTTCTGATCAACGCCATAGGCCCTCCGCGCGCCGGCGTGCGCCTTCTGCATCGATCATCGCGGCAGCGTAGAAGGCCAGGCGTGTGGCCAACAGATCAATCGCCTCGGGATTGGCGATCAGTTGCGGGGCCAGCACATTGACTACTTGGTGCCCGACAAAGTAGTGCACGGCCATGCCAACCACCGACACCGCCAGGCGCTTGACCTCCAGGTCGTCCGGAGGCGCATCAAAGCGCCGGGCCAGCATGTGCACCAGCATGTCGTGCTGCGGCCTGATTTCGGAATCGATCACTTCGGTCCAGGCACCGGTCGGTTCGATCATTTCCCGGAAGTGCAGCTTCATCACCATGCGCACTTCTTCGCCACGTTTGAGCGGGGCGAGGAATGCGGCAAAGAACGCCTGGAGCGCCTGGTCGAGCGGCTGGTTGGGATCGATCTCGGCACACGCCTGAGCCGGCTGGTCGCCCAGTGGCTCGGAAAACGCGGCGCGATACAGCCCGGCCTTGTCGCCAAAATAGTAGCGAATCGCCGAAATGTTGGCTCCCGCTGCATCTGCGATTTCCCTCGTCGATGCGCCCTCAAATCCTTTATCAGAAAAGAGCTTAAGAGCAGCAAGTACTAACTTTGTGCGAGGGTCCTCCGCAGTCGCGGAAAAGCTTGGCAAGGCCGCTGCGATCATGTTGACACCTGGTTTCAATCGAATGATTCAAATAGTAATCAATCGATTGAACTTGGTCAACAGGTTTTTGCAGCGCAGCAAAGTTCCAGCATGCCTCGGGCCGGGAGTTCAGGCCGAGGGTTCAGCCCCGCAGCTCAGCCTTTCTTCAGGCCGGCAACATAAGCTTCGATCCGGGCTTTCAAGCCCGGACGGACGGCGGAACGCACCAGCTCGGCCAGATCGCGGTCTGCCGCATCGCGACGGGTGAGGGAGCGAATCGCCGCGCCGGTTTCCCGATCCGCGAGCTGCGTGGCCGCCGGATTGAGCTGAGCATCAAAGGTCGCAGCTTCATGGACAGCCGTCACCAGGCCGGCCGCCAAGGCCTCTTTGGCCAGCACATGCGCCCCATCAAGCACCCAGCGGCGCGCATGGTCGGTACCGACCCGTTCGGCCAGCCGGCGCGAACCCAACACGATGCCAAAGCGCGCGCCGGGAAACCGGAAGCTTGCCTCTTCGCGCACGTGGCGCACCTCGCAGGCCGCCAGCAAGTCTGCGCCCGCGCCCCAGGCCCGGCCCTGGGCGAGTGCAATCGTACGGATCGGCGCATGCCAGAGCGCCTGCAACAATTGCTCGACATGCACAAAGCGTTGCAGCAGGTCCGCTTCGCTGCTCTCGGCAAGGTTGGAGAGATCAAAGCCGGTGCAAAAATGCGGGCCGTTAGCAGCCAGCACCAGGGTGTGAATCTCCGGCGCAGCCAGCGCGGTATCGACTTCCCTCGTCAAGGCCACCACCAGCGCATCCGAAAGGGCATTGCCCCGATCGGGCCGGTCAAGCGTCAGTGTGATCACGCCGTTTTTGTTTGCGGTTTGCAGCATGGTTGAGTTCCTGATGGTTCACGTGGAAGGAGCGGGCTGCGTTTTTGGCGCTGTTACGGCGGGCGCGTTTATGGCGCTGCTGCCATGGCGCATGCTACCGCGAAGGGGATAGCGGGCCCTACAATGCGGTTCATCCCCAGCCCAACCTTGCGGAGCATTTTGCATGCCCACCTATAGCCGCCGTCGTTTTGCATCCACTCTCATGGCGCTCACCGGTGCGCAGCTTGCCGGCATGCCTGGCCTGGCCGGTGCACAGCAGGCCTACCCGAACAAGGCCGTCAAGATGATCGCCCCGTATCCGCCGGGAGGGGGGGTGGATACCGTGGCCCGCCTGATCGCCGAACGCCTTTCTGCCCGTATCGGACAAGCCGTCACGATCGAGAACCGCCCCGGCGCGGGTGCCACCATCGGCGCCGACGCGCTGGCCAAGAGCCCGGCCGACGGCTACACATTGATGCTGGGCAGCATCACCGACTACGCCATTGCACCCCACGTGCACAAAAATCTGGGCTTCGACATACGCCGGGATTTCATCCCGATCATCGAAATCGCCTTCGGCACCGTCGGCCTGGTTGTCAACGCTGATTTGCCGGTGAAGAACGTGCAGGCGCTGATTGCCCTGGCCAAATCCAAACCCGGCCAGCTCAGTTTTGCTTCGTCTGGCTTGGGCGGGCTGCAACATCTGAACGGAGAAATGTTCAAGCAGATGGCAAGTGTCGATCTGGTGCACGTGCCTTACAAGGGTACCGCGCAGTTCCTGCCGGACCTGATTGCGGGGCGTGTGCCGATGTCGATCGACAGCATGCCGGCGCACCTGCCGCACATCAAATCGGGCAAGATCCGCGCACTTGCCGTTGCCAGCCGCGCCCGCGTACCGATGTTGCCTGATGTGCCGACCATGGCCGAAGCGGGGCTGCCCGGCTACGAGACGGCAACCAACTACACCCTGTTCGCGCCCGCCGGCACACCACGTGACGCCGTGGCCCTGCTCAACCGCGAGACCAACGTCGTGCTGCAACAGGCCGACGTCAAGGAGAAGCTGCTCGGCATGGGCATCATCACCATTGGCGGCACCACCGAGGCGGCGCAGGCGCGCGTGCCGGCGGAGATGACCAAGTGGGCCAACGTGATCAAGAACGGCAACATCAAGCTGGACTGAGTGCTCCGCCCGCGAGGGGTTGCGCAACGAAGTAGAAAGCCAGCGGTTCGCGCGCGCGATAGTGGTCGTCGCCGGCACCATCGATGCCTACGCTTGTTTGGACGCGCCTGGCGCTGCGCCAGGCGCCTCGCAACAATTCCACCAGCACAGTCCGGTCTCCAAAGACCTGCGCGTTGGTCAATCGCAGTACCGTGATGCCTTGTGCCGTAAGGTCGGCAGTCTTGCGCAAATCCTTGCGCCACCGTGATTGCGCCCGATGGTAACCACCGTCCACTTCAATCGCCAGGCGAATAGCCGGAAAGTAGAAATCCACAATCCAGCTGCCAAGGCGATGCTCGCGCTCGAACATGCCGGCCAGAGCGCCATCACCTAACTGGTTCAGGAGTTGACTCAACGCAGCTTCCGCCGATGTGGGGGCAGATCGCCGTGTGCGCGCAAGCGCATCGCGCCACGTCATCTTCGCTAGCGTCGATTCTTCGTTGCCTGTATCGTCCATGTTGCCTTGTCCATGTTGCCCCTGCGCAGATGGTAGCGCAGCAGCCGACCCTGCGCATGTGTGGCCACACTACAATCTGTCATCCCCACTCACCATCATCGGAGTTGCTCATCATGGCCAACATCGGTTTTCGCATCCTTCCCGCCCCCAAGCGCGCCCCGGCATCCCTGATCAAGCAGTTCCACAACGTGGTGGTCGCGCATCTTTCCGATTGCATGAACCGCCTGCCGGGTGCCGATGGCCTCAACCCGATGCACCGCGGCGATCACATGGTCGGCGTGGCCCTCACGGTGCGCGTGGCGCCCGGCGACAACCTGATGGTGCACAAGG
>SXGS01381275.1_pt1 | contig 11482 bp, 10 predicted proteins | sample 3174681 | NCBI WGS metagenome assembly SXGS01 (sample SAMN11356861, study PRJNA531348) | freshwater metagenome | isolation source: freshwater sample F1-80 | place: China: Fuxian Lake, Yuxi | collected 2017-12-25 | reverse complement strand
TGGGTCTTACAAATATCCACCCCCGTGATCATCTCCGTGATGGGATGCTCCACCTGGATCCGCGTGTTCATCTCCATGAAAAAGAAGGAACCGTCTTCGTCGAGGAGCATCTCGACCGTGCCGGCACCGACGTAGTTGATGGCCTTCGCGCCTCGCACTGCCGCCTCGCCCATTTTTTCGCGTAGCTCGGGCGTCATCGCTGGGCTCGGGGCTTCCTCGCTGAGCTTCTGGTGCCGGCGCTGAATCGAACCGTCCCGTTCACCGAGGTGAATCACAGTGCAGTGCGCGTCGCCGAGAATCTGGAACTCAATGTGGCGTGGGCGGTCGAGATACTTCTCGAGGTACACCTCGCCATTACCGAACGCGGCCATCGCCTCAGACTTGGCCGTGGAAAAACTCTTGGCCAACTCGTCGGCGTCGCGCGCCACGCGCATCCCCTTGCCACCACCACCTGCGGCGGCCTTGATGATCACGGGAAACCCGCCTTGGACGGCGAACTCCATGGCCTCCTCGACCGTTTCGACCGGCCCTGGCGTACCGGGCACGACGGGCACTCCGACGTCGGTCATGGTGCGGCGCGCCGTCGCCTTATCGCCCATCAAGCGAATCTGGGTTGGCGTCGGCCCGATGAACGTCAAGTTCGACTTGGCGCAGGTCTCGGCGAAATCGGCGTTCTCGGAGAGGAACCCGTAGCCCGGATGAATCGCGTCGGCACCAGTGATTTCGGCGGCGGCGATGATCCGCGGAATCTTAAGGTAACTCTCACGCGACGGCGCGGGACCGATGCAGACGTCGTCGTCGGCGAAGCGGACGTGTAGCGACTCGCGATCGGCCTCAGAATAGACGGCAACAGTTTCGATGCCGAGTTCGCGGGCCGCACGGATCACGCGAAGGGCGATTTCGCCCCGGTTGGCAATCAGGATCTTCTTGAACACGAACTACCGAGCGTCCTGTACGGTGTGGCCAGAGGTGGTATCGATCCGAAAGAGGACTTGGCCGAACTCCACCGGGTGCGCATCGGTGGCGCCGACCTCTTTGACCACACCGGCATGCTCCGACTCAATCTCGTTCATGATCTTCATCGCCTCGATGATGCAGAGCACCTGCCCTTTGGCGATGTGCGAACCGACCGACACGAACGGCTTGCCGCCCGGCTCGGCGGCCCCATAGTACGTGCCCACCATTGGTGACTTGATGTCGGTGAGCGTCGACGCCACCATCGCCGCAACGGCAGGATCGACTGGCATCGCGACGCCAACTACTGGCTGCTGAGGCGCGCTCGTCGTCGGCACCGGTACGGCGACTGCCACGCCGACTGGAACAGCCTGTTGGCCAGCGACGGGTGCCGCATGGCCGTGCGACGCCGCCTTGCTGATGCGGATCTTGAGGCCTTTTTCGGTAGAGATCTCAATCGAATCCAACGAGGAGTCGTCGAGCATCTCTACCAGCTTCTTTACGTATCGGAGGTCGAGCACGGGATCCCTATCTTTGGCAAAGTGAGGTGGGCTGCGCAGACATGTTCCTGCTGACACATAACGCGTCGCCAGTCCAACAAGATGTAGCACGAAACAGCACGATGCCGCAAGAAACACGAAGAAACAGCAAAATACTGCCCTTCGTGAATGTGTTTCCCGAGTGGGCGGCTTGGCAGCCGCTCACCAGTATCGGGTCACACCAATTCCATCAGCTGGCGCGGAAAGGCCGTAAGCACTACTGGACCGTCCGGGCCGATCCAGACGTTGTCCTCGATCCGAATGCCCCCCCACCCGTCTCGATACACGCCGGGTTCGATCGTCACCACGGCCCCAACCATGAGCGGCGCGTCGATCGTCTTGGCCAGGCGCGGAGCCTCATGCACCTCGAGCCCAATGCCGTGGCCAAGCGAATGACCGAACTCCGCGCCGAGCCCATGGCGCTCGATGTAGTCGCGGGCAATAGCATCAGCATCCCGGCCGCGCATCCCCGCCCATACCGCCGCGCTGGCCGTTGCGTTGGCCTCGCGGACGATTGCATATGCGTCGTGCTGCGCCGCGTTTGCCCTGCCGAGTACGAATGTTCTCGTGATGTCGGAGCAATACCCGCCCGACACCGCGCCGAAATCCACAATGATCAGGTCACCGTCCTGCAGTTCGCGCCGGCTTGCGTGCGCGTGCGGCAGGGCCGACCGCTCGCCACTGGCAATGATCGTATCGAAAGGATGCGCCTCGCTACCCAGTTCGCGCAGCCACATTTCCAGCCGCGCGGCCACCTCAAGTTCCGTACGCCCGGCCGCGATCTCGGGTACGGTACGTTCGAGCGCCAGCTCCGCGATGGCCACCGCCGCCTTGATGCACTCGAGCTCGCCCGCATCCTTCTGCTGACGCAACGACTCCACCAGGTTGGCAGTCGGCCGCCACTGCCAGCGTGCGCCCGACTCGACCACCCGCTGGGCATCCACGTGCAGCATATGCTGGCTCTCGAAGCCCACCGACGACACGCCCGCCAACCGCGGCAGCACGGTCCAGAGCCGCGACCAGAGCGACGTGCCTTCGATCTCCAGATCGGCCACAGCACCCACTTCGACGCGACCCTGGGTGCGGTACCGAAAATCGGTGATGAGCACCGTGGCCGCTTGCGACACGACGAGCAGCGAGCTCGAGCCGGAGAATCCCGTCAGGTAGCGCGTGTTGGCGCGCGAGGAGATCAACAACGCGTCGAGACCGGCCGACAGAAGGCCTGCACGGAGGCGCGCAATGCGCCCTTCGCGCGGATCGCCCGCGACGGACTGCATCTGGGCGGGCCTACTTCCCTGCGCGAAGCTGAGCGACAAGTCCGCGAAGCGCGAGTTCGTATCCAACCGCACCGAGTCCGCACACCAGACCGCGTGCGGCGCCGGCGAGCACGGAGTGACGCCGCTCGGATTCGCGCGCAAAGATGTTCGAGAGATGGACTTCGACGAACGGCAGCGACACACCGGTGAGCGCATCGCGCAGGGCCAGCGACGTATGCGTCCACGCACCGGCATTGATCAGCGCGCCCGCCAATTTCTCCCGCAGGTCGGTTGCCACGCCTGGCGCGGCGGGCTGTCCGCCGAGTGCATGGATAGCGTCAATGAGGTCGCCTTCGTGATTGAACTGCGCGACGACGATCTCCATGTGCAATTCGGCGGCGACCTCGTGCAGACGCCCTTCGATCTCCGCGAGCGTCGTTTTGCCGTAAATTTCCGGCTCGCGCGTACCCAACAAATTGAGGTTTGGGCCATTCAGGATCGCGATCTTCACTGTCCCCTCACTCCCGTCAACCACGAGTTGACCTGCGCATAGTAGGCCGGCGACGCCGGTACCGTAGGTTCGGCCGGCAGGATGCTCGGCGAACCGGCGATAGGCACAGCCCCCGATGCGGAACCCGACGCCGCAGTGGCCACCTCGAGCGCCGGACTCGCACGGTCACTACGGTCGAGGCGTCTGACGCAATCGCGGAGCGATGCATCACTGGGGTTGATCGCGGCGAGCTGCTGGTATATCTGGCGCGCTTTGTTGCGGAACCCCTGTTTGAGATAGAGTTCGGCCATCGTCGCGGTGACGAACACCGACGGCGTTTCGTGCGCCGCGAGCGACTCACTTGGACTCGACCCCGCACCGTCCGATTGCGCGTCGAGATCGGCGCTCCCGCCAATCTCCAAGCCCAGCCCGACTTCGACCCGGAGGTCGGAACTGGCTGGCGACTCCACGATCTTGTCAACCGGCGCCGACGCCGCGTTCAGTTCGTTCACCAACGCCAGCACTTCGTCATTGCGGGGGTCGGCGTCCAGTACTCGCTGGTACCACTCGATCGCCTTGATCGCTTCGTGCTTCAACCTCGCGATGTCGCCGAGCTGGCGCAGTGTGATGAGGTGTTCGGGATCGAGCGCGAACGCAATTCCGAAGATGACCCCTGCTTCGTCCAGCCGGCCGGCGTCAAAGAGCGCCCGACCGTAGACCACCTGTCCGTGGAGGTTGCCTGGCTGGTCCTGCAGATAGCGCTGACAGAGTGAGATCGATCGGCTGAGGTCCCCCGCTTTGCGATACGCATTGGCCAAGGGCGCGAAAAAGCGGCGAGGGTTTTCCTCGTAGCGCTTCGTGATCTCGTCCAAACGCGATAGAGCCAGGGTCCCGTCGGTCTCAAGAGGTAGGTGCCCCAAGATATGTCGCCTCGGCGAATCCAGTCAATCAGAAGTCGTGCTGTCTCTTGATTTTAGGGGCTGGCGACCGATAACCTTATAGGCTGGATAAACAGCAGATTTTGCCCGTTCGGGTCCTGTGCACCACCGGGCGCTGGGACGTGATTCCGGCGTGCGAGAAACGCACCACCTGAAGATCCACTTCGCATTAAGGAGTTCTGAGCCGTGTTGCAGCAGATGCGGGCGAAAGCCGCATATATCTGGATCGTCATCGCCGTGGCGTTCGTCGGCGCGTACCTATTCGTCGACACATCCGGCCTCCTTGGCCTCGGTCCCATCACCACCAGCACGACCGTCGCGTCGGTGGACGGGCGCGACATTCTCTACACCCAATGGGTAGACGCGTCGAGCCAGATGGCGCAGCAGCAGGAGCAGCAGCAGGGCCGCGGACTCACGCTCGACGAACGCCGCCAGGTCGAGGACCAGGTGTTCAACGAGATGGTCAGCAGCATCCTGCTCGAAAACGAATACGAGCGCCGCGGCATCCGTGTGACTGACGCGGAGATCGTGGAGATGGCTCGGTACAATCCGCCGCCGCAGTTCCAGCAGCTGCCCGACCTCCAGACCGACGGGCGCTTCGACGCCGCCAAGTATCAGCGGTTCTTGGCCAGCCCGGCCGCGCGCCAGCAAGGCATCCTCGTGAATCTGGAGAACTACTACCGCTCCGAGATTCCCAAGCAGAAGCTCTTCTCGCAGATCGCCGGCGATGTCTACATCAGCGACACTCGTCTCTGGACGATCTACAAGGACACGCACGACTCGGCGACGGTCAGCTATCTATCGTTCAAGCCGGTACCGACGAAAGAACAAAAAACCGCGGTGACCGACGCGGAGATCTCGGCTTACTACAACGCCCATAAGAAGGACTTCGAGCGCGCCGGATCGGCGACACTCTCGATCGTGTCGATTCCGCGCCGACCGACGGCTGCGGACACTGCCGAAACGCTTGCCAAGACTAAGGCGCTGCGCGATGAAATCGCCAAGGGTGCCAAGTTTGAGGATGTTGCCAAGCGTGAGTCGGACGACACGTCCTCAGGAGCCAAGGGGGGCGACCTTGGCCGCAGCGTGAAGGGTGCGTACGTGAAGGCGTTCGACGACGCGATCTTCTCGCTGCCGATCGGCACAATGTCACAGCCGGTCAAGACTGAGTTTGGCTTCCACATCGTTCGCGTGGATAAGCGGACGGCCGACACCGCCTATGCCCATCACCTCCTGAAGCTCGTGAAGCAGGGAGATTCGGCTGCAACGAAAACTGACCGGCTGGCCGACCAACTCGCGACGCAGGCGGCGGGCTCTATCGTGGCATCGGCATTCGACACCACGGCGAAGGCCATTGGGCTGCTGATCTCGCGCATTACCGTCACCGAAGGCCAACCAGCCGAGTACCTTGGCCGTCAGGTACCGAGCGCGAGCGCGTGGGCGTTCAGTGGAGTGGCGGTCGGTGAATCGAGCGATCTGTTCGACGACGAGGCGGCGTACTACCTGGTTCGCCTCGACTCAATCCGTGACGGAGGCGCGCAGAACCTCGCGGTGGTCAAGGACGAGGTGCGCGATCTGGTCGCGCGCCAGAAAGCGCTGGATGCCGTGATCCCGAAGGCTCAGGCGATGGCCAAGGAAGCCGCGCGCTCGACGCTCGAGGCGGCCGCGACGACCGCGGGCCGTCCGGTCGAGAAGGATGGCCCGTTCGCGCGCAGCACCCCGGTGGCGGCGTTCGGCTTCGTCAGCGAAGTGAGTGGGGCGGCGTTCACGCTCACGGTCGGCGCGGTCAGCGAACCCGTACGGACGGAAGATGCGGTGTTCGTGATTCGCGTGGACAAGCGGGTCAGCGCGGACACGGCGAAGTGGTCGATGCAGAAGAGCACGCAGCGTCTGCAGGTCACGAACTCCATGCGCGATCAGAAAGTGCGGATCTACCTAGACAACCTGCGTAAAGCCGCGAAGATCGTGGACAAGCGGAAAGAGTTGAACGCCGCGCAGAGGCGTCAGGCTATCTGAAGGTGACGCGCAAAGCGTGACTTACGGAGGGGCGAGGGGCGAAGCGAAAGCTTCCACCGTCGCCCCTCTTCTTTTGTCCCCCGATTGGGATCGAACCGTTTCGTGCGCTGGGTCTGCGGCGCCTGCCCCGGCTGACGGGTGGCCCGTCATGGCTAATGCGAAGCCGGGCGCGACCAGGCCCAAGCCCGATCGCCGCTCCAAGCCCATCACCGTGCGCTGGCCTACATCAAGCGCTTCGGCTCCACCGGAACTGACTCCTCTTGCTTCACCGCCGGCGGCAACGCATCCATCTGACTTTGCGGCTGCTGAATCTCCTTGGACACATCACTCATGTTCCGCTTGAACTCGCGGATTCCCTTGCCAAACGAGCCGGCGATCTCAGGGATGCGCTTCGCCCCGAACATGAGCAGCACGACGACGAGCGCAAGGAACATCTCCATCGGACCCATCCCGAACATATGGCCTCCTTAACTGAGCGAACGCAGGACGTTCGAAATCAAAGAAACTGCTAGAACAGCGATCGTGCAATCAAATAGGCGATCAGGACCCCGACCAGGCTCAGCAACGACACGTCCGTCGCAAAGGGCCCTATTCCAAGCCGGAAGATAACCAAATCCAGGTCGATATGTCCCAATGACGGGGTCACCCCGGTCGTCAGGAACTCCTTCACTGCCCCAGTCGGTAGCCAATTTCTTGCTACCGCATTGAGCAATCCACCCACCACAAAGCCCGATGCGAGCACCGCCACGTGGTACCATGGCCTGTGTTTTGACGATCCCTTGAATGTCATGGAAACAGTCTCCTACGACCGGCGGTCAATGACATACGTGAGCGCGTCTGACAGCGACTGCCTGGCGGCGGACGCCGGCACAGGCTCCAGCGCAACATCGGCCTGCTCGGCAAACTCCTTCCCCTTCTGTCGCGCATAGTCGATCCCGCCACACTCCGTCACGATCGCCACCACGTCAGCGATCTCCACGTCGACCGGCGTGGGGTTCGCGAACAGCGTATTCACGCGGGAACGCTGCACCGCGCTCATCTGCGGCAGCGCGGCAATCAGGGGCAGTGTCACCTTATGCTCGCGCAGGTCATTCCCGCTCGGCTTACCGGTCACCGACTCCACCTCGGTGTAATCAAGGAGATCGTCGGTCACCTGGAATGCCATGCCCATTTGGTCGCCGTACCGGCGCATCGCCTGCCGATACGTCGGCGCGCCACACAGCGCGCCCACCTCACAGGCCGCACCGAGCAGCGACGCAGTTTTGGCGTGAATCAGCTGCCAATAATCAGCCTCGCTGAAGCTCAGCGCATCGTACGACGCCAGCTGGCGCATCTCGCCGAGCGTCATCTCGTTTGACGCAGCCGTGAAGGCGCGCAACGGCTCGAGGTCGCCCAATCGCACGAGTTCTGCGAGCGCTTTCGAATAGAGATAGTCGCCCATGATCACGGCGATCTGATGCGAGAATAATGCGTTGATCGTCGGTTGGCCGCGGCGGACATTCGAATGGTCCACCGCATCGTCGTGCACGACGCTCGCGAGATGCACGAGTTCTGCCACGGCGGCGAGCGCCGTCTCGCGCCCGTCAGCAGTCTCCTCAAGTTCGCTCGCAAGCAGCAGCAGCGTGGGCCGGAACATCTTACCCTGCATGCCCCGCAGGTGCGCATTGGCCGCCGCGATGATCGGCGCATCGGCCTTTACGATGCGCCACATCTCGCCTGGCACCTGCTCCAACTTTGCGCGCACGGGGTCTTGGAGTTCGAGCAACGCCGAGGCCACGGGCCCGCGGATGCTGGCCTCAAGCGCGAGCTCAGTCACTTGGCTGCCTGATCGACGGCGTTCTGCTTGAGGGCTGCGACGTTGGCCATGGAGATCGAAGAGGTATCGGCGCTGCGCAATATTTATCTAGAGCGCCGAGGAAGGTGTCGAACGGATAAAGCTATCGTCAAAGCCAGCGGCGTGACAAGCGATTCCCCTGACCCACGACCCGATGCACCGGTGGTCCCCATACCAATAGGGGAGCTCGCGGATGTCGTCGATCGCAAAGAGGGCCAGATCGGCCGACATGCCGGGAGCCAGCTGACCGGTCTCGTGGGCAAGTCCAAGTGCAGCAGCGCCGTTGACTGTAGCCGCCGTGATCGCCTCGGCCACGCTGAGGTGGAGCTGACTGACCGCGAGCGAAAGCATCAGCGGAAAGTTGACGGTTGGCGACGTACCAGGGTTGAAATCGGTTGCAAGCGCAACAGCCGCCCCAGCCTCGATGAACGCGCGGGCGGGGGCCTGCTTGGCTCTCCCAAGGAACATCATCGTGCCTGGGAGCAGCGTGGCGACCGTGTTCGCCCCAGCGAGTGCCTTCACGCCTGCCTCAGAGACGGCAGCGAGATGGTCGGCACTCGTGGCTCCAAGTTCAGCGGCGAGTTCGGCGCCGCCACTCGTTTCGAGTTCGTCGGCATGCAGCTTGATTCCGAGTCCGGCAGCGCGTGCCGCGGTGAGGATGCGCCGCGATTCGGCAACGGTGTACACGCCGGGCTCACAAAAGATGTCAGCGAAGCTCGCCAACGATTCCTGCACCACGCGCGGCAACATTTCCTCCAGAAGCAGCGCGATGTATTGGTCTCGCGTGCGCGGCGCGGCGCGGTATTCCAGTGGAATCTCGTGCGCGCCAAGGAAGGTTGGTACGATGCGGAGCGGGAGTTGCTGGGCGAGCCGCCGGATCACGCGCAGCGACTTGATCTCGTCGTCGAGCGACAGGCCATAGCCGCTCTTGAGTTCGACCGTCGTGGTACCGTGGGCGGCAAGTCGCCTCAGGCGCGGGAGCGCAAGCACAAAGAGCTCGTCTTCCGAGCGAGAACGGAGGTCGCGGACGGATCCGTGGATACCCCCGCCCCGCTTGGCGATTTCCATATAGCTAGCGCCCGAGGCTCGGAGTTCCTGCTCTTCGTGCCGCGGCTTGCCGAAGATGCCGTGCGTGTGCGAATCGACCAGCCCGGGCATCAGAACTCCACCGTGACAATCGACGACGACCGCCTCAGCATATGACCGGCCGAGTTCCGCTTGCCGGCCGACCGCGACGACTCGGCCGGCCTCCGTAGCGACGGCCGAATCCGTGAGGACCTGCATATTCCGCATCTCGGCGCCGCGGCGCGCGCGCGCTGGGCCGGCACAGGTGACGACCTGCGACGCGTTAATAAAGAGGGTCCGCATGTTGCCCTGAAATCTAGACCGCGCGACCTGCCCTGCCAGATACTACAACGACTCTGCAGACTGCTACCGCGCAGTCTCAGTGAAGGTCGTCCTGTGCAGGGAGTGCATCGCCCTGCTTCACGGGCAGCGGTTCAGGGGAACCGGAGCCGAGCACCTTGGAGACAACACACCATGGTGCGCATTACAGGACCGGGGCAGGCGAGGTTTCAGCGAGCCCGGCTGGCAGCGGCGGCGAACCGGCAAGGTCGCGGAAACGCGACATCGTGAGCGGTGCCTGAGCCTCACCGCGGCAGGCGTAGTAGCAGGCGTTGCACGCGATCGGAGCGTATCCCTTGTATTCCGACCAGTGCGTGTCGGCAGGAAAGTCGGGGCAGCGGCGGACCATGCCGACGGGATCGATGTGGATCGTCGTCTCGCCGGAACGGCAGGGTTCGTGGAGTCCACCCTTGAGGTAAATCGGGATGTTCGCGATGTACCAATCGGAGTTGCTGATGACACCGCGATGCCGCCGTTTGAAGGCGAGCAGTTCGGCGACCAGCAACTCGAGGCGCGGCAGGTCACCGTCGTGAATCAAATGTGCGCGGTTGCCATTCTTGAAATCGGTGTACACGGAGAGGTTGACGCCGGCACCAAGCGCAGCGGCGCGGCGTACGATCGGAAGGATCTCCTCCATGTTCTCGCGCTTGATGACCGTGTTGAATCGCACAGTCATGCCACGGGCGGTGAGTTCAGGAACGGTCTGAAGGATTTTCGCCGCCAAGCCGGGAATCGCGCGCGCCGTGTCGTGCCGTTCGTCAAGGAAATCGAGCGAAATACAGAACTGGGCCATCCCCGCATCCCAGAGCGATTGCGCGCGCGCCACACTGAGCATCGCGCCATGGGTGATGACACTCATCCAGGTCATCGGTGCCGCGCGGTCGACCTCAGCCACTACCTCTTCCAGGTCGGCGCGGAGCAACGGCTCGCCGCCGGTAAAGGTGATCATCATCGGCCGGAAATGGCGCGCGGCGTCGGCGAATGACTTGAGCTCCGTCGCCTTCGCAGCCGTATCGGTCTTCCAGTAGTCGCAGAAATCGCACGACGCATTGCAGCGCATCGTGACTTCGAAATGGACGAGCACCGGGCGGCGGGTGAGCCGCAACTTCGCGTAGCGAAGAGCGAAGGGGACGAGGTGCCAAGTATTGAAGCGCGTGGAGAGCATGGAGCCGCGCTACGGAATCGGCCGGTGGATTCCCGTGCGCCGAGCGGTCTCGATCGCCGTTTCGTAACCTGCGTCTGCGTGCCGCGCGACGCCGATACCCGGATCGTTTGTGAGCACCCGCTCGAGTCGCACCCGCATTTCCGGCGTGCCGTCGGCGACGATCACCTGCCCAGCGTGCAGCGAGTTACCGATGCCCACGCCGCCACCATGGTGGAAGCTGACCCAGCTGGCCCCACCCGCGACATTTAGCAGCGCGTTGAGAATCGGCCAGTCAGCCACCGCGTCGGTGCCGTCCTTCATTCCTTCGGTCTCGCGGAAAGGCGACGCGACACTCCCGGTGTCGAGATGGTCGCGGCCGATGGCGATCGGCGCGGTCACCTCGCCGTTCGCGACGAGATCGTTGATCGCTACGCCGAATTTTGCGCGGTCGCCCTGCCCGAGCCAGCAGATGCGTGCCGGCAGTCCCTGAAACGCGATCTTCTCCCGAGCCTGCTCGATCCAAATGCGCAGATGGGTGTCCTGCGGAAAGAGCGACAGCACGAGGTCGTCGAGGCGCGCGATGTCCTTCGGCTCGCCGGAGAGCGCGGCCCAGCGGAACGGCCCCTTCCCTTCGCCGAAGAGTGGCCGCACATACTCAGGAACGAAGCCCGGAATATCGAACGCATCCGTGAGCCCGGCATCGAACGCCACGGTGCGGATGTTATTCCCGTAATCCACCGCCCTCGCACCACGATCCTGGAGCACCCGCATGGCACGGACGTGCACGACGACCGACGCGGTGGCGCGCAGGACATATTCGGCCGGGTTCGTCTCGCGCAGCCGCAGCGCGTCAGCGAGTGACATGCCGGCCGGCACGTACCCGTTCAGCATGTCATGTGCGCTGGTC
>SXGS01393627.1_pt1 | contig 11484 bp, 10 predicted proteins | sample 3174681 | NCBI WGS metagenome assembly SXGS01 (sample SAMN11356861, study PRJNA531348) | freshwater metagenome | isolation source: freshwater sample F1-80 | place: China: Fuxian Lake, Yuxi | collected 2017-12-25 | reverse complement strand
TCGGCCCGGTCGAGCACCGGGAAGCGCACGTCCGGGTCGAGCCACCGCCCGGGATCCGCGGCGTGCTCGGGGTAGATCGTGAGCCGCGGCGCGAGCTCGTGGCCGGCCGCCTCGGTGGCTGCGCGGAGCGTCTCGAGCGAGGGCCACGGGCGCTCGGGGTTGACGTGGTCGGCCGTCACCGGCGACACCCCGCCCCAGTCGTCGATGCCCGCGGCCAGCAGGCCCGCGAGCTCCTCGGGCGCGGAGAGGTTGGGCGGCGCCTGGAGGTGCACGTCGTCGGGCAGCACCAATCGAGCCAGCGCGATCGCGCGGACGTGGTCCTCGTGCGGGCACGGGGCGGCGTCGCGCATCGCCGTGCCCGGCTTGGGCAGGAAGTTCTGCACGATCACCTCCTGCACGTGCCCGTGCTCCAGGTGCGCGGCGGCGATGGCCTCCAGCGCCTCGACGCGGTCGGCCTCGGTCTCGCCGATCCCCACGAGGATGCCGGTCGTGAAGGGGATCGCCAGGCGCCCCGCGAGGTCGAGGGTGGCGAGGCGGCGGGCCGGCTCCTTGTCGGGGGCGCCGCGGTGTGCGGCCAGGTCGGGCCGCAGGCTCTCGACCATCATCCCCTGCGACGCGCACGACGTACGCAGCACAGCGAGGTCGTCGCGGCCGATCGCCCCGGCGTTGGCGTGCGGCAGCAGGCCGGTCTCGGCGAGCACCAGGGCGCTCGCCTCGGCGAGGTAGGACACCGTCGAGGAGTGGCCGTGGGCGGCGAGCCACTCCGCGGCCGCGGGATAGCGCAGCTCGGGCGCCTCGCCGAGGGTGAAGAGCGCCTCGTGGCAGCCGGCGGCCGCGCCCTGGCGGGCGATCGCCAGCACCTCGTCGAGCGAGAGGTAGGGCGCGGTGGCGGTGCGCGGGGACTCGGCGAAGGTGCAGTAGCCGCAGCGGTCGCGGCACAGCTTGGTCAGCGGGATGAAGACCTTGGGCGAGTAGGTGACGCGCGTGCCGAAGAGCGCGTCGCGGCGCTGCGAGGCGCGCTCGAGGAGCTCTGGGGTCGAGAGCTCGGTGAGGGCGGTCATGCGGTGTCACCGGGGTGCATGAACCCAGTGTGGGGGTGGGCCCTCACTGAGCGGCCAACGGATTCTCAACGCGGACACAACGAGTCGTCGCGGACCCGTGACCTGCACCGGCCCGTGTGGTGTCCTTCACACATGAGCCAGCCCGGTGCCGAGCGGGTGGTCGACGCCAAGGCCCCCGTCGTGCTCGTCGTGGACGACGACGCCGCGATCCGCACCGTGGTGCGCTGGCAGCTCGACGACGCGGGGTTCCGCGTGGTCGAGGCCGACGACGGCACGAGTGCGCTGCGCCGCATCCGCGACGACCACCCGACGCTCGTCGTGCTCGACCTGTCCCTGCCGGGCCTCGGCGGCCTCGACGTCCTGCGCTCCGTGCGGGGCGGGCAGGTCGGACGCTCCGACACGCCGATCATCGTGCTCTCGGGTCGCGACGGCGAGACCGACCGCATCGTCGGACTCGACCTCGGCGCCGACGACTACCTCGTCAAGCCGTTCTCCCCCGGGGAGCTCGCCGCCCGCGTGCGGTCGGTGCTGCGTCGCGCGTCGCCGGAGCTGGCCGACGAGGCCGTCGTGCTCGGCTCGCTGCGCATCGAGCCGTCGAGCCGCCGGGTGCTGCTGGACGAGGACGAGGTCGACCTCACCCCCAAGGAGTTCGACCTGCTCGTCTTCCTCGCGGTCCACCCGCGACACGTCTTCACCCGCGCCCAGCTCCTGGACCGGGTGTGGAACTCCTCCTCGGAGTGGCTCGGCGAGGCGACCGTGACCGAGCACGTCCACCGGCTCCGGCTCAAGCTCGAGGCCGATCCCTCGCACCCGCGCCTGCTGCGCACCGTGCGCGGGGTCGGCTACCAGCTCGTGGACGAGCCGTGATCGGGGGCGTCGGGGTCTGGTCCGACCCCGGTCTGGGAGCAGCGGACGTGGGAGACCTGCTCGACCGCCAGACCGACGTCCTCGAGCTCATCGCGCGCGCAGCTCCCCTCGCCGAGGTGCTGGACAAGATCCTCACCTCGCTGGAGGACCTCATGCCCGGCGCGCGGTGCTCGGTGCTGCTGCTCGACCACGAGCGCCGCACCCTGCGCCACGGCGCCGCGCCGAGCCTGCCGGCGGGCTACGTGTCCGCGATCGACGGCCTGGAGGTCGGGGACGGTGCCGGGGCGTGCGGGACCGCCGCCGCGCTGAACGTCCCTGTCGTGGCGACCGACGTGCTGACCGACCCCCGGTGGCCCCGCTTCCGTGCGGTCGCCACCGACGCCGGGCTGCGCAGCTGCTGGTCGACCCCGATCGACGGCCGCGACGGACTGCCCGTCGGCACGTTCGCCGTCTACCACGGACTTCCGCACGCCCCCTCCGAGCGCGAACAGCTCCTGGTGGACCGCTTCACCCACCTCGCCGCGGTCGCGATCGGGCACTCGCGCCTGCTCGAGGACGGTCGCGCCCGCCTCGAGGCCGAGACGGCCCGTCGAACGGCCGAGGAGCTCTCGCACGCCAAGTCCGAGCTGCTCGCCGCGGTCGGCCACGAAGCGCGTACGCCGATCCAGGCGATCGTCGGCTTCGCGGAGCTGCTCGGCACGATGGACCTCGACGAGGCACGCCGGCGCGAGGCGCTGGACCACATCGGTGCCGCCGCCGGGCACGTCATGGACCTGCTCTCCGACGTGCTGGACATGAGCCGCCTGGAGGCCAACGTGCTTCCGGTGGCGCGGGAGCCGGTCCGCGTGCGGGACGTCGTGGCCGAGGTGTTCGGCCTGCTGTCCGCGAAGGCCGACGCGCGCACGGTCACGCTGGCCCACCGGCTGGGCGACGACGTCGCGCTCGCCGACCACCGTCGGCTCCGCCAGGTCGTGCTCAACCTCGTCGCCAACGCCATCCGGCACGGGGACGCCGGAGGTCGCGTCGAGGTGCACGCCGCCGCGTCGGGCTCCGAGACAGTCGTCGTCCTCGTCGACGACGACGGCCCGGGCATCCCGCCCGACCTCCTCGGCCGGATCTTCACCCCGTTCGCCCGGGGCGCCACACCGGGGCGTACGCCGACCGTTGCCGCCGACGAGGGGGCCCAGGACGAGAGCATCGGCCTGGGCCTGGGGCTGGCCCACGGTCTCGTCCAGGCGATGGGCGGCGAGCTGGAGGTGGCGCGATCGGGCCCCGGGGGGACCTCGATGCGGCTGACCCTCCCGCGCGCAGGAGAGACGTGACGGTGCCGGCGCAGGAGACCGGTGCACCGCAGGTGGTGGCGGTCGTGCCGGTGAAGCCGCTGGCGCTGGCGAAGTCCCGGCTGGCCCTGCCGTACGCGCATCGGCAGGCGCTCGCCCTGGCCTTCGCGATCGACACGGTCGCCACGCTCGTGCGGACGACGTACGTCGTGGGGGTGCTGGTGGTGACCTCGGACCAGACCGTCGCCGGTCGCGTGGAGGAGTCGGGCGCACGGGTCACCGGTGACTGCGGCACCGGTCTGGGGGCCGCGGTGCGCGAGGGCATCCGCGTCGCGTCCGGGTGGCACCCGGACAGCGGTGTCGCGGTCGTGCCGGGAGACCTCCCCTGCCTGACCCCGGCCGACGTCACCGACGTCCTGGTCGCGTCGGCGGCCGACACCGGCGGGCGCGGGGTCTTCGTGCCCGACCGCGCCGGCACCGGGACCACGCTTGTCGTCCAGTCGTCCGGCGTCGCCGGCCTCACGCGCTACGGACCGGACTCCGCGGCGCGGCACCGTGCGCTCGGCCTGCGCGCCCTCGACCGGGCGCCGGCAGCTGCGCGGCACGACGTCGACACGCTGGCCGACCTGCGCGCCGCGATGGTGCTCGGGGCGGGACCGCGGACGCGGGAGGTCGCGGAGGCGCTGGGCGTGGGGGCGCCGTCGCGCTGACGCGACCTGAGGAGGGTCCTCACTCCTCGCTGGCGGACCAGCCGGTGAGCTTCACGATCCGGCACACCAGGACACGGTGGAACGGCTTGTCGGCGTACTGCGGCACCGTCGTGGCCAGCCGGTCGGCCAGCGCCTCGACCAGCGCCTCGTCGGGGTCGGGGACGTGCTCGGTGTCCGCGCGCACCCACCACAGCCGCGACCAGTCCTCGGCGTCCCAGTGCTCCACGAGCAGCGAGCCGCGCGGGTCCGCGTCGAGGTTGTCCTCGCGCTGCAGTCGCGAGGAGGCCTTGGGCTTCACCCGGTCGATCGGCACGCCGACGTGGCCGTCGTGGACGGCGTACACCACCGGCTGCGGGTCGGGCCCGCGCTCGGGGTGGAGCGTGGCGAACACCCCGTGGACGTGCTCCTCGAGGCGCGCACGCGCGGCCTGCTCGGTCAACCTCATGACGGGCTCCCACCTGTCGGGGACAGCGGACGCGGATGCTCGACAGCCTCGCCGATGCGGCCCCTGCGAACAATCACGGCCTTCTCAACGCTGGCGCGGGAGCCTTGACCGGCCACTGGTTCCCGGCGAGGTTGTCGACATGAACCTCGCCTCCTGGGTGGAGCGCAACGGTCGTCGCCTGCGCGACCACCCGGCCCTCGCGGAGGGCCACGCGGTCCGGGCCACGTGGGCGGAGCTCGCTGCGCGGGTCGCCGGCGGTGCGGGAGGGCTGCGCGCCCTCGGCCTGGTGCCGGGCGACCGGGTGGCGATCGTGATGGCCAACCGGCCGGAGTACCTCGAGGTCCAGTACGCCGTGTGGCACGCCGGACTGGTCGCGGTCCCCGTCAACGCCCGCCTGCACCGCGACGAGATCGCCTACATCCTCGACGACAGCGACACCCGGGTCGTGCTGACGGACGAGGCGCACGCGGCGGACGTCGAGTCGCTGCTCGGGGACGTCGCGTCGCTCGAGCGGGTGCTCGTGGCGCCGGGCGAGGACTGGGACGGACTGGTCGCCACGCCGCCCGTCCCGCTGGAGGACCGGCACCGCGACGACCCGGGCTGGCTGTTCTACACGAGCGGGACGACGGGGCGGCCCAAGGGCGCCACGCTCACCCACGGCAACCTGCTGATGGCCTCCCTGAGCTACTTCGCCGACATCGACCCGGTGGCGGCGAGCGACAGCGTGCTGCACGCCGCGCCGCTGTCGCACGGGTCGGGCCTCTACGGCCTCCCGCACGTCGCTCGTGGCGCGGTGAGCGTGTTCCCGTCCGGGCCGGGACTCGACGGGGAGGAGCTGCTCGGGCTGCTGGGACGCTGGCCCGGGATGTCGTTCTTCGCCGCGCCGATCATGGTCCGGCGACTGGCCTCCGACCGGGTCCTCGCGGCCGCCGGTCCCGCGGCGATGGGCGGGCTGAAGACCATCATCTACGGCGGCGCGCCCATGTACCTCACCGACCTCGAGGATGCGTTGGCGACCTTCGGCCCGCGCCTGGCGCAGATCTACGGCCAGGGCGAGACCCCGATGACCATCACCGGGCTGTCCCGTGCCGACCACGCCGACCGGGACCACCCGCGGTGGCACGAGCGGATGCAGGGCGTCGGCTTCCCGCGCACCGACGTGGAGGTGCGCGTCGTGGACGGCGACGACCGCCCGCTCCCGGCCGGCGAGGCCGGCGAGATCGTCGTACGCGGCGGGGTGGTGATGGCCGGCTACTGGAACCAGCCGGAGGCGAGCGCCGAGGCGCTGCGCGGGGGCTGGCTGCACACCGGCGACGTCGGCAGCTTCGACGACGACGGGTTCCTCACCCTGCGCGACCGGTCGAAGGACCTCATCATCAGCGGGGGCATGAACATCTACCCCCGCGAGGTCGAGGAGGCCCTCCTGGCCCACCCCCACGTCGAGGCCGTCGCCGTGGTCGGGCGTCCGGACCCCGAGTGGGGGGAGTCCGTGGTGGCCTTCGTGGTCACCGACGGCGCACAGGTGCCGACCGCGGACCTCGACCGGACCTGCCTGGACCGGATCGCGCGGTTCAAGCGGCCCAAGGACTACGTCTTCCTCGACGCGCTGCCCACCAACAACTACGGCAAGGTGCTCAAGCGGGAGCTGCGCGAACGCCTCTGACGCGGTCGTCGGCGAGCGTTGAGCAAACCATGAGCACCGGCTGTCTTGCGGAGCCCAGCAGGCGAATTGTGAGATACGACACAAGGGCCCGACCGGGACACCAGGACCAGTCCCGGCCTTCGCCGAGACCGTTCCCGAGGAGTTGTTGACCGATGAAGCTCGCCCTCTACCTCCCCACCTTCCGCAACCACGTGACGGTGCAGGAGCTCGCCGACCTGACCGACCTGGCGGAGGAGCTCGACTTCGACTCCGTCTGGACCCTCGACCGCATCATCGTCCCGGAGGCCTCCGACCGGGCCGAGATGCAGTACCCGTTCGGGATGATGGACCAGTTCCCCCTGCAGATGCCGGTGGAGTCGAAGGGCAAGTGGTTCCAGGGCTGGCCGATCCTGCCCTGGCTCGCCGCCCGCACCGAGAAGGTGCGCATCGGCATGAGCATCACCGACACCCCCTACCGCTCCCCGGGCGTCTTCGCCGCCGAGTGCGCGACGATCGACCACCTCTCCAACGGCCGCCTCAACGTCGGCGTCGGCGCGGGCTGGATGCCCGAGGAGTTCGCTGCGGCCAGCGCCAGCCACCTCTTCCCGCGCCGCCACGCCCACGTCCGCGAGACCATCGAGATCTGCCTGGGCATCTGGCAGAACGAGACCTTCGAGTACCACGGCGAGTTCGCCGACTTCGAGCCCGCAGGCTTCGGCCACCAGCCGGTGCAGAAGCCGCACCCGCCGATCTACTTCAGCGGCCTCAAGGACCCCAAGCGCTCGGCCAACCGGGTGGCGAAGTACGGCCTGTCGGGCTGGATCGGCATCCAGGACTCCCCGGCCGAGCTCACCGAGTGGCGCACCGCGATCGCACGCGAGCTCGAGGAGAAGGACAAGTCGATCGACGACCTCGACATGTGCTCGATGATCTGGTTCACCATCACCGACACCGAGACCGACCAGACCGACAACCGGAAGGTCTCCAACCTGCTCGTGGGGACCGAGCAGCAGATCGTCGACCGGCTCAAGCAGTACCAGGAGGCCGGACTCACGATGCCGCTGCTGTGGCCGCCCTTCGCGGACGTGCCGGTGTCGAAGACGCTCGACGACCTCAAGCGCCTGAAGCACGACATCATGCCGAAGGTCGAGGCCTCCTGAGGTGTTCCGGGGCGAGCGCGGCGAGCACGCGCTCGGCCTCGGCGACCGACGCCTCGGCGTCCGCGTCGGGCGATCCGATGCGCGGCAGGAAGTTGAGGTCCACCAGCACCTCGGTCGCCCCGCAGCGGCCCAGCTCGGCGAGGTCGGCCACCACCTGGTCCCGTGTCCCGTGCCCGGCCCGGCGGTCGGGACCCGGGTCGTCGTCGACCAGGTCGACCACGACCCGCACCAGGATGCGTACGGCGTCGGGGTCACGGCCGGCCTCGACGGCGCCCGCGCGCACCAGTGCGACCGAGCGGGCGAGCGAGTCGAGGTCCGTGCGGGTGCTGCCGATCCAGCCCTCGGCCAGTCGTCCGGCCCGGCGCAGCGCGGGCTCCGCGGCTCCGCCGACCAGGACCGCCGGGTGCGGTCGCTGGACCGGTCGTGGACCGACGTGGGACCGCGGCACGGTGTAGAACTCCCCATCGAGCTCCACAGGGTCCTGCGTCCACAGCGCCTTCAGGCACCGGAGGTACTCCTCCATGCGGGCACCGCGCCGCTCGAACGGCACGCCCGCGGCGACGTACTCCTGCGGCAGCCAGCCCATCCCGATCCCGGCGGTCACGCGACCGCCGCTGAGGTGGTCGAGGGTGGACATCGCCTTGGCCAGCACCACCGGCGGGGTGAACGGCGCGCAGAGCGTGGCCGTGCCCAGGCCGATGGTCGCGGTGTGGCCCGCCACGAGGGCCAGGGGGAGGAGGGCGTCGTGCACCGAGGCGTACGACGGGTCGCTGATGGGCCTCGCGCCGGGGTTCTGCGCGGCGTCGGGCTCCGCGTCGAGCGGCTGGAGCAGGCGCTGGAAGGTCCACAGCGAGGCCCAGCCGAGCTCCTCGGCCCTCCGGGCGAGGTGGATCATCGACGTGGGCGAGGCCCAGCTGCCCGACACCGGCAGCCCGAACCCCAGCAGGGGCAGGGGAAGATCACTCACACCTCGCACGATGCCACTCCGGGCGGCCCCCGCACCGCCGCCGCCACCCGACGCAAGGACAACATCTCCTCATGACGACCTCGCCGCTCACCATCGGTTACAAGGCCTCCGCCGAGCAGTTCGGCCCCCGTGAGCTCGTCGGGCTCGGCACCCGTGCCGAGGAGGTCGGCCTCGACAGCGTCTGGCTCAGCGACCACCTCCAGCCCTGGCGCCACGAGGGCGGCCACGCCCCCAACGCGCTCGCCGTGCTGGCTGCCCTCGGCGAGCGCACCGACCGGGTGGTGCTCGGCACGAGCGTGCTCACGCCGACCTTCCGCTACAACCCGGCTGTGCTGGCGCAGCAGTTCGCCACCCTCGCCCTGCTCGACCCCGGCCGCGTGGTCCTCGGCGTCGGCACCGGCGAGGCGCTCAACGAGGTCTCCGTCGGGCTCGGCGAGTGGCCGGACTTCAAGGAGCGCTGGGCGCGGCTGCGCGAGTCGGTGCGGCTGATGCGTGAGCTCTGGGCCGGCGAGCGGGTCACCTTCGACGGCGACTACTACCGCACCGTCGACGCCACGATCTACGACCGGCCCGAGGCCGGCGTGCCGATCTACGTCGCAGCCGGCGGCCCGCAGATGGCGAAGTACGCCGGCCGCGTGGGCGACGGCTTCATCTGCACGAGCGGCAAGGGGATGGACCTCTACACCGACAAGCTGCTGCCCGCGGTCGCCGAGGGCCTCGAGGCGGCGAACCGACCGTCCGACGACATCGTCCGGATGATCGAGATCAAGCTGTCCTACGCCCCCACCCGCGAGGAGGCGCTCGACAACACGCGCTTCTGGGCGCCGCTGTCGCTCAGCGCGGAGCAGAAGCACCAGCTCGACGACCCGATGGAGATGGCCGCGGCCGCCGACCGGCTGCCGATCGAGCAGGTCGCCTCGCGCTGGATCGTCGAGACCACGCCCGAGGCGGTCGTCGACGCCGTGCGCCCCTACGTCGAGGCGGGCTTCGACCACCTCGTCTTCCACGCGCCGGGCCACGACCAGGAGGCGTTCCTCTCCTCCTTCGGCGCCGAGGTGCTGCCGGGGCTGCGCGAGCTCGGCGGGTAGCGCGAGGGCCAGCAGGCCCGGACGGGTGTGGTGCGGCGCTGACGGACCTGCTTATGGTCCAGCCGCGATGAGCTCCCACACCGGCGCCCACGACGGGCGCGTCCTCAGCCTCACCTACACCAGTGCGGCCACGCGCCTCCTCTCGGTCGGCCAGCTCGTCGAGCTCATCGAGCAGATCCGCCCGAAGAACGAGCGCCTCGGCGTGACGGGCCTGCTGCTCTACGGAGGCGGCAACGTGATCCAGACGCTCGAGGGAGACACGACGTCGGTCGACGCGATCTTCGACGCCATCAGTGCCGACGCCCGCCACAGTGGCGTACGCGTGGTGGACCGCCGCCTCGTCGACGAGCGCGCCTTCACCTCGTGGTCGATGGGTTTCCGCAACGTCAGCGCCCGTGAGGTTGCCGAGCTGCAGGACTTCACCGCGTTCGCGCGCGAGTCCGTCGGCGACGACCTCAGCGCACACGCGGTCGCGGCCTTCGGCCTGCTCGACACCTTCCGCGTCAACGCCGTCTGAGTGCCGTCTGAGCCTCGCCGGACCCACCTCGACGGGCGGGGAGGGGTTTCGCGGAGCGCCGTAGGGTCGGATCCATGCAGACTCGCACCCTCGGAGACCAGCAGGTCGGCGCCATCGGCCTGGGCCTGATGACCTTCGACCAGACCGGCACCCAGCCGCGCCAGCAGCTCCTCGACACCGTCACCGCCGCGCTCGACGCCGGTGTCACGCTGTTCGACACCGCCGACGCCTATGGCCCCGGCGACGAGTTGGGGGAGGGGGCGCAGGGCGAGAACGAGCGCCTGATCGCCTCGATCCTCGACGAACTGGGCGTCCGCGACCGCGTGCTGCTCGCCACCAAGGGCGGCCACGTCCGCACCGACGGTGGCGGTTGGGACACCGACAGCTCGGCCGACCACCTGCGCAGTGCCGTCGACGCCAGCCTCCAGCGCCTCGGCGTCGACCAGATCGCGCTGTGGCAGCACCACCGGCCCGACCCGAAGGTGCCCTACGACGAGGTCATCGGCACGCTGAAGGAGATCGCCGACAGCGGCAAGGTGGCCCGCGTCGGCCTGTCCAACGCCGACCCCGACCAGATCCGCGCCGCGCACGCCGTCCTCGGCGACGCGCTGGTGAGCGTGCAGAACCAGTTCAGCCCGAAGTTCCGCTCCAGCAAGCCCGAGATCGACGTGTGCGACGAGCTCGGCCTCGCGTTCCTGCCGTGGAGCCCGCTCGGCGGCCTGGGTGACGCGAAGGAGCTGGCCGAGAAGCACCCGGCGTTCGCCGAGATCGCCACCGAGCGCGGCGTGAGCGCCCAGCAGGTGGCGCTGGCCTGGGAGCTCGCCCAGTCGCCGGTCGTCATCCCGATCCCCGGCGCCAAGCGGCCCTCCTCCATCACCGACTCGGCGGCCGCGGCGGACATCGAGCTGACGTCCGACGAGGTCGCCCGCCTCGACGCGAGCTGACCCGGTGGCACGACCGCTGCTGGCCCGCGCCGTCGACGCGGCGATGGACCGCTCCCTGGTCCTCGGCTACACCACGATCGGTCTCGCGGTGCGGCGTACGCTCCCCGGCTGGCCGTCCGACCCGCCCGCGGGTGCCCTGACCGGCCGGCACGTGCTCGTCACCGGCGCGAGCTCCGGGCTCGGGATCGCGACCGTCGAGGGCCTGGCGCGGTTGGGCGCCACGGTCCACATGGTCGTGCGGGACGAGGCCAAGGGTGCCGGGGTCGCGGACCGGCTGCGGGCCGGGCTGCCCGGGACCGAGCTGCGGCTGTGGCGCTGCGACGTCGGCGACCTCGACGACGTACGCCGCTTCGCCGCCGACTTCGCCGCTGAGGTCCCCGAGCTGCACGCGATCGTCCACAACGCCGGAGTGATGCCGCCGACCCGCACCGAGTCCGCCCAGGGTCACGAGCTCAGCATGGCGGTCCACGTTGTCGGGCCGGTCGTGATGACCGAGGCGTTGCGCGGGTCGCTCGCGGGCGGCCGGGTGGTGCTGGTCAGCAGCGGCGGGATGTACGGCCAGGCCCTGCGCGCCGACGACCCGGGCTACCTCACCGGCGACTACTCGCCCACGACGGCGTACGCCCGGTCCAAGCGGATGCAGGTCGAGATGGGCCCGCTGCTCGGTGAGCGCTGGGCCGGTGACGGCATCACCGTGGCCGTGATGCACCCCGGCTGGGCCGACACCCCCGGCGTGCAGGAGTCGCTGCCGCGCTTCCGCTCGATCACCCGGCCGGTGCTGCGCGACGACGCCCAGGGCGCCG
>SXGS01281431.1_pt1 | contig 11484 bp, 8 predicted proteins | sample 3174681 | NCBI WGS metagenome assembly SXGS01 (sample SAMN11356861, study PRJNA531348) | freshwater metagenome | isolation source: freshwater sample F1-80 | place: China: Fuxian Lake, Yuxi | collected 2017-12-25 | reverse complement strand
GTTCGACCCCAACTCCGGGGTGATCCTGCTCGCAGCCACGAACCGACCTGACGTGCTGGATCCCGCCCTGCTCCGGCCGGGTCGCTTCGATCGGCGCGTGATCGTGGATAGCCCCGACGTGACCGGCCGTCACAAGATTCTGGATGTTCACACCAAGGGCAAGCCACTGAGCGATGAAGTCAACATCGACATTCTCGCCAAGCGGACTCCCGGCTTCACCGGCGCGGACCTTGCGAATATGGTGAATGAGGCTGCTCTCAAAGCGGCTCGCGAGAATAAGCAGGTCATCTGGATGGATGACTTCGAAGCCGCGATCGACCGCGTGGTGGCCGGTCCCGAGCGAAAGTCTCGAGTGCTTTCACCCAAGGTGAAGAAGGTTACGGCCTACCACGAAGTGGGTCACGCTCTGGTTCAGGAGATGATCCCGTCAGAGAATCAGGTCCATAAGGTCTCGATCCTGCCGCGCGGAATGGCGCTCGGCGTGACCTGGATGCTGCCGCCTGAAGATCGGATGTATCAGGCCAGCAAGAGTGAGCTCCTGTACGAGATCAGTGTTCTGCTTGGCGGCCGCGTCGCGGAACAAATGGTTTTCCAGGAGATCCACACCGGCGCCAGCAATGACCTGGAGCGAGCCACCAACATTGCCCGCGACATGGTGACCGAATTCGGGATGAGTGAACGGCTGGGCCCGCAAAAGCTCGGACATCGTCACGGAAACCCGTTCTTGGGCCGCGACCTGATGGAGGATCGTAATTACTCGGAAGACGTCGCCAAGGCAATCGACGAAGAGGTTCGAGCCATCATTGAGGGCTGCTATCAGCAGGCATGGCGGATCCTGGAAGAGAACCGCGCCACAATGGAGCGCGTAGCGACGGTCCTCCTGGAGCGGGAAACTCTGGATCGGGATGAATTCCTGGCGTTGATCCGCGGGGAAACACTGCCCGAACGCGAGACACCCGTGAAGCCACCGACACCCAACGCCCCTGCTACTGGATTGGATGAGCCGCGGTCGACACCCGCTACGGCTCCGCCGCTGATCCCACGGCCAGAGCCGGCCTAGACACCGCCGCAAAAACCCTGCTGCCCGTAAGGGGCCGGATCCTTGCCTGGATCCGGCCCCTTACCGTTTTCTGGAACCATTGCTCGCGCATCCCGCAGTATGATCTTCAGGTCCAGGCAGCCCGAGGGTGTGGAGCCTGCGCACTTCTCCGCATCCGCCGGTCGCGGCCCCATTTCGCAAGGATGCCGGCGCCGTGCCAGGTCGCCGCAGGACCTCGCAGGAAGACAGTCCCGTGCCAGGACCAGAGCCCGAGGCGCCCGCGGAAGAGACCTTCTTGCGACACGTCACCGAAGTCATGTCGGCTCTCCCTGACCATCGCCGAACATCGCCAGGCGGAGTTCCGCTGAGTAACTTGCCGAAGCTCCCGGCACGAGAGCAGAATCATCTCGACGATAACCCCCGGGCGAAAGGCGACGTGACGCCGGGCTGTCCGAACACCCACGTACTACGGCGCGCTCTGGCCGAAGTCTCCGCCGCAGATCTCGCTGGATCCAACAACTCCCTGGGGCCTCAGCTCTGGAGCCGCGTTCTCGAGCGAGAGTCGGCAGTTCCCAGACCCGTGATGAGGATTCCTCGGCCTTCGTTGACAGTGCCTGGGAGAAACCGGTAGCTGAGTTCGCCCAGAGTGCGCCGGCCAGAGGTGATCACGCTCCCCCGACGGAGCCCACCAATCAACGAGCATCGGAGGCGCCTTCCATAGAACTACGTACGGCTACCTCTCCTGTTGGACGAGCGGCAAAAACAAAGCCGGACCCCAGAAAGGGGCCCGGCTGAGTAACTGCCGTTGCTGCGCTCTTGCAGCGGGCGCTTACTCCTACAACACCACCGGGAGTTGGATGAAGTCTCTCCACTCAACACAGCGACCCTGGATCTTGGTGCCCTCGATCACGAACCGTGCGGGCTGCGGCTTGCCCTTCACCGTTCCAACGATGGGTGGCGCAAATGCCTGGGGATCAAACTGGAGGAGGAAGTTGATTCCGTTGTTGCCGGTCATAGTGCCGACCTTCGACGGGAACTTCACATTCGTCGGGAAGAACTGCTTCTTCGTGCCTGCCTGCTGAACGTAAGCGTTTGTCACGATCACGTCGGTGGCGGCTAGATGGCAGTTGTTCAAGAGCGATCCCTGGAGTTGTGCCGATCCGCTGGTGATGACGGGAGCAATCCCAGGGGTGAGCCCATCCACATTTCGACCGGTGATCAGCAGACGCTCGGGACCGGATACCGTCTTGGTGGCGCCGCCTTTGCCGCTGAAGCTGAATACGGACGAGACACGGAAGCGGATTTGACTCCGCTGCGGGAAGCCGCGCAGCACGATCTCATGCCGTGTCACCAGGCGCCGATCCTCAAACTTCCGGTTGAGCTTTGCCCCGGTGCCGAAGTCGATCACGCTGGTTGCGGCCTGATTTGTGTTCCAGGTGATGAGCGCAGCCGAAGGCGAGATGTCCTGCACCTGGATGCCGCTGAGCTCGCCAAAGATTGGCGTACCGCCGATACCGGCAAACCCGAAGATGAAGGTCACCGGAGTTCCCAGCGCGGGATTGCTGGCCTTACCGCTCGGCTGGCCGAGCGAATAGGCTTCTGCTCCAACTGCTTCGAGGGCGCTCAGCGCATTGGCCTCGGTGGCAGCCGCCCCGAAGAAGATCTTGAACGTCACGGTGTTCCCGGACGCCAGCTTACCGAAGGCAAAGTCGAAGAGTGCGCCGTGATCGTCCGGACCGGAATCCACCACGTCCTGGTTCAGCGCTTCCTTGCGAATGGCCCCCGCCTTCTCCAGCGGATTTGAACTCGCGAAGCCATCATCCGAGGTGAAGATCACCCCGCTGGCGTTACCCCGCAGAATGGTCACAAATTCCTCGAACGGAGTGGGCTCCACGTCCCAGTCCAGGTTGCGGCGGTAGATCACGTCGGTCGCCGCAGTAGAAATGTTCTTGATCGTGACCTGACAGGTGAATAGATTGGGAGTAACCCCCGCAGGCGCGAAATCGTGTGTGACCTCGAAGAGCCCTGGCACCTCCGTGGTCGAGATGGCGTGCCCGCCACTCACCACGAAGTTCTTGATCGTGAGGTTGTTCGGCCCGCCTTCGGTCTGATTGGCCCAGCCGGACTGCTGCGTGATCAGGTCACCAACTCCCCAGCCTTCGCAATCGCAACCCGGCGAAAGGGACTCGAAGTTCCCTGCGTTAAACCGAAGTCCAACCACTTTGGATCCGCCGGAGGAGGGGGGTCCATCCACATTCAGCGAGGCGGTGTCGTTGATGCCTATGGTTACCGTGCCGTTATCCAGGATGGTGGTGGTAGGCACCCCAGCACGGACGGTTCGGCTCGCCGATACAAAAGCCAACCCGGCCACGAGCGCCAGTTGGAGCCCGACCGTCCGCCGCGCGGCGAAACCTGTTCGGCGGCGGCGGGTATTCGAATCAAAGACGCTTGACATGAGGTCACCTCGACAGGATGTCGCACACGCGACATTCCGGAAGTTAAGGCCCACTTCGCCGAGCCGGCCCATTTGCCCTCCTTTTCCGAGGAAGGCGTCCGCTCAAAGTCCCTGAACGAATCTCTCCGCCAATTCTACGGCGGGAGAGAAGGGGTTTCTAAGGTCGAGAAAACGGTCCCGTTCGAGGTAAACGCTGTCCCAATCCACCACATAGCGCGGAATCCGACGGGCCACAAGGTGTTTGACCACGTGCGATCGACCTGCGGCACGGGTATTGTCGGGCGCGTGTTGAGCGGCGTGCTCGACCTGCAAGTCGGAAACCACACGGCTCATCTCGCCCGCGTCGACGAGGCCATGGTAGAGGCCGCACTCCGGGTCGATGTTGTGGTACTCCAGATCCAGGCTGTGCATCACATCGTCCTGCCAGGAGCAGCCTTCCGCGGCTCGATACATTTCGAGGAGACGCCGCTTTGCCACCCAGTCAACCCGGTCGGCCAGAAGCATCGGGTCTACCTGCAGGCCGGTGAGAGCGTACTCCCACTCGTCCAAAACCCAGTCGGTCTGCTCATCCCTGCCGGAGAGTCGACGTCGAGCAAGGTCCAGATACTGACGCTGCAGGTCCACCGCGGAGATGACCGCGCCTTCGTGGAGCGTCACCGGCCACGTCCAGCTTCGGTCCCGCGAGACGGAGCGAAGCGTCGCGATCGGATCGGCCAACCGCACCTGCTCTGGAACCAGGCCCTCTTCCAGGAGATCCAGGACCAGACAGGTCGTGCCGACTTTCATGGCCGTCGCCCATTCGCTCATGTTGGCTTCGCCAAAGAGCAGGTGGAGCCGGTGCATGTCGCTGAAGTTGTAGTAGCTATCCCACTTAGGGTTGATGATGGCGCGGTTGAATCGCACCTTGGACGCAACCGTCTTCAGAATGTGGTCAGCACGCTGGGAGAGTTGGAAATCGATCGACCGGTCCAGTTCGACGCCGTAGAAGTTGTGGACCCAGATGTAGTCCACCTCATACTCGCCCAACCGCATCACGTTCTCGCGAAAGTCGGACCGATTGAGGCGATGTCCTCCTACCCGGCCCACCCCCGCAAAGATCTGTCGCGTGACGAGGAAGGGCAAGAACAGCGCCACACGATCTCGAAAGAACTCCTCATCCAGCCGAGCGAGGTAGTTTTCGTGACAGCCGAACGTGTGCCCGCCGAAGTGATCGACACTGTTGTTGTGGAAACTGACCTTCCCCTGGAGCCCCAGTTCTTGAAGTGCTTCCCGTAGAATCCGTTGGCCCGCCTTCTCCTGTGCGACCAGATCGAACAGCCGGGAGCACTCCGCCGTGGCGTACTCCTCATGGTCGCCCACAGCGTCGATGTAGAGCCGGGCGCCGTTCACCAGGAATCCACCGGCCCGGGCCGGCTCGAACGTGTGATCTCTCGCGTGGAGATCCAGCAAGCCCCGTCGCTGCGACCGGAACACGTGGTTCTTCACACGCTCCACCACCTGCTCTGGCGTGCCGGCTTCCGGATCGTGCACCAGGCACCCGAATTCGGTTTCTATACCGAAAATCCGACGATCCATGGCTGCTCCCCTACCCTGCGGCGAGGTCGGCGCCGGCGGCTTGCGCGGCCGTAGACAACCGGCCTTGATCCACCAGTTCGAAGCGACTCTCAGCTCGAGGATTTCGGTGGAGCACTCCCGCTTCCAGAGATCCGAGCTTCAGTTCCCGTTCCAACCACTCCGCCGCTCCAACAGCGTTCTCCGCGTCCTCTTCATCGGGGTCCTTCCGGCGCAGCCCTCCAAGAACGACATCGCCCGCGGCCGCGGCTCCGGTGGCCCAGACCCGTATCGCAAGTTTCAAAGCTTCGTCCAGATGGGTGGGGCTACAATCCGCGATCATCCGGGCCATGCTCTCCTCAGCGGCGGCGGTTCCGCCGAGCACACTGTGACGGGTCCCCGTGCGAAACTCGCCGTCGAAACTGAGGGAGAGGAAGAGGTCCTGCTCGGGCGAGGCCCCCAACTCCGCCACCAGACCCTTAAAGATGAAGGGCGCCGTCATGGGATCCCCAAACGCACGCTTCAACGCGGGGCTCAAGACGCTGCCCACAAGCCGCATGGCGGTCACGTCCTCTGGAGAGCGAGTGAACCCCTCCCGGTGAGCAAAGTCAATGGACGCCAGCCGAATGGCCTCGACGTCGGACTCCTGGCCCAGTGCAGACAGCATCAGTCGATCGTACACCTCGAAAACCTTCCGTCGGGTGCGATGCAGCGTCAGGAGCAGAATCCCCTCCGGGTAGCTGATCCCCACGACGGGACTGCCCTTCGACAGCCGCGTCTCCACCCAGTCGGATCGAGTCTGAACCGATTCATTCCAATCGTATGGAGTTAGCGACACGCTAGTCCCTCTCTGCCGGACCCCCGGTCACGCGCTCGATTGCTGCCTGAAGTTCGGCGCCCTCGATGCTCCGCACGCCATCCCGGTCCACGACCCGAACGATCGGCATGATTTTCTGGTAGCCGCCCGTCGCGGCGTCCAGATCCGCGGCGATGTCGAGCAGTGTCAACCCTTCGATTAGCGCCGTTTCCAGCGACATCTCGCTGAAGGGGCCGTTGCGCCGAACGATGTAGTCGAAGGCGCCACGTATCCGCTCTGAGCCGGACCCGGCGGCGCCGAACTGGAGTTGCTCGAAGCACGCTCCCATCCCGTCGAACGCGAAGATTCGACCCTGCCCGGACTTCAAGTCAAACGCGCTCACGAGAGGTATGAACGCGCCGATGCCCTGCAGCGCCATGGGAAGGTTCCCGGAGATGGCACGGGACACTTCGCTGATCTTGCCGTCGAGGCTCATCGATTGGAGTTCCCGCCGGGTGAAGTACTTGAACGAATGCTTCAGATACCTCACGATCTCGAGCGCTCGGGCGAAGGAACCCGAGATGGCGATCAGCATGTGATCGTCCAGCGCGAGCACCTTCTCGGCCCGATCAAACATGATCGACATGTTCGCAGTTGCGCGACGATCTCCCAGATTGAGCACGCCGTCCCGGTACTTCACGGCAATGACGGTGGTGCCGTGGGTATCCAGGGACCGAGCATCTGCCGCGTCACCCACCGACAGCGCGGGGCGGGGTCCGACAGCCTCGTCGATTAGGGTTCGGAAGTCAGTGGGTCTACTCACCACTGCGCTGCCGGTACTTCTTCGCCTGGTCAGGATCCACTCGCTTCATGCGCTTGAGCAGGTCCGAAGGATCCTTCCGGATGACTTCCGGCGACTTGGGTCCTTCATCGTCTCCGGGCCGCGTGAGCCGCTCGGGCGTGGTTGGGCGCTGGATTCGCTCCTCGCAACGGACTTCCGGCAATCTCATCTCTTGACCCTCATCTGCTCCCCGCGCGGGCGGGCGAATAGATTGTCTCTTCCATCTCCACCAGCCGGGTTGCTTCCAGCAACTCAGCCAGGGTTTGACGCCGCTCCCCGGGCGTGCCCCAATCCGGGGGGAACTCCACCAACTCAGGATCCCTATGCCCGTCGGAGAGCCAGGCGCGACCCCACGATAGGCGACGGACGTCGGCGGCACGACCCGAAATCAGCTCGCTCCTGAGTGCGGCACGCGTGTCGGACGGTGGAGTCATCAACGCGCGTTCGATCTGAGCCTCAGAGACCGGACAGTTCATCTCCCCTTCCACGGCGCTGAACAACCCTTCCTCGGGGTCCAGATCGTGGTAGGCCAGATCCAGGCTCTGGACGAGCGGGTCGTCCCACTCGATGCCCTCCGCATCGATGAACATCTGGAACAGGCGGCGCTTCGCGGCCCAGTCGAGCCGATCCGCGGTCGCATCCGGGTCCCGATCCAGATCATCAAGCACCGACTGCCACGCCGACAGCACCCAATCGATCTCGCCTGTTGGCTCCGCCACGCTCCTCCGGACATCCTCGAGGTAGACCCGCTGGACATCGGTCGCCCGGAGCTTTCGCCCGTCTCTCAGCGGCAATGAAACCGCCCCTCCATGCGCCCTGGAGACGGCCTGGAAGGCGCGAACCGGGTTTTCCAGCTCGAACAGCGGCTTCCAGCCTGACTCGATCAACCTGAGTACCAATGCTGTGGCGCCCACTTTCAGTGCCGTGGCGAACCGACTGCGGTTGGCGTCACCGCAAATGACGTGGACTCGCCGCCAGAGCGAATCTGAACCGTGGGGTTCGTCGCGCGTGTTGAAGAGCGGACGACGAGCCAGGGTATCGACACTGGCGACCTCTTCGAAGAAGTCGGCGCGCTGACTCAACTGAAAGGAAGTCGGGCCGGGATCCCAGCCGCGCGGTCGGTCGGTGGGAGCTTCCACCCCAACCTTTCCGGCGCCGGCGTAGAGGCTGCGGGTCGCCAGGAACGGCAGCATCGAATGCAGCAACTCCGGAAACGGCACGTCGCGGGGAAAGAGATAGCTCTCGTGACAGCCGTAGCTGGCCCCGTGGTAGTCCGTGTTGTTCTTGAACATCCGGATCGGCACGCCCAACCGAAGAGATCGTTCTCGGGCCGCCGCCGCGATGATCCGTTCTCCGGCGGCGTCGTGCGCCACGAGATCGAATAGAGACCGGCACTCTGGGGTGGAATACTCCGGATGGCCGTGATCGTTGTACAATCGGGCGCCATTCAGCAGCATTCGGTCGGCCCGCTGCTCGTATGCACTCGCGTAGTGCCTCCCACCCGGGGAGTCGAAGCGGGCATCGACGGTGTCGTAGTTCAGCGAATCCACCTGGAAACCGCGCAGGTCGCGGCGAGGCGTTTCAGCGGCGCCGTCCCAGGGGCCTACGGAGAGGCCGCGATAGGCCAGCACCACCTGCCGGGACTCTTCCATCAGGTCGCCGGCGCCGCGCCCCTCCACAAGGATGCCATACTCCGTTTCAAGACCGAAAACACGGCCCCCGGAGACAGTGAAAGGGCCGCTCAAACCACGCCTCGTCGCGTCGAAGCACGGTCGGGGCCCCGCCGAATCGGCTTGAGGGCGGCTACATTCTCGGGCTCGTAGTCCAACAGCTTCAGCCAGTCCTCCTGGATGTCTGTCTTGGGGAAGATCTCGTTCTCCCGATACTCCGCCCGAACCGCACCCATGAAGTCCTCTTCCGTCAGGCCGGGGGATACTCCGGCGTCGGAGCTCTCTAACCGCTGGGAGATCGCCCGCCGGATAGCGGCATCCTTGGCTCGGTCGACAATGCTCTTGATCAGAGCGCCCGAAATCAGGTCGCGCCAGTGCAGCACTTCCCGCCCACCGCTCCGGAGATGTACCTCCAGGAACGCTGTCTCGTCCTCGCGCCGGAACAAGAACTTCATCGTGCGGTCGATCAAAAGCGCCCTCGCCGCGACTGCTCCTCCGGATTTCCGCACCAGTTCCTCGTCGAGCGGGAGCTTGTCGTGCAGATAAATGCTCAGGATCTCTCGAGACCCAGACCGGTCCGGACGGTTGACCTTGACCTTTCGATCGATGCGCTCGGGCCGCAGAACAGCCGGGTCGATGTAGTCGGGCCGATTGGACGTGAGCATCACCACCACGTTCTCCATGGAGACGAGACCATCCATCTCGGCGGCGAACTGCGGCACCACGGTGTTGGCGATGTTCAAGTAGCGGCCTGAACTCCGGGTTCTGAGAATCGCCTCGGCTTCGTCGATGAAGATGAAAACCAGGCGTCCTTCCCGAGCCTTGGCGCGTGCCTGTGCGAAGATGTCCCGAACGATGCGTTCGCTCTCACCCAACCACATATTCAAGATCTTGGGCCCGTTGATGAACATGAAGTACTCTTGCACTTCACGCCCCACATGCTCGGCATAGGCCCGAGTCAGGTTGTACGCGGTGGCCTTGCCGAGAAGCGTCTTACCGCACCCCGGGGGCCCGTAGAGCAGGATCCCCTTGAGGGGCTTCTTTTCGAAGAGGGAATAGAGTTCGGGGTATAGCATCGGGTGCTCAATCGTCTCGCGGATGACGCGGATCGCCTCGTCCTGGCCGCCGATGCGTTCCCAGGGAATCTCCGGGACTTCCTCCAGATAAAAGTCTCGAGTCTCCTGCTTGGGGAAGTGCTCCACGGCAACCCGGCTATTCGGATCGAGCCGCACCTCGTCCCCCGATTTGAGCGGGGTCTCGATCAGTTTGGAGCCCCGTAGCACCACTCGACCGCCCTGTCCGGTGGCGTCGGTAGATACGCGGAGTTCCCCGTTCCCCACCTCATCAGCAACCCGTGCAATCGGACCGCTGCGCCACGCTCCGAGGCTGCCAACCACGGCATAGGCCTCGTTCAATCGGACCCGGTCTCCCACCGTCGGCGGATCATCGGCCAGCTTGGGATCCACCAGGCAGACATACTCACTGTCTCCCAGTACGACACTATGATGTTCGTCATCGATAGCGCCGAGGTAAGTGGCCACTCGATTTGCGGGAGCCGTGAGCTTGGAGTAAGCCTCTTCAAATTCTTCGAGGTTCTTCAGAACCTCTTCTTTCTCGGTCTGCTCATTCTCAAGCTGGCGACGAAGAAGTCGGAGATGGCTGAGCAGCCGTGGATCTTGCGCTGGAGGCAACACGAGGATGCGATCCAGCAGTCCAAGCGATGTAACGGTGCTTCTGGCGGCCGGATCCCCATCCGTGCGGCCCGCTGTTTGATCCTCGTCCCGGATTGCCACGATTGCTCCCCCCGGTGGTTACCGGTCGACAAGTGCATGATACCGGGTTCCGTACCCGCCGTGTCGGCCGACCCTCATTGCGGCTGGCGGCGACTGTACGCCCAAACCGCTGCGGTGAAGGTGACCACGGTCAGTGGGAGCGACGTGACGGCCAGCGCAGCGCCGATCCCGAGGATGGGCAGCCGCAGCAGGTTGGCGCCCAGTCCCACCCCGAGATACACCACGGCGGCGCCCCCCATCAGCAGTGGCCCAACCAGCCAGGACAGAGCCTGCTGAACCCGATCCTGGGCGTCCGGATACCACACGGCAACCAGATATTGGATGGCATTGAAGGGCGCAGATAGTATCGTTGGAAGCACCGCGAGAAGGAGACCTACTCTCTGTCCATCGGGAAAGCCCGATACCAGCAACGACGCCCCAGCGAAGAACGGGAGCAAGCCGACCAGGAGCGTTCGTGGCAGCAAATCCACCAGCACAATTTGCCAGTCGGCGATGGGGAGCGGCTTCACCAGGCCATGTCGCTGAAGCGCCTGACGAAAGGTGAGTTGTGCTGAGAGAGTCAGGACGCAGACGACATACCCGACCAGCACCGCCACCACCCACGCGGCAAACCGGGCAGGCACGGCGTTCCCAATCAACAAGGTGACGACACAGCCGGCCCCAGCGGGCGCGAGAAGGTTCGCCACCGGCCGCTTTGCCGCAGAAGCCAGATGCGCCCAGAGCAGCGCGCCGGCCCCGAACCCGAATCCCGGCATCTGCAGGGGGCGCTCCAGAGATCGCTGGCCGTCCGAGGTATCGCTGATCCCAAACAGCGTTCCCATGTTCCCTTCACGTGCGGCCTGCATCATCCGTGCGAGGCGCTCGGTGCCCTCAAGCGAGGCTTCGTAGAACGGCTGATTCCGGACGAACACCAACGCGAGCGTGCCACCGTAGAAAGTGGCAAGGGAGAGCAACGCACTCTGGGGAAAGGCCCCGTTCAGCAGGCGAATGACTGCCGAAGCGGCCAGATAGCACGGTAGGAAGGCGCCCTGCACCCAGGGATTGAGCGACAGGTCTCGCAATCCGGACCGGGGCGCCGCCGCGTGAACCTGGAACAACGCAATTCCGACGCATGCGATGCCGGCAATCAGCAGATTGCGAAGCACCCCGAAGCGCCCGAAGCCAAATCGAAGTTTCACCCAGAGCGCCAGATTCCCATAACCGCCGATGCAGCAGAAGAGCGCGGCAACTCCCCACAAACCGCCCCCGTACACCGCGCCTCCCCCGGCCAACCAATCCAACGGCTTCCAGACCCCGAACAAGAACAACACCGAACCCTGCGCCAATCCCGCGAGCGAGC
>SXGS01012021.1_pt1 | contig 11484 bp, 5 predicted proteins | sample 3174681 | NCBI WGS metagenome assembly SXGS01 (sample SAMN11356861, study PRJNA531348) | freshwater metagenome | isolation source: freshwater sample F1-80 | place: China: Fuxian Lake, Yuxi | collected 2017-12-25 | reverse complement strand
GTGCTGCGACCCTACGTCGAGGCCGGCACCAAGTTCTTCGTGGCCCGCGTCAACGCCAAGAAGGTCACCTTCGAGGGGAACAAGGCCCTGCTCTCTCCCCTTCGATTCTTCTATGATTCCAAGGACTTCAGCCTGCCGATCCGGTTGGGAATGCTCAACGCCAGCGGGCACCAGGACCTCATCGTCCACATCCTGGCCAAGAACCAGCGCTACGAGGTGGCCAACTACAAGAACGTCACCATCCCGACCAACATCGGCGTCGGCGAGGACGCCAAGAGCCGCTTTGGGGAGTTCTACGCGGCCCTCTTTGACCGCACTCTGGCCCAGAACCCTGGCTCGGTGATCACCGAGTACGCCTGGGACGCCTCGTCGTGCGATCCTTGCCCTGGGCCGACGTTGGACCAGAACGACTTCATGACGCTGGGGGCCGACGCGACGCCGAGCAAGGAGGCCTGGGGCTTCGTGCTGACGCGGCTGCACGCGCGATACACCAAGGAGCAGCTGGGTGAGGATCTGGTCTTCAAGGCGGCCTCGCCCATCGCTGGGGGCAGGGAGTGGCGCACGGACAAGAACGAGCTTGAGCAGGGGTCCTCGGCCTCCCCCATCAACAACTTCCAGGGTCGATACGCCATCCGTCATCCGTGGAAGGGCGAGATCAAGTGCGAGAACCCGGTGCGCGGTCGATGGGGGGGCCCTTCTGGGCAGCTGGACTCCAAGCCTGGGGCTCCTCAGGCGGCCCAGAAGCTCGCCGAGGTCACGCGCGGCAAGCTGGAGTTGCCCTCCATCGTGACCCAGGACATCCCTGAGATCGGCCTCAAGATGGCTGGCGCGGGTGGCGGCGGCGCAGGCCAGGGCGACAAGACCGACGGCGAGGTCAAGCCCGATGGTGAGGTCAAGGACGAGGGGGGAGACAAGGTCGAGCCTGGAGACAAGAAGCCGGAGCTGCCGGCGGAGAAGGGGGGCGAGGTGAAGGCGGAGGCTCCGAAGGACGGGGAGGCGCCGGCCGCGGCCCCCTCGACCGAGTCGGGGTGCTCGACGGTGGGAGGTTCGGGGTTTGGGTGGTCTGGGATCATGCTCTTGATCGGGGTCGGGGTGGCGGCGCGCCGTCGTCGCCGCGCGGGTCTCTGAGCCAGCGTCTTGTCGGCGGAGCATCCTGAAGAGGAGGGCGCGCTCCTTGGGGCGGCTCCTGGCATCTTCTGATGGGGTTGACCCTCGGAGGGTTGCGGCGGTGAAGGGATCGACGCTGGCGTGGTGTCGTCTGGAGGTGGATGTTGGAGCGCGTTGGAGAGGGTCGAGCGGGTGTGATCGCGGTGGCCGCGTGCGCGCTGTGGTTCGCCTTGCTGGGCGAGGGCGTGGCGCAGGCGCAGGGCGAGCAGGAGGCGGGGCTCTTCGGGGGCTTTGAGCTGGCCGTCGCGCGGGCCAGCATCGAGCCTTTGAGCACGGACGACGCCCCTGAGCTTGGGGCGCTGGTCGGCGCGCGGGCGGGCTACCGCTTTGGCTCGGGGCTGGCGCTGTCCTTCGGGTTCAGCGGCTCGACCTTCGACTATGCGTCGGATCGGGAGGGTGTGGGCCTGGAGCATGAGCTGGCGCTCGATCTGGTGGATCTGAGCGCGTGGTACTTCCTGGGCCTGGGCGAGGGCGTCGAGCTGTATGTGCGCGGGGGGGCCGGTCGGGCTTTTGGCGCCTTCTCCACGACCCTGCGCGATCCGTCGAGCCTGGGGGCGCTGGCGGGCGCGGGCCAGGGCCTCGGCGGGCTGGGGGGGTTGGGGTCAACGTCCTTGGCCGAGGATGAGCGCGGCTTCGGCGCCGTGCTCTCGGCGGGGCTGTCCTTTCGGACGCGGGGGGCTTTGAGGACCTTCGTGGAGGCGCACGGGCGCTTTCTGGGGTTGTCCTTCGAAGCGGAGGGCCTGGACGAGGATCTCTCGACGCTGGGGCTCTCGGTGGGGATCGGCTGGGGGCCCTGAGCAGGTGTCCGCGGTTGCAGGGAGCCAAAGTTTGAGAGGCGCGTTTTGCCCCTGCGTCCGACGTGCCCAGCACGGTCCCCACAAAACGCGCCGCGTCAGCCCGCGTCCGGGTCCTCTTGTCGGTCGCATCCCCCTGTTGTTCAACTCCTGGCCCTTCAGGCGGCTTTTGCAGCCCACACCGCCCTTCCAAGCCCCACCCGACGAGCCCGCCCTCGACAGGGGCGGTGCGAGGAGCATGGGGCGATCGTGGGGCGTTGGGTGTCGGTATCTTCACTGAGCAAACCTGGGGCGGTGTAAGAATTATTTTATGCGAAATGATGCAATATACGAGATCGATGGCCACGACTTCTCGACTCTCGAGGAGTTCTTCGCGGTCATCAGCCGGGTGCTCATCCCAGGTGCTTCCTGGGGGCACAATTTGGACGCTTTCAACGACATCCTGCGCGGCGGGTTCGGGACGCCGGATGGGGGCTTCGTACTCCGGTGGACGAACTCGGCGGAATCTCGGCAACGCCTTGGGTATCCGGAGACTGTCAAGCAGCTGCAGATTCGCTTGACTCGGTGCCACCCCTCCAACCGGGCCTCGGTTGCAGCAGACCTGGAAGCTGCCCAAAGTGGAGCAGGTTCGACAGTTTACGAGTGGTTGTTGGAGATCATCCGCGATCATGGCCAAGGGGGAGAGCAGGCGGAAGATGGTGTCACGCTTGAGTTGGCGTAGCGGGGCGCATGAGTTCAGCATCAGCGGCGGCGTGAAGCGCCGTCCGCTGCATGCTGAGCGTCAGGTGTACGAGATGGACGTCAACGGGTTGTTGCTGCCGCCGCTTCTGGTTGCTCGGGACCGCTGACCGGCTGAAGGAGAAGTTGGGGGCGTAGGTGTGGCTCAAATGGCATCACCGGCGGCCTCGAACTTCTGAGCGCGCCGCTGTTTCGATTCAATCACGTTGAAGTGCGGCATGTTGCGCGCCGAGGGCGCCGCGCTCGATGGAGGGCTGCGCCGCGGTCGCGCTCAAGCGCGCTGGGCGGACGCGGTCGCGCGCAGCCGTCTGCGGCCAAAGCCAGCCATGCCGAGGCCGCCGAGCAGGCCAAGCGGGAGGATGGCGGCGCCAGCCTGGGGCTTGGTGATCGCGGCGCCCTCGCCGGTGATGAAGGGGCGGTGCGCGTCGGCCGGGTCGATCAGGTAGGAGGCGCCCAGCAGCCCGATGGTCAAGAAGAGCGCGCCGAGGGCGATGTAGATCCCGCCGGAAATCGTGTCTTGCCTGTCCATGCCCATCTCCTGCTTTGAGACCCTGGTGAGGTGCCTGGGGTTGTCCACCTGGGGCCATTCTGGGTGGCTCTGACAGACTGTCAACAATGTTCATAAAATCAGTGTGGTGCATCTTGAGTGGGCCTCTGGTCGGGCTCGCGCGCTTGACCTGATCGTCGATCCTGTTCATTTCAAAGGGGGGCTCCAATCAAGGTTCAGGCGTGTCCAACACTTCGCTTCACACGGCGGCCGACGCTCGGCGGCGGCCCCGCGCGCCCGCGCCGGACGCGGACAAGGCGGCCATTCTTGCGTTGGTGGCGCTGGTGGCGGTGCCGCCCTTGTTGCTCGGCGCTGTCCACGTCCCTGTCATCGCCGCGGTCGGCGCTGGGAGCTTCGCGCTGTGCCTGGCGGCCATCTGGCGAGGTCGTGATCAGCCCGTGGTGCTCTCGCCGCTGGGGCTGGCGGCGCTCTTGTCGGGGCTGGCGGCGCTCTTGCAGCTTGTGCCGCTGTCGGAGGGGGTGCTGGGGGCCTTGAGCCCTCAGGCGGCCGAGGGTCGTGCGGCGCTGGCGGCGCTGGGCATCCCTGGGGTCGAGGCGGGCGGGCGGATCTCGCTGGCGCCTTCGCAGACGGCGCTGGCGGCCTTCCGAGGGTTGGCGCTGGCGGCGGCCTCGGTGGCGGCGGCGACCTTGCTGGCGCCGGGCCGCCAGCGCCGGTCGCTCGTGGTCGCGATCGCGGTGTCGCTGGCAGTCGTCGGGGTCTTGCAGGTGGGCGTGGGGCTGGCGCAGACCTTCCTCGGCGAGCCGGGGGAGGTGCTGGGCTTCTTCAAGACCTCGCGGGCCTCGACGGGGATGGCCTCGGGGACCTTCATCAACAGCAACCACGGCGCGGCCTTCGGGGCGATGGCGGCGATGGCGGCCGTCGGGCTCGCGGCCAGCCGCCGCGGGTTGTGGCGGGCGGCGTGGGCGACCTCGGCGGTCGTGTGCGCGGCCGGCGTCCTGGTCAGCGCGTCGCGCGGCGGGATCGCGGCGCTGGCGGTCGCGGGGGTTGGGCTCGGGATCCACCTGGGGCTCCGGGGCTCCGGGGGCGACAAGGCGCAGCCGGGCGCGGCGAGGCCGCAGCGGTCGGGGATGGGCAGGTGGGGTTCGGCGGCGGGGTGGATCGGGGTGGCGCTGCTGCCGGTGGGGCTGGCGCTGCTGATCGTCACGCAGGGGGAGCTGGCCGCGCGCTTCAGCTGGGAGATCGGGACCAGCACCTCCATCGAGGGGCTGGGCGCCGAGACGAAGGTGCAGATGATCCGCGCGGCCTTGAGGATGATCGGCGGCTTCGCGTGGGCTGGGATCGGCGCCGACGCCTTCGGCGCGGTGGCGCCGGGCTGGATGGGGGCCGGGGCGCCTTCGGCGCGCTTCGCCTTCGTGGAGTCCGACCCGATCGAGGTGGCGCTGGCCTTCGGGCTGCCGGCGGGGCTGACGCTGATCGGGCTGGCGCTGCTGGCCTGGCGGCGGATCCTGTCGCCGGGCGCGGGGGAGGGGTCCAGGCGGCTCGGGAGGGTGGCGCTCGGCGTCGCCTACGGGCTGGTGGCCTGGGCGCTGACGGCGGCGCTGTCCTTCAACGTCGAGGTCCTGGGCCTGGCGCTGCCGGCGCTGGTGTGCGCCGAGGGGCTGCTGGCCGAGCGGCGGCGGGCGGCGCTGGTCGCGCTCAGGCCCGCGGTCGCCGCTGCCGCGCTGGTGGCGGTCGCGGCGCTGGCCGGCGGGGCGATGTGGCTCAGGGGCCAGCACGAGGCCGACGAGGGGGCCATGGCCGCGCGGCTGGCCGATCACGGCGAGGTGGGGCGGGCGCTGGTGGAGTCGGAGATCGGCCGCGGGCTGTCGCTGCGGCCGCTCGACGGGCACGCGCTGGCGCAAGCGGCGCTGCTGCGCTATGTCCATGATCCGGCTGGTGATTCGGCCACCGCTGGGCTGGCCGCGCGGGCGTCGACGCTGGCGCCGGCCCACCCTGGCGGGCATCTGGCCGGCGCGCGGGTGGCTGCGCGGGAGGGCCGCTTCGAGGACGCCGCCGACGCCTATCGCCGGGCGATGGAGGGGCTCAAGCCCGTGCCGGCCTCCTTCCCCAGAGAGCTGCTCGGCGCGCTGCCGGACGCCGCGCTGCGCGCCAGAGCGGTGGCGCCTCGCCGCGACGCGATCCGTGTGGTGATCCAGGGGATCATCGCCGAGGGCAAGCCCTCGACCGCGCTGGAGGTGGCCACCGAGCTTCAGTCGCTCCACCCCGATCAGCTCGCCGCCCACTACTGGGCCGCGCAGGCGGCGCAGGCCGCGAAGCAGCCCCTGCTCTCCGAGCTCTTCGCCCGACACATGATCGACGCCTTCCCGGACGACATCGGGGGCTACCTGGCCCTGACCGCCGCGCTCTGGGCGCAGGACAGGCTGCCCGAGGCGCTGCCCGCGCTCGACGCGGGGATCGTGCGCCTGCCGGACGAGGCCCCGTTGAGGCTCAAGCGGGTCGAGGCGCTGCTGGCCCTGCCGATGAACGCCGTTCCGGGCCGGGACGGCGTGATCAAGGACGATCTGGAGCGGCTGCGGGCGCAGCCCTCGGCGGACAAGGTCGGCCGCGCCCAGTACTTCTACCTCTCCGGGCTGCGCTGGGAGCAGCTCGGGCGCTCCGATCGGGCCAAGGTGGACTTTGAGCGCGCCGCGTCGCTCCGCCCCGAGATCGAGGGCTACCGCCGCAAGGCCGCCCGGCCTTGAGCGATCAGCGCTTGTGGTGCAGCAGGACGTCGCCGTCGACCTCGGTCGTGCCGTCCAGGATGTCCTGGTGGCTCATGTCGCCGAGGAGGTGGCGCCGGGCGAAGACCATCGAGTAGGTGTTGACGGCGTGGAAGGCGCGCTCGGGGCTGATGAAGGTGGGGCCGCAGCCGTCGTCGACGCCGATCCCGATCCCAAAGCCGCACGCGTTCGAGAAGGTGAAGTGCCCCCCCGTCGTGAAGTCGACCCGGAGGTCGTCCTGGCCGTCGAGGCCGGCCCAGATCGGCTCGCCGTCCTGCTCAGGGAGCAGGGTGATGTCGCCCGCGGCCGTAAAGAGCAGCACGGGGATGTCGATGTCGGCGACGCCCTGGCCGAAGACCGAGCCGCCGAAGGGCGCCTGGGGGATCGACACGCCCACGCGGGGGTCGAGGAAGCCCTCGGTGAAGAGGCCGATCGTCGCCTCGTCCTGAAAGTAGCCGCAGAAGGACTCGCTGAGCTGGCCTGTGTCGCAGGCGAGGTCCACGGCGTCGACGCGGAAGCTGGCGCCGGAGACGGCCAGCGTCGTGTAGCCGCCGAAGCTGTGGCCGCTCAAGGCGATCTTGTCGGAGATCAGGTCCGCCAGCGGGTCGTCGTCCGGCAGGGTCGTGATGTGGTCGATCACGGCCGTGACGTCCAGCGGGCGCAGCGCGAAGATCTCGGGTGGGACGCCGCCCCGGTCGCGGAAGAGGTTGCCGGTGTGATCCATCGCCACGACGATCCAGCCGTGGCTGGTGAAGAACTCCGTCATGAAGAAGCTCTGCTCGGCGAAGCTCGTGCTGCCGTGCGAGAAGACCAGCACCGGGGCGGGCGCGTCGATTGCGACGCTGGCGCCCTCGAAGACGCCGTCGCGGGGCAGGATGCCGCCGTAGACGGCCTTTTCGCCCTCCTTGTCGAGGGTGGGGTACCAGGTCACCACCCGCAGCGTCCGGGGCTCGTCCTGGCCCGGCGGGGCGTAGCTGATCTCCTCGGCGCGGTAGCCGACGCCGTAGAACCCCGGCTGCGTCGGATCCCAGGGCTCCGGCGGCAGGACCTCGGCCTCGGCCTCGGGCTCCGGCTCGGGCTCCGGCTCGCCTTCGGGCTCGGCCTCGGGCTCGGCCTCCGGCTCGCCCTCGGGGGTGGCCTCCGGCGCCGCCTCGGGCTCGGCGGGGGCTGCGTCGGCGCCGCTCGGATCGTCGCCGCAGGCCGACAGCGCCAGCAGGGCCAGCGCGGTGAGAACAAGGGATCCTCTGAACATGGCTCCTCGCAAGGTCTCGATCCACCTTCGGATCTGGGCTCATCAATGGCGTTGGCCGATCTGCGGCCGACAGGGTCGGCAGACTAGGGCAGGGCGCCGCCGCTGTCACGATCTCGCAACATGTTGAACAAATACAGGTGGATGTGGATCGCTCGCGCCGACCGCCGATCGCCCCACGCTCCTCGCATCGCCCCCGTTGGGGGCGGGCTCGTCGGGTGGGGCTACAAACCCGGGGTGGGCTGCGCCCGGTGGGCGCAGGCCGGCGCACGGACGAGCGCGGATCGAATGGCCGGATCGCCGCGTCGAGGGGGGTCTTCGGATTCGGACAGGGCCTCGTCGTCAGGGACACTCCCCTGGTGTCGACTTCGGTCGTTCGCCGGCCTGCGACCGAGAGGTCGCAGCCCGCCCCGGGCTTCTAGCCCCACCCGACGAGCCCGCCCCCAACGGGGGCGGTGCGAGGAGCGTGGGGCGTCGGGGGGGGCGGCGCGGGCGATGTTGCGGCGCTCCGGGTGAGCTACTATAATCCGCCACCGATTCAGGGGCGATGTGATCGTGCGACGCGGCGCTCCCGAGAGGGCGCGTCGATCCGACCAGCGCCCGCGGTGCCAGCTTGGACCCACCAGGAGAAGACGATGACAACGAGAACTGGCCGATCACAGCGCGGGCCGGGGTGGATCTTCCGGCTGGCGCCCTTGTTCTTCCTGATCGGCGCGACGGACCTGGCCGGCTGCAGCTGCGAGGACAAGCAGGGGGACTTCGCTCTGGCCTCGGACCCGAAGCTGCTCGTGACGCCCGAGTCGATCACCTTCTCGGCCGCCACCCCCGATCGACCCGAGATCCGCACGGTGCTCATCAGCAACGTCGGCTCGGGGGCGATGACCAACTTCACCTACCAGCTGCGCAAGAACGAGGGGCCCTTCACCTTCGTGCCGCCTGCCATCGACCGCCTCAACGACGGCCAGTCGATGGAGCTGCAGATCACCTATCGGCCTGACAACGACGCCTCCGACGACGACGTCCTGATCATCGAGGCCAGCAACAGCCAGCGGGCCGAGGTGATCCTCAGCACCGTGCCGCCCCGGCGCGAGCTGCAGTGCGATCCGTCCACGATCATCTTCACCGGCTCGGAGCTGGGCGAGTCGGCCACGACCGAGGTCGAGGTGGTCAACATCGGCACGCTGCCGGTCACGATCACGGGCTTCGCCATGGAGGACGGCTTCGAGTACGCCGTGGTCGAGGCCCCCGAGCTGGACCTCGTCCTGGCGCCCCAGGAGAGCACCTCGGTGACGATGAGCTTCACCCCCTTCGGCGGCGGGATGAGCGTCGACGCGCTGCGCATCCTGACCAGCGAGGCGCCCGGCCTCTTCACCTGCAATGTGCGCTCGAACACCCCGCTGCCGCAGATCGCCATCGACCCGCCGCGGGTGGACTTCGGCTCGGTGCCCACAGGCCAGAGCGTCGACGTCGACATCACCGTCTCCAACGCCGGCTCGGCCCAGCTCGAGATCCAGCCGCCGGCCTTCCTGCGCGGCGCCTCGCCCGACATCGCCTTCGTCGACCCGCCCACCGAGCCGGTCCAGATCGCCCCCGGCGACTCGGTCGTGCTCAAGGCGCGCTACACCGGCGGCGCCGAGGTGGCCAACGCAACCGCCGTCCTGGTCAACACCGACCTGACCAACCCCCAGGCGGCCATCCCGATGCTGGGCCGGCCCCTGCGGCCCGACCTGGTCGTCAGCCCCGAGTCGCTCGCCTTCGGCAATGTCGGCCAGGGCGCCACGGCCACCCGCACCCTGACGCTGATCAACAACGGCACCGAGGACGTGATCGTCTCCTCGATGGTCGTGGCCAACCCCGGCGAGTTCACCCTGGAGCCCGACGGCCGCTTCCCGCCGACCACCGGCGCCGGCGATGGCCTCATCCCGGCCCAGGGCACGGTCGAGGTCCGGGTCAGCTACGCGCCGACCAACCTCGGCTCTGACGCCACCACCCTGTCGATCTCCAGCAACGACCCCGACGAGCCCGTCATCCCCGTCCCCTTGAGCGCCAACGGCCTCGACCGCGCCGAGTGCGCCGTCCAGATCCGCCCCGACCCGCTGAACTTCGGCCTGATCGCCCGCGGCGGCGTCAAGATCCTGCCGGCCAACGTCCTGAACACCGGCACCGGCCCCTGCACCTTCGCCCGGGCGACGGCGGCCGGCATCCTCAACAACGCCTTCACCATCGAGGGCACCTCCATCAACCCCAACAACACCTTCGGCCCCGGCGAGACCCTGCGCGTCGAGGTCAAGTACAACCCGACCGCCGCCGACATCAACAACGGCAAGCTGACCGTCAACATCACCGACCCCCTCGACGGCAACGCCCAGGTCTTCTGCAACGTCGGCCTGCGCTGCCAGCAGAACCCCAATGACTTCGCCTGCGCCTTCATGCCCCCGGCCTGCGGCGTCGACCTGACCGGCTTCGCAGGCCCCTCCGACATCGCCGTCATCCCCGGATCGCTGGACTTCGGCCTCGTCACGCTCGGCTGCGCCAGCCAGACCACCGTCGTGACCGTCTACAACACCGGCGTGGCCGACCTGTCCGTCAGCGCCATCCGGCTCAACGGCTGCAGCAACGAGTTCGAGCTGCGCGGCGTCCCCAACCTCCCCCTGAACATCGACCGCAACACCCCCGTGCCCATCCAGGTCATCTACCGGCCGCGCGACCTGGGCGTGGACAGCTGCTCGCTGGTCATCACCTCGACGGCCAACCCCAACGAGCCCGACTTGCTCGTGCCGCTGCGCGGCGAGGGCACCAACAGCTCCCACCAGATCGACGTCTTCGAGCAGCTCGACGGGCGCAAGGTGGACGTGCTCTTCGTCATCGACGGCTCCGGCTCCATGTCCGAGGAGCAGGACGACGTCGCGCGCAACCTCGACAGCTTCCTGTCCACCGCCGAGCTCTTCAACAACGACTACCACATCGGCGTCACCCACCTCGACATGGACGAGACCAAGACATACAACGGCGTCCGCTACGAGGCCGGCGAGCTGATGGGCGAACCCGCCTACGTGACCCGCGCCCACCCCAGCGCCTCCCAGGAGCTGCGCAACCGCATCCGCATGGGCGCCACGGGCGGCAGCCGCGAGGCCGGCCTGGACGCCGCCTACGCCGCCTTCTCGGACCCCTACATCACCTCGACGAGCACCTCCTGCAACAACAACGGCGCCTGCTCGGCCCCCTACAACTACTGCTCGCCCGCGCGCACCTGCGGCGGCCGCAACGCCACCTTCCTGCGCGAGGACGCCTCCCTGGAGATCGTCATCCTCTCCGACGAGGAGGATCAGTCCGTCCCCACGCCCTCCTTCTTTGTCGACTTCTTCCGCAGCCTCAAGGGCTTCCGCAACGAGGCCCTGCTGAACATCTCCACCATCATCGGCGCCGACGTGGGCAGCAACCGGCCCGCCGACTGTGACACCGCCGAGGCCGGTCGCCGCTACGGCACCGTCGCCGACGCCACCGGCGGCACCATCGGCTCGATCTGCTCGTCCAACTTCTCCAGCTTCCTGCAGAACATCGGCAACCGGGCCTTCGGCCTGCGCCGCGAGTTCTTCCTGAGCCGCGCCGCCGAGCCCGCCTCCGTCCGGGTGCGCGTCAACGGCGCCAACCAGACCACCGGCTGGATCTTCGACGAGACGACCAACTCCGTCGTCTTCGATCGCAACGCCATCCCCGCGGCTGGCGCCGACATCGAGGTCGAGTACGACGCCCGCTGCTTCCGCTGATCCTCGCGCCCCGCTCCCCGGCCGCGGCGCGCAGCCCCAGGCGCCAGGTTCGCTCAGTGAAGGCCCCAATGGTGGCAAAGGCAGGCAGTGAGGCCTTCATGAGGCCTTGAATCCGGCAGCAACGCTGCCCTTTGGGCACACCGACCCCCTCCCCATCGGGGTTGGTCGAAACATTGGGAGTGTCAGGAGACAGCCTTGGCGGGCTCAAACTCCACAGGCATCAAACCGCTCACACTCCAGGACTGGCTCGAAGAGCGCCACGAGTGCGTGTTTCATCTTTGAAGAACCCCGTGTTTATCAGCCTTCGCCAAAAGTCATGGGCGAGACCGATGATATCGAACGATAAATCAAGCGAGATGGCTGTGGGTTCCGTCAAGTATGAAGGCGAGATTCCAGAAACTCTGACGGGTTGAGGGTGGTCGGCAAGGCCAGGACTGCGTGAGTTGGTTCGTTGGGACGGCCCATCGAGTTTGAGCAAGCGTCCATGGTGAAGTATCCGGTC
>SXGS01680386.1_pt1 | contig 11485 bp, 10 predicted proteins | sample 3174681 | NCBI WGS metagenome assembly SXGS01 (sample SAMN11356861, study PRJNA531348) | freshwater metagenome | isolation source: freshwater sample F1-80 | place: China: Fuxian Lake, Yuxi | collected 2017-12-25 | reverse complement strand
CGCTCATGCCCGAGAAGTTTGGCTCCTCGCGGCGGGCGGAGATCACGCAGGCGCCGAGCGTCGACTGGATCGGCCGCAGCGACCAGGTCCAATGCCGGTAGGACTTGATAGCGAGTTCCCGGATGCGGAACTTCTGCTGGAACTTGGCAAGCTCTGACATCGGCGGTTCCCTTTCGGGCGGTTATGGCGAACGCATATGAACCGCCAGCGAGCGGGCTCGCTCGAGATCCCGAGCCGTGTCTATCTCGACCCATGGATGGGCGCCGACGGTGATGCAACCGGTCTCATAGACCTTGAACGACTGGCTGATCAGATCGTAGAGGGTCGTGCGGCCCTCGAAGCACGAGCGGGCCAGGCTTTCGAAAAGAAAGCGTGACGCGGCCGCACCGAAGCGGAAGGCGCAGACCAGCTCGCCGAGCGCATTGACGCCTGGCTGCTTGAGGGCCGAGCGAAGATCCTGGTGGTCAGCGAACCACAGGCGCTCGGCCCGGTCGCCGCGGCCGACCACCAGCGTGTCGACCATGCTGCTCTTGGGCTCGGGATCGACGACGATGCAGTTCTCGTGATGAGCGGTGATGAGCGACTTCAGGATCGCCGGGTGGAGGAGCAGGTCACCCTCGAAGCAGATGAACGGCCGGCCCTCGGCTTCCTCGCGCGCGAGGTAGAGCGAGTAGTTGATGTTGCGGCTGCTGTACTTGGGATTGTCGACATAACGCAGCGCGATGCCGTTGTAGGACGGCCCGAGCTCTCGGATCTGCTCGCCGTGATGACCGGTGATGAACACGATCTCGCTGACGCCGGCTGCGCCGAACGCGTCGAGCTGCCAGCGGATCAGCGGACGGCCATCCACATCGAGCTGTGATTTGTGCCGATCGGCGGTCAGCGGCATCAGCCGGCTGCTGACGCCGGCGACCAGCGAGACGACCTTCATCGGCCCCTCTCCGCAGCTTCGACGATCGGGCGATCTCCGGACAGCGTTGCATGCGCGCGCTCGGCGAGCGCGCGCGCCGACGCGGCATCGGGCGGCCGGACGTTGTTTCCCGCCCGCGACGGCGTGATCAGTTCGCCCTTGATCACGCCGACCGGATCGGCCGGCAGATAGCGGCGAAGCGCCTCGCCGACCCCGAGGCCTTTGAGCAGGGCCTCGATGCGTTCAGGTACTTCGGCCAGATCGCAGCCGAACCCCTTGGCGATCGGCTGAAGCCTCATTTCGTGAGTCTCGAAATTGAACCGTGCAACCTCGGCAAGGGTGAAGCTGCAGGCGAGGCCGTGCGGCAGGCCGAGTTCGGCCGTGAAGGGGTAGGATATCGAGTGGGCCAGCGCCGTCCGCGTGTTGGCCATCGCCATGCCAGCCATGAGGGAGGCGGTCTGCATGGCTTCGCGCCGGCGCCGGCTCTGCGGCTGGAGCACGGCCTCCCGCAGATTGCGGACGATGAGATCGATCGCGGCCGAGGCCATCAGATCCGTCAATACCGTATGCGATCGGTTCCAAACCGCCTCGAAGGCATGCGACAAGGCGTCGAGGCCGGAGGCGAGGGTCACATCGCGCGGCATCGTCATGGTGAGGCCCGGATCGAAGATGGCTGCGACCGGATATAGCGCGGCGTCCTCGATCGAGTACTTCCGCCGGTCGTCACCCCAGATAGTGGCCCAGCGCGTCACCTCCGATCCGGTGCCGGACGTGGTGGGAACGGCAACGATCGGCGGCGGTGCGAATCCTCTCGGCAAGAGAGTCTCGCCTTTGAGATGACGGGCGATCTGGTCGGGCGCCTCAGGGCCGAGGGCATGCACGGCTGCGATCCCTTTGGCCGCGTCGAGGACGCTGCCGCCGCCGGCGGCGACGATCACCTCGGCGCGCGGGGCCTCGCGGCCCATGGCGAGGACCGAGGAGAGGAGAGGGTTGGGCTCGACGTGGTCGACGACCATGACCGGCCTACCGAGCCGAACGATCATCTCGTCGACCAGGCGGCGGTCGGTCCAGCCTCGGCTCGTGATCAGGAGCCAGGAACGATCGCCGACCTCATCGGCGAGCGCATCCAGATAGGGTTCGCCGATCCGGATCTTGACGGGAGATTGGAACTGCATGTCCTGGCTAATACCAGCGGGTGACTTCGCCGGCTACCCGGTGGCGGCCCGAGGCATCGAATCCGCCGAACTCCTCGATCGCCGCTTCGGTCATTGCGCCGGGGACGCGCACGATCAGAAGACGCGGTTCCTCTGCCGCCGACCGGCGCGCGAATCGATGGCCGACCATCGGGCGGACATAGGCGGAGTCCCCCGATCCGAGCACGAACTCGCGTCCATTCTCGTGGTGGAGGGTCGCCGCGGCCTCGCCATAGTTGAAGACGTATTCGTGCAGGCCGTGTCGCATGTCGGCCAATTGCTCCACGTGCTCGGCGAGCACGGTGAGCTCGAAAGCCTTGAGCTGCGGCTGATAGGGCGTCCGCGCGAGCTCGGCCAGGCGATAAGCCGGCCGATTGCCGCTCGGGTAGTCGCGGTTGACGCGCTCCGTGGCGCGGGTGACGACGACACCGCCCTCAGCCGTCCCCGCGCTCGCCATCAGGTCCTTGGGGCGGACGCACAGGCAGGCGGCCATCGCCGCGATCTCCGACTCGGTCGCCGATAGCCGTCCTGCGACCAGGGCCTCGGCACGCCTTCGATCGATGCCATGCCGGCTCAATCGGTCCGCCAGCTCCTCACGGCTCAGCGACTCGGCGGCGAGATGCCGGTCGAGCACCGCAAGGAAGGCGGCCCGGCTGTCGACGGCCGATCCCGCCAAGGCGTCGGCCGCCTTCGGCCCGACACGGCAAAAGTCATCGAGCGCAAAGCGGACGGGGCCGGCATAGGTCACGGCGATGATGTAGCCGGGCTTGTCCGGGTTGCGGCTGGTGAAGCTGTGCGGCACGAACGGGACGACGTAGGAGGAATCGCCGGTGTTCATCTCGGCGCAGCGCGGTTCGCCCTCGATCTGCCAATAGAAATTCACCTCGCCCACATAGAATGTGAGCTGGTGCATCAGGTGGCCTTTGTTGAAGGCGACGGCGGGATTGCGGGCATCGCTGTCGCCGACGACATGGAGCTGACGGACCACCTCGGGCTTGAAGGGGGCGGTGCGGCTCATGGCGGTGTCCCAGTACTCGAAATATGGGACCGTGCGGCCGTCGGGGAGGCCGCGTGGGATGACGCGTGCGGTCGAGCGCGCCTCGGCGGCCGGCATGTGCTTGATGCCATCGATCGTATCGTCCGGCTCGAGCCAGATCGACGCCAGGGAGATCGGATAGACCTCAGCCATCCGGCGGGCGAGGACCTGGACTTCGGTGCCGCCGGTCTCGCCGGCAAGCGCAGACCGGACGAAGTCGACCCCCAGGCCCAGCTCGGCCGCCATGATCTCGGGCGTGCGCTTGAGGTCGTTGGCCTCGCTTAGGAGCCGCGCGCCCAGGATCTTGGCGTAGTTTCGATCCTGTGCAGTCATTCTGAACTCCGGTCTTCGCATCGGGCGCTAGCTCCGACTAGCCGCCGTCGGGAGCGGAAGACTGTCATAGACGCGAGTTGCCTGAGTGTAAACCGGCGTTCCAGAGTGACTAAAGCACTCGACAAGAGCTCGGCGGAGGCTGTGCGGAGCGTGCACCGCCGGACTTGGCGGAGGGGCGAGATGCCGCGCCGGCCAGCGTCGAGGTGGGGCCGCCCACGCCTTTCCCTCCGATGGCCACAACGCCGCCTATCTCCAGGCCAAGGACGACCGCGCCGGGCATCCGCTGTAGGGGGCATTTGCCGCCTGCGACCCGGGGCCGCCGGCACGAATTGCCGAGGCGGGACAGGCGCTTCCGGAAATAAGCCTGGGAATCCAAGGACCGTCCCCTGGCACCGTCCTTGCTTCTGATCCGCGCGAGCCTATCAGCGGACCCATGACCGACATCGATCCTCGTCCCTCACTTAGCCTCGTCCCGGCGCCGCACCCTCCCGCGGCGCCGGGCTCTTCTTCGGCGACGGGCATCAAGACCTGGCAGGACGGCGAGACCACGAGCTTCCGCGACATCCTAGCGATCGCGAACCCGCTGCAGCACATCCCCGTCGTCGGCACCATCTACCGGGCGCTCACCGGCGACAGCATCGCGACCATGCCCAGCATCATCGGCGGCGCCCTGTTCGGCGGCCCCATCGGCTTGGCCCTCGCCCTGGCCGGCAACGCCTTCAAATCCCAGACCGGCATGGACCCTGGCGAGACCGTGGTCGCCGGCCTGTTCGGCCCCGGCTCGCCCCCGCGGCCAGATCAGCCGCAGATGGCGGCGGTTCCTGCCCTCGCCCCGCCGGCCGCCCAGGCTGCGCCCAAGCTCGTTATCGACATCCCCGCCCCGAGGGCGCCGACCCAGACCGCGACCGCGCAGGCCGGCCCGCCCGGCCCCCCGGCCGGCATGCCGCTCTCCTTCCACGGCGAGAGGAATCCGCTCGCAGCCCGTTTCCGCTCGACCGACCTGCCGCAGCCGGTCGGCGAGGGCGGCGGCGCCCCGGCGCGTCCCGGCTCCGACCTGGTGCCGAGCGCCAGCGGCACCCCGATCAAGCTCGACGCGGTGCCGACCGCCATGTTCAGCGCCCTCGACAAATACAGCGCGATGATGAAGGCACGCACCGCCGCCGCGACGCCGACCCAGGTGAGCCTGCTGCGCTAGGCGCAATAGGCTGCGCTGAGCCTCGGCCGGGCGTATGATTATCCTATGGACGAGAATCTGCTGATCGCGACGCCGAGCGGGCGCCACCCGTGGTCGGCCATCGCGCAGTTACGGGACCGGAGCTTCCGGGCCTCGATCGGCCGGGCCGGCCTCACCGCCGACAAGCACGAAGGCGACGGCGCCAGCCCGATCGGCGTCTGGCCGATGCGCCAGGTTCTCTGCCGCCCCGACCGGGTGACGCCGAAGACGACGCTGCCGATGCAGCCGATCCGCCCCGAGGACGGCTGGTGCGACGACCCCGCCCATCGCGACTACAACCGGCTGGTCCGCCTTCCCTTCGCCGCCCGGCACGAGGAGCTGTGGCGGAAGGACGGGCTCTACGACCTGGTGGTGCTGCTCGGATACAACGACGACCCGCCGATCGCGGGCAAGGGCAGCGCCATCTTCCTGCATGTGATCGACCCCGACCGCGGCCCCACCGCCGGCTGCCTCGCGATCGGCCGGGACGAGCTGCTGGGGGTGCTGGCCGAGATCGGCCGCGGCGCCGCGGTCGAGTTCCGGCCGGCGTGATCTGGTGCCTAGAGCGCGTTCCGTTCAGGTGAGATTGCGTTGACCTCACGTCGGAACCCTCCCCCGCTGCGCGGGAGAGGGTTCCGAAGCCCTTGATTCCAGCTCAGCGGAACGGGCTCTAGGCCGCGGTCGGGTTGACAACCGGGGCGTCCGCTCACCCGTGGCGGCGGCCGAACAGCATGGTCACGTTGATGCGGCGGTTCTCGTAGCCCGGCTTGAAGTCGAGCGGCGCGGTGGCGTGGAAGAGATCGGAGTTGAAGATCACGGCGCGGTTCTGGCGGTAGGGCACGTTGACCGGCTCGACCCCGGATCCGTCGAGGAAGCGGCGGATCTTCTTCCTGTCCTTGTTGTAGTCATCGAAGTCCCAGGCCGCCGGCGCCTCGACCGGGTAGACGACGAGCCCGCCCGACTCCGGATTCAGGTTGGCTTCGTCCGGCGTCAGCCAGAAGTTGACGTTGACCGCGGCGTTGTCGCCGTGGATGCCGATGCCTTCCAGGCGCGGCTCGTATTTGTAGGCCCACATCTGCTGCAGGCGGTGGTCCTTTAAGATCGCCGGCAGCGCGCGGGTGAGGTCCTCGGCGATCTGGAACAAGAGCGGGCAGCAGAAGCCGTCGCCGGCATAAGTGCCGAGATAGGCGCGGCGGGTCGCGTCTTCCTTGAAGTTGTGGCCGACGTCGTTCCAGATCGTCGACTCGAGGCAGAAGCGGCGGAGGTCCGCGAGCGCGGCCGGCGTCAGCAGCCCATCGACCCAGCAGATCCCCGGCGGAACCTCGTAGCGCCGCTCGACCTCGCGCCGGTCCCAGCCTTCGCCCAGGACCGGGCCGGGATGCGCCGGCGTTTCGCGCCAGCGGACGACGCGGGCATAGCTGTCGGCGAGGACGCCGAGCTCGTTCGCCGCCAGCGCCACCGTCGCGGCCTCGCCGTGGATGCGCTCGATCTCCGTCTTGAAGGACCCGTAGGCGGCGGCGGTCTCGGCGAAGTCGGGAGGCAGCAGGCCCTCGTCGACGAGGAAGGCGAACTGCTCGATGTCGTGGGCGAGCTTGGGCGCGTTGATCGGCAGCGGCGGGCCGGGCGGCGCCGGCGGGGTGTCGCCTCCGGGCCACCAGCGGCTGGCGCGCCTGGCGACGAGGCCCGACTTGAAGCAGCCTGCGGCGTCTTCGTAGCGGCGCTGGCCGACATGCAGCCAGCCGAGCCCGACCCAGGCATCGCCGAACCCCGGGTTCGCCGCGACGGCTTCCTCGTAACGCGCCCTCGCTTCGTCGTCGCGACCGAGGGCGCGGAGCGACGTGGCGAGCGCCAGCAGGACCCGCCCCAGGCCCGGGGAGCGTTCCAGCGCCTTCCGCAGCGGCTCCAGCGCGTCTGCCGGCCGGCCGAGGTCGGCGAGGCTGGTGCCGAGCACGGTCAGGGCCGCGGTCAGGTTCGGATCGAGGCGGAGCGCGCGCCTGGCCTCGCGGGCCGCGTCCTCGAGCCGGCCCGCCGAGCGGCAGGCGAAGGCGAGGTTGCAGCGGATCATCGCCGATCTGGGCGCCCGGCCGGTGGCCTTGGTCAGGACCTCGACCGCCTCGGCCCCGCGGTTCCGGCCGAGCGCGGCGAGGCCGAGTAGGTTGAGCGCCTCGGGATGGTCGGGGGCGCGGGCCAGCACCAGCCGGCTCGCCTGCTCGGCTTCGGGCAGCGCCCCCCGCTTCAGCGCGTCGGCGGCGAGGCCGAGGAGGCGTGTCCGCTCCAGATCGTCGGCCGCGGCAGGTCCCGGCGGCCTGCCGGTCATCCCCTGGCCCCGAAGATCGCCGAGCCGACCCGGACATGGGTGGCGCCGCGCCGGATGGCGATCTCGAAGTCGCCGCTCATGCCCATGCTGAGCTGATCGAGGCGGTTCCGGCGGGCGATCTCGGCCAGCCGGTCGAAGAACGGCGCCGGGTCGCCCTCGGCCGGCGGGATGCACATGACGCCGTCGAGCGGGAGGCCCGAGGCGCGGACGGCGGCGATCAGCGCGTCGGCGGCGTCGGGATCGACGCCCGCCTTCTGCGGCTCGCGCCCGATGTTGACCTGGACCAGCACATGCGGGCGGCGCCCGGCCTGGTCGGCGGCCTTGACCAGCGCCTCCAGAAGGCGCGGGCGGTCGACCGTCTCGATGACGTCGAAGAGCCTGACCGCCTCCTTCGCCTTGTTGGTCTGCAGGGGCCCGATCAGGCGCAGCCGGAGGTCGGGGTGCCGCGACTTGAGCGGCGGCCACTTGGCCTCCGCCTCCTGCACCCGGTTCTCGCCGAAGAGGCGCTGGCCGGCGGCGAGCGCCGCCTCGAGGCCGGGGATCTCCACCGTCTTGGAGACGGCGACCAGGGTCACCTCCTCGGCCCGCCGGCCGGCGGCGGCCGCGGCCTCGGCGATGCGGCGGCGGACGAGTTCGAGGTTGTCGGCGATGGTCGTCATGGCTCGATCGCTCGTACCCCCTCTCCCGGCGGAGCCGGGGGAGGGCCGGGGTGGGGGCCGAGCGAAGCGAGGATCGTCGCGAGTACACCCTCGGTGTTCGTCAGCACATCGTTGTTCCAGAAGCGGAGCACACGCCAGCCAAGCCTTGTAAGATTGCCGTCGCGCGCCTCGTCAGGCGCGGATTGAGCATGTTGCCCGCCGTCGACCTCGACGATCAATCTTGCTTCGACGCAGGCAAGATCGGCGATGTAGGGAGGGACCGGATGCTGGCGCCGGAAGCTCCATCCAGAGAGCCGGTGATCTCGGAGACGAGCCCACAGGCGTCTCTCCGCATCCGTCATTTCCCTGCGGAGGCGGCGGGCACGGGATTTGGTGCGTCCGGGCAATGGGGCCATGGCGGCAGTCTATACGACCTCGCTAGCGCTCGGCCCCCACCCTGCCCTCCCCCACCTCCGGTGGGAGAGGGTTCCGAAGAGGAGCCGAGGCGACTTCACCGGTAATCCGCCGGCACGTAGCCGAAGCGTTCCATCTGCTCGCGGTGGTCGGCGATCACGCGCTTCACCTGCTCGGGGGTGAGGTCGCGCCGCCACTGGCCGGCCTCGCCCTTGCGGAAGAACGCGTCGGCCTTGGCCGGGCGCTCGATGAAGCCCTTGGCCTTCTCCTGGGTCTTCAGCACCTTGAACGAGGACTGCTTGATCGCCTTGTCCAGGCGCTCGCGGGTCGGGCTGATGCCGAGGAAGCGGGCGATGGCGCCGAAGCTCTTGAACGGGCTCTCCAGCAGGTCCTCGTAGCGGACCAGGTGGAGCCTCGGGTTCGGGCGGCCGGTCCAGCTTTCGACGTGCTGCGACCACGAGCCCATCAGCTCGTGCACATGCTTCTCGGAAGGAATGGTCATGGCGCCCTTGGTCGCCAGCAGCTTGATCGCCTCGTCGAAGTCGATCGCCAGGTGGTGGGCATAGGAGATGGCGACGTCGAGGGGATTCCGCACCACGTAGATCGAGCCGACCGTCACCTCCATGTTGACCGTGGGGTGGCCGAAATCCTCGACCAGCGCGTTGTGGGTCTTGGCGAAGACGGTATCGGGGAACGACTTGGTCAGCTCGCGATGGACCAGCGGGCGGATTCTGGCGACGTCCTCGCGAGTGTACTCAGTCCAGGGCCTGGGATCGAATTTCCGGTAAAGCACGGTCGCGCTCTCGCCGGCGGTGAACTCCATCAGCTTGTTGATGTCGTAGGGCCGGTCCGGGTTCCGCATGAAGTTATGCAGGAAGGCGCGCAGCCAGGTGTTCCCGGACTTGGGGTAGGACGCGAGCCAGAGAATGCCGCCCATGGTGACGTCCGCAGGGAAAGCGCTTCAGAAATAAAAAGGGGAGCGGCCATGGCCGCTCCCCCGAAGGTTAGAGACGCGAGACTTAGAAGTTCGCGCCGATGCCGAAGACGAGCGACGAGGCCGACGGATCGGCGCCGGTCGTCTGGTTGAGCTTCTGGTAGCTGTAGGCCGCGGCGAGACCGACGCCGCCACCGAGGGCGTAGCCGGCGGCGAGCATGAAGTGGCTGAGCTTGTTCTGGCCACCGGCCGCTTGGTCGGCCTTGCCCTGCTGGTAGAAGCTGCCGAGGGTCCACGGGCCCATGGTGTACATGAGCGCGCCACCGATGGCGGAGTCGTCCAGGTTGTTGCCGCGGTTATTCTGGACCTTGCCGTACTGGATGCTGGCTTCCCAGCCCGCGACCTGCAGGAAGGCGTCGGCGCGAACGGCCGACACGTCGTCACGCCGGGCGCTCCCGCTCGGCTGCTCACGGGTCGAGCCGGTGTAGCCGACGTCGACGCCGATGGTGGCGTCGCCGAACTTGCCGCGATAGTCGGCAGCGATCGACCACGCGTCGCCGTTGCAACCGCGCGACTGCGTGCCGTCGCAATCGTCCTGGCCCTGGAGGCCGAAGTTACGCGAGCCGTGCACCGAGTCCGGGGTGAACGAAGCGGCGAACGAGAAGCCCGAGAAGGTCGGCGAGAAGTACAGAACCTTCATCGAGTCGTTCTCGACGTTGAAGTAGGTCGTCGAGGTGCCGAGCGAGTAGTTGCCGTCCGGCGAGTCGACGCCGAAGGCGAGCTGCGGGGTGATGTAGGACGAATAGCCCTTCATCTTGCGGGCGTCGTCTTCTTCACCGAAGCGGATTTCGCCGAAGGAGCCCTTCACGTAGCCCCAGCCCTCATCGATCGTGTCGACGCTCTGGGCGCTGGTCGAGCCGTTCTGCGTCCACGCCTCGAGCTCGAGACGGAAGCCGAAGATCAGGCCGTTGTTGAGCTTGGTCTCACCGCGGAAGTGAACTTCGGGGTTCGAGGTGAGGTTGAAGTCGCGCGAGCCGGTGATGGTGGCGCCGCTAGCGGGGCCGGTCGACTGCACGTTGCTGTGGTCATAGATCTGACCGTAGTTCCGGAAAAAGCCGCCGAGGGTGGCATAGCCCTGAGCGGAGGCTTCACTGGCGCACAGGCCGACGGCGACCAGCGCCGAAGTGCCCAGAAGCAGTTTCTTCATTACGATGTCCCTCCAGTCTACGTGCGGTCTGCGTGCTTCGAGACTTGCGTCGCCTAGTCCCGTGCCCGCGTCCCGCGGTTTCCCGTGACAGGGGGTCACCCCTTGCCCGGCGCCCCCACTTTATGGCCGGATCGTGGCTGGTCAAGGTCTTTCCCGGGGCCCGGCCGAACGTCGCCGGCCCGCTGTGGCCGACCGGACACAGGGGGGACGGGCTTGACGGCGGCCCATCGGACTTCTTAATACAAGGGCGTTCAGGAGGGTCGGAATATGGCGAAAGCAAGGGTCGGAGCGGTCGTGGCAATCCTCGCCCTGGGGATGGCCGCCTGCGGCGCGCCGGAGACCGATTCGACTGCCCGCGGCAGCCGGCACGACACCGGCTCGACCTCCGCCCAGCAGAAGGAATCCCTGTTCGGCGAGCGCGGCCTCAACCTCGGAACGCTGTTCGGCGACGAGAAGGAGCAAGGCGGCGGCAGCGGCATCGCCGTCAACAGCTTCCTGTGGCGGGCGTCCCTCGACACCATCGCCTTCATGCCGCTGTCTTCGGCCGACCCCTTCGGCGGCGTCATCATCACCGACTGGTATTCGCCCCCCGACACCCCCGGCGAGCGGTTCAAGGTCAACGTGTACATCCTCGACCGCCAGCTCCGCGCCGACGGCATCCGCGCCTCCGTGTTCCGCCAACGCCTTGATACGAATAGTCAATGGGCGGAGGCGCCGGTCGACAAGGCGACCCCGATCGAGCTCGAGAACGCCATCCTGACGCGGGCCCGCGAGCTGCGCGTCGCCCAGATGCCGAAGTCCTAGGTCTCGGAGCCCTTTCCCCGCGGGGGAGGAGACCATTGTACGGCAATAAATCCTCAAAACGACGCACATTATCCGTGAGAGATCGCCTATAGTCGGCCTCTCATCCCCGAGGTCCGTCTTCAGATGGTCGCCGTCGAAATCGCCGTGGTCGTCGTTCTCGTCCTGATCAACGGCGTGCTCGCGCTTTCCGAACTCGCGGTGATCTCGGCCCGGCGCTCGCGGCTGCAGATGCTGGCCGACGGCGGCGACGCCGGCGCCGCGGCGGCGCTCAGGCTCGCCAACAGCCCCGGGCGCTTCCTTTCGACCATCCAGATCGGCATCACCCTGATCGGCGTCGTCGCCGGCGCCTTCAGCGGCGCCACGCTCGCGGACCGCCTCGGCGACCACCTGGAAACCTTTGGTCTTTCGACCCGGGTCGCCGACGGCATCGCCTTCGGCGGGGTGGTGACGGCGATCACCTATCTGTCGCTGATCGCGGGCGAGCTG
>SXGS01059617.1_pt1 | contig 11486 bp, 12 predicted proteins | sample 3174681 | NCBI WGS metagenome assembly SXGS01 (sample SAMN11356861, study PRJNA531348) | freshwater metagenome | isolation source: freshwater sample F1-80 | place: China: Fuxian Lake, Yuxi | collected 2017-12-25 | reverse complement strand
CGACGTGCCGTGGCGGTTCTGGGTCGAGGGCGATCCCACCGTGTCGGCGTACCGGCGCAGCCCACGAGCGGCGCCGGGCTGACAGAATCGAGGTGTGGTCGAGGACTTCGTCATCGCGCGGAACCCTGAGCCGGACTCCACGCTGCCCTTCCTGCTGCGGATCCCGCTGGACGGCGGCATCCTGCTCAAGGCCAAGGACACCTGGCCGCGGACAGCGAAGATCTACTGCCATCGCTTCTTCGATCCCTGGCCGGACGACGCCGAGGTGATCGAGCGGATCGGCGTCCGGTCCTGTGTACGCCGAGGCGCGGCGATCGACCTGGTCCTCGACCGCGGCCGCGAGAACCGGTCGCAGTTCGTGATCACGACGATCCGCGGCGGCCGGCAGGCGGTGTTCTGGCAGACCTCTCGCACCACCAAGCAGGCGCGACCGCGGGTGGCCGTCTCGACCGCTCGGGCGCAGGGCCTGCGGGACCTCGAGATCCTCGTCGACAGCGGTGAGCGCTACGCGTGGCGGTTCAGCGAGCAGCAGGCGACCGCCCGGCGCCAGGGCCTGCCCGCGGGCGACTATGCCGTGACCGACGACGACGGCAGGATCCTGGCGGCGGTCGAGCGCAAGAGCGGTCAGGACCTCGTCACCTCGATGACCACCGGCAAGCTGAAGTACCAGCTGACCGAGCTGTCCTCGCTCCCGCGCGCAGCGGTGGTCGTGGAGGTGGCCTACGGCAAGGTGCTCGACCACCCGCAGGTGCGGACGTCGGTGATCGCGGACGGCCTCGCCGAGGCTCAGGCGCTCTTCCCGTCGGTGCCGATCGTCTTCATCGAGACCCGCAAGCTGGCCCAGGAGTGGACCTATCGGTTCCTCGCTGCCTCGGTGGTCGCCGCCGCGGCCGACGGGTTCGGAGCCGACGCCGTGACCGAGCTCGCCCCCGCCGTCCCCCTCGAGCCGCTGGCGCCTCGCGAGCCCACACCTGGCGAGCTCCGCGCCTGGGCGTTGGCGAACGGCTTCGAGGTCTCCGGTGCCGGCCGGGTGCCTGCCCGGATCCGCCTCGCCTGGGAGGCCGCGCAGGCTTCGCCCCGCTCATGAGCCCCGAGGCCCATGCAACCCCTGGCCACCTCCCACTCGTGTGAGGGACATGAGACCGAAGACCCGCGACGCGGAGTTCGAGGAGTTCGTCCGGCGCCGCCGCTCCCACCTGCTGGGGACGGCGCGCGTGCTGACGGCCGGCGACCACTACCTGGCCGAGGACCTCGTCCAGGGAACCCTGGTGCGGATGTACCTCGCCTGGGGCCGGGCCACGAGGCGCGGCGGAGCCGACGCCTACGCCCGGCGCGTGCTCGTCAACAGCTTCATCGACCACCGCAGGCGGCCCTCGGTCTCGCGGGAGACGGCGACCGCCGATCTCCCTGATCGCGCGGGAGCGCCGGCCGAGGAGCCGATCGACGCAGAGCTCCTGGCCGCGCTGAGTGCGCTGCCGCCGCGGATGCGCGCTGCCGTCGTGCTCCGGCACGTCAGCGACCTCAGCGTCGAGGACGCCGCCGAGGTCCTCGGCTGCAGCGAGGGCACGGTCAAGAGCCAGACGGCTCGGGGCCTCGCCAAGCTGCGCGAGGTCCTGCCGGCGCGCGCCTCCGTCCCGCCCACCCCCCACGAAGGAGAACCGTCATGACCGACCCCACCGACCTCGCCGAGCGCCTGCACCGCCTCGACGGCACCGCCCCCGACCCCACCGCCGAGACGGTACGACGCGACGTGCTCCGCGCCCGAGGAGCGGCCCGCCGCCGGGCGCTGCGCCGCGGGACGGCCGGCATCGGCATCGCCGCCGTGACCGCCGTCGGCGTCACGCTCGCCGTCAACGGCAGCACCGCCCCCACGCCGGCGCCGCCGGCCATCGCCCAACCGAGCGAGAGCACGGAGGCGGGGGTCGAGCTGGTGGCCTGGACCGGCGAGCAGCAGCCCGGCTTCGTCGTGAAGAAGGTTCCCGAGGGCTTCGTCCTCGAGGGCGCCACGCCGTTCAACCTCAACATCGCGCGCGCCGGCGACGACAGCGGACTGGACGTCTTCGAGGACAAGCTCGTCGTGATGCTCGAGTCCTCCTCCGTCACCGGCCCGCCGGAGGGCGAGCCGGTGGAGGTGGGCGACCTGCAGGGCTGGCTCCGCACGCCTGACGACAGCTCGCGGATCCTCACCTACGAGGTCGGCGAGCACCGCGTCGTCGTCCAGGCATGGGAGTCGCTGGGGCTGACCGACGCGCAGCTGGTCGAGTTCGCCGAGGGGGTCACCGTCACCGCGGAGGCGCAGGCCGGCCAGGGCTGAGCCCACCCCAGTCCGGCTTTCCCCGTTCGTCGGACACGGGCCCGACGTCCACGTACCTTCCGAGGATCGGGAGGTGGCGCATGGCTGGCATGGGTCAAGGCACGAAGGTGCTGCTGGTGGTCGTCGGGGCCGTGGTGGGCGGGATGGTTCTGCTCTGCGGGCTCGGCACCGTGATGGTGGCGATCGCGGGGGTCGAGGACGACAGCGGACGCGACGCCGCCCAGCCGGTCGTGACCGAGACCGTGACGGAGTCGGCCACCCCGACGCCGACGCCGACCCCGACCCCGACGCCGACACCGACGAAGGAGCCCGAGCCGACGTACGTCGTCACCCATGTCGTCGACGGCGACACGATCGACCTCGACAGCGGTGAGTCCGTGCGCCTGGTCGGGATCGACACCCCGGAGCGGGGCGCCTGTGGTCACGAGCGCGCCGCGGCCGCCCTGACGCGGATGATCCTCGGCAAGAAGGTGCGCCTCGTGGAGTCCGACGAGGACCGCGACAAGTACGACCGCCTGCTCCGGTACGTCGAGGTGGGCAGCCTCGATCCGGGGATGCGGCTGCTGCGCAAGGGCCTGGCGGTCGCCCGCTACGACTCCCGCGACGGCTACGGCCGGCACCCCCGCGAGGACGCCTACATCGCGGCGGACGCAGCCGCGGAGGACGTGACCTGCCCGAAGTCGAAGCCGGAGCCCGATCGGGAGCCCAAGGGCTTCGTCGACACGGGTGACCAGGGCGGCGGGGGCGGCAACTGCGAAGCGGGCTACGACCCCTGCGTGCCGTCGTACCCGCCCGACCTCGACTGCGCCGACGTCGGCCCCGTCACGGTCACCGGCTCGGACCCGCACGGTCTGGACGGCGATGGCGACGGCCGGGCCTGCGGGGGCGACTAGCCCCGACAGACCCGGCCGCCGTCCTTCCGCAGCGGCGGTACCGGCCCGGACTTGTCATCGGGGAGCGCCGTGGTCTCGCGTGCGGCTGTCGGGCTCGGCTTCGTGGGAGCTGGATCCGAGGCTGGGCGGGGCTGAGAGGCGCACGCGCAGACCAGTCCGGCGACCATCACCCCGATTGTCAGCGGCTGAATGCGGTTGCTGATCACGAGCGGTCCCTTCGCTGTCTGGCGTGGGTACGACGCTCCGGCCTCGTCCTCGGTTGGCAGCGGCGCGAAACCGCATCGTGCGCTGGCGGCGGGGCTGCAAGGATCACGCCGTGGACGACCTGGATGAGCGGACCGTGATCGACGCCGGCGGCTGGGACGGCCGTTTCGCGGTGGTGCTCGCCGTCCGGACGCTCGGCGATCGCGCCGCGGCGGTGGTGGATGCCAACGGCGACGGTGCGGACATCAACCTCGAGCACTTCCGACGTGAGGATGGGGCGTGGCGGCTGTCCTCCAGTGGAGGCGGCGCAGGTGACTGGGGGCGGAGTTGGTACGACGACATGTGGGCTGAGCACAACCGCGACGAGCACGGCTGGCGGCTGACGTTGACGCCGGGTCCAGCCCCGGACGACGACCCGCCTGTGGACCAGCCGCCGGGTAGTCACGGATGGTGGGCGTACGTGCCTCAGGACTGAGTCGGTCGATGGCGGCGGTGTCGGACGGCCGGGCAGTGCGTTCTGCGCGGGACGCGCCGAGCCCTAGATCTTCTGGGCGGCTCAGAAGCTGGCGCGCTGGCGGTGCCCTCGGGCGGCTCGACGCCGTAACGCGCTGCTCACCTCGATGACGAAGATGCAGAAGCAGGGCCGGGAGCAAGCCCGCGCCTGAGGTGTCGTTCTGAATCCCGATGTGTCGTCGAACAGGATGAAACCGCCTGCGTGGAGCGCGACGAGACTCGCATGAACAAGACCAGGGTGACAGCAAAGGTCATGCCGCGTGATCGTTGGTGCGAGTCCTATCGGCGCGCCAGGCAGGTTAGGAGCGCTTCTCCGCCCAGGGGCGAAGATGCTGGACGACGTCGGCGTAGAAGGTCATGCCTACATCCCTGACCGACCCGATCAGTGTGCCCGCGCCAGCAGCGCGCTTCGGCCCGAGTTGGCTGTCCATCGAGATGGTGAAGGCTTTGATCTCGCGCTGGTCCTCCGGCAGCAGGACCTTGGGATCCTCCCGAGCCTTGCCGAGCAAGGCTGCGGTGGAGGTTGCGCGGGGTCCTGCGAGGTGCGCCTCGATCCGGATGGAATCTCTGGCGTCGGCTGGGAGCTGCCGGAGGAGCCAGGTGATGCGTGTCTGAGCGCGCGTCTCACCCCGAGGCGCCGGAACAGTGATGGAGGCGCTGACCTTGTCCGCGCGGAGGTCTGCGCCGATCACGATGACCTCCAGCGCACCGGGCACCTTCAATCGGCCGAAGAGAAGACCGGAGTCAGCGAGCTGCTGGCGACGGCTGGCATGGTCCGGAGTCTCTCGCGGCGCGAGCGCTTGAACCTCGACCCCCAGCAGGCCAGTGAAGTGATGCGCGAGATGCTGGACCAACTCGTCGTACCGGGCGCTGACCTCGCCTGTGGCCTTGTCGTTCGGACGAGCCGTCTTCGTCTTCACCGCGTCGCGAACCTTCACCCAGCTCGGCCCCATGTCGCCCAGTCCGCCCATGCCCGAGCGAGCGTGAGCCATGTATCGGATGAACTCGTCGAGGACCTTGCACTGGGTGGCGTCGGCGACTCCCCGGTGACGAGAGGTGAGAACCGCCTCGGCGCGGATCTGGTCCCAAGACAGGTGGTAGAGCCCCACTTTGCGCAGCTTGCGACGGTCGATGGCGACCGGATGCTCTGCGTCACCGCCAGCGAGCTCGTTGCTGATGGTGATGACGGCGTCGAAGCCCTTCGTGCGGGCGATCTCCACGTAGTTGTCGATCTGCGTGGCATCGAGCTTGCCGGTTGAGGTCTTGACCTCGACCAGGGCGGTCCAAGTCTTCTGGCCGCGCGTGACCCGCAGGACTCCGTCCGGTCGGTATGCCTCCTCGTCCTGACCGAAGGGAACCTCGACGAAAGTCGTTAGTGCACCTCGCGGCGCGCCGCACTTGGTGGTCAGCGCAGCACCGAACTCCTTGACCATGCTCATTACGGCGAGCAGCGCCGAGGTCGCTCGACGCTCCTGCTCCTCTCCGCTGCCGATACCGGCCACGGGGAAGAGTCGCGCTGCCTGCCAGTCACTGCCGTCGGCAGCGGGGATAGAGGCGTTCCAGTCTGCAGGCAGCCGCGGAGCCCTCGCCGGGCGGCGAACCGACACTCCTCGGCGCGCGGGCCGAGCGCTGACCGCCTCCTGCTCGGTCGCGTCGTCGATCGCGGGGGGCGGATCCGCGACAGCCCCGTCGGAAGCAAAGGCGTCATCGGAACTGGACGGCGAGGTGCTTCCACCATCGGTCGCCTCCGCCACCCTGCGCCCGGCGTGGTAAAGCTCTTCTTCGGCGTGCGCTTCTTCGACCTCCGGCTCGCCGGATTCCGCGTCGTCTGAGTCGATCTCGATGCCGTGGGCGCTGATGAGCGCCGCGAGCCCCTCGGCGTAGCCCTGTCCGACGGCGCGGACCTTCCATTCACCGTTGCGGCGGTAGAACTCACCGAACAGCAGCGCCAGCTCGTCGTTGGCGTCCTCGATGTCGAAGACGAGGAGGTCAGCGGCGTCGGAGGTGCGCTGGACCCGCATCCGGATGGCCGCCGCGTCCCCGAACGTCTCGCCGAGACTCGGGTCGAGGCTGGCGGAGATCACGATGCGCTCGATCTCGTCGGGCACATTGTCCAGCTCGAGGGTCACGACGTCTGACGACCACCCCTGCTCTGCGTCTGCAGATCCTGGAGCCGGCCGGACCTTGTCGCGCAGGTGAACCGCGCCGCCCAGCGCGATCGGCTGGTTGTAGAAGACGAGATCGGCACTGGACCTGACCTTGCCGCTTCCGTCCAACAGCAGGACGCTCACGTCGGCGTCGATGACCTCGCCGTCGCGGCCACGACTGTCGAGGAAGACCGTCAGCGAGCCGAGCTCTGCGCCCAGCGCACTGAGGGCAACATTGCCGCCCCTGCGGAGTTGGTGGGGACTCGTGGCGAGATCTGTCACGGCACGAGACTGCCACGAGGGGCCGACCCAGTTGAGGGGAAGAGTAAAATCCTTCGAGTCCTTAGGGGCGGGCGACTGCGAAGCCACAGGTCTTGCAGCGGGTCCGGGGATCAGTTCTCAGTCGTCGGCGCGTTCGACATGTGTCACGAGCCAGGCGGCCACCGCCGCCGTCACTGACCCCACGACGGCGATCCCGACGATCATCAGCGCCAGCGCAACGAGCCGGCCGGTGACGGTGACCGGGAAGTGGTCCCCGTAGCCCACCGTGGTGACCGTCGTCGCCGCCCACCACAGTGAGTCGCCAAAGGTCGTGATGTTCGCATCAGGGGCATCGCGCTCGGCCTCGAGGACAGCGAGAGCTCCCAGTCCGCAAGCAGCGAGCGCCGTGCCGACGACGTACGTCATCACCCGGCCCGCAAGACCGCGCGCGGCCGTCCTGTTGAGCATTCGAGCGAACGCCAGTGCCCGAAGCAGGCGGAGCGGGCGCAGCATGGGGAGCGCGATCAGCGCGGCGTCGTACCAATGCTGCAGGACGTACCGCCGACGCTCCTCTGCAAGCCAGATGCGGGCGGCGAAGTCGAGGGCGAAAGCCGCCCAGACCGCCCATCCGAGCACGTTCAAGGTGGTCTGGAGTGATCCCTCCAGGCGTGGATCGAGGATCGGCCACGCATAAGCGACGAGAAATGCGACTGCAAGAAGGAGCAACGGCACTTCAGACCGTCTCTCCCAGCTCTCGACCCGGTTCACGAGCGACAGACTAGATCGAGACCTGAGCGCAGCGGTCGTTCCGCTGACGACCCGGATCGTAGCCGGGTAGTCCGCCCGGCGTCCTCCCTTCGGCGACACGACAGACCGTCGCTGCGCACTTCGTGCCTTCGGTCGGGGCTTGGGGATAAGTCGCCGTTGGTGGAGATCTCTGTCGGACCCCTCTGATCCAATATCAATATGAGTAGCGAGGGCCGTGGCGACGGGCAGGACGGGCTGGTGGACATGTCCGCCGGCGACGTCCTCGCGTTCGCCGAGTCCCGCCATGCTGCTCGACTCGACGCTGAACGCGACATCCTCCGCGCCGCCTACCAGTGGGCGGTCCTCCACTCACCCGACCGGCTACCGGAGTCCGACAAGAGGCGCCGGGAGCGGGCGCGACCCGCGGGTGCGGAGGGGACGCTGTTGATCACCGAGTACGCCGCAGCGACTTTCGGTGCCCGGATCCAGACCTCCCCGTTCGGGGCGAAGAAGCTCATCGCGGCCGCTGTGGACATTCACCACCGGCTGCCCAAGCTCAACGCCGGCATCAGCGCCGGCACTACCCGGGTCGGGCACGCCCGCCACGTCGCCGAAGCCACCCGGGAGCTCACCCCCGAGCAGGCAGCGTGGGTCGATGCGGAGGTCGCAGAGATCTGCGACGGACGCCTGGGCTGGAAGCGGTTCGAGGACATCGTCGAGGGCAAGGTCGCCGCCGCAGCACCCGAGCTCGCCCATGCCAAGGAAGAGGCAGCCGCGCGTCAACGGGGGATCCGCCGGGCCAGGGTCAACAAGCACGGCATGGCGACCTTGATCGTCCACGGCCACGCCGCGACCGTGATGGGCATCGAGGCCGGGATCGAACCCGAGGCCCAGGCCCGCAAGAAGGCCATGCCCGGGGTCAGCATCGACGAGCACCGCCTCGCGGTCCTCGCCGAGATGACCAACCCCCAAAACCACCCCGACCCCGAGCCCAGGCCTGACCCTGGCCCGGTGAAGCCGAAGGTCAAGATCTACCTCCACATGACCCCGGACTCACCGATCGCGCGGATGGAGGGCCACGGCCCCGTCACCACCGCCTGGGTCCGCCACCTCATCGCCCACATCGCCGGCGAAGTGCGTGTGACCCCAGTGATCGACCTGAGCCAGCAGATCTCCGTGGATGCCTACGAGATCCCGACCAAGATCCGTGAGGCGGTGCACCTGGTCCACCCCGGTGATGTGTTCCCGTTCGCCACCAACACCACCCGGACCATGGATCTGGACCATCACCATCCCTACTCCGAGGGCGGCCCCACCTCGACGGCCAACCTCGGCCCGTTGGGCAGGGGTCATCACCGGATCAAGACCCACGGCCACTGGACGGTCCGACAACCCTTCCCCGGGATCATCGTCTGGCGAGATCCCCACGGCACCTACTACCTCGTCGACGCCACCGGAACCCGCAAGATCACCGGCAACAGCGACCCACCAGCCGCCGCTTGACGAGCTAGTCGTCGACGAGCTCGCCCGGGTCGTCGGGTACGTCGATGGAGTGCGCCTCCAGCACCTTCAGCGGCACCAGCTCCAGAGCGCGCTCATTCGTCGAGGCCAGCACGACGGGGGCGGCCACGCCGTCGGCGTACGCGTGCATCCATCGTGCCGCGACCACGCACCACCGGTCGCCGGGGTGCAGGCCGGGGAAGCTCCACTCGGGGCGGGGCGTCGACAGGTCGTTGCCGATGGCTGCCTGGTGGGCCAGGAACTCCTCGGTCATCACCGCGCAGACGGCGTGCAGGCCGACGTCCTCGGGTCCGCACGAGCAGCTGCCGTCGCGGTGGAAGCCGGTCATCGGGTCGGTGCCGCAGGGCTCCAGCCGCCCGCCCAGGACGTTGCGCTCGCTCACCCCTCGAGCGTAGAGCCTGTGGATGAGCGCCGACGCAGGCGACCGACAAGGCGCAGGCTGAGGCCATGACCAGCGAGTCCCAGGACATCCCGCCCCTCCAGCCGCCACACCTCATGCCGCCGCTGACCGACCAGAGTTCCCTCGACCGGACCTGGCGCGCCCTCATGGGCGAGCTCGGGTTCGGCAGTCCCCAGCTGTGGCTGTTGCTCGTCGACGGAGACCGGCCACGCCAGGTGGTCCGGGTCGACGACGTGCCACTCGCGCCGAACCCCGAGGATCTCGCGGGAGTCGCGACCCTCGTCGATGACGTCGTCGGAGGACCGCGGTCCTGTGCCTTCCTCTACGCCCGTCCGGGCGGCCCGACGCGCACGGACGGCGACCTCGCCTGGGCCCGCGGGCTGGGCGGGATCGGGCTCGGGAGCGACCGCACGTGGCCGGTGCACCTCGCCAACGACGTCGAGCTGCGGGTCGCCGCGCCCGACGATCTCGCCGCCGCCGGCTGAGACCGCCGGCGGGTGGGCGTCAGCCGCAGTTGTCGCAGACGCCGGTCGCAGGGATCGCCATGAAGCAGCTCGGGCAGACCGCGATGACCGGCTCCGGCTTGACCGGCTTCGCCGGTGCCTTCGGCGCGCGGGGTGCGGCTGCCCTGCGGACGGCGCGGGCCGACGCTGCCGGGAGGGTGCGCTCCTGGGTCACCGGGGCCTCGACGACCGGCGGGGTCCAGCCCGGCGGCGGGGGCTCGGTGATCCCGAACCGTCCGAGCACCTCGCGCGCCGCCTCGGTCGGCTGGTGCTTGGGGCGGGTCACGATGTCGAAGGGGGAGGAGGCGCCCTCGAGGAAGGTCTGGGCGTCCGGACGCAGGGTGGCCGGCAGCTTGCGGTGACGCCAGCGCTGCGGCGTCGCGCCCTTCTGGGTGATCGTCACCAGCTCCGGGCGGTCCCAGCAGACCAGGGCCCAGTCGTCGTGGTGGCTCACGGCCCACAGCGCGACCGTGGTGTCGCCGGCGTCGGCGGCGGCCTTGAGCGCGATCCGCTCGGGGTTCGAGAACCGGCCTGTCACGTGCAGGACGCCCGGCTGCGGCTCGGTGACGGCGTACTCCTCGCCCTGGAGCAGGTCGACCAAGTCGCTCAGATCGCTCAGGTCGCTCAGGTCGGTCGTGACGTCAGGATCGGGGGCGGGCGTGGGGTCAGGCGTCGTCTCCATCGCCCCTGAGACTAGTCGAGTCCGCCGCGACCGCGCCGGTCGCCTCCGCGATGATCGCGGCCATCGCCGCGCGGGCGGCGTCCGCGTCGTGCGACCGTACGGCGCGCGCCACCTCCACGTGCAGGTCGACCGCCTCATCCTTCGGGTGCGCCGGCATCAGGTCATGGTGGGTGCGTCCGGCCAGCACCTCGGCCACGACTCCGCTCAAAGCGGCCAGCATCTCGTTGCCTGAGGCCTCGAGCAGCACGCGGTGGAAGACGACGTCGGCGGCGAGGAAGGCCTCCAGGTCGCCCGATCGTCCGTGCACGACCATGTCGTTGGCCGCCGCCGACAGGGCTCCGCACTGCGCCGGGGTCGCCCGCTCCGCGGCCAGTCCCGCGGCCACCGGCTCGAAGCCGCTGCGCAGCTCGCCGAGGGAGGTGAGCTGGGCGGCGCGATCCTCGGAGTCCAGCCGCCACCGGATGAGGCGCGGGTCGAAGACGTGCCACGACGCGCGGGGGAGGACGGTCACCCCGACCCGGCGGCGGGAGGCGACCATGCCCATCGACGCGAGCACCCGGACCGCCTCGCGCGACACGGAGCGACTCACGTCGTACTCGCTGTCGACGGAGTCGAGGGTGATCACCGCGCCGGGCTGCAGGGCGCCGCTGACGATCCGCTGCCCGAGGGCGTCGAGCACGTCGTCGTGCAGAGCGGTCCGCGCCATGGCGGCATCCTCCCATCCCGTAAAGATCAGATTATTCGAGGCGACCTCTTGCAATGACCTGATCAATGATTGCAGACTGTGACGGCCAACACACCCGCCACGCCTCGGAGGACCACCATGGACACGCCCCCACCACTCCTGGTCGTCATGGGCGTCTCGGGCTCCGGCAAGTCCACGGTCGGCGCGGCGCTGGCCCAGCGGCTCGCGGTGCCCTTCGCTGACGCCGACGACTTCCACCCCGAGGCCAACCTCGCCAAGATGACCGCCGGCCTCGCGCTCGACGACGACGACCGTCACCCGTGGCTCGAGGCGATCGGCGAGTGGCTCGCCGGCCAGGACGCGCAGGGCGGCGTGATCAGCTGCTCCGCGCTGAAGCGCGCCTACCGCGACCAGCTGCGCGACCACGCGGCGCGACTGGTCTTCGTCCACCTCCACGGCACCCGCGACGTGATCGCGCGCCGGCAGGCCAGCCGCCCGGGTCACTTCATGCCCGCCTCGCTGCTGGACTCCCAGTTCGCCACCCTCGAGCCGCTCGCGGACGACGAGACCGGCCGCGTCGTCGACGTCGCCCCGACGGGCGACCGGATCGGCGAGG
>SXGS01784049.1_pt1 | contig 11488 bp, 10 predicted proteins | sample 3174681 | NCBI WGS metagenome assembly SXGS01 (sample SAMN11356861, study PRJNA531348) | freshwater metagenome | isolation source: freshwater sample F1-80 | place: China: Fuxian Lake, Yuxi | collected 2017-12-25 | reverse complement strand
GGGACGAAGACCGTTGATCAGGATTTTCAGATCGGCATGGCCTCGGAGTTTCTTGAACGATTTCTCCGCCTCGATGAAGCTCGCAGCGGTCCAGCGCAGCGCCATCTCGGCATCCTTGTAGTTGGTTACCCGGCCACTGACCCGGCGCACCACCGAGTTGGGTGACTCGATCACATTGGTGGTGGCCAGGCAGCGTGCCAGTTGGTACCGAGTTGATTGCCCGGGCCGCACCGGATGGCTACACCATTGGCCTCGTCGCTAGCTAGCATGTGGGCAACCCCTATTCCTACAAACGGGTGCCATTCGACACTTTGAACGACCTCCAGTCGATTACTCAGACCGCCAACGTTCAATTAGGGGTAGCGGTACATCCTAAGCTCAATGTCAACAACGTTAAAGAGCTGGTGGCTTTGTTGAAGGCGCAGCCAGGCAAGATTGATTTCGCTTCAACCGGTGCTGGGGGTAACCCTCATTTGTTCGCAGAAGTGTTCATGCAACTGTCGGGGACAACGATGAATCACGTTCCGTATAAAGGCAGTTCATCTGCCCACCCAGACCTGCTCGCCGGAGAGGTTCAGGTCATGTTCGATGCTGTCGCAGCGCTTGCACCCCATGTCAAGTCGGGAAGAATCAAACTATTGGCGGTATGCGGTAGCAATCGCGCGGCCTTGCTTCCAGATGTACCCACACTGGATGAGGCAGGGGTCAAGGGGTATGGCATGTACTCGTGGGGAGGAATCATTGCGCCGGCCAAATTACCAAGGCCACTTGTCGACAAATTGCATAGGGATATTGGCGAAGCGCTGCGGATGCCAGATGTGCGCGAGCGGCTGACACAACTGGGTGCAGAAGTAGTAGCGGGAACACCCGAACAATTCGACGCCTTGCTGCGATCAGAGACCGTGCGATACGCCAAGCTAATCAAGGATGCAGGGATCATCCCAGAATAGGTTTTCTTGCACCGATGCCCTGGCAGAAACGCGTTAAGGCCGCCGGGCTATTTGAACCCTGAGGGTGCTGCCGGCATTTTGAAGATGCCTTAGGCCCGCGGGCTAGGGCAGGTCGCTTGGGTCGTGCTCACTGGGCGCTGCGGCTGCCCACGCTGGTTTGAGCGGTGGTGGTCAAACCATTGGCGTTGATCTGGAAATTGGCTCGGATTGATATTTTGACCATACGCGTATCCGCCCGATGCAGTCACTGCGCTTGCCCTCATTGTGAGGCGTACGAGAACAACGACAAGGTGTTGTCGTGGAACATCTTGCGCCGATCCGCTGCAGTCAGAAAGTTGCAATGGTCCCACACATAGCCCAACGCCTGCCGGTAGGTGCAGTAGCGCCCGACATTGGGCATGTCCGAGCCCCAGATCAGTTTGTCCGGACCGAAACGGTCATAGACCTGCCGGATGTGCCGATGCGCACGCTGGTACGGATAGTCCATCTTGCCACCCCAGGCGATCGGGTACAGCACTTCTGAATAGACCGGGCAGTCGTCGAGCAACAGCGCGACTTCTGGCGGGATATTGACAAGGTCCTCGGCATCGCAATAGATGCTGGTCGGTACGCCATGCACCAGCACATGCTTGACCGTCGGGTGGCGTTCGACGATACGGCAAAGGCGTTTCATTTCGTCACTGTAACTGCCGGCCGGGGACTTCGCCGAGTGGACCCAAAAGACTGGGAGCGCCAGCCTGGCAACCAGCTTCCAAAGCGGGTCGAACAAAGCTTCATCGGGAAAATTGCGGTAGGCATTGCGAAAAAAACCGGTCATCGTGAAATACAGCCCGCGCATGCCGAGGTGCTTGACCTCGTGCTCTAGCTTCGCAAGCTGTTCGTCGCGGTAGGCAAACGGTTCATCCACCTGGGCCAAGCCGAGGAACCGACCCGGAAATTCCCGGATGGCCTGCGCGAAATACTCCGCAAGATCGCCATAGATGTGGTCGTTCTGCAGCACGACCGTGCCGATTCCCGAGTAGTCCATGTCGACGACCATCGCGTCGGGCGGTGCGGACATGTCGTGCATGTAGGGCGGAAGAAACTGGCAATACACTGCTTCGCCCTGTGTAGTCCACTCAAAACGGCCATTGCGGCCGACGCGAAATCCGGCATCCGGCTCCCGCCCGGCTTCCGAAGGGTCGTCGCTGCTCCACAGGTCGCGTGTCGTGACGATGGTCTGGTCGGACTGGCGCCGGTAAGGCTGGTTGCCGTGCACATGCATGGCGCGTTGCTGGTGCAGCAGGTGATCGCCCTCGCTGGCAAAGCCGCTAGCTTCAGCCAGTGAAGGGAAGATATGGGCGTGGCAATCTATGATGGGGTAGTCAGGTGTCATGGCAGCGGCTCACATATTCTGGCGCGGATCGAGATGGTCGCGTAGGCCATCCCCGAAAAGATTGAAGGCAAAGACCAGCAGCGAGATGACGATGCCGGGCGCGATGACAAGGTGCGGCGCAACCTCGATGAACTCGCGCCCGGCGCCCAGCATCGTGCCCCACTCGGGCGCCGGCGGTTGCACACCCAGGCCGAGAAACCCCAACGCAGCGCCCACCAGAACGGCCTGCCCCGCCAGCAGGCTGGTTTCGATAATGACGATGGTGAGCGCGTTGGGCAGCACGTGCCGGCGCATGATTTTTGAGCTGCGTGTGCCGCAGGCGATCGCTGCCTGGATGAAATCTTCCTCGCGAATCTCGAGTACTCGGCTGCGGACCAGCCGCGCCAGACGCGGCACGAAACTCGCCGTGGTCGCGACCACCAGGCCAGTCATGCCGGCGCCGATCACGCTGGCAACGGCGATGGCCAGGATCAGGCTGGGGATGGTCAGGAGCAGGTCGACCAAACCGGTGATCGCCGCGTCTAGGTACCCGCCGCTGTAACCTGCTACCAGGCCCAGTGTCACACCCAGCACGCCGGCGATAGTGACGGCGATCAGCGCGGCGCTCAGAGTAAAACGCGTGCCTACGATAAGGCGCGCAAACATGTCCCGGCCGATCTGGTCGGTGCCCATCAGGTGCGCGCGCGAGGGGCCTTCGAGCACACCGATCAGGTCCTGCGCGTTGGGGTCGTACGGTGTGAAGCTCGGACCCAAGACGGCAATCAACAGGTAGATGCCCAGCAGGGCTGTCCCGACCCAGAGCGGCAGGTTGCGCCGGCGCGGCACACTGCCCATGGACGCAACAGCTGCTTCAGCCATGGCGCAGTCGCGGGTTGAGAGCCAGGTACAGCAGCTCCACAATCAGGCTGATGAGCAGGAAACCGATCACGAAGATCACGGTGATGCCCTGCACCAGGGTGAAGTCACGCGCGCCGATCGCGTTGACCATCAGGTCGCCAATGCCGGGCCAGGCGAAGATCCGCTCCACGACGACCGAGCCGCCGAGCAGATACCCGGTTTCCAGCCCGATGATGGTCAAGGTCGGTATCATGGCATTGCGCATCACATGGTGCCGGACGATGCTGCCTTCGCCGACTCCCTTGGCGCGTGCGGTGCGTACGTAGTCCTTGCCAAGCTCTTCTATCACCACACCGCGCGTCATCCGTGCCACCAGCGCAATCAGGCGCGCCGACAACGCTATGGTCGGCATCACGAGCGACGCCCAGCTTGTGAAGCCGAAACTTGGCAGCAGGCGCCATTCCACCGAAAGCAGGATGACCAGCATCATCCCGAGCCAGAAGTTCGGAATCGACAGCAGGCCGACGACAAGCAATGACAGGCTGTGGTCGATCCAGCTGCGCTGGTATATCGCCGCCAGCACCCCCGCCGGAATGCCGATCGCGACGGTGACCAGCATGGCGGCGGCCGTGAGCGCGAGTGTTGCCGGTAAGCGCGAAAGGATGTAGGGCAGCGGATTGCTGCGGAAAGTGGACGAGTAGCCAAGGTCGCCCTGCACCAAACCGAGCATGCGCTTGCCATATTGCGTCAGCAGTGGCTGGTCCAGCCCAAGGCGTGTGCGCAGCAGTTCGATGTCCACATGGCTTGCCGTGGCGCCGGCCATCATCTGCGCCTCGTCTCCGGGTACCGCCTTGAATATGAAAAACACGATAGTCACCACACCGAACGCGATCAGCGGGATACGTGCCAGGCGGTGGAGTATGAAGGTAAACAGAAGACGCAACTAATGGGCTTTGTCACACGCTGGCGCGGCGCGGGATGGTGAATACGACGGGCCAGACTTCGACGCCCTTCACGCCCTTGCGGATTGCCGTGACGTTTTCGTTCACATGCAGCCAGACATAGGGAGCATCGGCCCAGACGATTTCCTGCACCTGCCCGAGCAGCGCGTTCTGTGCCGCCAGGTCGACCGTCGCGTGCGCCTGCTTCAACAGATCGTCGACCTTGGGGTTGCGGTAGCGGCCGATGTTCCACACGTCGAGAGCACCGGCGTCGTTGACGTTCGATTTGTAGAGCGATTCCAGGTGGTACAGGCCCGAGGCGTTGGACGGGTTGAAACCGAACATCGCCAGGTCGAAGTTCAGCGCCGCGCGCTCCTTGCGCAGTTCGCCCCAGTAGGCGCCGCTTTCCACCTTGGTGATGGTGGCGTCGATCCCGATTTGTGCAAACGACCGCTGGCATATCTCGATGATGCTCACGTCCCCGGGGAAGAGCCCCTCCGATGCCAACAGGCGTATCTTGAGCGGCTGGCCGCCTTTTTGCATCTTGCCGTCCGCGCCCGGTGTCCATCCGGCGCTTGCCAGCAGCGCCCGGGCCTTGTCCGCCGAGTACTCGAAAGCCGTATTCTTCTTGTAGCCTTGCGTATCGAAAGCCAGAGGTGCATCCGTGGCCTTGGCGAAGCCGAAAAATACGCGCTCCGCGATGGTGGCGACCGGAACCGCATGGTTGAGCGCCTGGCGCACCTTGGGGTCGTTGAAGGGCGCATTGGCCATGTTGATCACCAGGCCCAGCGGACGCAGGCTGGGCCCGTTGATGACCTCGATATTCGCCTCGCGGCGCAACCCTGCGACGAGCTGCACCGGCACCGAGTCGACGATGTCCACTGAACCGGTGCGCAGCGCGGCGACGCGTGTTGCGGGCTCGGCGATAAACTTGAAAACCAGCCGGTCCGTCGCCGGCTTTCCACCCCAGTAACCGTCAAACGCCTTGAGCGTAACCTCCTGGCCGGGTGTGAATGCTTCGACCATGAACGGCCCCGCGCCTACGGGGTTCTGTGCCACGCCTTTTTCGCCGTGTTTCTGGACCGAAGCAGGCGACACCATCGAGCCCGAGCCATGCGCAAAGGTGTTGAGAATTTGCGAGAAAGGGTCTTTTGTTCGCACGACAACGGTCGATGCATCGACGACCTCGACTGCGCTGATGGCATCCCACAAAGGACGGTTGGTGGGGTTGCGTGCCTTGTCCATCATTCGTTCGATGTTGAACTTGACGGCCGCCGCGTCGAACCTGGTTCCGTCGTGGAAGTTGACGCCGCTGCGCAGCTTGAATCGCACCGATTTCGCGTCGGGTGCGCCTTCCCAACCAGTCGCCAGTTGGGGCACGATCTTCAGGTTCTTGTCAAAGTCGATCAGCCGGTCGAACATGCAATAGGCAACTTCATATCCGCCCGGATAGGTCGAGAACGCTCCCTGTGCCGGATCAAGCGTCATGACGCGCGTGCTCTGGCCATAGGTGAGTGTCTTGCCGGGCGCTGCCTGTGCCAGGGCGTCGCGGGTGGCCAACAACATGGGAGTGACGGCGGCGCCGCCGATGAGTTCTATTGCTTTGCGTCTTTGCATGATTTTCCTGAGTTGGTTGAGTTGGTTGAGTTGGTTGAGTTGGTTGAGTTGGTTGCGTTGGTTGCGTTGGGCAATTTATGGTTTCCGTTGCACGCCCTCGCTCCAGAGCTGGTTCCAGGTGAACACTGCCGGGAACCCGCCGGTGTGCACGAGCACCAGCAGGTCGTCCGGTTTGAAGCGTCCTTCACGGATATGGGCGATCATGGCGGCTGCCGCCTTGCCGGTGTAGATCGGATCGAGAACAATACCTTCGTGGCGTGCGAAAAGCCGCACCGCCTCGTTGCCGGCCTCGCTCGGCAGGCCGTAACGTTCGCCCACGAAGCCGCCGAAGTTGGTGATGTCTGCCGGTTCAAGCCGCAGCTCCAGTCCCAGTACTTCACAGGTCTGGTTGGCGATGGCGGCGGTGCGCGCAGGCACATCGAACTCGCTCGTCGCTGTGACGCTGTGTACTGCGAAACCGCCGAAGAGCTTGCGCGCGATCTCGAAGCCGGCGGCTCCTTTGCCGCTGGACGACATGTAGAACGCAGTGGCCTGGGCGCCGATCGCGGCGAGCTGTTCATGCATCTCCATCAAGGTTTCGATATAGGCGAGTGCTGACGCCACGTCGAACATCGGGTTGTCGTTGAGGATGTGCGGTTTGCGGCCTTTGGCCCGGCAGTCAGCGGCGAGCGAATCGAGCAGGCGGCGCTGTTCCTGGCGGTCGCGCGCGAAGTGGATCTCGGCACCCAGCAGATAGTCGAGCAGCAGGTTCCCCTGCACCTGCTCCGGCCGTTCGCCCTCCAGCACCAGGATCGTTTCCAGGCCCAGCTTGTTGCAGGCGCCTACGGTCTGGCGGGCCGAGTTGGATTGGAGATCCAGGCCCACGATCACCACATCGGGTTGCTCGGCCATGGTGCGCGCCAGGCGGAACTCCAGATTGCGCAGCTTGTTGCCACCCAGTGCAACACCGGTGAGGTCGTCGCGTTTGACGAAGATCCTCGGGCCGTCCAGGTGCTTGGCGAGGTTGGGCGCTTTGATCAGTGGGGTGTTCTTGATGGCGATGTCCACTCGCGGAATGCGTGCGATACGCTCGCGGATGTCTGCGAAGCTCGAAGTGGCCTGGCTTTCACTCATTGGGGCACCTACTTGTTCGACGATTGGCTGGCGAGAGGATCAGTTCTACAGCCTTGCTGCTTGAAAACACAGCCAACGAAACGACTTTTCTCGGCCATGCCTCACTACTGCGACAGAACCTCTTGCATTCTTCCACCGCAAGGAACTGTTCAATTTCATTCAGTCTAGCAGTCGGGCGAGATAAAGTAACCATGCGTTAACGACCTCCAGACGCATATTGTTTCGTACAGTGAAACCGATAGAAAATTCGAATACGAAGGCACGCCCCACACAGGCAAAAGACCAATCCCAGTCAATTTCCTGTAGTAAAAAATATAAAACACCTTCGAGCAGTGCTCAACCCGGCCACCACGGTCTAGGGCAGGGCGCTTGGGTCGTATAGACCGGGCGCTGAGGGTGCCAGCGCTGGGTTGAGCGGCGGTGTCTGTTTGCGCGGTGGTTTTGATCTGGAGATTGGCTTGGATGAGTTTTTTGACCATACAGGGTGGGTGCGCATCTGATTACTGCTGACATTGCGCATAGTCTGAAAGCGTGGCCAAAACTTTATGTCCATGCGCACCGCAAAATGTGGTATCGTTTTTGGTCTGGTGATAAGGTTCATTAAAGTCGATTTCGAGGAGACACAATTCATGAAGCGAGACGAAATTGTTACGGATGTCGATGGACGCCCGAGCCGGCGTGACGTTCTTCGCAGCCTTGCCACAAGCGCTTTGCTGATGCCCCTGATGAGCCCGGACCTCGCGTTGGCGGCGGATGGGAGCTTATCGGTAGCGTTGCCGACCAACCCTGATACTTTCGATCCGTGCAATCAGCGCAACCATGACGCAATGGCGTTGTCGCAGGTAATCTTCGAGAGTCTGTACGAAGTCGATGTGAACGGGGTTCCGCAACCGATGCTCGCTGTGTCTCACAAAATCGCCGAGGACGGAATGTCCTGGTGGTTCGATCTGCGCGATGACGTGTTTTTCCATAACGGCCAGAAGATGACGGCCGAAGATGTGAAATACAGTTACGACTGGGTATTGGATGAAAAGAACAAGGCCGCCCGGCGTCCAATTTGGACCCGCATCAAGAATGTCGTAGTCGAAAGTCCCACTCGTGTACGGTTCGAAATGAGTCAACCTTACGGATCGATGCTGCTGTACATGACCAAGTACATGGGCATCTTTCCGAAGGGCTCGCGCGAGAAGCCTGGAAATGACGCGTTTCAATCTAATCCGGTTGGGCTTGGAACAGGCCCAGGAATCTTTGTTAGCGCACAAAAGAACGACTATGTGGAGTTCAAGCGAAATCCCAATTACTGGCGCAAAGGCGTTCCGGCGTGGAGCAAACTTCGAGTTTTGATCGTTCCTGAGGATTCGGTACGGGTCGCTTACCTGATGACGAACAAGGTCCAGATCATCAGTGCGCCACCGCCACGCGAATATGCGCGGCTCAAGTCTATGCCGGGCATCGGCGGCGCGAGCAAGATCGCAATTGGTAGCCGTATGTTCATTTCTATGAACAACAGCAAGCCGCCTTTCGACGATGTCAATTTCCGTCTTGCGGTGTCACGTGCGCTAGATCGCCAGAAGATCGCCAGCCAGTTTTTCGGACTACTTGATCCTACGGCGATTCCAGCGCCTACCGACTCCTGGTGGTTCAACAAAGAGGCCAACTCTCGGTTGGATTTTAATCTTGCCGCTGCTAAGGAACTGCTCGCGAAGTCGAAATACGCAAATGGCGCGTCGTTCGATCTGTTACTTCCGGCCGAGCCTTATCTGGTCGACGTGAAGGACGCCGCCTTGATCGTCCAGGCTGAACTCAAGAAGAATCTGGGTGTAACGGTCAACCTGCAGGTTCTGGAGTCCTCACAAGTAATTGGCGACATGATCAAAGGCGCGCATACGGCGGCGATCGTCGTTTTTATGACGCCGCCAGACCCGATCGTGCAGGATTTCTACACTGGCAACATCATGGCCAAGGGGGTTGGCTACACGAACAAGGCGTTCAATGACGGCGTCGATGAGTACTTTGCCACCAAGACGCAGAACGAGAAGAAGGCAGTACTTGACAGACTGTTCATGATCCTCGCACAGGATTGCCCCAACGTCTATCTCGGCATAGCGCATGCTTCCAACCTCTGGCGAACCAGCATCAAGGGTTTCCAAGTCAATACCGGACTCACGATGCGGGTACGACAGGTGTTGCCGCCGGCATAGCTGAATCGAAGTCGGTCCGTCGCAAAGTTAGATCGATGTCACAGCTCGCACCTCGTCTGTTCTTCTCCGGGTTCGTCTTGGTCCTTGTTTCGATCTTGTTGTTCGTGCTGACCCGGGCAGTCCCTGGGTCACCCTCGGTGATCGTTCTGGGCCTGGATTCAACGCCGCAGCAGCACATCGCTTTCGATCGCGAGCACGGGCTGGATCTCCCATTGCCAGAGCAGTACGTCGCGTGGCTGGGGAAGACGCTCAGCGGCGATCTAGGGAAGTCCTACATGACCGGCCGTCCGCTGGGCGAAGAACTGGCCCGGACGTTCCCGATCACGCTTGAATTAGTCGTGCTGTCGATTGCGTTTGCCGTGATTGCCGGGGTATCGCTGGGTATCGTATCGGCGATCATGGCCGGCCGCTTACCCGACGTCATTGCATCGTTGTTCAGTGTTGTCGGTGTGTCAGTACCTGGATTCTGGCTTGGATTGATATTGATCGTCTACCTGTCGGTCGCCTTAGGCTGGTTTCCGCCCGGCGGCTTCGTGCCGCTGTCGGAAGGTGTTTGGGCTAACCTGTATGCAATGGTTTTGCCGGCCTTCACGTTGTCGTTGCATTACATCGCATCGCTGAGTCGCCTAACGCGATCAAGCATGCTCGACGCGTTGTCGCAGGACTATGTCCGCACCGCCCGGGCAATGGGCCTGAGTCGTCCGCTGATCCTTGCCTATGCCTTCAAAAATGCAGCTGCACCCGTGGTGGCGATCAGCGCCATTGCGTTCGGCTATGCGTTTGGTTGGGCGCTCATCATCGAGCACGTTTTCAGCATTCCGGGTATGTCGCGCTCGCTCCTGAATGCGATTCGTGAGCGCGACTATCCCATGATACAGATCGTCGTGCTGGTGGTGACCACTGTGTTCATTGTGTCCAATCTGGCGGCGGACATAGTGAACCGGGTTATCAACCCAAAGCTCCAATGAGCTCCGCGGCGCCTCGGCAACTGGCCGCAGTTTGGCGTGCCATCGTCGAAAATCCTGCTGGAAGTTTCGGCTTACTGATTTTACTAGCGATATTTGGCACTGCGCTGTTGGCACCGGTGCTGGGGCTTTTCGATCCTGCCAGTATGAACCTCAACGGCAAGCTACTGGCGCCGGGCGGAGAGCACTGGATGGGCACCGATCATGTCGGTCGCGACGTCCTGAGCCGAATCGTCTGGGGAGCGCGGCCTTCGCTGACTGTTGGCGTCGGTGCGGTCTTGATCGGGCTGCCGATAGGGATTGCCATAGGGTTGATGGCCGGCTTTTACTATGGCCGACTGGTCGACATGGTGCTGATGCGCGCGATCGAGGTGCTGGCGTCGATCCCGTTGCTGATCTGGGCTATCGCGGTGGTCGGTGTGCTGGGGGTCAAGCCGATTGCCCTTGGCCCATTCATGGTTTCGAACGAAATGAAGATCGTCGTGTTGATTGGCATCCTTTATGTCCCCAGCATTGCGCGGCTGGTTCATGCGGTAGCCGCTGTGGAAGGCAGGTCGGACTATGTTCGTGCGCGGCGTGTGCAGGGGGCCAGCGACCTCACCATCATGGTTAGCGATATCCTGCCCAATTGTCTTTCACCGTTGGTCGTGCAGGCAACCCTGCTGGTTGCGGCCGGGGTGCTGGTCGAGGCCTCGCTCAGTTTTATAGGTCTGGGCGTGCAGCCGCCGCAACCGAGTCTAGGAGGGATGCTGTCCGAAGCCCGGAATTTCATCTTTAGCGGCGAATGGTGGTTGTCCTTTTTCCCCGGCCTTGTCATCTCGTTGACGGTAATTGGTTTTAATCTGTTTGGTGACGCGCTGCGCGATATTCTTGACCCGCGCAGATCGTCAGGCACAGGACTGTTTGGATGATTGCCGCACGGCCGCCCGAGAGGGCTCAGCACCACAGCTTGCAGCGCGAAGGTATGCCATCGAGCCCCGAAACTTTGCTTCAGGTTGACAAACTGCGCGTCGCGTTCCCGCTCGGGTCCTCCCTTGCGGACGCCGTGAGCGACGTCAGCTTTTCGATCGGAAAGGGCGAGGCGGTGGGACTGCTCGGTGAATCGGGTTCGGGCAAGAGCATGACGGCACTGGCGATCATGGGGTTGGTTCCACCTACCGGACGCATCGTCGGCGGCTCAATCGTTTTTGACGGCCGCAATCTGCTGGGTATGTCCGAGGAAGAGATGCGCTCAGTCCGCGGAAGCAGGATTTCGATTGTTTTTCAGGATCCCCTGTCCGCTTTGAATCCGAGCCTGCGGATCGGTCAGCAGTTGATTCATATTATTCGGGCCCATGGCCGCGAGTCGATCCAGGAAGCGCAGCGCCGTGCGCTTGAGGTGCTTGATCTGGTTGGACTTCCGGATCCAACTCGCGTGATGAAGAGCTATCCACACGAACTCAGCGGCGGTATGCGCCAGCGAGCCCTGATCGGCATGGCTATTGCCTGC